>Ga0335081_10011073_pt1 | contig 14592 bp, 13 predicted proteins | sample Lox_Sample_35_FD_206713 | JGI IMG/M metagenome (GOLD analysis project Ga0335081, IMG submission 206713) | Soil microbial communities from Loxahatchee National Wildlife Refuge, Florida, United States - Lox_Sample_3.5 | ecosystem: Environmental > Terrestrial > Soil > Wetlands | place: USA... | reverse complement strand
GGATTGGCCGAATAGGCGCGCGAAGAATGCGATGTTCTCGCGCACGCTCAAATCCGGATAAAGGTTCTTGCCCAACCCCTGCGGCATATACGCGATTCGAGGGCAGACGGCGGCCCGATGCGCCGCCTCCCTCATATCACCACCGAGCACGACGGCGCGGCCGGCCTGGATGCGTCGCGCGCCAGCGACGATGCCGAGCAGCGACGATTTCCCAACGCCGTCGGGGCCGATCAGTCCCACCATGCGCCCCGCAGGAAGCTCGATCGTCACGTCGTCCAGCGCGACCACGCGGCCATAGTGGTGCGTAACTCCAGCGAGACTAGCAACCGGCCCGGCGCACGCAGTCATGGCGTCTTGCCCTGGAGTGCTTGCGGCCAGGCCACGCCAGCATCGGTGCGCACGTAAGCCGCTCCCGGCAGGCCGCTGCGCACTGCCTCCCGCCGCGCACGCAGCCGATCGGGGTCGATGCGCACGCGGATGCGGAACATCAAGGTGTCGCGTTCACTCTGCGTCTCGACCGTCTTGGGTGTGAATTGCGCTTGCGTGGCTATGAACGAGACCTTGGCCGGGATCGCGACGTTGGGTAGCGCGTCCAGCACGATGCGTGCATCGGCGCCGAATTTTACCTTTCCGGCCTGCTCGGTGGGCAGGTAGATGTCCATGTAAACGCTTGCGACGTCGAGCATGGTGAAAACCTTGCCGCCGGCGGGCAGCACCTCGCCGACGTTGGCGATGCGGTACTGAATGCGGCCGTCGCGGGGCGCGACGAGCGAATTGTCGCCGATCATGACTTTGTAGTATGCCGCGTCGTGTTGGGCTGCCTGCAGCGCGTGCTCGGCTTCGGCGACGCGCTCGCGCGCTGAGACCAGCCCAGCACTTGCGCCGTCGAACGCTTGCTTGCGCTGGTCGTACAGTTCCTTGGTGGCCCAACCGTCCTTGAGCAGTTGGGCGGTCCGATCCATCTCCTGGCCGGCGAGCGTGACCTGCGTTTGCTGCTGGTTGAGGTTCGCATCGGCTTCGTTGACCGCGCGCTGCGCTTGCTGCAGCTGCGCCTGTGATTTCTCCAGCGACTGCTGGATATCACTCGTGTCCATCCGAGCGATGACCTGTCCAGCCTTCACCATGCTGCCCTCGTTCGCGTAGAGCTCTGCGATACGGCCTGCGAACTTTGTATCGATATCGATCTCGTCCGCTTCGATGCGGCCGTTGCCATAAAAAATGCCGGGTGGCAGTCGCGGCTGAAGGTGCTGCCACCAGTAAATCCCACCTCCAGTCGCCGCTACGGCGAGAAGAAGGAGCAACAGCGCCCAGGCGCGTCGGCGCCGGCGCGGTGCGGGCGTTTCCAATCGCGCTGCGATCTGCGAATCGCCGGCGGGCGAGGGAACCAGCGAGGCTACCTCTTTCAGGACCGGCTCGGAGCGGCATACTTGGGCCGTTCGGGCGTCCTCCTTCACCTTCTTCTCCACTGTCTGTCGCCCGCCCGACGCACAGAACCAAGCATCGGGGTGGTCGCGCCGCTTTGACCTGAGTCAAAACGGGAGGCGGCAGGCCGAGGTCGCTGTTCTCGAAGATCGGTGAATTTGAGAACCCCGCTGCGGTCCCCCGCAGTATCGCCCCTCAGCGACACGCTGCCATTGCTTGTGTGGCCGCTGTCGCTCCCTCCGACGCGAACCGGTCGTGACGGATGGCAGCAACGCTGATGGGAGCAGTTTTGCTTTCCCTCGCGCGGGAGCGCCTGATCGTGGCCGGCACCTGCGAGCGCGGCCGGCTCAGCGAATGGATGTTCGGCGCGGTGAATCGCTTGCTTGTTCTCGAACCGGGTCAAAACTCCGAAACGACACCAACAACCATGCCCAGCGCTTCATTGCGCTGCGAGCCTGAGCCATCAGCAGGAACGGTCGATCACAGCTGCCATGATGTCGCCACTGCGGCTTTCGCTCAATCGATTCGCACGCGCGCGAACACCGCCAATTTGATCGAGTCCATCGCGAGAGTGAACAGCAGCGTCGTGCCGACCAGCATGCCGATGACCCAGAGCGGCAGTGGGCCCATCAATAGGCCGAAGGCCGCCAGACTGCCCATCAGAATGACGTCACACGCCGACGCCAACGCCATGATCGCCGCCGGACGCGAGCTCCAGAGGCGGCCGCGCTCGCGCAGGACGTACACATTGCCCTGTCCGGCAAAGCCGAGCATGACGAAAGTCAAAGTCTGCAGCTGCGACGTGCTCAAGTCGAGCGTGTTCCAGCACAGGCTGAGGATGGCCAACAGATATAACAACCTGAACAGGCCGAGCGGGACCGCGGCGAGCATGAGATTGCGAACGCGCCAGGCATTCGGGTAAGGCGATGGCCGCGCACGATCTGTCGCGCGCGACATTGTCACAAAGTCGTTGGTCAACATCGCGAGCGCCTGAAGAAGCGGCGTCAGCACCGCATGTCCGGTAATGATCAGGCCAGCGCCAAGCACAATCAAAGTGACGCATTTGTTCACGAGAATCATCAGCGTGTAAGTGAGCACCCGCTGGAAGGCCGACCGACCCTCCTTGATGGAGGCGACGATGCCGCCGAGCCCAGGCTCGGTGAGCACCACGCCCGCGGCAGCCTTGGCTACATCTGTCGCGGTTGAAACGGCGATGCCCATCTGCGCTTGACGGAGCGCCGGCGCGTCATTGACGCCGTCGCCGCACATTCCGACGGCGTGGCCCTGGCGCTGGAATGCTTTGACCAACTGGAACTTCTGTTCGGGAAAGACGCCGGCATATACCGCGAAATCAGTGGGCCTGACATTATCCGGAATTTTTCCCGGCGGGCAGACCGCGCCATCAAGCCCGATTGCCTGGGCCACGGTCGCCGCGGTCGTTGCGGCGTCGCCGCTGATCATGACCGGCAATACGCCGAGCGAGCGCAGTTCCGCCAACAATGCCGCCGAATCGGGCCGCGGCGGGTCGCCAAAGGCGATAAAGCCGATGAGTTCAAGCGCGTCCTTGGGACCCGCCGCGACCGCGAGCGTCCGATATCCGGCTTCGGTGAGCCCCTCCAGTTGCGCGGCCGCCTGGGCGTCCATCGCTGAAAGAGCGGCCACTGCCGCCGGGGCGCCCTTGACGATACGGATTTCGCGTCCCTGATCGACCGCAGTCGCTTCGGCCATCTTCGCTACGGGATCGAACGGCGTGAAGCGCGCGGCAACGGGCGGTAAGCGGCCAGCGGCCTTGTTCCCGGCTGTGATTTTCCGGATCGCTGAGTCGATCGGATCCTGACCATCCGCCGAACTGGCGAGGGCGGCGAATCCCAAAACGTCTGCTTCGGTAAAACCCTGCTTGACCGGACGAACCGCGCTGAGGGCAAGTTCATTGAGCGTCAGCGTGCCGGTCTTGTCGCAGCAGAGCACATCGATGGTAGCGGCCTCATGCAGGGCTGACAGGCGGGTGAGCAGAACGCCCTTCATTGCGAGCGTTCGCGCCCCCAGTGTCGCTGCCAGCGTGAAGGTTGCCGCAAGTGCGACCGGCACAGCTGAAAGCATGGCGGTGAGCACGAGCAGCGTGATCTGCTGAACACTGACGTTGAGGTAGAGCGCATAGGCAACGATTCCGACCACAATGGCGAAATTGAGTGCCGTCAGATTGCGCACGACCGCCAGCACCGCTTTCTGTTCGGTCGTCTCGATGTGGGCGACCCTGACCAACTCGGCGGTGCGGCCAAAATAGGTGCGGGTGCCAGTGGCGACGACTTTTGCGACCGCTTCACCGCGGCGCACGAGGCCGCCGGCATAAGTGGTTTTGCCAGCCTCAACCTCGGCCGGAACCGACTCTCCCGTCAGCATCGACTGGTCGACCTGCAACGAGCCGCCAATCAGCGCAAGGTCGGCGGGAACGACTTCGCCCAGCGAAATCTGCACGATGTCGTCGGGCACGAGAGCGGCGGCCGGAATGTCGACCCAGACGCCGTCCCGTTTGACCCGCGACTTCAGCGCCAGCTGTCGCTTGAGCAGGGCCAATGCGGCGTCGGCGCGGCTTTCCTGAACCGAGCCGAGAACGACATTGAGCACGAGCAGCGCCGCGATCAGCAGGGCTGTGAGCATCTGGCCGATGGCGATCTGCAGCACGATCGTCGCTTCCAGCATCCACGGGACCGGCGCCCAGAAATGGCGAGCCACGCGTTTGAGCGGGCTCACGTGCTCCTCGACGACGGCGTTCGGACCGAATTCGGCAAGCCGACGTGCCGCTTCGGCCGACGACAGGCCGGTGAGGTCGGACTCGATATTCGTGGCTGCGGGTCCGGTCTGTCGGTTCATTGCGCCACCGTTGCGGTCTTGATCTGCATCAACGCGTCGGCGCCTACTGTCCAATATCAGCGCAGATCAAGACGCCAAGGGACGAAGCCGGCGCGCACAAGGAGCATCCATATGGTCACACGTCGCGAAGTCAACCTAGGCATTCTCTCGACCGCCGCTTCCGCCGCGACTGCGACGATGACGGCAAGCGCGGGCTTTGCACAGGCGGCCCAACCAATCGCTTTGCCTCCTCCGGCGATAGAGGCCGGCAAGTCGCTGCTGCAATCCCTGGAAGCTCGGCAGTCAATCCGCGCCTATGCGGACCGGGCGCTGTCGCCTCAAGATCTTTCCAACCTGCTGTGGGCGGCCTGGGGCGTCAATCGTCCGCATGACGACGGCCGCACCGTGCCGCGCTGGCGCGGCGCCTATCTGTTGGACGTTTATCTGATCAGGGACGACGGCGTCTGGCTTTATGATCCCAAGGCTCACCGCCTGCTGTTCCACATGGCCGGCGACCTACGAGCCCAGACGACGACCGGCCAACCTTTTGTGGCCACAGCGCCGCTCAATCTCGCTTACGCCATCGACATCTCGAAAATCACCGGCGAGTCGGAGACCGACAAGTACGCCACCGCCGGCGCGACCGCAGGCGTGACCGCCCAGAACGTCTACCTCTACTGCGCTTCCGCCGGACTCGCCACGGTGTTCCGTGAAAGCGTGCCCACGTCTCTGGCGAAGACCTTGAACCTTCCTGCCGGACATGTCATTCAATTCGCCCAGACCGTCGGATACCCGAAAGCTTAAAGCTGGAGTGCAGGCCCCGCCGATAGTTCTGCACGCGATTGTCGTACACGTCCAAGCGCTCGATATCAGTGTCCGACGATGCCCGATCGCAAGGTCATCCCGCTGATGTCTGATCCCTTTCGTCACGTAGATTCGGCGATAGTTCAATCCGTGATCATCGGAGTGAGGAAGATGCACAAAGATCGTATGACGGACCCCGCCGCGATCAAATCGCTCATCATCGCCACCGCGATTATCGGCTTTAGTACGTGCGCATCGGCTCAGAATGTCGATGTAGGTAGAACAGAATATCAGTCGAGTTGTGCAGCATGCCACGGCATCGATGCAAAAGGCGATGGCCCAGTTGGCAAGGCCTTGAAGACGCCCCCTGCTGATCTGACGCTTCTCGCGAGGAACAACAATGGCGTGTTCCCTTACGATACGGTGTACCAAGTGATTGATGGACGAAATTCCTCTATCCCAAGCCATGGCACGCGTGAAATGCCGATCTGGGGCTACCGATTTGGACCAACACACGCATTCCGGCTTAAAAATCGCATTTTGGCGGTGATTGAGTATCTGAAAAGTGTTCAGGGAAAATAGGCAAGCCCCAGTGGACGCATTTATTGATGATCCGCTGGTCAACCTTGCGACAATCGATCGTCGGAGTGTGTTCAGAGTCATTCGCATCGGCGACCGACACGATGCCGTCCGGAGGCAAAGATGCAATAGCGCACGGCCGTCGCTCAGCCTTTCGGCAGGCCGACGCCCTCTTCTCACCGAGGCAGCCGACTCACCCCGCTTCCCGGTCGCCCGCGGGCGCGCGCAGGGTGCCTCGGGTCAGGAGATAAACAATGGCATTAGCCTCTGCCCCGCAGCCTCGACACTGCCAAACCTCGCGCTTTGCCTGGAGTGCACGCGAGAAGAAGCGGCGGACCATGGGCTGTCCGCAGGTCGGACATCCTACGACGCCCTCCTGCAGAGGGGGCGCGACCCCATTGCGGTGAATCAACCGCCGGCAGCTGTGATCACCCCGCTTCTGTTCCGCTCGTTCGAGCAGGACAAAGAGTGCGGCGCTAATGACACCCAACGCCATGGGGCAGAGGAGGCCGATTAACAACATAGCTTCATATTGCGCTCTGCCGCGATCCAATCGTTGATGTGGATCAACCGTCGTTGACAAGTCCGCGCTTGGTCACGGTCTCGGGCGCGCCGCTTCGGTAAAGAGATCGTCGGCAAGGCGAATGCGCCGAGGCGGGATGCGCTCGCCGATCCCGAAGTGGTCGATGGCGACCTGCGGCTGAGGCAGTGAGTGTGGCCCTCCGAAGGCAGAGGTCAAACATTCGAATCTTCTCGGGCGCGCCCTCAATTTTGCGCGATTTTCTACCCTCGACCGAGCGGTTTCAGCCGCCGCACATCGGGCGCGAAATCTGCATCCGGGCGGCCTGCGCAGTGTGGATGGAGCGAGCGGCGGCGATGATCGCCGCCTCGACGACACGCTCAACTCGCGGGCTGACCGCGATCTTCTTTCTCGGCCTTGATCGCTTCGGACTTCTTGGGAAGCCTCACGGCAAGCACACCCTTCTTGAAGCCAGGCCCTGACGACGGGCGGCGCTGTTTGCATTTCCGTTCAGCCCGGACTGCGGGCCACGGCGGATCAAGGCAACGCGGCGGATGGCGCGATCATACCATTGATCCATGTCAATGCATCAGCGTCCGGATGTGGATCCTATACGTGCACTTTCGCCGCCATCTTTGCCGTGATCGCCGCCGGGCCGCGCCTGTGCCCGTGGCGAGCGCCCGTGGCCGGACTTGAGAGGGACTGCAGGGATCGTCCAACACGCTACGTCATCCAGTCTGGAGGCTCCCATGGACAAGGATCCGTCGTCGCGGAAGCAGAATATCAATATCGCTTATCTCGCCTTCGCCTTGCTAGGCATGCTGCTGATTCAGTGGTTGGTGGCGAGCTACACGCAAATCGACACCATTCCGTACAGCCAGTTCGAGCAGCTGGTGGCGAAGGGCGAGGTCACCGAGGTCGCGATTACGACAGACACGATCCAGGGCAAGCTCAAGGACAAGCTCCCTAGCGGAAAGACCCAATTCCTAACACACCGGGTCGACCCAGCGCTCGCCGAAAAACTCGCGGACAAGGGCGTGGTGGTCACTGGCGCTCCGTCCAACGACCTCATCACGACGCTCCTGTCGTGGATCGCCCCGGCGATCGTATTCTACCTGGTGTGGACTTTCCTGATCCGTCGGGTGGCTGATCAGCAAGGCTTCGGCGGGCTCATGACGGTCGGCAAGTCCCGCGCCAAGGTCTACGTCGAGAAGGATACCAAGGTCACCTTTGCGGATGTCGCCGGGGCCGACGAGGCGAAGTTCGAGCTTCAAGAGGTGGTCTCATTCCTCAAGGATCCCAAAAGCTACGGGAGGCTCGGCGCCCGCGTACCCAAGGGCATTCTCCTGGTCGGGCCGCCCGGCACCGGAAAAACTTTGCTGGCGCGGGCGGTCGCCGGTGAGGCCAAGGTCTCGTTCTTCTCCATCTCAGGCTCTGAATTCGTCGAGATGTTCGTGGGCGTCGGCGCCGCGCGCGTGCGCGATCTGTTCGAGCAGGCGCGCAAGGCCGCGCCTTGCATCATTTTCATTGATGAGCTCGATGCGCTGGGCCGCAGCCGGGCCGGAAACGGTTTCGGCGGCGGCTACGACGAGAAGGAGCAGACGCTCAATCAGCTGCTCTCCGAGCTCGACGGCTTCGATCCGAGCGTTGGCGTCATTCTGCTCGCTGCGACCAACCGGCCGGAAATTCTCGACCCGGCCTTGCTGCGCGCCGGACGTTTCGACCGCCAGGTGGTGGTCGATCGCCCCGATCACGCCGGCCGCCTCGCCATTCTCGAGGTGCACGTCCGAAAGATTCGGCTCGGACATGATGTCGATCTCGGCAAGGTTGCCGGTCTCACCACGGGCTTCACCGGCGCGGATCTCGCCAATTTGGTCAACGAGGCCGCGATCACGGCCACGCGGCGTCATGCCGACGAGGTCTCGTCAGGCGACTTCACCGTCGCGATCGAACGCATCGTAGCCGGTATCGAGAAGAAGAGCCGCGTGTTGCGGCCGGAGGAGCGTCGACGCGTCGCCTACCACGAGATGGGCCATGCGCTCGTGGCTGCCAGCCTGCCGGGCGTTGATCCAGTCGAGAAGATCTCGATCATCCCGCGCGGTGTGGGCGCTCTCGGCTACACCATGCAGCGGCCGACCGAGGACAGATTTCTGCTGGCCGCGAGCGAGCTCAAGAACCGGATTGCCGTGCTGATGGGCGGCCGGGCCGCGGAGCAGTTGATCTTCGACGGCGATGTCTCAACCGGCGCGGCCGACGATCTGCAGCGGGCAACCGAGGTCGCCATCGACATGGTCACGCGATACGGGATGGACGCGACGGTCGGAGAGCGCACTTACGCGCCGCGTCCGCAGGCTTTTCTCGCCGCGACGAGCCAGCAGACGATCAACGCGGCGGAGGCCACGGCGCGGGAAATCGACGTCGCGGTCCGCGATCTGATCGACGCCGCCGATCGACATGCGCAGGAGATTCTCCAGAAGCGGCGGAGCGACCTGCAAGCCGGAGCGGAACTGCTCATGGCAAAGGAGACTTTGACGGCGGACGAGTTCGTGCCCCTGCGGTCCGCCACCGCGGGACAGGTTCCCGCGCCTCAGCCGAGAGCCGCCTGATCTCAGGCGGCAGGCGCCTCGCAGTACCATCCAACGGAGACTGAAAACCATCACGGAGAATCGCCATGACCGACATCCCCTTCGATGAAAAGCTGCTGCACGGCCGGCTCCGGTCCGCCAAGAGCTGGCTCTTGTGGGTCGGCATCATCATGGTGGGGCTTGGAATCGCCGCCATCGTGTGGCCCGCCTTCTCGACGCTGGTCGCTACCCTCTACGTCGGATGGATGCTCCTTCTGTTCGGCGTCGCCGCGCTCTTCGGCTCGTTCTCCATCCACGGCACCGGCCCGTTCTTCGGCGCGCTCTTGCTCGCCCTGCTGTCGATCGCGGCCGGCGTCTTTCTGCTAGCCAACCCCGTCGGCGGCGAAGCAGCTCTTACCCTCGTGCTGGCCTTCATCTTCATGTTCCAAGGCGCATCCGAATTGGTGCTGGCGTTGGACGTGCGGCCCTTCGCCGGCTGGGTGGCGATGTTGATCTCAGGCATCATCACCATCGTCCTGGCGCTGCTGATCGTGGCGGAATGGCCGGGCATTTCCCTGGTCGTACTCGGCGTTCTGGTCGGGGCGAACTTCATCAGCACAGGCATCGGCTACATCGCCATCTCGCGAGCGCTCAAGCCTTTGGTCTGAGCGATCGGGACTGTGTTGATTGGGTGATGTCTCGCTCGTTGCATCGTTCTTGGTTGTGGTCGCCATCACAACTCTGAGAAAGGGAAGGCTGGCCATGAGGTACATCCTTGTCATTCTTGGGCTGCTCGCGGTGTTGGCCTTGGTGCTGTATGCGATTGACATGCTTGGTGAGCGATCTGCCGCCGGCATTGGGGTCAGCTTATTCGTGCTGCTGGGGCTTGGCAGCTTGGTCAAGATCTACAGTGATGATGCTGCCGCGCGGAAAAGAAAGGTTTGGCCCTATGGGCCCTGCTACAAAGGCGAGCGCAGAAGCTCATCGACAAGCGAAAAGTTCGGATGACCGGATTCTCCTTGGACTGGCATGTCTTGCCCGCATCGTCAGAGTTGCCTGTCCTTTCACAGGTGCCTGTCATGCCGCAGATTGATAACGTTGGTCGGCCGGGCTTGCGGATCAATCCTAAGACAGGTCAACGCGTGCGCGCACGCGTGGCGCGGAAGAGGTACCCACCTTGTCTGCTGTGACAATCCACATCGAGAAGCGTTCCTGAACCGGAGGTGTAACCATGAGCAAATTCGTCGTGATCGTCTTCCCTACCGAGGATAAAGCCTATCAGGCCACGCGTGAGTTGAAGGAACTCCATGCAGAAGGAAGCCTCACCGTCTACGGCGTTTCGGTGATCGCCAAAGACGCCCAAGGAAAATTGTCGATCAAAGACTCCGCTGACGCCGGCCCGCTTGGCGCAGGAGTCGGCGCCTTGGTCGGCGGGCTCGCCGGTTTGATCGCAGGCCCGTTTGGTGCGCTCGCAGGTGTGACCACCGGCGCTTATCTTGGAATGCTGGCTGACATCTTCAATCTGGGGATCGGCCAAGACTTCGTCGCGAAGGTTTCGGACGAACTCGGCCAGGGAAAGACCGCGGTCATCGCCGAGATCGACGAGGACTGGACGACTCCGCTGAACACCCGCATGGAATCCCTGGGCGGCAGCGTTCTGCGGACTTGGCGTTCCGATTTCGAGGACGAGCGGATCGCGCAGGAGGTAGCCGCAGAGAAGGCCGATTTCGAGCAGCTGCAACGCGAATATGCGCAGGCGAGTGCAGAAGCCAAAACGAAGCTCAAGGCAAGACTGGACCAAGCTAAGGCGGATCTCGCGCAGGCGCAAAAGCGGCTCAACACCAGGCTCGACAGTCTGGAGAAGGAAAGGACCGCGAAGATCGCGGCGCTCGAGCAGCAGGTCACGAAGGCCCAGACAGCCGCTAAGGAAGAGATCAAGCGGCGCGTCGACACCGCGCGAGCGGACTACCAGATCCGCTCCGCCAAGCTGAAGCAGGCATGGGCGATGACGAAGGAGGCGCTGGCTGCATAAGCGAACCACTCTGGTTGACGAGCACGGGCCGGGTCGAAACCCGGCCCGTGAACGAACTGCGAGGCACGCATGCTAACGTCGACGAAATGATTGAACACGCCGGCGACAAGGTTCTCGCATCGAGCGCCAAATTGCACCGGAGCCTGTCTTGACCGTTTTCGCCCTGCTTGTATTCCTGGTTTTGGCACTTCTTTCGCCCCTCCTGTTCAGCGAGGTGATGCTTGCGAGCCTCGAAAAGCTTCATCTCAGTCCCTCGGTCGCGTTGACTCTGATGAGCGCAATGATTTTTGGCGGTCTCATCAACATTCCAATCACGAGAATACGCCGAGAGAGGAATGTCTCGAGCAATCCACTTGCGGTCTATGGGCTTGGCGACTTCTGGCCCGGAATGGAACGGAACACGCACGAAACGATCATCGCGGTGAATGTTGGCGGTTGCGTATTTCCAGTCGCATTATCGTTGTACCAAATTGCCTATCTTGCGACGTTCCATTCCCGGGCGCTGCTGCTCGGCACGTTGGGATGCCTCGTGAACATTGCGATTTGCTACTTCGTTGCACGCCCGATCAAAGGGGTTGGAATCGCCATGCCGGGGCTGGTATCGCCGGCAGTCGCCGCAATACTTGCGTTTCTGCTTGCCCCCGAGGCGGCCCCGCCCGTCGCCTTTGTGATCGGCGTGTTGGGTCCGCTCATCGGAGCCGACCTCTTGCACCTCAAAGACATTGAAGCCGCCGAAACCGGCATTGCGAGCATTGGCGGGGCCGGGACCTTCGACGGCATCGTCTTATCCGGGATCATCGCCGTCTATCTGACATAACGCTTTTGCGTATCTTGCCATCTCGGGACAGTGAAAGCTCTGGCCGGCATACTGAAACGGGTCGCGCGGGAGGCCAGGCATCGGAGCGAAGAAGCCGTCGAACCTCATTGCGCCTTCGTGGTGACGAGATCGGCGGCGTGGGATTCACCTCGGCGCAAGTAGGTCACCGCCACCTTGCTGCCGCTCTCCCTCAGGCCAATGCGGTTGCGCAGGTCGGACGCGCTGAGCACCTCCTTGCCGTCCAGCTCAATGATTACGTCGCCGGATTGCAGGCCGGCGCGCTCGGCGGGCGAATCCTTCTCGACTGACTGGATCAAGACGCCTTTCGTCGCCGTGATCCCGGCCGAAGCGGCAACCTCGGGCGTCAGCGATATCACGGAAACGCCAAGCCTCCCGCGCCGAACCTCGCCATATCGGGTCAATTGATCGACGACCAGCTTGACCATGTTCGCCGGTATCGCAAAACCAATGCCGACATTCCCGCCGGCGGGCGCAATAATCGCCGTATTGATGCCCGCGAGCGCGCCGTTGCTGGTGACCAGCGCTCCGCCCGAATTGCCGGGATTGATCGGCGCATCCGTCTGTATGAAATCTTCATAATTGTCGACCGTGAGCCCGCTGCGGCCAAGGGCGCTGATGATGCCCGAGGTCACCGTCTGGCCGACACCGAATGGATTCCCGACCGCCAGCACCACGTCGCCGACCTTCAGGCTCTCGGAGTCCGCAAATGGAATGCTCCTAAGTCCGTCGGCAGTCACTTTCAGCAACGCCACCTCGGTAGACGGATCGGTACCGACGAGCTCGGCTTTGAATTGCCGGCCATCGTTGAGGCTAACTGCAATCGACTCAGCGTCCTTGACGACGTGATGGTTGGTGACGATCAGCCCTTTGCTTGCGTCGATGATCACGCCCGAGCCAGCAGCGAGGTGGCGCGGTTCCTGCCGCTGCGGCGCATTCCCGAAAAACCTGCGGAAGAATGGGTCTTTGAACAACGGATTTTCGTCTGCCGGGGCACGCATTACGACCGCAATGTTGACCACGGCGGGCGTCACCTGCTCCAGCATCGGCGCGATGGTGAGGACGCCCCGCGACTCGTCGTAAAGCGGTGCCCGCGCCTGCGACGGCACTGCAAAGATGAGCACGAGACCCGGGACGATGAGCCAAGCTGCCAAGTTGGAAACATCGAGAAGCCGTTTTGCCATCGCTGATCCTCCATCATCAGAAGATACGGAGCGCAAACCCCCCGCGGTTTGAGGCCATCAGCAGCACCAACCTGGACCGAGGTACCACGCCATCTATTGGCGGTGCGATTTTCAGCGGAAGGCCCGAATGCCGACGGCCCGGGCACGCCGGCAATACGTATGCCCCTTAGCTGACGGACCAGTGCCGGTCGAACGGTGCTAGGACCGCCCCGCCCCGATTTTATCGGCAAGGCTCTCTTCCAGGTCCTCCAGGTCCGCAACGAACGCGTTCCAGTCCTGCACGAACTCGGTCTTGATGAGGTCCCAGTTTCGCTCTGCGTCCAGCAGCCGCGCCGCCAGCTGGTCTTTTTTCCCTTGAATTCGACCGATAGCGGTCTGCTGCGCCTCCGATAACTTACTGCGTCGGGACCCTTCCGAAAGATCCTGCAAACGTCGAGAAAGGGAGTCGAGGTCTTTGCGGAAAGCGGTGGGAGTGAGGTCCATCATGGCTTCGCCTCCTTCGCAAGATTTCAATCCATGCCATGACGCCCATTTACCCGCCTTGATGGAGATCAAACTCGAAACTGATTTCGCAAATGGAAACTGTCGGGACCGCAGTACGGACGACGTCACGGCACCACCAGCACCGGACGAGCAGCGTGGCTGACGAGCGCTTGCGACACGCTGCCAAGGAGAAGACCGGCGAGTTGCGACCCCTCCCCGCGCCTGCCAACGACGATCGCATCCGCGCCCATCTGTTCCGCCGTATCCTCGATGACTTTAGCCGGCTCGCCCCAGCAAAACCGCGTCTCGATAGAAGCAACGCCCTTCTGGCGCGCTCGCGCTTCGGCCCGACGCAGAATCCGGGCGGAAACAAGCTCCAGCGCCTCTCCCATGCCTCCCTCGGCCCGCGCAAGCTGTTCCAGGCCCTTGCCGGCGAAATGATCCCTACCGTGATCACAAGCAACTTGGCGGCAGCGGCGTTTGCCAGCCGCGCCGCAAGATCGATCGCGCGATCGGACGATTCGGAGCCGTCTGTTGCAGCGAGGATCAGCATGACAGCTTCATCTTGCTCACGGCAGCTTCGCGCGACCCTACATGGCGGCATTGATTTTGATCAAGCCACGCATGCTGTGTTCGGAGCTCAAAAACCTGGGCCGGCCACTGGCATACCGTTGATCGAAATCAATGCGAACGACACGGCCATTCGGCTGAATACGGATCGAGAGCACGGTCGGTCATACCAACCTTGGCCAGTCGATGAACGAGCATGACGCACTCAGGACGAAGCTCGACGCGTTCTCTCGGCGTCTCGCTGCAGCCGTAGAGGAGTTCAAGGGGCGCGGCGAGTTCTCCGCGCGCCACGAAGCAATGAGTGACAGCTTGCGGAAACGAGGCGCTTCCATCAGACAAAAGCTCCAATCCGCCATCGACCGGCGCGAGGAATGGAATGTGTTGAAATACGATATTGAACGCGATTACGCCGACCTGGCCGTCGATTTTGAACAGTTCGTCCGAGAGCTCGACGTTGATGCCCTGAACCCGCACGCGCCGGAGCGCCCGATCTGAGCTCGGACGCATGCCAGGCGGTCGCGTCCACTGCCTGGATCCGGCAAGGGGGCCCCAGTGGAGCGTTCGATGACGACAGATGGGATCCTAGATGAAGTGACACCCGCGACCGAGCGGGATGCGACGGACGTCGCGATGATGCGGCGCTGTCTCGCGCTCGCGATGCAGGCCACCAAGCGCGGCGAGTACCCCTATGCGGCCGTTGTTTGTCGCAGCGGAGACGTGGTCTGCGAGGCTGTTAATTCCGTCCGCTA
>Ga0335081_10011072_pt1 | contig 14592 bp, 12 predicted proteins | sample Lox_Sample_35_FD_206713 | JGI IMG/M metagenome (GOLD analysis project Ga0335081, IMG submission 206713) | Soil microbial communities from Loxahatchee National Wildlife Refuge, Florida, United States - Lox_Sample_3.5 | ecosystem: Environmental > Terrestrial > Soil > Wetlands | place: USA... | reverse complement strand
CGCTGCGCCTGCCAAGCCCGCCCCGGCTTCCCAACCCTGGAACTCGCCGCTGGTGGACCGTCTCAAGCGCCAATACGGCTCCGGCCTCGAAGCCCACACTTATCTCGGGCAGAATTATTTCGTCGCCGATTTTTCGCTGATTCCCGAAGCGCTCACCGTCCTCCGCGACCAGGAGCAATTCGATTACTGCGTGGACATCACCGCCGTTCACTATCCCGAACGCGAGAAACAATTCGACCTGATCTGGATTCTCTATTCTCATCCGCTGAATGAGCGCATCCGCGTGAAGGCCTGCATCGCCGATGGTGCGTCCGTCCCCAGCGTGGTCTCCATCTGGCCCACCGCCAACTGGCTGGAGCGCGAGGTCTTCGATATGTTCGGCATCCGCTTCGACGGCCACCCGGATTTGAAGCGCATTCTGCTGCCCGATGGCTGGAAGGGTCACCCCCTGCGCAAGGACTACGGCATCATTCAGCAGGACAACGAGTGGGTGCAAATCAACCTGGGAATCGAAAGCGGGCAATAAGCGATGCCGGAAGCCACCAAGTACCTTTCCCACCTGGAGCTCGGCGAGCCCGACAAGACCTTTCTCGATTCCAACGAGCTCATCATCAATATGGGCCCGCAGCATCCTGCCACCCACGGCGTGCTGCGCGTCATCCTTAAGCTCGACGGCGAAAAAGTTCTCGGCACCGAGTGCGTCATCGGCTACCTGCACCGCGGGGTGGAGAAGATCGCCGAAAATCGCACCTACACCATGTTCAATCCTTACGTGGATCGCATGGATTACGTGGCCGCCGTCTCCAACGGTCTGGGCTATTGCGAAGCCGTCGAAAAGCTCTTGAGCATTCAGGCCCCCCCGCGGGCCAACTACATCCGCGTCATCCTGACCGAGCTGAACCGCCTGGCCAGCCACATGCTGTGGCTGGGCACGCACGCGCTGGATATCGGCGCCATCACGCCGCTCTTCTACACCTTCCGCGACCGCGAGGAAATTCTTAAAATTTTCGAAAAGTACTGCGGGGCGCGCCTCACCACCCATGCTTTTCGCATCGGCGGCTGCCAGTACGAGACTTACGAAGGCTTCGAAAAAGACGTCACCAACTTCCTGAAGTTCGTCGCCCCGAAAATTGACGAATACGAGGAGCTGCTCACCACCAACCGCATCTGGGTGGAGCGCACAAGAAAAGTCGGCTTCATCTCCGCCCAGGACTGCATCGCGCTCGGCGTTACCGGCCCGGTGCTGCGCGCCAGCGGCGTGAAATGGGACCTGCGCAAGGCCCAGCCCTACGCCAATTATTCTGAGTTCGATTTCGAAATTCCCACCGGCCAGAACGGCGACACCTACGACCGGTATCTCGTGCGCATGCAGGAAATGCGGCAGTCGCTGCGCATCATCGAGCAGGGGGTAGGCAAAATTCCCGAAGGGCCCATCATGGCCAAGGTCCCGAAAGTCATAAAGCCGCCGGTCGGCGAAATTTATCACTCGATTGAAGCGCCCAAGGGCGAGCTGGGATATTTCATCGTCAGCGATGGCTCCACTCAGCCTTATCGCCTGCGGGTGCGGCCGCCGTCGTTCGTCAACCTGCAGGCCCTGGACATGATGGTGCGCGGCCAGCTGGTGGCTGATGTGATTGCCGTCATCGGCACGCTCGACATCGTGCTCGGCGAGGTGGACCGCTGATGCTCGACTACATCACCTCGTATTTGACCAGCAATGTCACCCCCGGCCAGGCCGGCAACGTTCTTTGGGCCTTCATTTACATCCTGTTGATTTTTCTGGGGCTCTCCGTGGCTGTGATCGCCATGAACTGGCTCGAGCGAAAAGTCCTGGCGCACATGCAGGTGCGCCTCGGTCCAATGCGCGTCGGTCCTCACGGCCTCCTGCAGCCGATTGCCGACGCCATCAAGCTGCTGATTAAAGAAGACATCATGCCGGCGGAAGCCGATAAGGTTGTCTTTTGGGCGGCGCCGCTGCTGGTGGTGATTACGGCCTTCACCGTCTTTATCGTCGTGCCCTTCGGCCCAACCCACGCCGTCACCGATATGAACATCGGCATCCTGTTCATGCTTGGCGTTTCGTCTTTGAGCGTGCTGGGCGTGGTGATGGCGGGCTGGGCCTCAAACTCGCACTATCCGCTGATGGGCGCTCTGCGCTCCAGTGCGCAGATGGTTTCTTACGAAATCGCAATGGGACTAGCGGTCGTGTCTGCCATTCTCATGACCAGCCTCGGCCAGGCCAGCACCGGCACGCTCAGCATGATCGGCATCGTCGAGGCGCAGCAGGCTCAGCAAACCTGGTTCCTGTTCAAGTTCTTCCCCTTGGGGCTGATCGCGTGTTTCGTTTTCGCGGTCGCCATGGTCGCCGAAACCAATCGCGCTCCCTTTGACCTGCCCGAAGCCGAATCCGAATTGACTGCCGGCTTTCACACCGAGTACAGCGGTTTCCGCTGGTCCCTCTTTTTCCTGGCGGAGTATTCCGCCATGATCGCAGTCTCTTCCATCGCCGTAACCCTTTGGCTCGGCGGCTGGTTGCGCCCCTTTCCCACCTGGCTCAGCGGCGATACCTGGGACCTGGTCTTTTCCCTCTTCCCCGGCTTCACTTTCCTCATGCTGGCGGCTGTCACGTTTTTCAACACCGCGCGCATGCCGCGGCATCCTTATTTTCGTATCCAGACTTTGGGTCTTGCCGGCTTCGGTGCGCTGCTCGCCGTCATCGGAATCGTTCTGTTCATTCCTCCGGTGCGCGACCGCATTCAGGATATTTTCTGGTTCTCAGCCAAAGTCGCCGCGTTCATGTACCTCTACATCTGGTATCGTGGCACGTTTCCCCGCTACCGTTTCGATCAGCTCATGAAAGTGGGATGGAAGGTGCTGTTGCCGATCGCGCTCGGCGTTCTGATTCTGACCGCCGTGGTGGGAGTCTTCTGAGATGCAACCCGTCGCCACAACATTTTTCTTTTATCTGCTTTCCGGCCTGGCCTTGCTTGGCGGCGTGCTGGTCATCACCCGCCGCAATGCGGTGCATTCGGCGCTGGCGCTGATTCTCACTTTGCTGGCCCTGGCGGGCTTGTACCTCATGCTTTATGCGCCGTTCGTCGCCGGCGTGCAGATCATTCTCTACGCCGGCGGCATCATGGTGCTGTTTCTGTTTGTCATCATGCTGGTCAGCATCGAGCAGTCGCAGAAGCAGGAGCAGTTCAACCAGTTCTGGCTGATCGGGCTGATCGCCGCCGTTGCGCTCGGAGGCATGTTTACCGGCATGTACGTCAAGGGCGCGGCCCGCCTGCCCCAGCATGCATTGCGGTTGCCCGAGCAGTCCAACACGCAGCAAATTGCGCTAATGCTTTACGGAAATTACATGTTCGCCTTCGAGATCGCGTCCTTATTATTGCTGGTCGCCATCATCGGGGCGGTGGTGATGGCAAAGAGGAAGATCTGAAGACGGCATTAAGCATTTGGCACCTGGCATTTAGTCGCACTGCGTTTTGCCGAATACGGCAAGCAACAATCGGCCAAATGCCAAAGGCTAAGTGCTAATTGCTGGAAGTTGATAACCGAGAGCCAGGAATCATGGCCCCCATAACCACACTGCACTATCTCGCCGTGGCCGCGGCGCTCTTTGTTCTGGGCGTGATCGGCGTGCTTACGCGCCGCAATGTCGTGATTGTGTTGATGTCCATTGAGCTGATTTTGAACGCGGTGAACCTGAACCTGGTTGCATTCTCACGGTTGTGGGGGCTGCACGGACAGGTGTTCGCCATTTTTGTGATCACCGATGCCGCCGCCGAGGCTGCCGTCGGTCTGGGCATTCTGATCGCCTTCTTCCGCAACAAGGAAACCGTGAACGTGGACGAAGTGGATCTGATGAAGTGGTAAAAAAACAGCTATTAGCATTTTGGCGCTTGGCATTTAGCCAGACCGTGCGGCTTCTGCAGGCTCTCTGACAGGGGCAAATGCGCGACCGGCCAAATGCCATGTGCCAAGTGCCAATGGCTGATAGCTGAGAGCTGACTGCTGAATGCTTTTTCTCGACCACATCTACCTCGTCCCACTGCTCCCCGCCATCGGCGCGGCCATCATGTTTTTCTTTGGCCGCAAACTGCAGAAGTCCGCCGTCAGCGCGGTTTGCGTGGGCGCAGTCGTCCTGGCGTTCGTGTGGGCCTGCGGGAGCGTCTGGCAATACCACACTTGGACCTCCGCTCAGGGCGACCACCCCTACGAGAAAATCCTCTATACCTGGATCGGCGCCGATACCGGTCATTTCAATTACGTCAAGCACGATGGTTCCCTGGCGCCCGTCCAGGCCGATGCCGGATTTCTCCTCGACCCGCTCTCCGCCATCTGGCTCCTCTTCGTCACCGGCGTCGGCATGCTGATCCATATTTATTCCATCGGCTACATGGCGCATGAAGGCGGCTACTACCGCTTCTTTGGATATCTCAACCTCTTCATGTTCTCCATGCTCACGCTGATTCTGGGGAACAACTACGCCATGATGTTTGTCGGCTGGGAAGGCGTGGGCCTGTGCTCGTACCTCCTCATCGGCTTCTACTTCCATCGCAAGTCGGCGAACGACGCCGCCAACAAGGCGTTCATCGTCAACCGCATCGGTGACGCCGGCTTTCTGCTGGGCATGTTCACCATCGCCTGGTATTTCGGATCGCTGCGTTTCACTGAGATCACGCCGCTCGCCCGCAGCGGCCACTTCGCCATCGGTGATCCCATCATCACCGCTGCCACTCTGCTTCTCTTCGTCGGTGCCTGCGGCAAGTCGGCGCAGCTGCCGCTCTACGTCTGGCTGCCCGACGCCATGGAAGGCCCCACCCCCGTTTCCGCCCTCATTCACGCCGCCACCATGGTCACGGCGGGGGTGTATATGGTGGCGCGGTCGAATGCGCTGTTTGTGCTGGCGCCGAAGACCATGATGACGGTAGCGGTGGTGGGCGGAGTTACCGCCATGTTCGCGGCTTCCATCGGGCTGGTGCAAAACGACATCAAGCGGGTGCTCGCCTACTCCACCGTTTCCCAACTGGGGTATATGTTTCTGGCATTGGGCGTGGGGGCGTTTGCCGCCGGCGTGTTTCACGTTTTCACGCACGCGTTTTTCAAGGCGTTGTTGTTCCTCGGCGCCGGCTCGGTGATCCACTCCATGAGCGGCGAGCAGGACATGCGCAACATGGGAGATCTGCACCGCCGCATTCCGGTTACGCACTGGACGATGTTTATCGCTACGCTGGCCATCGCCGGCATTCCTCCGTTCGCGGGCTTTTTCTCGAAAGATGAAATCCTCTGGCAGAGCTGGACCTCCGAAGGCGGCGCTTATCGCTGGCTGTGGCTGATTGGCTACGGCACGGCGCTGATGACCGCCTTCTATATGTTCCGGCTGATGTACCTGACCTTTCACGGGCGGCCGCGCATGAGTCATGAAGTAGAGCACCACATTCACGAATCGCCGAAGTCCATGACTGTGCCGCTCGTCATCCTGGCGTTCTTTTCGCTCTTTGCCGGATTTCTGGGCTGGCCCCACAGCCTTGGCGGAAAAGACCGGTTCGAGGCATTTCTGCATCCGGTCTTCGCGCGTGAAGCCAGAGTTTTTCAGGAAGGAGGCAAGACGGCGCAACTTGCCGCCGGAGCAAGAGAGGAAGAACACACCAACCCAGCGGAATATTTCCTGATGTTTCTTTCCATCGGCGCAGCTGTAGTCGGCTGGGGCATGGCCTGGAAGGTGTATCGCGAAGCGGACAAAGACTATGCCGAGCCGCTCGCGGCGCATACGCCCGCCATCTACACCACTCTGCTCAACAAATATTACGTGGACGAAGGCTATGATTACGCTTTCACTGGAAGGCGCAAAGTGGGCAATGTTCGATTGGGCGTCATGGGGCTGGGTGAAGGCTCGTCGTGGTTCGATTCCCACGTGATTGACGGGACGGTGAACGCGGCGGGATGGATCACGCGGCTCACGGCCTCGCTCTCGAAGTGGTGGGACAAATGGGTCATTGACGGCGTCGGCGTAAACGGACCGGCTATCGCCGCGCGGTTGCTGTCTTATCCCGCGCGCCTGCTGCAATGGGGGCTGGTGCAGTGGTACGCGCTGGTGATGGTGGTGGGCTTGTTGGGATTTGTCGCGTATTACGCGTGGCATTAGAAGTCGCAAAAACCTATGCAAACGCACATTCTTTCGATCATTTTATTCACGCCGCTTCTGGGCGCGCTGCTGCTGCTGTTCGTTCCCGGCGAAAACAAGCACGCCATTCGCTGGATTGCGAACATCTTCGCGCTGGCCGGGTTTCTCATCTCTCTGCCGCTGGTGCCGTGGTTCTGGGCGCAGCGCTTCGAGCCCGGCTTCAAATTCATGGAAGGCGCGGCCAACAACTGGATCCCTTCGATCGGCGCGGGTTACGTCCTGGGCATTGACGGTATTTCATTTCTGCTCATCATGCTGACCACGCTGCTGGGCTGGATTTCGATTCTCTCTTCCTGGACCGCGATCGAAAACCGCGTGAAGGAATACTACATCTGGTTTCTGGTCCTGCAGACCGGCATGCTGGGCGTCTTCATGGCGCTCGATTTCTTTCTCTTCTTTGTTTTCTGGGAAGCGATGCTCGTTCCCATGTACCTGCTGATCGGCATCTGGGGCGGGCCGCGCAAGCTCTACGCGGCGATCAAGTTCTTTCTCTATACCCTGCTCGGCTCGGTGCTGATGCTGCTGGCCGTCCTCTTCCTCTACTACTACAACTACCATCAGACCGGCGAGTACACCTTCAGCATCGAGGCGCTGTACAAAACCGCACCGCACATTTTCCACGACCCGGCCTACGGTTCGGGATTTGCCATTCTGCTCTTCCTCGCATTCTTTGTCGCCTTCGCGATTAAAGTTCCCATGTTCCCCTTCCACACCTGGCTGCCGGACGCGCACGTAGAGGCGCCGACCGCCGGCTCGGTGATTCTGGCCGGCGTTCTGCTGAAAATGGGCACATACGGCTTTATCCGCTTCGCGTTGCCATTTTTCCCCGATGTAGTGATGCACCCCAAAGTGCGCAGCTGGATGATCGCGCTCTCGATCATTGCCATCATCTATGGCGCGCTGGTCTCGCTCATGCAGAAGGACATGAAGAAACTGGTGGCGTACTCTTCGGTCAGCCACCTCGGCTTCTGCACCCTGGGAATTTTCGCTTTAACGCCGCTCGCGCTCAGCGGCTCGGTGCTGCAGCAGATCAATCACGGCATTTCGACCGGGGCGCTGTTCCTGATCGTAGGCATTTTGTACGAGCGCCGGCACACTCGCGAAATCGCCGAGTACGGCGGTATTTCCAACGTTATGCCGCTCTACGCCACCATTACTATGATCATGTTTCTTTCATCCATGGGACTGCCGCTGCTGAACGGTTTCGTGGGTGAATTCACCATCCTGCAGGGAACGTTCATGGAGAACTGGCGCTGGGCGGCGTGGGCCGTGCCGGGCGTCATTCTCGCCGCGGCGTATCTGCTCTGGCTCTACCAGCGCGTCTTCTTCGGCACCGTGACCAATCCCAAGAACGAAAAGCTGCACGACCTTACGCCGCGCGAAGTGCTGACCTTTGCGCCGCTGCTCATCATGGCGTTCTGGATCGGTCTTTATCCCAAGCCGTTTTTCCAGATTCTGGAGCAGCCGGTGAACCAGATTGTGCAGACGGTGCGGCCGAATTACCCGACCAGCGGCAACGTGAATGCGCTGGGCACGCGGGCCGGTGACCGTGAAATCCGCACTGCGCAGGCGGAGAGCGCCGGCATGAAAGGGAACCGCTAGTGCTGCTGAACATGTCACAACTTTTCAACGGGGCGAATTATCTGCTTTCGCTGCCGGTTTTGTTGCTGACCCTGTTCGCGCTCGGCATTCTCCTGATTGACCTGCTCCTGCCGCCGGAATGGAAGTGGATGAACGCCGTGACCGCCTTCGTGGGCGTGCTGTTCGCGACCGCAGGCGTGATCAAGATCCAATACACCGAAGCCATCACTCGCCGCTCCATGATGTTCGGTTTCTTCCAGGCCATGGTGATGGACCACTTCGCCATTTACTTCTTCTATCTATTCCTGGCGGCGACGGCGATTTCGATTCTGATCTCCGTGCGCTACCTGGAGATCGAGCACGAGCACCACGGCGAGTTCTACGCCCTGCTGCTGTTTTCCGTGGTCGGCATGATGTGCATGGCCTCCGGCTTCGATATCGTCCTCATCTTTGTCGGCCTGGAGTTGATGGCGATTTCGACCTATGTTCTTGTCGGTTTTCTGCGCGCCGACCGGCGCTCGAATGAAGCGGCGCTGAAATATCTTCTGCTGGGCGCCTTCTCTTCCGGCATTTTTGCCTATGGCCTGTCGCTGCTTTACGGTTTGACCGGAAGCACGAATCTGGCGGGCATCGCCTCCGGAGTCCGGCAATACATCGGCCCGGGCCACACGGATCCCATCGTGGTCCTTGCCCTGCTTACCACCAGCGTAGGATTGCTGTTCAAAATCGCCGCGGTGCCGTTTCATCAGTGGGCGCCGGACGCGTATGAAGGAGCGCCGACGAGCGTGACCGGTTTCATGTCCGTCGCGGTGAAGGCCGCGGCCTGGGCCATGCTGCTGCGAATTTTTCTCTGGGGCCTTCCCGCGCTGCGTCCGATTTATGTTCCGCTTCTGGTGTTTGTTTCCATCGCCACCATGACCTGGGCGAACCTAGCGGCGCTGACCCAGAACAATCTGAAACGCCTGCTGGCGTATTCCTCGATTGCCCACGTGGGCTACATGCTGCTGGGACTGGTGGCAGGAGACAACCTTTCGGCGACCGATGACGGCATCAAGGGCATTCTTCTGTATTTGCTGGTTTACACGTTCATGAACCTGGGCGCCTTCGCGGTGGTCACTTCGCTGCGCCAGCGCAACGTGATCGGCGATGAGATTGACGATATTTCTGGCTTGTATTCGCGCGCGCCCACTGAAGCCGTGCTGATGCTGATTTTTCTGCTTTCTCTCGCGGGAATTCCGCCGCTGGCCGGATTTTACGGAAAGTACTTCATCTTTCTCAGCCTGATGGAGAGCGGGCACTATGTGCTGGCCTCGCTTGGAGTGTTTTATGCCGTCTTCGGCCTCTACTACTACATGCGCATCGCCAACAAGATGTTCATGGGCGAAGCGCTAGACAAGGCGCGGTTGCCCCTCAGCGCGGGCATGCGCGTGGCCCTGGGCGTAACGGCGTTCGCTACGATTTACATCGGCATTCTGCCTGAGCGTTTCATCAGGGCGGTGAACTGGTCGCTCGGGATCGTGCAGAACACCCCGGTCGCAAACCTGATGCGCTAGACGCGGAAGCCAGGGCCTAGATATCTTAAAGCTATAGTCGGCAGTCAATCCAGGAATGTGAGCGCCATGGCGAGCGATCCCGCCGATAAGAAAAGCTCATGGGTGCAGCTCGCCAAGTACAGCGAGATCGCGGTCATCTTTCCCGCGGCCACGGTGACAGGATGGCTGCTGGGTCTGGCGCTTGACCGATGGCTGCATACAACCTGGCTCTACCTGGCGGGATTGCTGCTTGGCATTGTCGCCGGTTTCATTCAATTGATTCGGATGGTCAGTTCTTCGCGGGCTGATGACTGAATTCGCCTGCCCGCCACGTCGGCCGGACACGAATTCCATCGTTCACGTGTTGTAAACTTGAGCGGTCTGCCAACGGAATTCACTATGCGAACCTCTCAACTTGTTTTTGCGCTTCTCGGATTGCTCGCCCTGCTGCCGGTCCTCTTGGTTCGGGCTGCCGATAATCCATCGCATCAGGCATTGCTGCTGGTGGCGAATAAGGGCGACCGCAACATGAGCATCATTGATCCTGATCTCGGGCGTCAGATCGCAACCGTGAGCGAGGACGGAATTACCGGGCACGAGCTCATCGCGTCTGCCGACGGCCGCACCGCATTCGTGCCCATCTACGGAAATTCCGGCGTCGGCCAGCCAGGCACCGATGGCAACAACATGGTGGCCATTGATCTTGAGGCGCATAAACTGGCTGGCAATGTCGAGTTCGGACGCGGCGTGCGCCCCCATTGTGTGATGTTGAACCCAAAAGACGGCCTGCTCTATGTCACTACGGAGCTCTCCAATTCCGTCACCATCGTTGATCCTCACACGCTGAAGATTGTCGGCTCGGTGCCCACCGGACAGCCCGAGTCGCACATGCTCGCCATCACGCGCGATGGCGAACGCGGTTACACGGCGAACGTGGGGCCGGGCACAGTTTCTGTGCTGGATTTGAAGGCGCGTAAGACGATCACCGTGATTCACGTTGCGCCGCAGGTGCAACGCATTTCGCTCTCGGTGGATGATCGCTGGGCATTTACTTCCGACCAGACCAAACCGCAGCTGGCGGTGATTGACACGGCGACGAACAAGGTGAAGACGTGGGTCTCCTTGCCGGGAACCGGCTACGGGACTGCGCCCACGCCCGATGGCCGGTGGCTCGTGGCAGCGGTGCCGGAGGCGAACCGGGTCGCGGTCATTGATCTGAAGAATATGAAAGTGGCCGAGACGATCAGCGTTCCTTCCTCACCGCAGGAAATTCTGGTTCGTCCGGACGGCAAAATCGCCTACGCTTCGTGCGACTCGAGTCATAAGATTGCGGCGATTCGCACCTCCGATTGGAAAGTGGACAAGCTGATTGATGCGGGCAGCGGGGCTGACGGGCTGGCGTGGGCGTTAATGAAATAGGCAGGGAAGACTTACGCGCGCTGTTGCTTGCCTTCCGTTTTCGTCAATTTCACGCCGGCCGGGCGTTTGCGTGGCGGATTTTTCGCGATTAACTCCAGGCAAAGCTTGTGGGCCGCGCCGGGCTCGTGTAAGCGCGCAAGAAAGAAGCGGCGCAGGCGCCTGGGAACGATGGCTCCGGCAAGATAAGCGTCGTAAAGATCGCTGCCAATACGGTATCCGAGCTGACGGGCGCTCCATTCGAGCTCGGCGCCGCCGAGCCGGAGCGCGGTCTGCATAATTTCCCTGCATACATCGGAGGACAGCTCGCCCAGTTCGCGCACGGCCGGGCGCGCGGGATAAATCACGCGCGACCCGAAATAAGCGAGGGCATGTTCCAGGACGGAAATCCAGAAAAGATTCGCCCCGTCCGGCTTGGCTGAATCACGCTGCGCCGGCAGGTTGCGGCACGCCTGATGCAGAAAGCGGGCCGCTTCTTCGGCGGCGTACATCATGTTGAATTCGTGCACGTAGAATGCGTTCGCGCGTGCCAGGTAGGCGCTGCCGCGCTCCTCTACGTCCTGCACCCAGGTTTGCTGTTGTTCTTCGCTCAGACTTTCGCGGGCCAGCAGGCGGCGCAGGCGCCCGGCGGCGCCGGAGCAGACTTCGGGAAGCATATCCACCAGAAACTTGGGCTGTGTGCCGTTCTTCGGGGAATAGAGCTTGATTTCCAGGAAGCGCAGCAGACTCTGGATTAAGTTGTAGATGGTCGGCGCCAGATCGGGGCCTTCCTCTTCGCTGCGCCCCCAGCGGCTCAGGTGCAGGCGGTAGTGCTCGTATTTTTCGAGCGGCGTGGAGTTGAAGACGCAAAGCACGTTGTCATTCACGCGCACTGCGCGCACCTGCTCGCGCTGCTCGCCGGCGGCCCGCCAGTAGAGGGCATCCACGTTCTGCAGAATGGTCAGCACCGTTTCTTCGGGCAGACGTTCGTGCAGTTGCCGCGGCAGATGGCCGGGCGCAAGGTGCGACTCCCCGAAAAGCACGAGGATCGCGGCATTCGGATGGCGTTGGCGGATTTCAGCGATTTTGTGCGCGGCATGCCGGTCGCGCGCGCCGATTTTGCGCAGATCTTCGCGGGGCATGCAGTCCAGTCCATAAATGGCTTCGGCATGCTCGCGGGCGGTGACCAGCAATTCGTAGAAAGGCGCCCAGTCATAACCCCAGTCGAGGTCGTAGCGGATGCGCTGGCGCAGCTCGGCTTCCTCAATCTCGCGGCGCCACCACTCTTCCAGGATGTGCTGGTCGCGGGCGAAAATCGTTTCCAACGCCAGCACCACCGGCCGGTCGCCGGGCTGGCAGCGTTCTTCGAGGAGTCTGGCGGCAAAGCGCTGGGCCGCGGGCAGGGCATGATAATCGCCGATCAGCACTGTGCCGGCCGCGCATACGTCACGCTTGAGTTCTTCGGAAGTGACGACGCACTCATAGAAACGAAAAGCTTGGCTGTAATCGCGCAGGTATTTGCGGCGGGCGCTGTTGTCGTTGAGCTGGATTTCACGCTCCACGCCCGCCAACGCATGCAACTGCACTTCACTGCGCCGGGAGCGTAAGCTGGTGGTCGTCGCCATGCGTTGACTGTTGGCCCTTAGCCGATCATTGCTGTGCCGATCTTGACCTCGCCGAATTCTGCTTGGCCGATCCTTGACTTGCCGGTCACCGTCTCCCTATGCTCGGAGCGCCGTATCGAGTCATCGCTCAAAGGAGCCCGGTTGCCTTTGCCTCCGCCTCAGAACTTGACGATCGCAACCACAGGGGCAAGCGGCGCGCTCTTCCTACGCCACTTGATGCTGGCCGTGGAGCGCGACAAACGTATCGAAAAAGTCAATTTCATCGCCTCCGACAGCGCCCTGCGGGTCATGGCCGAGGAGATCAAATTGCGTGGCCGCAACAACCTGTCCGCACAGCTCCTCGGCAGAACTGCCCCCTCCCGCAAAATTCAGGAACAATCGAATTCCGATATCGGGGCCAACATTGCCAGCGGTTCGTATCCCGCCGATGCCATGGTCATCCTGCCCTGCAGCGTGGGCACGCTGGCCCGCATTGCGAATGGCATTGCCTCGCATCTGATCGAGCGCGCCGCTGACGTGTGCCTCAAAGAAAAACGGCCACTCGTGCTCTGCGTGCGCGAGACCCCGCTCAACAAGATCCACATTCGCAACATGTACCGCGCGGCCGACGCGGGGGCTACAATTTACCCGCTGATTCCGGCTATGTATTTCCGCCCCGCCAACTTAGACGCTATCGCACGCGAATTCGCTTACCGGGTGCTGGCGCATATCGGCCTGCCGCAAGCCGAAGCGTTTCGGTGGAAAGGCTAGCTCACAGCCGCCGTACAAATCTTTCGACCACAGGCCCTTGGAGAGATCGGCAAGTTGAGCGGAAACTCAATTGTAGGTCTGGCGTAGGGGGCGACCTAGATTCCGTCCGGTCATGACCGGCGGCGTCGGTTAGCGGGCGGAGGTTAGATGCTGAGAACTTCTGGCGCGTCTGCGGGCCGGACCAGCGAAAAATATCCCGCCAACACGGCAACCGGTGACACGGACAAGCGATGATGATTTATGATCCCAGCAATTTATGTGCGCCACGGAACTTAACACGAGTGTGAGCCCGCCAGTTTCTGAGCAGGCCTGGGAGGCAATCCGCGGCGCCTACGACCTGCAGGTGCACGTTGCGCCCGACGTGATTGGCCGGCGCATTGATGACATTGACCTCGCCAAGGAGTTCCTGGAGCACGGCCTGCGCGGCTTCGTTCTGAAATCGCATTACATTCAGACTGGAGAGCGCGCAAAAGTGGTTTCCAAAGCGGTACCGGGCATTGCCGCCTTCGGGGCGATCACGCTGAACCACGCTGTGGGAGGACTGAATCCCGTAGCAGTCGAAATCGCCGGCCGCTCGGGATGCAAGATTGTCTGGATGCCGACGGTGGACGCGAAGAACGAAACTGCCGGCCTGCCCGGCGGCGGACACAAGAAGCTGCCGTTCTGGGCGGAGATTCAGCGCGAGCTGGCCGCCATGGGCATTTCGCCTCCGGCGATGACCGTGCTTGACGCGGAGGGCCAAGTTTCGCACGCCGCGCGCACCTGCCTGGAACTGATTGCGCGGCACGACATGATTCTGGCGACCGGCCACTTGGGGCGGCAGGAAATTTTCGCCCTGGTGAAGGCCGCGAAAGCGATGAATCTCAAGAAAGTCGTCGTGACCCATGCCGAGTTTCCCTCGCAGAATCTTTCCGCCGCGGAACAGACCGAGCTGGCGCAGATGGGCGCCATGATTGAGCACTGTTTCACCACCATGCACACGGGAAAGGCCCCCTGGGACCTGGTGCTCGGCAGCATTCGAGAAGTCGGAGTGCAGCACTGCATCCTTTCCACCGATCTCGGCCAGCCCATCAATCCGCCGGTTGCGGAAGGTTTCGCGATGTTCGCGCAAAAGCTGCTCGAAGGCGGATTTTCGGCTCCCGAAGTCAGGCGCATGACGGTGGAAAATCCGGCGGCATACGTGGAGTGAGGGAATGGCCGAAGCCAAAGGGACGATTCTGGTGGTCAGCGCCCACGCGGCGGATTTTGTCTGGCGCGCCGGCGGGGCAATTTCGCTTTATGCCGAGCGGGGATACAAGGTACGCATTCTCTGTCTCTCGTATGGCGAGCGCGGCGAATCGGAAAGACTCTGGAAGCAGTCCGGCATGACGCTCGAAAAAGTGAAAGAATCGCGCCGGGCGGAATCCGAAAAAGCCGCCGGCATTCTAGGGGCGGAGATCCGTTTCTTCGACTGCCAGGATTATCCCCTGGCGCCCTCGGAAGAAACCGTGCACAAGATCGTCTCCGAATTTCGCGTTCA
>Ga0335081_10011071_pt1 | contig 14592 bp, 11 predicted proteins | sample Lox_Sample_35_FD_206713 | JGI IMG/M metagenome (GOLD analysis project Ga0335081, IMG submission 206713) | Soil microbial communities from Loxahatchee National Wildlife Refuge, Florida, United States - Lox_Sample_3.5 | ecosystem: Environmental > Terrestrial > Soil > Wetlands | place: USA... | reverse complement strand
GCGACTGTGCCGCCAGTCGTGACGAAGTTGCCGTCGGACTCGTACCAGCCGGGAACGACCGTCGTCGAGGCCGGGTCTTCGATTCCGGCGATATAATACGTCCCCGCCGGCAGCACGGCGTTGACATTGATCACCCCGGTATTCTGGCCGCTGCCGCTGCTGTTGGTCGTGGTGATTACGCTTCTGGCAAGAGTAGTGGCCGGCGAGCTCAGAGAAGTCTGTAGGGTAAAGTCGAAAATGCTCGCGCTAAACAAATACACGTTGATGGTTGAGACGTACGTGCTGTTCGAGAGCGAGAACTGTGCCGCGATCGTGAAGCCGTTGCTCAGGCAGCACATGCCGTAATAGGAGTAGATCGAATTCGGCGCCCCAACTTGTATCTGCGGCACCTGCGCGAAGAGTGGCGCCGCAAACCACACGAGCGCCACGATGAAACAGACTACGAGCTTCCGGGACTTCATGGCCTCCTCCGACCCGTCACTGCGATCTGCGAAGAACCCCTACCGAGGGAACAGGTGTCACATCCGCTCCCAGGGGTTCACTGCACCTGCACTTCCGCCAAACTCAGATAACCCGTTCCCGTCAACTGCACCCGCACATAACGCGCCTGCACGCCGCCGAACGGAACCGCGACCGAGGGACTCGGCGCGGCCGTCTGGTGACTGCTGAACGTAGCCGCGCGGAATTGCAGGGTCGCGGGAGTGTCGGTCGCGAGAAACGGGGTGTTCGATACAAACACCCAGTAGTCGCTCAGACGCGAGCCGCAGCAATCCGTCCGGTTCCAGACGGTCACCGTGTTCACCGTAGAGGCGGCGCCCAGATCCACCTGCCACCATGCATTCGGATCGTTATTCGTGGCCGTCACCGAGCCATCGGAGAAGTTGCCGTCGGTGCTGCCATCGATCGCGGCGCTGGCCGGCGGCGTCCCGGGGAGCTGGCTGCTTTCGCTCGCCACTTTGGTGGGCGCGCTTCCGGCGGTGCCGAAGATCTGCACTTCAGCCAAACTCAGGTAATTCGGACTGCTGAGCTGGATGCGCACATAGCGTCCCTGCGCCGGGCCCGAAATGGTGGCCGAGGGGTTGGGAGCGCTGGTCTGGTGGCGGGCGAAGGTTGCCGCGCGGAACTGCAACGTCGCAGGCGTGTCCGTGGGAAGGAATGGCGTATCGGAGACGAACACCCAGTAATCGCCCAGCCGCGAGCCGCAACAATCCGTCCGGTTCCAGACCACAATCGAACTGATGGACGCCGAAGCCCCGAGATCCACCTGCCACCACGCGTTGGAGTCCAGGTTGGTAGCCGTCACTGAGCCGTCGCCGAAGCTGCCGTCGGTATTGCCATCCACGGCCACACTCGGGGGCGGTGTGCCGGGCAGGGTACTGCTTTGAGTGGCGGGCCTGCCCTGGGCAATGTCACTGGTACCGCCACCTCCTCCTCCGCCGCTCGCCATCACCTGCACTTCGGCGAGACTCAAATACCCGGGCGCGCTGAGTTGCACGCGCACATAACGCCCTTGTGCGGGTCCCGGAATGGTGGCCGACGGATTGGGAGCACTGGTCTGGTGGCTGGCGAAGGTTCCCGCGCGGAACTGCAGCGTCGCGGGAGTGTCCGTGGCCTGAAATGGCGTATCGGAGACGAACACCCAGTAATCGCTCAGACGCGAGCCGCAGCAGTCCGTCCGGTTCCACACCACAATCGAGCTGATCGCCGTGGATGCGCCCAGATCCACCTGCCACCACGGGCTGCTGTCGAGATTCGTCGCCGTTACCGAGCCGTCGCCGAAGCTGCCGTCGGTGTTGCCATCCACCGCGACGCTCGCCGGCGGAGTTCCGGGAAGTGTGCTGCTCTGGGTGGCGGGCTTGCCCTGCGCCACATCGCTGAGGCCGCCGCCTCCTCCGCCGCTGCCGAACACTTGCACTTCAGCCAGGCTCAGATATCCCGGAGCGCTGAGCTGCACCCGCACATAGCGGCCCTGCACATTGACGGGGATGCTCACGGATGGATTCGGCGCCGTGGTCTGGTGCGCGCTGAAGGCCACATTCCCCGAGAGTGTCGCCGGAGTGTCGGTAGACAGGAACGGCGTGTTGGAGACGAATACCCAATAGTCGCTCAGTCGCGAGCCGCAGCAATCCGTCCGGTTCCAGATCGTAATCGAGCTGATGGATGCCGAAGCTCCCAGGTCCACCTGCCACCACGAGTTGGGATCCTGGTTGGTGGCCGTCACCGAGCCGTCGCCGAAGCTGCCGTCGGTATTGCCATCCACAGCCACGCTCGCTGAAGGAGTTCCGGGGAGCGTGCTGCTCTGGCTGGCGGTCTTGCCCTGAGCCAGGTTCGTGCCGCTAAAGACCTGTACTTCCGCCAGGCTCAGGTAGTTCGCGCTGCTGAGCTGGATGCGGACGTAGCGGCCCTGCGCGCCCACCGCGATGGTCGCCGAAGGATTCGGCGCAGTCGTCTGATGGCTGGCGAACGTCCCGGCGCGGTTCTGCAAGGTCGCGGGAGTATCCGAGGCGAGGAACGGAGTGTTGGAGACGAACACCCAGTAATCGCTCAGCCGCGAGCCGCAGCAATCGGTCCGGTTCCAAACCACCACGGAACCGACCGACACGGGCGACCCGAGATCGACCTGCCACCACGGAAATGGATCCAGGTTGGTCGCGGTGACCGAGCCTCCGCTGTAATTGCCGTTGGTGATGCCGTCTACCGCGACGCTGGCGGGCGGAGTTCCCGGAAGCGTGCTGCTCTGGCTGGCCGTCTGATTCAGGGCGAGATCCTGGCCGCCTCCACCTCCTCCACCGCCGCCTCCGCCACCGCTTGGGGGCGTGTTGGTTAACGGGAAGGCGGCCGTCAGCGATCCTGCGCTCGCGGTTACAGCGTACGAGCCTTGCGTTGCGTTGGCAGTCGCTTGCGTGCTGGCGATGCCGGAGGCATTCGTCACTGCCGAAGCCGGAGACAGGGTCGCGCTGGCGCCGCTGGCGGGCGCCGTGAAGATGACGGTCTGATTGGGTAACGGATTGCCACACGTGTCGGTGAGGGTCACCGACAGCAGGCTCGGGAAGGCCGTATTGACCTGGGTGGATTGCCCGGTGCCGCCAGTCGGTGTGAGGGTGCCGGGCGTTCCTGCTGTACATCCTCCGCCTCCACCTCCACCTCCCGAGCCCACGATAAAGCCGGCACTCGAATCGACCACGGTCAGATCCGCCGCCACGCCCTGAGAACTTTGCGGTGTGAATTCGACTTGCAGGACCGAGCCCGCCGGCAAGAACCCATTGGGCTGCACGGTGAGCGTGATCGTCACCGTTTGATCCGGGGCCAGGGTGGCGTAAGTCGCCACTGCCTGGGTGGGATCGTTCGGGTCAAGCGCGCAGGTGCCGCCGCCGTTTGTCATGCAGCTTGTGACCATACCACCGCCCATGACCTTGCTGGGGATGATGACGTTATTCAGGGTCTGGGGCGAGTCGTTCGTGCCCATGCCCGTAAAATTCACCTTGCTGGGGATGACCGTCGTTTCGGGCTGCTCAATCCCGTGGGCCTGCAGCGCGCCGATGATGATGCTGGAGGAGGTGGCCGGCGGAGGCGAAGCCACACTCCGCAGATTCGCCAGCGGGAGCTGCCGCGTGAAGTCGCGGAAGCGGGGCACCGGATCGGTGGCGGTGGCGATGCTCACATCGCTCACCGGAGCGAGCGTGCCGTTGAGTTGGACGAGCGCCACCGCCGAAGGCGAGGTGTTCCCAAATACGATCGGGAAGGTGTAGGAATCGAAATTGTTCGGGTCGGCCGACAACACCACCCAGGTCGCTGTCGCCGTCCCGTTGGTGACCGTCAAGGGAGTCTGCGTAACTCCAGCGATGGGCGCTCCACCATTGCCGAAGAAATCGGCCGACACGAACTGAGCATTGGGGCCTTCCATCGGCGACACGGGCACGGTAACAGTCGCTCCCGCCGGGATGTTATTGATGGCCAGCCGCAGTACCGTGCCTCGCGCCGTTGACGATCCCGCCGTGAAGGATGCGGGCGACGACTCCTGGAACTGCACCGGCACCGTCACGGTGCTTCCCGCCCCCAAGGTCGATTTCTGCTGAACGATCAGCGACCCCGCGGCGGTCGCCAGGGTCTGCAACGGGTTGGAAATCGGCACGGCCACCGAGGAGGTGATGCTGACCACGCCGGTGATCGCCTTCGATTGCAGGTTTTGTCCGGCCCCCAGCAGGCTCGCATCGGCGCGGACCTTGCTGATGACGATGTTGGTGGCGAGATTGTTTCCCGGCAGCAAGGATACGCCGTTAAAGTGAATGGTGTTGTATCCGGACACCACACCCTTCACCTGGCTGTTGACGTTGCCGTTGACCGTTACCACCGCGTCCGTGGTCGCGCCGCTGATCGCGTTGGTCACGTTAGTGTTCAGGGTCAGCAGAATATCGGCGGTCAGGCTTTGGATGCCGCCGCAGCTTACGGTCAGGTCGCCCAGCACCTCGGTCCGTCCCTCGATGGCCACCTGCGGAGGCGCTGCCACGCTCGCGAAACAGGTAATCGGCGACGAGCCCGCTTCGACGATGATGTACGGTTGACCGGCAACCGTGATGGTGGCCGACCGAGGCGTCAGCAGCGGGTTGGCCTGCAGCGAGTAGGTCACGGTGCCGTTACCCGAACCCGTGGCGCCCGTGATGGTCACCCAGGGAACACTGTTGTTGCTCGATGCCGGCCAGACACAGCCTGCGGGCGCCTGAACGACAGTGCTATCGACCCCGCCGGTGAAGGTGGCTGTTCCGGTAGACAGGTACGACTTGGAGCCCTGCGCCAGGGCGAAGGTGCAGACTGCCCCTGCCTGTGTGCTGCCTGCCTGCACCACGGTGAACGTTTGCCCCGCAACCAGGATGTTGGCGCTGCGGCCGGCTGCCAGCGTGTTCGCCGACACGTTGAAGTTGACTACTCCATTACCCATGCCCAGTACCGCGCCCGACAGGTTGAGCCAGGGCGCCGGCGTGGTGGGGTCCACGGTCGCCGTCCAGGAACAGAGGGGGTTCAGCACTCCGATGTTGATCGTGCCGCTGCCTCCAGCCGAAGCGAATCGCGCATTCAGGGGAGTGACGCCGAACAGGCACGCCGTGGGACTCGGTTCATTGACTACGAACGTCTTCCCGGCGATCAGAACCGTGGCGTTGCGGGGTGGTGCATTGGTCCCGCCCTGGTTGGGCTGGATGTTCAGAAGTACCGTGCCATTGCCGGTGCCCGTGGCTCCGCCTACGATGGTCACCCAATCCACCGGACTGGTGGCCGTCCACTGTGGACAATTCGGCGGAGATGTGACCTGCACCGCGTAAGGATTGCTGGGGCCTTGTCCGACAGTGACTCCTCCGGAGGAAATGATGTTGTTGCACACCCCGGCCAACTGGTTGATCGCGCCCGAGAATTGTTGACGTGCAAGCTGATAGGTGGGGACGCTGTTGTCTGTCACCTGCACGAAGAAGTTATAAGGACCGATGGCGTCCGAAGAACCGCTTAGAACCACCGTACTGCCTGTGGTCGAACTTAGAGACAAACCGGCTGGTACGTTTCCAATGAGCGTCCACAGGTAAACCGGCCTGGTGGCGTTGCCGAACGGATCCAGAGTCGGCCCGCCGGTCACGGTACAGGTTGAGGAATAAGGAGCGGATGCCTGCGAGGGCCCAACGGCGGGTGAGCAGACCAGCTTCAGGGGCATCGAAGAAGCCTTGATCGGGTCTTCCAGTGAGAAGTATGTGTGACCGCCGGGCTGTAATGGCGGACTGAAGACCACCTGCCCCATGGTCTTGTCGGAACTGATGTTCTGGAACATCGTGGTGGGGCCTTCATATCCCGTCGGCCCATAAGGACAGCCGGGCGGCCTGGAGACAATCTCGGAACTGATCGAGCAAATCCCGCTATTGTCGAAATTGAAGATATCCAGCCCTTGACCGCTCATAAACTGAGGCGAACCGAACGTCATAAACGGCGGCAGCGATGTGATTGCCGACGAGGAGTTGTTCTGCACGCCGATGAGGGTGTCGTCTCCGTTGACGGGAGCGTCGTAGGGAAGCACGCTCGGGTCGTTGAGGACCGTGATGCCGTTATCGGTGATCACGATGAGATACGCGCACGAATTACTGGATCCGATCGGCGGGCATTGCGTGAATGGCGGACTCTGCTGCGCAAGACCTGAAGCAGAGCACACGAGTGCCAGCACCACTAGAAAGAAGGTGTGATTTAATGTTCTCCGAGCGGGGGACATAAGGGCGGACCTTTGGGGGTTTCCGGGTGAAACCTCTATCTAATAGATCACAAAAACACAAAAAACAATACGAGAGTCGTTCGAAAACGCTCGAACTCGGTACCACCCGCATTTGAGTACAATTCGAGTTTGTCCTTCCTCTCTTTCGAAGTCGTCGCCGAGTGTTCCGCCACGCGTGCCCGCGCGGGGCTCCTGCACACGCCTCACGGAACCATCGAGACGCCCGTGTTCATGCCGGTCGGGACACAAGCTACGGTGAAGGGGCTGACGCAGCGCGACCTGGCCGACGAACTCGGAGTCCGGATGCTGCTGGCGAACACGTACCATCTCTACTTGCGGCCGGGACACGAGCTGATCCGCAAAATCGGCGGGCTGCACCGCTTCATGTCCTGGCCTAACGGGATTCTCACGGATTCCGGCGGCTACCAGGTGTTCAGCCTCAGCGGGCTGCGCACCATCACCGAGCAGGGAGTCGAGTTTCGCTCGCACCTCAACGGCGATCTCCACATCTTCACACCTGAATCCACGGTGGATGTGCAATTGGCCTTCGGCAGCGACGTCCTGATGGTACTAGACGAATGTCCGGAATATCCCGTGAGCCACGAATATGCGAGGCAAGCCATGCGGCGCACCTTGCGCTGGGCGCGCCAGTCGAATGCGCACTTCCGCAGGCGAATGTCGGAGAAGGGTGAAGGCGTATCCGGGCAGGCCCTGTTTCCAATCGTGCAAGGGTCGATGTTCGCCGACCTGCGGCGCGAGTGCGCCGCCGCGCTGCTCGATCTCGACACCGCCGGCTATGCCATCGGCGGGCTCTCGGTGGGCGAGCCGCGGGCGCTCAGCCTCGAGATGGTGGAAGCCACCGAGCCCATCCTGCCGCGCCAGCGCCCGCGCTACGCCATGGGCGTCGGGATGCCCGGGGAACTGCCCGAATACGTCGCGCGCGGGGTGGACATGATGGACTGCGTGCTGCCCTCCCGCAATGCGCGCAACGGCTGCCTGTTCACATCCGAAGGACGCGTGATTATCAAGCACGCCCGTTACCGCGATGACGAGGGCCCGCTCGATCCCAAATGCCAGTGCTATACTTGTAGCAAATACTCCCGCGCATACCTACGCCATCTGTTCCAGTCCGGGGAGATTTTGTACGCAGTGCTGGCCACCCAACACAACATCCGGCGGTACCTTGACATCATGCGTGAGATTAGGCACGCTATAATATCGGAATCATTTCCAGAATACTTGAGGTGTGTGCGCTCGGCCGCCGACTCCGGCTGAGCCTTGATTTGGTCACGACGTGGCAATAGCTCTGTTTCTTTTGCAGCAAACGGCCTCGCCCACTTCCCTGCTGGGGGGAGCTCTCCCCATCCTGCTGATTTTCGGTATTTTTTATTTCCTTTTGTTCCTTCCCATGCAGCGCCAGCGCAAATCGCAGCAGAAGATGCTGGCTGGTATCCAGAACGGCAATGTAGTCGTGACGAGCGGGGGAATTGTGGGGACCGTTGTGGCCATCGAAGGCGACGACACCCTGGTATTGCGCGTGAAGCCGGATAATGTGAAGATCCAGATCACGCGAAGTTCGGTCTCGAGCCTGGTCTCGGCCGATGGTAAAAAGTAGCAATAATCAAATAACAGGCTCCTAAAATCCAATGAAGAAGAATCTGACGGCGCGGTCCGTGGTCATTATTGTGACGATCTTGCTGTGCGTATACGGCATTATCGGCATCCCTACATCCAAATCGGAGGTGGTGAAGCACTTCCGGGATAACATCCGGCTCGGTCTGGATCTCAGCGGTGGAAGCCACCTGGTGTTGCAAGTCCAGGTACAGGACGCCGTGAAAGCCGATGCGGACCAGACGATGGATCGCTTGAAGGAAGATCTCCGCAAGCAGAACGTCACCTGGGCCAGCATGGAGCGGAACGATCCCCAGAGCATTTCCGACGCCGGCAACGTGGAAATCACCGTAAAGGGCGTTCCCGCCACCCAATCGAGCGCCTTCCGCAATGTGGTGAGCGATCGCTACCCCACCTATCTGCTCACCGTGCTGAATTCCACAGACTACTCGATGAAACTCAAGCCCTCGGACCTCAACGACCTCAAAGTCGATACCGTCAAGCGGGCCATCGATACCATCAGCAATCGAATTAACCAGCTGGGGCTGGCCGAGTCCGCCGTGCAGCAGTACGGCCGGTCGGGCGCCGACTACGAAATCCTGGTGCAGTTGCCCGGCGTGGACGACCCGGCGCGGGTGAAGGAACTGATCGGCACCGCCGCGGTGCTGGAGATTACGGATGTGAAGGATGGTCCTTTCGCCAGTCGCGAAGCCGGCCTGTCGCAGCACGGCGGCGTGCTCCCGGTGAACACCAAGTTAGTGAAGATGCTGCCGCGCGGCGGGTCGGAAGGGGAATCCTGGTATCTGGTCGCGAGAAGTCCGGTGATCACCGGAAGGGAAATGCGCAACGCTCGTCCCGGCCAGGACGAATATCGCAAGTGGGAAACGAATTTCAACCTCTCGCAGGATGGCGGCAAGCGCTTCGGCCGCTACACCGAGGCCAACATCGGGAACAAGCTGGCGGTGGTCCTGGACGACAAGATTGTGAGCGTGGCGACCATTCAGTCCAAGATTGAGGATTCCGGCAGAATTACAGGTCTGGCCAGCGAGGCGGAAGCCGAAGACCTCTCGCGTTATCTGCGTTCGGGATCGCTTCCGGCTGGCGTGAAGTACCTGGAAGAGCGCTCGGTGGGACCCTCGCTGGGCGCCGACTCCATTCACGAAGGATTCGTGGCGGGCAGCGCCGGGCTGGCGGCGGTCATCTGCGTGATGCTGGTCTACTACAAGAGGAGTGGTGTGAACGCCGTCCTGGCCCTGCTTCTCAATACCGTGGTTCTTCTGGCTGCGATTTCTTACTTCCAGGCCGTCCTGACGCTGCCGGGGATCGCCGGCGTGATCCTCACGATCGGTATGGCGGTGGACTCCAATGTTCTGATTTTCGAGCGAATCCGCGAAGAGCTGCGGGCCGGCAAACAGGTGGTGGCCGCAGTGGAGGCGGGCTTCAACAAAGCGTGGTGGACCATTGTGGATACCCACGTGACTACGGTAGTGTCGTGCGCATTCCTTTTCCTGTTCGGCGAAGGGCCGGTCAAAGGATTTGCGGTCACGCTGACCATTGGTTTGATCGCCAACGTTTTTACGGCGGTCTTCGTGTCCAAGACGATTTTCGGGTACGAGCTATCCGGTCATCGCCAGATGGAGGCGCTGAGTATTTAGGGTGGGATGGGTTTTCCCGAGCCCGCCTGGAAAGCAGGATTTCGGATGGCCCCGGCTTCCAAAGCCCTCCGAATCGAAGAATTTCGCGATAACGGGAACAAAAACAAAGAGGCTGGTGTCGAAAGTTAACAAGAGCACCAGCATGGCAAGGCTAGATGGAATTATTCAAGAACACGAACTATGACTTCCTGGGCAAGAAGTGGCCCTTTATTATTGCCTCGCTGGTATTGACGGTGGCCGGTTTCGGAAGTATCGCAGTGAGAGGAGGCCTGAAGTACGGGATCGATTTCAAAGGCGGCGCTCTCATGTCGGTAAAGTTCGCCGGACGCCCGCCAATTGACAAGATCCGTTCGGCGATGTCGGCGATCAAAGGCGAAACGACGGTGGATGAGTTTACCGGCGGCGGCACGCAGAACGAGGTCGAGATCGGGACTGAGTTGCAGGAAGAGACCCAGCTCAACATCAACCGCCAGGCGATGGCGGACATTCTGGTGAAGACCTTCGGGGACCCCGCTTCCGGCAAGCTGGACTTCAACAACGCCAGCGAAGAAGCGCTGGTCGATCGTCTGCGGGATCCGCTGGCGCGGGCGGGCGTGCCCACGAGCGAGCAGCAGTTAAAGGACCTCGCTACCGCCCTGGTCGGCTTTCGCGACAAGAGTCATTCGGGCCTGATTACGGATTTCAGCCAGTTGTCCTCCGTTCCGGGGGTCAATTCTGGTATTATGAGCACTCTCCAACAGGAGTGTTACCTGGCGCCATTTCACATCGAGCAGGTGCAGATGGTCGGCCCCAAGGTGGGGGCGGAGTTGCGGAACAAGGCGGTTCTCGCGACCCTTTACGCTCTCGCGGGGATGCTGGTTTACATTGCCTTTCGGTTTGAGTGGATCTACGGCTTGGGTGCGGTAATCGCCTGCTTTCACGATACGTTGATCACCATCGGGCTATTTTCCCTTTTCAATAAGGAAATCTCCATGACGGTGATCGCGGCCCTCCTCACCCTGGTGGGCTACTCGATGAACGACACGATCGTGATTTTCGACCGCATCCGCGAGAACCTGAAGACGTCGCGGCGCGAACCGCTGGAGGCGGTCATGAACCGCGCCGTGAACCAGACGCTGAGCCGGACCATCATGACGTCCGGTCTGACGTTTCTGACGGTGATCGCACTGTTTCTTTTCGGCGGTCCGGTGCTTCACGGATTCTCCTTCGCGCTGGTTTGCGGGATTATTGTGGGGACGTATTCCTCGGTGTTTGTCGCCAGTCCGATTGTTTTGTTCTGGCACAATTACGTGGATTCACGAAAGAAAACCGCTCCGGTGATGGCCCCCGCGCCGCGGCCGGAACCGGTTCGGAAAGGTGCCACCAAAGTGGTGAAATAAAACGAAGGGCCGCGACGCCACTCTTCGGAGGAAGCGGCCGCGGGGAAATGGAAGAGGAAAGCTTCTATGTTTGAACAGGTATTCGTAGAAACCGGAAAAACGAAGAAAAGCTGGACGGTCATGACGGCCTTCATAGGGCAGGTCTTGTTCATCGGCGTGCTGGTGCTGATACCGTTGGTTTTCTTCGAAGGGCTTCCCAGCGCCACCTTGCAGGCCTTCCTGACGGCGCCGCCTCCGCCGCCTCCACCGCCTCCGCCACCGGCCGCAGCGCCTCCGGTGAGAGTCGTGAAGGTGATTCCCCGTCAGTTCGACGCCGGCAAACTGATGGCTCCCAAGATCATCCCCAAAGAAGTCGCCACCATTAAGGAAGAAGAGCTGCCGCCTCCCACTTCCGGCGTCGGCGGCGTGGTTGGCGGTGTGCCGGGCGGCGTAGCCGGCGGCGCCATGGGCGGCGTGCTGAGCGGCATTATCGGTTCCACGCCTACGGCCGCGCCTCCGCCTCCTCCCCCTCCTCCCAAGAAGGAAGACGCCAAGCCTACGACTCCGCAGCGCATTAAGATCGGCGGCGCCGTGCAGCAGGCCAAACTGGTTCGCCAACCCCATCCGGTGTATCCCCCGCTCGCCAAGCAGGCTCGCATTTCGGGAGTGGTGAAGCTGAGCGCGATCATTTCGCGGGATGGCACGATTCAAAAACTCGAAGTCATCAGCGGCCACCCGCTGCTGGTGCCGGCCGCTCTCGAAGCCGTGAAACAGTGGGTGTACCAGCCGACCCTTCTCAACGGAGAGCCGGTGGAGGTCGTAACTCAGATCGACGTGAACTTCACGTTGAGCCAGTAACCCGAAGGTCCCTTCCGGACGTCGGTAGAGAAGTACCAATTCAACTCGCAGGAGAGAGAATAACTATGCATTTGCATCTTTTTTGGGCGTTTAACTTGCTACAGGAGAGTTCCGGAGTTCAGTGGGATCCGGTCCATCTGTGGCTTCAGATGGGCACCCTGGCCCGATGCGTCGTGGTCGGCCTGTTCCTCATGTCGGCCTATTCCATCGGCGTCATGATCGATCGCTGGCTGGCGTACAGCGCGGCCCGCAAGCAGTCGCGGCAATTCGCCCCGGCAGTGGCCGGAGCGTTGCGCGAAGGCAAGCTGGATGAAGCCGTGAAGATCGCCGACCGCTACAAGAGAAGCCATCTGGCGAAGGTAGTGGTCGCGGGTCTGCAGGAGTTCCAGGCTCACCAGATCTCGTCCGAGATTCCCGGCGAGGAAATCGAAGCTTCGAAAAGAGCCCTCGAGCGCGCCGAAGCCATCGTGCACGCCGAACTGAAGCGCGGCGTCAGCGGTCTGGCGACCATCGGTTCCACCGCCCCCTTCGTGGGTCTGTTCGGAACGGTAGTCGGCATCATTAACGCGTTCAGCAGCATTTCGACCGAGAAGTCTACCGGCTTGGGCGCGGTGGCGGGCGGCATTTCCGAAGCCCTCGTGACTACGGCTATCGGACTTTTCGTGGCTATCCCGGCGGTCTGGATGTTCAACTACTTCACCGGGAAGATTGAAGCGTTCGACGTGGAGATGGGCAACTCCAGCTCCGAGTTGATCGACTACTTCCTGAAGCGTGCGCAACGCGGAGCCAGCGCCCGCAAGTAGTTCGGCAGAGCAGCGCGCCGGCCTGGGATCGTACCGGTCACCGGCACGCGGCAAGTGGAATCCGGCGAGTTGATGATCTGCGTGGGGGCCCGTTTCCGGGCCCCCAACCCTCCGCCGAATCCCTTGGAGAAACATAGCCATGGCTAAAGAAGAAAAACCAAAACGGAAAGCCCCACCGCCAGTCGCGGACATCAATGTGACCCCCATGGTCGACGTGATGCTGGTGATGCTCATCATCTTCATGGTGATCACCCCCATGTTGTCCAAGGGCCGGAGCGTCGAACTGGTCCGCACCCACAATCCCATTCCCATGCAGGCTGCCGACAAAAGCGATGCGATTGTGATCGCCGTCGAACGGGATGGTAAGACGTACCTGAACGTCACCCAGATGCAGCCCGAGGATCTCCCACAGAAGGTGAAGGACCTGCTGAGCGGCCGCATGGATAAGACCGTCTTCGTCAAAGCGGATGCGCGCGCCAAGTACGAGCGGGTCGTGGATGTGGTGGACAACTTGCGTGCCGCAGGCGTGGACAACATCGGTCTCTTGACGGAACAGATTCAGGACAAAAATGCCCAGCAGGGAGGCGCGTCGGCACCCGCCGCTGCCCCGGCCGGACAGTAAGAACGGTATCAATTAAGGAGCAATTCATATGGGAATGGCAGTCGGCGCACAAGGTGGTCCGAAGTCCGACATCAACATGACGCCCATGATCGACGTGCTGCTGGTGCTGATCATCATCTTCATGGTGATCACTCCGCTGACGCCGAGAGGCCTGGAGGCGCTGGTACCGCAGCCCCCTCCCCCCGGTCAGCCCCCCAGCCAGTCGGATCAACGCACTGTGGTCATCGTGATCGATGCCAATCATAATCTGTCGATCAACAACGATCCGACCGACGAAACCAAGTTGGGGCCGCGCCTGGCGGAGATCTTCAAGACTCGCGCCGAACACGTTGTATTCGTCAAAGGCGATCCCAGCATCGAGTTCCAGTGGGTGGCCAAGGCCATCGACATCGCGCATGGCGCGGGAATTGACAAGGTCGGTCTCATGACCGCCAAGGTGGAGGCCGGACAATAGTTATGGCGAATCGGATTTGGATCGTCGCCGTGGCTGGGTTGGCGCTGTTGAGCGCCGGCTGCCAGCAACTGAAATCGCGGGATCAGTTGAACAAGGGCGTCCAGGCGTTTAAGAGCGCTCAATATCCGGAAGCGGTGGAGCACTTCAAGACAGCCGTGGAACTCGAGCCGGACTTCAGTGTGGCCCGGCTGTACCTGGCCACTGCTTACATGCAGCAGTACATTCCCGGCGCGAATTCGCCCGAGAACAACCAGATGGCCCAGGCTGCTCATGACCAGTTCATGAAGGTGCTCGAGAAGTCCCCGACAGACCGCACAGCCATCGCTTCCATCGCGTCGCTGTATCTGAACCAGAGTAAATGGGACGAGGCCAAGCAGTGGTACGAGAAACTGATTGCGGTCTGGCCGGATAACGCGGACGCCTACTACAGCCTTGGGTTTATCGCCTGGTCGGAGTGGTATCCCGAACTGGGCAAGGCCAAGGCCGCCCTCGGGATGAAGCAGGAAGATCCCGGCCCGATCAAGGATAAGAAGGTGAAGGAGGAACTGCGCGCCAAATACCTCCCGATCGTGGACGCCGGCTTGGCCGCGCTCGATAAAGCGCTCTCCATCAGGCCGGACTACGACGATGCCATGGCGTACGAGAACCTGCTGGTTCGCGAGAAAGCGGACTTGGCGAACAGCAAGGATGAGTACGAGTCCCAGATCAAGATTGCAGACGACTGGTTTAACAAAACGGTCGCCACCCGCAAGGATAAGGCCGAGAAGAAAGGCAAGTCCACGGGCGGCATCGTGGCGGATCAACCGAAGTAGCGCGGCAATCTACTGTTTGCGATGCGGGCATTCCGGACATCTTCTGCCGGGTGCCCGTTTTGCATTTCTGGAGGCATCTCCGATGTTGCGTGATCCCAGCCTGATCCCGCTGTCTCACCAGCACCAGCATGCTCTGGCGCTGTGTGTCATGACGCGCCGCGCGTGGTCCCAGGACCCC
>Ga0335081_10011069_pt1 | contig 14593 bp, 12 predicted proteins | sample Lox_Sample_35_FD_206713 | JGI IMG/M metagenome (GOLD analysis project Ga0335081, IMG submission 206713) | Soil microbial communities from Loxahatchee National Wildlife Refuge, Florida, United States - Lox_Sample_3.5 | ecosystem: Environmental > Terrestrial > Soil > Wetlands | place: USA... | reverse complement strand
CGCTCCGGCTCGGCTGTCGCGAGCGCGTCGAGGAGATGGCGGACGTTGATCGCCGGGCCGCAGCCGGCGCAGGCAGCATGGCCGGGGAGAAGGAGACGATCCTCCGAGATGACCTCGTCGAGCCAGGCAGCCATGACTCAGACCTCCTCCGGGATCCAGACGGGTGCCGCGGGCACGCGTCCGGCGCGCGCCTCCTCGATCGCCCAGCGCAGCGTGTCGGGCGTGACGTCGGTGCCGCCGACGCCGCAGACCGCGTCGAGCGCGTCGATGCCGAGGGCGCGCACGTCGGCGCCGAGCGGGGCGAGGGCGCCGAAGGCGGCCGCGCGGTCGACCGCGATCACGTGGCGCGCGCCGGCGAGCGCGTCGGCGAGCTCCGCCGCGGGGAACGGTCGATACATGTGCACGCGGATCAGGCGGAGGTCGTCGTTCTCGAGCAGCTCGCGCGCCGTGTCGCCGATCGTCCCCATCACGACGAGCGCCGTCTCGGCCCCCGGGTTCCCGCTCAGCTCGAGCGGCCCGGCCTTCGGTCGCCCGAACGTCCGCTCGAACTCGGCCGCTGTCTCCGCGAACGCCGGGCCCGCCTCGTCGAGCGCTTCGGCGACGTGCCGCTGGAAGGCGTCGTAGGTGGCCGGATCCGGCAGTCCCGAGAAGACGGCCGGCGTCGCCGGATCGAGCACCCACTCGGGGGGAGGGTCGAACGCCGGCAGGAAGCGGTCGACCTTCCGCTGCGGCGGGACGTCGACGACCTCGGAGGTGTGCGAGAGCAGGAAGCCCTCGAGGCAGACGAGCACCGGCAGCAGCACCTGCTCGGCGAGCCGGTACCCGCAGAGGACGCTGTCGAGCACCTCCTGCGCGCTCGAGCAGTAGAGCTGGATCCAGCCCGTGTCGCGCTGGGAGAGCGAGTCGGAGAGGTCGGGCTCGAGGCTCCACGGGGCGAAGACCGAGCGGTTGACGTTGACTGCGACGAGAGGGACGCGCTCGCGCGAGGCGCGGTGCAGCTGCTCGTGTGCGTAGAGCAGTCCCTGCGAGGAGGTCGCGGTGAAGGCGCGGACGCCGGCGCGCGAAGCTGCGAGCGCGTAGCCGAACATCGAGTGCTCGCTCTCGAGGTTCGCGAACGCGACGTCCCCCCGGCCGGCGGAGAGCTCTGCGAGCCGCTCGACGATCAGCGTCTGCGGCGTGATCGGGTAGCACGCGATCGCCTGGACGCGCGCAAGTGCGACGGCGTACGCTGCCGCGTCGTTCGCGGTCACGACGGTGCGGCCGAGGGGGAGTGTCCTCTTCACGCCGGCACCTCCTCCAGCTCGATCGCTCCGCGGACGGGGCAGACCACCTCGCAGATCCCGCAGCCCTTGCAGTGGAGGTAGTCGATCTCGATCGTGCCGTCGCGCCGCTCGACCGCTCCCTCGGGACAGAAGAGCGCACAGATGCCGCACGCGTTGCAGGGCTCGAGGATGACGGGCCGCTCGAGCGACCACGAGCCCGTCTCGACGGCGAGCGAGGACGTGTGGCCGATCGGGAATCGCGGCCTCTCTCCATCCAGCAAGTTGCAAACTGCAACGTGCTCGCTCGCCGGCTCGGTTGCACGCCGTGCCCGCTGCCGGCGGCAGCGCGCGTAGCCGTCACGTGCGGCGGCTGCGTTCGCCTCGGCGAGCCCGCCGAGCCGGGCCGCGATCGCCTGCTCGAGCAACTCGAGCCCGTTCGGCAGCAGCAGCCGCACGGCCGCGCCGAGCATCGCGAGGTTTCCCATCGGGCGCCCCTCCGCGGAGAGGATCCCGTGGCGGCGCGCGATTCGCGACGCCGGAACGCGCGCGAGGCGGTAGTCGCCGTCGACCGGGAACGGCTCCTCGCGGTTGAGGACGACGAGGCCGCCGGGCCGCACGCGCGCGAGCAGCTCCGGCGCCGGCGGCGCGGGGGTGATCGCGACGAGGACGTCGCAGTCACGCAGTTTGTAGCGGCGCCGGACGGGCTCCGCCGCGTCCCAGCGCAGGAAGGCCGAGATCGGCGCTCCCCTCCGCTCGGCCTTGAACTCGGGGAAGCTCTGCACCCAGCAGCCAGCCCGGGCGAACGTGTCCGCGAGGATCTGGGAGGCGAGGACGACGCCCTCGCCGCCGCGGCCGACCAGCAGCATCTCCTGCACGCGCGGCTCCTTTGGTCACCCCGATCGTGCGTCCCTCCGCCGGTCGGGGCATCCGGGAGATCGCCGACGGCGCCTCCGTACTCAGCGCGCAACCCTCTTTCCCGCGAGCGGGTCAGCAGCTTCTTCGGATGCCGGCGCCTGGTCCGGGGCGGATGATCCGGCCGAACAAGGAGGTGGGTCGTGCGTATTGCACGGTCGATGCTCCTCGCGCTCGTCGGGCTCCTCGTGGCTGCGGTGGTCGCGCAGTCCGCCGGAGCGATCGGGCCCACCCGCCCGCTCCCCGTGCGGACACAGCCGGCGCCGACGCCTGCGGGCCCGGTGGTGGTCATGACGGCGTCGCGTCTCGGCGCCGCCTATCCGTGGGTGCAGCCGCTCTTCCGCGGCGGCCTCGTGAGAGGAACCATCGTGACGCGAACGGAGCGGAACGCCGACGTGCAGCCGATCTTCGTCTGGCGCCACGGCTTCGTGGTGCCCGTGCTGCCCTGATCGACACGGCGCGCCGACCGGCGCTGCGGGCGCCCGGTGCTCCGCGCCGGGCGCCCGCAGCGGCGATCAGCGCTTTCGCTGATGACAGCCGCGTCCTCCCGTGGCGGAGTGCAAGACAGAGGGCGTTCCGCCCTCGTCGCCCGCAGAAAGGAGGAACCGTGGCCACACTGAGCCGGGTTTCGCACTTGAAGGAGAACCCGTACGAGGTCGCGCAGGCGCAGCTGCGCCGGGTTGCCGACACGTTCGGGATCGACGAGTCGCTCGTGCGCGTGCTCGAGCGCTGCAAGAAGGGAGTGGTCGTCTCCATCCCGACCCGGATGGACGACGGCAGGATCGAGGTCTTCGAGGGCTACCGCGTCCAGCACAACGTCGCGCGCGGCCCGTCGAAGGGAGGCATCCGCTACCACCCGGACGTCACGCTCGACGAGGTGCGGGCGCTGGCGATGTGGATGACGTGGAAGTGCGCGCTGACCGGCATCCCGTTCGGCGGCGCGAAGGGCGGTATCGCCTGCGACCCGAAGTCGATGTCGAAGGGCGAGCTCGAGCGGATGACCCGCCGCTATGCGAGCGAGATCGTGAACGAGATCGGCCCGGCGACCGACATCCCGGCGCCCGACGTGAACACGAACGGCGAGACGATGGCGTGGATCTTCGACACGTTCTCGATGAACAAGGGCCACTCGGTGCTCGGTGTCGTGACCGGCAAGCCGCTCGGCATCGGCGGCTCGCTCGGCCGCGAGGAAGCGACCTCCCGGGGCGCGCTCTTCACGGTCCGCGAGACGCTGAAGAGGCTGGACCGCAGCTTCGGCGGCCTCGTGAGCGTCGTCCAGGGGTTCGGCAACGTCGGCAGCTACCTCGCGCTCTTCCTGCACCAGGAGGGCGCCAAGGTGATCGGCATCTCCGACTCGACGGTCGCCATCCACAACGGCGAGGGAATCGACATCCCGGCCGCGGTCGCGTGGAAGCGCGAGCACGGCACGCTCCGCGGCTTCAAGGGTGCGGAGGAGATCTCCCCGGCCGACTTGCTCGAGCTCGACTGCGAGCTGCTCGCTCCCTGCGCGCTCGAGCAGGTGATCACGGGCGAGAACGCCGACCGGATCAAGGCGAAGATCATCTGCGAGGGCGCGAACGGCCCGGTCACTCCCGAGGCAGACGCGATCCTCGAGGAGAACGGCGTCATCGTCCTCCCCGACATCCTCGCCAACTCCGGCGGCGTCGTCGTCTCGTACTTCGAGTGGGTGCAGGGCCTCCAGGAGTACTTCTGGACGGAGGGCGAGGTGAACGAGCGCCTCGACGAGATCGTCACGCACGCGTTCGACGAGACGTGGGAGCTGCACGAGAAGCGCGACGTGCCGCTGCGGGTCGCCGCCTACGGGCTGGCCGTGCAGCGCGTCGCCGACGCCACGACGATCCGCGGCGTCTATCCGTAGAGCCAGAGTCGAAGGCTGCCCGCTCCGCGCTCGACTGCGGGCGCGCGGGGCGGGCAGCCGCTTCGTTCGGGTCCGGTTGAAGGCCACGCGGGTTGGGCGCCGCCGGACGGTGTAGAACTCGCCCGTGCTCCTCGAGGTCTGCCTGATCGTCGTCGTCCTCGCCGCCGCCCTGGCTGCCGGGCGCCTGACCCGGCGGCACCTCCCCGAGCTCGTCAGCTGGCTCGTCGTGGGAGCGCTCCTCGGGCCGAGCGGGATGGCGCTGATCCCCCGCGACGAGTTCGATCACCTGCGGCCGGTGATCCAGGTCGCGACGGCCGTGTTGATGTTCCTCGTGGGCGAACGCCTCTCTCTGCAGGCCCTGCGTCCGGCGCGCTGGGTTGTCGTCACCGCTCTGGCGAGCTACCTCAGCGCGGGTGTCGTCGTCTATGGCGGGGCGCGGCTGGCGGGAGCCGACGAGACCTTGTCGCTCCTGCTCGGAACCCTGGCCGGAGGCGGCGCGCCGATGACGGTCGCTGCCCTCGTCGGAGGACGGCGCTCCGCATACCGCGACGGGCTCGTCGCATTTCATGCGTGCTGCGACCTGCTCGCCGCGGTCGTCTTCGCCACGATGCTGCCGGCCGTCGTGCTCGTCGACACGCCCGGCAGGTCCTTCGGGTCGGCTGCGCGCTCCAGTCTCCAGCTGGGGCTCGCCGGCGCTGCGGTCGGAGCCGCTGCAGCGGTGTCCCTCTCCGTCGCGGCCCGCCGGTCGACCCAGGGCCGTGCGGTTGCGGCGTTCGTCGTCGGGCACATCGCCGTGGCGGTGGCCGTGTGCCTCGTCCTCGGGCTCTCGATCCCGCTCTGCGGTCTCGTGATGGGTGCGGTGACGGCGACGAGGATGCCCCGCGACCTGACGACGGTGGCGTTCCGCTCGCTCGGTCGCCTCGAGTTTCCGCTCTACCTGCTCTTCTTCACGCTCGCGGGCGCCGCGATCCGGCTCGGCACGCTCCCGCGCCTCGGGCTGGTGGGCGTCGCGTACGTCGCCGGACGGACGGGTGCGAAGGCCGCGAGCGGCGCGGTGGCGGCGCGCGCGTGCGGCTTCTCGCCGGGACGAGCAGCCGCCTTCGGTCTCGACTCGCTGCCGCAGGCAGGGGTCGCGGTCGCGCTTGCCGCCGTGGGCAGCGCCGCCCTCCCGGGCCGTGGGATCGCCACGATCACGCTCGGAAGCATCATCGTCTTCGAGACGGCCGGCGCGGCGATCGTGAGCCGGAATCTCGATCGGCACGCGGAGCCGGGGCTCGAGCTCGTACGCCCTGCGGCCTGAGTACCGCGTGACGCGGTCCCTCGCCGGACGAATCAACCTCGAAGGTGAACCACCCATTCAGCGATAGGAGAAGTAGGGGCTCGGCAGCGATGATGCTCATGCGTGCCCCGATGCGGCGGGGGCTCGCGGAGAGAGTCGTCAGGCCCCGATGCGGCGGGGGCGTGAAGACTCTCACCCGCTTGCGGAGCGGGTAGACGGAGGCAGTCGAGGGCGAGCCCATGCGGCGGCTCGCCTTCCGCCTCCGGAACGCCTCCGAGCGCGCGCTTGCCGATCCTCGCGAAGGCGATATGCTGTTGGCGACTGGAAACGTTTCCGGGGCAAGCGCGCAAGAAGTTGGCCCCCGACGACGGCGCCGAAGCGGCGGGACCTCCCTCCGGTCCGCCGCTCCGGCGCCTGATTCGAGCCTCACGCCCGGTCAGCGAGACCTGGGGGCGGCGGTCGATTCGCGGACGACGAGCCTCGTCGCGAGCTCGACGTGGAGGGCGTCGACGTGCTCGTCCCGGAGTAGACGGGCGAGCAGGCTGACGCCCATGCGCCCCATCTCGGCGAGCGGCTGGCGCAGCGTCGTGAGGGCCGGCGTGACGATCGACGCTTGACCGGTGTCGTCGAAGCCGACGATCGAGAGCTGGCCGGGGAGCCGCAGGCCGCGGGCGCGCGCCTCGTGAAGGGCGCCGATCGCAAGGTTGTCGTTGAAGGCGAAGATCGCGGTGGGCGGCTCCGGCAGCTCGAGGAGCCGGGCGGTGGCGCTCCTCCCGCCTTCGATCTCGAAGTTCGATTCCGTGACGAGGGCGGGGTCGGGCCGTATGCCGGCCCCTGCCAGCGCCGAGTGGTAGCCGCGCAGCCGCTCCTCGGTGGCCACCCAGCCGGCGGGGCCGGTGATCGCGCCGATCCGTCGGTGTCCGAGGCCGATGAGGTGCGTGACGCCCTGGTAGGCGCCGGCCGAATGCGCGGCCGAGACGGCGGCTATCTCGTCGCCGACGGGCTTCAGCGGATCGATGACGACGAAGCGGTAGCCGTAGTTTCGGAGCGTGCGCAGCTCGTGGTCGGACTCCTCGGGGAGGACGAGCAGGCCGCCATCGGTGGTTCCGTGCATCAGCCGCTCGAGGAGCGAGATCTCGCGGTCGTGCTTGTGCTCGGTCGGGCAGAGCACGATCCGCAGGTCGAGCTCGTACAGGGCCTGGGCGGCGCCGGCGACGATGACGGAGAAGTAGGAAGGGGCGATCAGAGGCAGCGTCACGCCGACGAGCCCGGTGCGGCCGCTCGAGAGCCGGCGGGCGCTTCGATTCGGGCTGTACCCGTACTCCCGGACGACTCGTTCGACGGCATGCCGAGTCTCGGGCGCGACCTCGCCGCGCCCGTTGAGGACGCGCGAGACGGTCGCGATCGAGACACCGGCGAGCTTCGCGATGTCGCGGATCGTCAGCCGCGAGAGAGGAGGGATGTCGGTCTGAGCGGTCCGGTTCATTCCGTGGGGCGGGTGCGTGTTGTCGTGATCCGGGGTCTATACGGTTGAAGTTTTGTAACTTTCATGGTAACCGTTTACGGGTAAAGAGGGAAGTAGGTCGCTCCGAGCGGGGTGGCTCGGGTCCAGGCTGAGGGAATCGTGCGATTCATCGTCAGACGGCTCGTCTTCTATGTGGTTGCCGCGTGGGCGGCGATCACCGTCAACTTCTTCATCCCCCGGTTGATGCCGGGGAACGCGGTCCAGGCGTTGCTCGGCAAGTACCCGTCGCTGCCTCCCGACGCCGCCAGGACGCTCAGTATCGAGTTCGGGCTGGGGCATCAGGGCAGCCTCCTGCACCAGTACTCGACCTATCTCGGCAACATCTTCCACGGCAACCTGGGCATCTCGGTGGGCGAGTACCCCGCCAAGGTGACGACGATCCTGGCGCAGACCGTCCCATGGACGCTCACGCTCGTCGGCACCGCAACCGTCATCAGCTTCGTGCTCGGGACGCTCCTCGGCGTCCTCGCCGCCTGGCGGCGCAGCGGCAAGCTCGATCAGGCGCTCCCGGTGTTCACGCTCCTGCAGGCGACCCCGTACTTCTTCATCGCCTTGCTGTCGATCCAGTTCCTGTCGGTCAAGATCCATCTCTTCCCGTACGGCGGCGGCTACAGCATCGGCCTCGTGCCGGGTTGGGACTGGGCATTCATCTCGAGCGCGATCGTCCACTCGATCCTGCCCGCGGCGACGATCGTGCTCACCTCGTTCGCCGGCTGGATGCTGCAGATGCGCAACGTGATGATCACGACGATCGGGGAGGACTACGTGCTCGCCGCACAGGCGAAAGGGCTCTCGCGACGCCGGATCGTCTTCACCTACGCAGCGCGCAACGCCATCCTGCCGAACGTCGCCGGCTTCGCGCTCGCGATCGGCTTCGTGGTGGCCGGCGCGCTCGTGATGGAGATCGTCTTCTCCTATCCGGGCGTCGGGCTCACGCTCTACAACGCGGTGACGAACGACGACTTCCCGCTGCTGCAGGGGATCTTCCTCGTGATCTCCTTCGCGGTGCTGCTCGCCTGCCTGCTCGCCGACGTCGTCTACGTCCTCGCCGATCCGCGTACGCGTAGGCAGGAGGCGTACTGATGGCGGTCGCGGTCCAGACCCTGGGGTCGGCGGCAGCCGCGAGGACGACGCTCACGCGCTGGCGCGGCCTGTGGCACGACCTGCCGCTCAAGGCGAAGGTCGGCGCGGTCATCATCACGCTCTACATCCTGATCGCGATCCTCGGCCCGACGATCGCCCCCTTCGGCCCGAACGTGACCAATCCGAACGCCGTCTCGGCCACCGGTCCGACTCTGCACCACCTGTTCGGCACGACGAACGACGGCGGCGACGTCCTGTCGCAGGTGCTCGTCGGCGTTCGCTGGACGCTGCTCCTCGGATTGCTCACCGCCTGCTTCGCGACGATCGTCTCGGTCCTCGTCGGGGTCACCGCGGGTTATCTCGCGGGCGCTGCCGACGAGAGCCTGATGCTCGTCGCGAACGTCTTTCTCGTGCTGCCGGCGCTGCCGCTGCTGATCGTGCTTCTCGGCTACCTCCCGAACGCCGGCGAGGTGCCGACCGCGATCGTGCTGAGCGTGCTCGGCTGGCCCTGGGGCGCGCGCGTGATCCGGGCGCAGACGATGGCGCTGCGCCGGCGCGACTACGTCGCGGCAGCACGCGAGACGGGTGAGCGCGCCTGGCGGATCATCGTCTTCGAGATCATCCCCAACGAGGTCAGCCTGATCGCTGCGAGCTTCATCGGCGTCGCGCTGTACGCGATCCTCACGTCCGTCGCTCTCGCCTTCATCGGCGTGGCGGACGTCTCCAACATCAACAGCCTCGGGGTGATCTTCTACTGGGCCCAGAGCCAGGGCGCCGTCGAGAACGGCTGGTGGTGGTGGTACGTCGCCCCGGGCGTCGCGGTTGCGCTGCTGGGGATGAGCCTCGTGCTGCTCAACTTCGGGCTCGACGAGCTCGGCAACCCGCGCCTGCGCGAGGGCGCGGGCAGGAGAAACAGGCTCGGCCGCCGCCGCGTCTGGCCGACCGACCCGACGCCTGTGCTGCGCGGGGAGGCGGCGGCGTGACAGTCCCCGCGATAGGAACCGGGGTCGCCGGTGCGGCACCGGTGCTCGAGATCGAGGATCTCTCGATCACCTATCGGTCGACCGGCGGCGACGTCGACGCAGTTCGCAACATCGACCTGTCGCTCGCACGCGGCGAGGTGGTCGGGCTGGCCGGCGAGAGCGGCTCCGGCAAGTCGACCCTTGCGCTCGGCGCGATCCGGCTGCTCCGCCCACCTGCCGTGATCACCTCGGGTCGCGTGACCTATCGCGGCCGGCGCGTGGGCGGGGCCGGGCTCGAGGTGCTCGACCGGGCTCCTCGGGAGCTCCGCGCGCTGCGCTGGCGCGAGATCGCGATCGTCTTCCAGAGCGCGATGAACGCGCTCAACCCCGTGCTGCGGGTCGACGATCAGCTCGGCGACGTGATCGACGCCCACATGCCGCTGCCGCGGGACGCGCGGCAGGAGCGCCTGGAGGAGCTGCTCGATCTCGTCGGGATCCCACGAGAGCGCCTCCGGAGCTACCCGCACGAGCTGTCGGGCGGGATGCGCCAGCGCGTGATGATCGCAATGGCGCTCGCGGTGGACCCCGAGATCGTGATCATGGACGAGCCCACGACCGCGCTCGACGTCGTCGTGCAGCGCGAGATCCTGGAGCAGATCGCTGCCCTTCGCCGGCGCCTCGGCTTCGCGATGCTGTTCATCACGCACGACCTCTCGCTCCTGCTCGAGATCGCGGACCGGATCATGATCATGTACGCGGGCCAGCTCATCGAGCTGGGCAACGCCGAGGACATCCGCGTCCGCGCCGCCCATCCCTATACGCACGGCCTGCTGGGCTCGTTCCCGAGCGTCCACGGGCCGCGCCGTACCCTGGCCGGCATCGCGGGCTCGCCGCCCGACATGCGCAGCCTCCCGCCCGGCTGCCCGTTCGCGCCGCGCTGCTCGTTCGCGACCGATTCCTGTGCGCAGGTCGACATGCGCCCCCGGGTCGTGCCCGGGTCGCACGGCCATCTCACCGCCTGCCCCTTCGTGACCGCGGACGTGCTCGCCGGGCCGGGAGCCGTCCAGACGTGCGGGGAGGCCGGAGCATGAGAATCGTGTCCGACACGCGCGGGCCGGTGCTCGAGGCGCGAGCGCTCAGCAAGGAGTACCGCCTCTCGCGCGGTCGCCACGGCCTGCGCCTCGGCGCCGCTCGGGACGTCTCGCTCTCGCTGCGCCCGGGAGTGATCGTCGCGCTGGTGGGCGAGAGCGGATCGGGCAAGACGACGGTCGCCAGGATCCTCGCCGGCCAGGAGCGCCCGACGAGCGGCCAGGTCCTGCTCGACGGAGTCGAGGTCAGGCCCGCGCAGCGTGAGGCGTTCCGCACGTACAAGCGCAGCGTGCAGATGGTCTTCCAGGATCCGTTCAGCTCCCTCAATCCCGTGCACACCGTCCGGTACCACCTCGAGCGGCCGGTACAGATCCATGGGCGCGCCAGCGGCCGCGCCGCGGTCGCGGCTGCGGCGTCGGAGCTGCTCGAGGACGTCCACCTGACGCCGCCCGAGCACTTCCTCGCGAAGTTCCCGCACGAGCTCTCCGGCGGCCAGCGCCAGCGCGTCGCGATCGCGCGAGCGCTCGCCGCGCGCCCGCGTGTCCTGCTCGCCGACGAGCCGGTCTCGATGCTCGACGTGTCGATCCGCCTCGGGGTGCTCGACCTGATCGACCAGCTGCGCTCCCGCTTCGACCTTGCCGTGCTGTACATCACGCACGACATCGCCTCCGCCCGCTACTTCGCCGAGGAGACGCTGGTGATGTACGCAGGCGAGATCGTCGAGCGCGGCCCCTCGGAAGAGGTGACCCAGAAGCCCGCGCATCCCTACACGCAGCTGCTCGTCTCCGCCGCGCCGGACCCCGACCGCCTCGGCCGGCAACTCGGCGCCCGGCCGGAGCTGTCGCGCGCACCGGCCGTCGGCCGTTCGGGCAGCTCGCTCTCGACCGCGGTCGGTTGCCGCTTCAGCCCGCGCTGCCCCCTTGCCGACGACCGCTGCCGGACACAGTCGCCTCCGCTCGCCACGATCGACCGCCAACGCGCGGCCGCGTGCTGGCGGCTGGACGTCGCCGCTCCACAACTCCTGAACACGCCGCCACCAGAGAGGGGGAAGCCAATCGCGATCTGAACCGGATAGAGCCGTGATCCGGCCGGCGCGGCCCCGTCAAGGCTCCGCGCCGGACGCGGATCACACCGGCATGCGCCGCATGCCGATCGGAACCAGCACACATTCGTGTGCCGAGCGAAAGGTAACCAAACGATGAAACTCACAATCACTCGCAGGCGAGGCGTGGCGGCCGCATCGGTCGTCGCCATGCTCGCCGCGGCGGGGGCCATCGCGACCGGCGTCGTTGCCGCGTCGGCTGCCGGCTCGGCCCACGCGGCAGCGTCTACCACGCTGGTGATGGAGTCCTCGCCGACGAACACGATCACCGACAACTTCAACCCGTTCGATCCGCAGTCGGCGACCTACCTCCTGGGTGGGACCTCGCTGATCTACGAGCCGCTGCTCCAGTTCGACGTGACCAACCCGAGCAAGGTCTACGACTTTCTCGCGACCGGCTACAAGTGGGGCGCCGGCGGCAAGTCGATCACGTTCACGATCCGGAAGGGCGTGAAGTGGTCGGATGGTCAGTCGTTCTCTCCGGCGGACGTCGCGTTCACCTACAACCTGCTGAAGAACAACGCCGCGGCGAACAGCACCGGTCTGCCGATCACCAGCGCGACAGCGTCGGGAGATCAGGTGACCATCAAGTTCTCCTCGGCGGAGTACACGAACCTGCAGTACGTGGCCAACGTGTACATCGTGCCGGAGCACATCTGGCAGAGCATCTCGAGCCCGGCCACGGCCACGATCACCAATCCGATCGGAACCGGGCCGTACACGCTCGACAGCTACACGCCGCAGGGCTTCACGCTGAAGGCCAACTCCGGCTACTGGGGCGGCCCGTGGAACGTGGGCGGGGGCGCTCCGGCGGTGAAGGAGGTCGAGTTCCCGACGATCGCGTCCAACAGCGACGTGCTGGCCGCGCTCGAGAACAACTCGCTCGACTGGGCGGGGAACTTCCTCAGCGGCCTCGGTGCGTTCACGGCGCAATCCGGCCACAAAGTCTGGTTCGCGCCGGTCAATACGAACACGTTCTATCCGAACCTCCACCGGTGGCCGACCAACCAGCTCCCGGTGCGCCAGGCGATCAGCCTGGCGATCGACCGCACTGCGATCAGCAGACAGGGTGAGTCGGGTCTCGAGCCGCCGGCAACGAATGCGAGCGGTCTCGTGCTGCCGAACTTCAAGCCCCTGCTGTCGCCGGCGGTCAAGAAGTACAAGCTGTCGGCGAAGCCGAACGTGAAGGCGGCCGAGAGCGTCCTCGAGAAGGCCGGCTACACGGTCAAGGGCGGCTGCTTCGAGAAGGGCGGAAAGTCGGTCAAGTTCTCGATCATCGATCCGTCCTCGTACACGGACTACGCCGAAGACGACAAGCTCGCGGCCCAGGAGCTGCAGAAGGCGCACATCTGCGCGACCTTCGACGGCCTCTCGGTGACCGCGTGGTCGAGCGATATCGCCAAGGGCGACTTCGACATGATGCAGCACTGGTCCCAGACCAGCATCGCGCCGTACGTCCTGTACGACAACTGGCTCGACAGCAAGCTCGTCACGAGCAACCGCAACGGCAACTTCGAGACTCTTCGGAACAAGATGGTCGACCGGCTTCTCCACAAGCTCGGCACGGCCGTCTCGACGAAGGATCAGCTGAAGTACCTTGCGCCGATCGAGAGGTACGTCGCGACGCAGCTGCCGGTCATCCCGACCGTCTACGGCGCCGCCTTCGACGAGTACAACACGAGCAAGTTCACCGGCTGGCCGAGCGCCTCGAACCCCTACGAGGAAGGACAGCCGAACACGCCGGTCAACGAAGTCGTCGTGCTTCACCTCAAGCCGCGCGGGTAGCCGTCGGATGAGGCCGTGCACCCGCTCCGCGCTCGTGCGCGGAGCGGGTGCGCTACCGCCCAGCCTGCGAAAGGACAGTGGATCGCGATGACAACCGAAGGCGGCATCGTGGTGCCGCGAGGCTTTCTCTGGGGCACGGCGACGGCCGCGTATCAGATCGAGGGCGCCGCACGCGAGGACGGTCGAGGCGAGAGCATCTGGGACCGCTTCGCCGCCACGCCGGGCAAGGTGCGGGCCGGCGACACCGGCGAGGTGGCGTGCGACTTCTACCACCGCTACCGGAAGGACATCGAGCTCATGCGCGAGCTCGGCGTCGACGCCTTCCGCTTCTCGGTCGCCTGGCCGCGCGTCGTTCCCGAGGGTCGTGGTCGGATCGAGCCGCGCGGGCTCGATTTCTACGACCGGCTCGTGGAGTCGCTGCTCGAGGCAGGGATCCGTCCCTTCCCGACTCTCTATCACTGGGATCTGCCGCAGGCGCTCGAGGACGCCGGCGGCTGGACGTCTCGCTCGACGGCCGAGGCGTTCGTCGAGTACGCGGAGGCCGTCGTGGCTCGGCTCGGCGACCGGGTTCGCGACTGGACGACGCACAACGAGCCGTTCTGCTCCGCCTGGCTCGGCTATGCGGAAGGCCGCCACGCACCCGGGCGGCGGAGCGTCGCCGACGGGCTCGCGGCAGTCCATCACGTTCTTCTCTCGCACGGCCTGGCGGTGGAGGCGATTCGCCGGGAGGCGCGCGAAGCCCGTGTCGGGATCGTCCTCGACTGCGTGCCGGTCCACGCCGCCGGCGACGGCCTCGCCGACCGCGACGCCGCCCGCTACGTCGATGCGCTCCGCAACCGGCTCTACTTCGAGCCCGTCTTCCACGGCGCGTATCCGGACGAGGTGCTCGCCGAGCTCGCGCCGGCTCGTCCGCCCCTCCGGCCCGGAGACCTGGAGGCGATCGCGGCTCCGATCGACTTCCTCGGCGTCAACAACTACTCGCGCCGCATCGTCCGCGCCGGCGAGAGCGGCGAGCCGGTCGACGTCCGTGCATCGTCGGGAGCGCCGACCGCCACGGGGTGGGAGGTGTACCCGCAGGGCCTCTACGAGGTGCTCACGCGGATCCAGCGGGACTACGCGCCTCCGGTCGTGTACGTCACCGAGAACGGCGCGGCCTACAGCGACGTGCGGACGCACGACGGCCGCGTGCACGATCCTGAGCGCATCGCCTACCTCGACGGCTACATCCGCGCGACGGCGCGGGCGGCCGCCGAGGGTGTGCCGGTGCGCGGGTACTTCGTCTGGTCGCTGCTCGACAACTTCGAGTGGGCCGAGGGATACGCCAAGCGCTTCGGGCTGGTCTACGTCGACTACCCGACGCTCGAGCGCGTGCCGAAAGACAGCTTCGCGTGGTACGGCGAGACGATCGCGCAGGCCCGTCTGCCCGAGATGGCAGCGAGTGCGCCCGAGGAGGTTCGCCGACCATGAGCGGGACGCTGCCGTTGGGCGACCATTCGCACCCGGCGCGGCTGAGGACGGGCGACCGGTGCACCGAGCCGAGCCTCCTCCGGGAGAGCTTCGGCAGTGTGGACGGGAGCGAGGTCGACCGCTACACGCTGTCGGCGGGCGGGGCGCTCACCGTCGCCGTCGCGACCTACGGCGGGATCGTGCTCGAGGTCCTCGCGCCCGCCCACGGGGGCGAGACCGGCAACGTCGTCCTCGGGCTGCCGTCTCTC
>Ga0335081_10011068_pt1 | contig 14594 bp, 12 predicted proteins | sample Lox_Sample_35_FD_206713 | JGI IMG/M metagenome (GOLD analysis project Ga0335081, IMG submission 206713) | Soil microbial communities from Loxahatchee National Wildlife Refuge, Florida, United States - Lox_Sample_3.5 | ecosystem: Environmental > Terrestrial > Soil > Wetlands | place: USA... | reverse complement strand
GCTCGAGGCCGATCGTCGCCTGCATCGCTGGCATCACGCCGACTGCGGTGTGTCGTTCTAGGATCCGTTCGACGAGTGTGAGGTTGGAGAGGTTATCCTCGATGTAGAGGATCGTCAGGCGTTTGGGTCCCTGCGGCGTGACGTCGGCTGGCTGTTGCTGGCCGGTTTCGGGCGCGCGCTCGCCGGCGGGTGGTTGCGCGGCGGCGAGCTCGAGTGTGACGTTGGTGCCGGCGCCGGGTGTGGAGTGCACCTCGATTGTGCCGCCCATCGCGTCGAGCAGTGCTTTTGAGAGCGCGAGACCGAGCCCGGACCCTTCGATCCCGGTTTCCTCGGCGCCGAGTCGTTCAAACGGCTTGAACAGCTTCGAGAGCTGTTCGCTGGCGATCCCGATGCCTGTGTCGGCGATCGATGTGCGCACGTGCCCGCTATCGGTCGTTTGAAAGAAGAGGTCGACACGCCCGCCGGCGTGGTTGTACTTGATCGCGTTGGTGAGCACGTTGAGGAGCACTTGCTCGAGACGCTGGCGGTCGGCGTACACGTGTAGGTCGTCTGCAAGGCTGTCGGTGCTCATCGCGAGGCTGACGGTGTGCTCGCTGGCGAGGGGGGCGACGAGCGCAAGCGCGTCGCGGACGAGCTTGGCGAGCGCGACCGGCTCCGGTGAGACGGTCATCTGTCCGGCCTCGATCTTCGCGAGGTCGAGCACCTCGTTGATCAGGCCGAGCAGGTGAACGCCGGCTTTCAGCACGTAGTCGATGTGTTCCCTTTGGCGCGGATCGGGCCCTTCGAGCTCAAGCAACTGGCTGAAGCCGATGATCGAGTTCAGCGGCGTTCGCAGTTCGTGGCTCATCCGCGCCAGAAATTCGCTCTTGGCCCGGCTCGCGTTCTCCGCCCGCGCGGTTTGCTCTCGCAGCGCGTGCTCCACCGCACGCGCTCGCGTTACATCCTGCACCGTTCCCCAGCAGAAGCCAGCCCGGTCCTGGTCTCGACGCACAATTAGGTGCACGAGCCGCTCGGCGCCGTCGTGGGCGCGGACACGAAAGTCAAGCTCCGATGGCCTGTCTTCTGAGAGCGCGGCCTTGTACGCGGCCCCCACGAACTCCGCGTCATCCGGGTGGATGTAGGTGCGCAGCTCGATCGCGCGCGGCGGGCCGTCCGCCGGGTCGAGACCGAAGATCCGGTACAGCTCGGCCGACCACACGATATCACCCGGGTCAGGGCCGGTTGAGAAGGAGCCGAGCTCCGCGATTCGCTGCGCGAGCTCCAGCTCGTCGCGCGCTTGGCGCAGCGCTCCCTCGTTGCGGACTTGCTCGGTGACGTCGGCAATGTTCCCGCTGACGCGCACGACGCGGCCGTCCTCAATCACCGGCCGGCCGCTCGTGCGCACCCAGATCCGCTGCCCGTCGGCTCGAATCAGACCGAGCTGGAGATCGTAAGGCTCGCCCTCGGAAACCAGACGCTTGAAAGCCGCGTCAATGATCGGCGCGCCCTCGGAATCGTAGGCCGCGACAGCCTCGCTGACCTGGATCGGATCGGACGTCGGCTCGATGCCGTAGATGCGAAACACCTCATCTGTCCACGTCGGCTTGCCGGTGGCGACATCGTATTCCCAGCCACCCGTCTTGCTGATCTCCTCGGTCCGCGCCAGCAGACTGCTGACGTGTGCGAGCTTCTCCTCAGCTCGCTTGCGCTCGGTGATGTCCTCCTGCTGGGCAAAGAACACCGACGGTCGCCCGTCCGCGTCGCGCACAAGCGTCGCCCCATACAGCACGTGCACCACAGTCCCATCCCTGCGGACGTAGCGTCTCTCCCCGCGTTCAGTCCCGTTCTCGATGACTCGCTGCTGGGCTGCTTGTGCCAAGGCGAGCTCGTTGGGATGGATGAAGTCCGTGAAGCTCTGTCCCACCAGCTCGGCCGGGTCCTCAAAGCCCAGCATTCGCGCCAACGTGGCGTTGACCTCAAGGTAGGTGCCGTCCAAGCCCACGAGTGCCATCCCGATCGGCGAGTTCTCAAAACCGCCGCGGAACCGCTCCTCGCTTGCGCGCAACGCCGCCTCCGCAAGCTTGCGCTCCGTGATGTCCTCCGCCTGCGAAAAGAGCACCGACGGTTGCCCGTCCGCGTCGCGCACAACAGAGGATCCAAACAGCGCATACACGGTAGCGCCGTCCTTTCGGATGTAGCGCCTCTCGCCGTGGTCGGTACCCGTCTCGTGGAGTTGCTTGATGCTCGCGTACGTATCGGCCACGTCATCGGGATGGACGAAGTTCTCGAAGCTCAACCCGATCATCCCGGCCGGATCCTCAACGCCGAGCATCCGCGCGTGCGTGGTGTTGACCTCAAGGTACCGGCCGTTCGGGTCGACGAGCGCCATCCCGATCGGCGAGTTCTCAAATCCGCCGCGGAACTGCTCCTCGCTTGCGCGCAACGCGTCCTCCGCGCGCTTGCGCTCCGTGATGTCCTGAACCTGCGTGTACAACATCGACGGGTGGCCGTCAGCGTCGAGTACCGCGATGGATCCGACAAGCACGTACACGACAGCCCCGTCGGTGCGGATGTAGCGCTTCTCGGTCACAAAGGGCTTGCCGTCTTCGACCATTGTGCGGATCCCCTCACGGCTTGCCGCAACATCGTCGGGATGCGTATGGCGCGCGAAGTCCTGTCCTGCCAGCTGCGCGGGGTCCTGGTAGCCGAGCATCCGCGCAAACGCCGCGTTGACCTCAACCAACGTGCCGTCCAAGCCCGTGAGCGCCATCCCGACCGGCGAGTGGTCAAAACCCCCGCGGAACAGTCGTTCACTCGCGCGACGAGCCTTCTCGGCCCGCTCGCGCTCTGTGATGTCCGAGTTCAACTCGATGACCGCGATCGGCCGCCCATCCGCACCGCGCTGCAACGCCTGACGACTGGAGACTACGATCACCCCACCGTCCTTGCGGGTGTGGTGCAACTCACCGACCCAGCGCCCCTCCAGCGCCAGAGCACGATCGACCGCCTCCCTCGACACTGGGAACACCGTCGCGAGCAGCTGATGGGTGATCTGTCCGATCGCTTCTGCCGGGCTGTAGCCGTAGATCGCCTGCGCCTCACGGTTCCAGAACGTGACACGACTCTCCACCGGATCACGAACGATCACCGCATCATGGGCCAGATCCAGCAGCTCAGCTCGCAGCTGCAGCTCCTGCTCGTTGCGCCTGCGCTCAGTGACATCGCGCGCCGAAACGACGAGGTTCCCGCCCGCCGACGCGATGATCGTGTCAACCACTCGCATCTCGAGCGAGGTGCCGGCCCACGCCCCCTCTTGGTCGACGGCATCAGTCCGGCACGGCTCGCCCGTCACCGCAACGCGCCGGTAAACCGCGAAACGCTCACTGCCCGGAAACTGCGGAAACAGCTCCCCGAGTCGATGCCCGAGCAGCTGCTCGGGGTGCAACCCAACCAGCTCGCAGTGGGCATCGTTGACGTACTCGTAGCGGAAATCGACGATCTCGCCACCGTCATCACAAACCGGTGAGACGATCGTGAAGGAATCGAGCAGCGACCCGACCGCCACGCCGAACCGCTCCTCGCTGGCCCGAAGCTCCGCCTCAGCCTTCCGGCGGCGCTCGTCGCGCTGCATCGCCTCCAACGCGAACGACAGGTCGGCCGCCATCCGGTCAAGCAACTCGACCTGTTCCTCGTCAAAGAAGCCTGGCTCTGACGCGTACGCCGTCAGCACCGCGACGCACCGATCGTCCACCACGAGCGGAAAACCGGCCGATGATCGGAACTCCCGCGCGAGCGCGGCATCCCGCCACGGGGCCATCCGAGCGTCCCGCGCGACATCCCCGACCAGCACGTGATGCCGCTCGCGCGCGGCGACGCCAGTAGGGCCCCGGCCCTCGGGAATATCGAGCACGGACACCCGGATGTCATCGAGATAGCCCCGTGCGGCTCCCGCGTGGGCGACCGGCACGAGCCACCCATCATCGCCGACCTCACCCACCCAGACCATCCGCAGCCGCCCCTGCTCGACCAGCACACGGCAGATGCGCTCAAACAGCGCACGCCGCTCCCTGACCCGGACAATCGCCTCGTATGCCATCGACAACGTGACGTAGATGCGCCTAACCCGGTCGTCTTGCCTCTCGGCGCGCCTACCGCTCGTCCGATCAAGGAAGCTCACGACCAACACCATCCCCACGCAATGGATTCCGCCGTCGTCCACAGCTCGCCCAGGGAAGATTGCGTCCATCGTGAAATCTGACGCGGCGAGCGGTCACCGCGCGACGGTAGAGGTCACGGCCCCCGAGCGCATCCGCTGCTGCACGAACTGTCCGTGCGGGAAAGTACTGAATCGGCCGCAAGCAGACTGTGTGAAAACTGCCCCAAACCGCGAGAATCCGAGAATCCGAGAATCGGCGCACACCTGGAGCTGCTCGACGATCATGGGATGGCCGGGATCTGCGCGATCGCCAGCCGCAATACTTTGGGTGCCGATCTCGGGATTCGCCGGTCGCGGTCTTGACTCAAAACGCGCCTGTCGCGGCCGATTTCGCAACTGACCTGCGAATACGGGCCAGGCGCGCCGGACCGCCCGCTGGACACTCACCATGGGATCGCTGCACGAGCTGTACCGCATCGGAGAAGACAACCTGAAGGCTCGGCACGCGTTCATCGGGCTACGAAGCCGAGATGTCGCCGCGCTGAAGCGACTGAAAGGTTGGTCGGAGAAGTCGATCCCGAAGATCGTCACCGCGTTCTATGACCATCAGTTCACCTTCCCGGCGACCCTTGAGTTCTCTCGCGAGTTCGCCGCTCAGCACGGACTGTCGCTGGAGGAGCTTCGGGTCGGTCTCGAGCGGACGCAAGCGGCGTATCTGACGGCTATCTTCGATGAAGCGGCAGGCGGCGCTACGTTCGGCGTCGCCTACTTCGAATCGAGACTGGCAGTCGGCAGGGTTCACAGCAAGATCGACCTGCCGCTGAAGTGGTACGTCGGCAGCTACATGAAATGGTTCGACCTCTTCCACGCGCGGCTGCGCAAAGACTTCGCGGCGCGACCGCGGCTCCGAGGCCGCGCCGAGCGTGCCCTGCTTGCCGTGTTCAACCTCGACGCTCAGGCCGTCGTGGAGTCGTTCTACTACGACACGTTCGCGTCGATGAGCGTCGACCTTGCGAGCATCGCCGTAGGCTCTCCTGGACACGACCGCTCCGACGAAGCATCCCAGTTGAAGGGGGCGATCAAGAACCGGCTTGACGCGGTCGCCGAAGTCTCTGTAGGCGTGCGGTCCTCCTCTGAGATGGTTGCTCGCAGCACCGATGAGGCAAGCCGCGCGGTCACCGAGGTCGCGACCGCTATGACCGAGGTCGCGCGCCGCAGGAATGGTTTCGATGCGCAGGGCCCACGACAGCGTGGTGACCGTCGGCATTCCGAGACAGAGCGCTGCCGACAATGCACGCAGCGCCACGGCCGATGCGCACTTCTCAGAGACGCAGTATGCGCTGGATGGCGGGGCTAGTCGCCAAAACTACCTCGCCGACCGGCGCACCCTGCAAGCGGCGCTCGATCAGCTCTACGCACTACCGACAAATGCAATCGACAAGCCGCTGGTCGCCGCGATTCGATCGGCCGTGGCACGCTTCGACGATGGCGACGTGGTGCTGTGGAGGCTCATTCAAACGCACAACTCTAAAGCCGCACGCCAGCTAGTCGACGGTTCTCAGAATGACGCCGCGGACGCGTTGATTGCGGCGCTCGTCGCCGACCAGAAGAGCGCGGCCGCGGACGTCGCCGCTCAGACCGCAGAGTTCAACACGCGCGCGTCCTCGTCGCGGTTGCTCATGATCGTTGTTGGGTTCGGTCGCGTTCTTGGTTGTCGGGGGGATTGGCTTGGCGATCACTCGGCAGCTGTCGCGTGGTCTTAAGCGTGCGCTCAAGCGCCTCGACGAGATCGCCAAGGTCGGCGGCGAGCGGTTGCGACGGGGGCTCAACGCGCTGGCCGGCGGCGACCTCACGATCAAGCTCACGCCCGGAACCGAGGCAACTGAGGATCTCGGTGGCGACGCGATGGCTGAGCTCATGCGATCGATCGAAGAGGTACGAGATACGTTCATCGACTCCTACGCGGCCTATAACCTGACCACTGAGGGGCTGCGCGGGCTGATCGGACAGGTATCCCGTACCGCCGGCGCGGTCGGAGAGAGCTCGGGGCAGATGGCCGCGACGTCCGATGAGACAGGCAAGGCCACCGCGGAAATCGCGCACGCGATCGAGAGCGTCGCGCAGGGCGCCGAGCGCCAAGTGCACGTCATCCAAGCGGCAAGCGAAGCGGCCGAGCAGGTCAGCGCCGCGGTGCGACGCAGCGCCGAACAGGCCCACCAAGCCGCGGAGGTCGCGGCGCACGCGAGGGAGACTGCCCAGCGAGGCGTTGGTGCCGCCGAACAGGCCACCAGCGCGATGCGGTCTGTGACGGATTCAAGCCAGGCTGTCAGCGACGCGATCGGAGCACTGGCAGCGAAATCCGACCAGATCGGCCAGATCGTACAAACAATTGCCACAATGGCGGAGCAGACCAACCTGCTCGCGTTGAACGCAGCGATCGAAGCGGCCCGCGCCGGCGAGCATGGTCGCGGGTTCGCGGTCGTCGCTGAAGAGGTCCGTAAATTAGCCGAGGAATCCCAGCAAGCGGCGCGCGAGATCGCCCACCTGATCGCCGCGATCCAACAGGACACCGCGTCAGCCGTCGGGGTTGTCCAACGCGGCACACACAAGACGGCAGAGGGAGCAAGCGTCGTAGAGCAGACCCGCGCGGCGTTCCTTGACATCGATCGAGCGGTCCAGGCAATGACGGCCAAGATCAGCCAGATCGCAGACGCTGCCCATCAGGTGACCGCCGCGACCAAAGACATGCACCAAAGCATCGGCGAGGCGGCAGCCGTAGCCACGGAATCCTCGGCTGCAACTCAGCACGTCTCAGCCGCGACCGAGCAGACGAGCGCCTCTACCGAGCAAGTCGCCGCGAGCGCGGCCGAGATGGCCGCAAATGCCGCGGCGCTCCATCGCCTCGTCGCCCACTTCCAATTTGATTCCAACGAAGACGGCTCGGTCGAGGACATCCTTGCCGCCGCGCTGGAGGCACACGACACCTGGAAGGCACGTCTGCAAACCGCGATCGAGACCGGAGAATCCTCGATCAGCGTTGAACAAGCCAGCCGCGACGACCAATGCGCGTTCGGCAAATGGCTGCACGCTCCCGGGCAATTCCGCGACGAATACCCCGACGACTGGCAGTCACTGCACGACTTCCACGAGCAATTCCATCGCCAGGCCGCAACGATTCTCAAGCTCGCTGTCACACACCAACAGACCCAAGCCAAACACCAGCTACAAGCGAAGGAATTCGTCCGCGTGACACGCTCGCTGCGCAACTCGCTCACCTCCACAACAAGACGTGTGACCTAGACGCGCTGCGCGAGCTCTGACTGGCGGTGGCTGGCGTCTGCGGTGAGCACGACGATCGGGATCAGGTTCCTACCGATCGGCCTCCGATTCGGATCGTGCTAACTGGCCGATCGAGGCCTTCGCCCATCCGGGAAGAGCACGTAGCCGGCTAATTCAGTTCAGTCCTCGAGCTTGAATCAACGTATCCGGTTTGAGTTGAACGCGCCTGCGGTAGTAGGCAAGCGGACCTGGTCTACAGCCGCAAGTCCGCGCGTTCCTGGCAAGAGGTGACCGATGGTCGTGCGCACTGGCAGCCGCGCTTCGGCGACATTCGGTGGAAAGACCGCCTGGCTGGGCTCGTCCGAGATGGCCACAGTGGTGCGGACGTTCGACTGGGCGCCGACGTCGCTCGGCCCGATCGAGGCCTGGCCGCAGAGCCTGAAGTTCGCTGTGGCCATCTGCCTGCGGTCGCCGTTGCAGATGGCGATCTATTGGGGACCCGAGCTCAACTGCATCTACAACGACGCCGAGCGCGTCGTGCTCGGAGGCTTGCACCCCAGTGCGGTCGGTCTCCCCGCCCACAAGCTGCTGCGACATTCCTGGCCGATCGTCGGACCCCAGCTGCGGGCCGTGATCGAGCAACGGAAGGGCATCTTGTCATCTTGTTAGAGGACCAGCCGCTCACCTTCGACCGGCACGGGCGGCTCGAGGATTCGTATTTCACCCAATCCTATAGCCCGATCCTGGCCGACGACGACGACATCGGCGGCGTGCTGGTGGTAACCCAGGACACGACCAAGCGGGTGCTCGCCACCCGGCGAATTCACACCGTGCGGGAGCTGACCTCGCGTTCGCTCGACGCCTCGACGCCGGCCCACCCCCTGCCTGCTCTTATCGCACGCCTTGACGCGCGGCGAGGACGTGCCGTTCGCGCTCATCTACCTGGTCAACGACGCCGCCAGACGGGCGAGATGCGTGGCTGCGCGCGCAAGCCCGACAACATTCGAGACGATCTATGCCGCGGTGGCGCTGGACGCGCCCTCCGACGAGGTCTCGTCGCTGTTCCGAAGTCTCAGTGCCGGGCGGGATCGCGGAATGCTCGTCCCCCGCCGCGCGGTTCGTGGCCGCCGGCCGAGGATGCGAGATGCCCGACCAGGCCTTCGTCGCCGCGGTCGCCGGCGGGGTCACCGATCGGGTGGATGGATATCTGGTGGCGGGAATCCGTGCGGACCTGGTGTTCGCCCAAGCACGGTCCGAGCCGCGCCGGCGAGCAGCCGACGCTGACCCCCTGAGGCTCGGTGGTCAGTCTCGTTGTCGGTGGCCGAGGGCGAGGGCGAGGGCGAGGGCGAGGGCGAGGGCGAGGGCGAGGCATCGTTCGCAAACGGTCGGTCCAGAGGCGGGAGAGAACGCCGGTGCGTGCCGCCCGCGCGCGAACGTGGGGCGATAGAGGCCGCGCTCACGCCGCACCGAGCGCGCGTGCTGGTCGCAGAGGACAACGCCGACATGCGCGAGTACCTTCGCCGACTGCTCGCCCCCAATTCTCGGTTGCGCTCGGCCATCGCCGCGCGCTGGTCGACTGCTCGGGCGCTCTGGTGGGGGTGCCCACCGCGGGGAGCGACGGTTCCCTCCCCTTCGGGCGCGTCCGGTGGCGCCAGCCTGGTCCAGAGATGCTCGTCGAGATGACTACCGCCGCGGACCCACTGGTAGGCGCAGTCCAGTATCTCGCCGTAGACGTCGTGCTGTCGCTGATCGGCGGCGCCGTTGCCCCAGCGCACCGGCGCTGAGCGCCGGTAGCCCTCCAGCTCAGCGTCGACACGCTCGTCGGGCACAGCGCCGCCCTCCACGTCGTACATGATCTTCGGCACGCTGCCGTGCTCGAAGGTATCCAGCACCCAGCCGAGGAACGCCCCGGCCTCCTCCTCAAACCCGATCCGACGCAGCGCGTACACCGAGAAGGAGGCATCCCGGATCCAGGTGTATCGGTAATCCCAGTTCCGCACCTCGCGGATCGGTGTCGGCAGCGACCACGTCGGCGCTGCGACCAGGGCTCCGTTGCTCCAGTGATCGCACAACTTGAGGGTGAGCGCAGCCCGGCGGACCCAAGGTCGCTTCGGGCCCCTCGTAGTGAAAGCCCTCCATCCAACGCCGCCACGAGCTGACGGTGGCGACCAGCAACTCCTCCGCGGTAAAGCGGTGATAGTGATGACCGCCTCCCCAAGAAAGCACCACGTCGAGGCGATCACCAGCGTCCAACTCATAGACACTACGCAAAGACCCCAGCCGCCGGTGGCAGCGAACATGCAGATTGAAATCGTGCCGACCCGATGCCTGCACCGCCAAGCCGCCCGCCGCTCTGTACGCTGAGGCGCCACCCCGCAGATCAAGCTCAACCGCAAGCCGGACCGACCCGTCGAGGACGACCACCGAGCGAATCAGCTCTCGGCGCCCGGGAGGCGCATCATCACTCAGATCGCTGCCCGAATGCAACGCCAGCGCGTCCGTCACCGCCACCAAGCCCGTAGGGCTCCGCAGCTCGGTGATCAAAATGGTCGCCTCTGCTTTCGCGATGTGTCGGTCGGAATAGTCGTCGTCGGTCGGATCAGTCGCGCTGACCGCTGAACAGTTGCCCCAAACCGACGCCCTGGTCACCTACGATTCCACGGTACGTCGGTTTATCGAACGGCTGTCCGCCGGGGAAGGCGGCGCGAGGATGATGACCGAGCTTCGCGGCGCCGCGAACGATAAGCCGAAGCGCGAACTGGTGTGTCGCCGGACGCACTTGAGTTGGCGACGCAAGGACTGGCAGCAGCGTGACTGTCGCATCTCGGGTCAGGCGGCCGCGTGAGGCGGCAAGTGAACGTAGAATCGCTGCCATGTCGTTCACGCTCAGGAACCTCAAAGAGGATCTGGATGATGTCGGGTCGAACTTCGACGGCGCGCCGGAGCTGGAGTTCCGCCTCGCGACCAAGGCGCTCGGGCTCGAGCAGTCTGGGCTTTCCTATCAGCGCGTCCCGCCCGGCTGCCGCTTCCCGTACGGCCACACGCACAAGGAGCAGGAAGAGGTTTACGTGGTCGTGCGTGGGAGCGGACGGATGAAGCTCGACGACGAGATCGTCGAGCTCACGGAGTGGGACGCGGTACGCGTCCCGCCCGGTACGTGGCGAGGCTACGAGTCCGGCTCGCAGGGCCTTGAGATCCTCGTCTTCGGCGCGCCCAACCTCGGCGAGAATGCGCGGGACGACGTGGAAGGTCAGCGGGACTGGTGGGACGAGTAGGCGCTGGTGGAATACAGTCGGAGGCGCGACGAGCGTCCACCAGGTCGACGCCCCGGGGGAGCCAGATGATCTGTCCGGCAACGAGCACGAGCAAAGCGGCCACCGCGGGCACAGCGATCCGCTGGATCGCCGACAATCGCTTTGATCATCGCTCGATGCCCATGCCATGCTTCTCCTCTGGCCACCAAGCGGTCGTCGTACTCATGTTGTGCCGCTTGCCCTGACGGCCGCTGATCCTGAGCTTCCAGCGCTTCTATGGACTCGCCGGACGGCACGCCGGTCGCTGCTTTGGAGCGCCCGCGTGGCTGAGCGGGCGGCGTAGTGCCGCAGTGCGAGTGCTGCTTGGAGATGCTCGGCTTTGATCTGGCGGGCGCCGTCGGCGAGCGTGTAGAGGACGGCCAGGCGGATCGTGTGCGCTTCTGCGCGGGCGCTGATCGCGCCGGCGATCCCGGGCTGGGTGTCGCGAGGTCGGCGTAGGCGTGGTGCCAGATCTCGCGCGCGGGCTGGTCGAAACGCAGGCTGCCGGCAGTGCGAGCGTGTTGGAAAGTGCCGGCCAGCAGCCGGTTTACCGGTGTCGGCGAGCGGTCGCTGTTGCCGCCTTCAAGCAACAGCCGGGTGCGGCGGCAGGCGATGATCAAAAAGCGGTTGCAATGCCGACGTCAGCATGGCGCGACTTAATTCTTCCCTGGGTGTCAACGACGCCGCCACCGCTGGCGATTGCTGTCGTTGACATGTAAGCGACGAGGCGAGCCGTACGGGCGGCGGGAGGGGAAAAGCGCTGTCGGCGTGCGATCCGACTCGAGGCTGACGTCGTTGACGTCGTCGACGTCGTCGACGTCGTCGACGTCGTCGACAGGGTGAAGAATAACGGCCGCTTCCGACGGCAAAATTGCCCCGTCGTTGACGTGGTGCACACCCAATTTCTGGGGGGAGATGAGAGCCGTAATGCCAACCCTGCGGGCATCCCGACCTCGACCTGAAACTTCCCGCAGAATGGGCGGGTCGCCGGTTCGCGCCGATCAAGGTCGGCATGATCGCGTCAGAGAGCTTCGAGGGAAGCCAGCGGCCGGTAGCGTCCCGGCGGGCCGTTGGGCGGCGTGACGCGGTCAAGCGCGCGTTGCTTGAGTGCGAGATCGGCGTGGAGGTAAATGTGCGTGGTTCGTTCCTGCCCGTGACCTAGCGCGGGCAAGCCGCTGGTGACAACCCGGACGTTTTGGGTGCGGACGCTGTTCCCGCGTTCGAGAGCGTCACGCTTTCTGTGTAAGCGCTATGGTAAGTGTAAGAACCGCCGGCTCTGGTGACCGGTTGCTAGAGGACGCAAAGAGATCGGCCGACATGCTTCCAAACGCGATGGCCAAGCGCGCTCCCGTTGGCAACCACCCGGCTACAACCTCGCCAAAGGAGGGCTCTTTCGACAGGAGTCGCGTGAGGCTACCTTGTGCGCCGATGCTCACCGCGTTGCTCGGAACGACTACGAGCATGCCGGTTAGCGGGTCGGCGATCTTGTCTATGACTGACGTTCCACGCCCTTCAGCACGCCAAACCGCAGCGCGAGGACGACGGCATCGGCAGCCAGCAACGCGTCGCTCCTTGTCGACGGCGACGACGGCAGCTTCACCGATCTCTGCCGCCAGTCATCGCGCCGACTTCTCGTCGGCGCTCGAGAGCCGCAGGGTCTCGCCGCCTGAGGCGACCTGGCGGGCGATGGCCGATCCAATCCCTCCCGTGCCGATGATCGCGGCGGTCATGACCGAGACCTCCTTAGCGTCTGGCCACAATTAGGCCGAGAACACAGCCGCCCAGTCTGCTGTCAGAACGCGCATCGATGACAGCCTCTTTTGTCGGCCTTGCCGAAATGGCCGGTTGCGATCACGGTGCCCCAGGGACCCGCCACGGCTTCCCCGGAGATCTCGGCATTCACTCGGTCTCCTCGGCGGGCGTACCTGATGGCCAGTGAGCGGGCGACCAGTCCCCCTCTGGGTCCGTGGTTTGCCCCACCTCGATCAGATGACCGTCGGGATCGCGGATGTAGCAACGGATCTCGTACTGATGCTGTTTCGGCGGCGTCAGGAAATGAGCACCCCTGGCGCTCCATTCGGCGTAGATGGCGTGGATGTCTTTGACCCGAATGTTGAGAAAGCTGCTGACCCGGTCGGGGTCGCGTGGCGTCTCCAAAGTCACCGATGGCTTGTCGTCCGTCGGTCCGCCACCGACATTGATGATGATCCAGCTGTTGGATAGTGCGACATAGGTCACCTCTCCGGAAAAAACCACTTTGCCGCCAAGTACTTCGGTGTAGAAGCGTCGAGAGCGCTCGACATCGTCCGAGACGATGAAGTGGGCCAGCACAATACCCTCTGAAGACGCTGGGAGCTCGTCCATCTGGCACCTCCACTAGTCGGGTGATATTCCCCCCTTACGACGAGGTCGTGTCCTCGTTTGTCGGGCGGTAGCGTTCAATCGGTGGCGATTGTGTTCCGAGCGCTCGGGCGCTCAGGTGGAGCGGACGTAGGTCTCGGCACAGTCTACCTCGCTGAGCGCCTATGGCGCCAGCGTCGACCAGCCGCATGGCGACGATCGGCGGTATTGCGATCGCCGAGTCGAGCGGAGAAAATCGCGGGCCGGCCGGAAGTCGAGTCGAATTGCCGGGTGAGCTTCGAATGAGACTCCGAGCGATGGGTGCAGTGCGCCGCGGTCCTCGCGTAGATCTAATCGGTGTCGTTCTCGCCGAACCTCGACCCCCCAATCCCCAACGAGATCGCCCAAGGCTCGCGACTCGCCCGCACATGGCGCGCCTACGAACACGCCCTTGACACCCGCATAGCCGCCGCCCAACTCGGCACTTGAGAAACATGACTCAACCGGGAACATTCCGGCCGGGAAACCAACCTAGATAGATAGCCGGTTGGAGTTTTATGCGGTAGGGGTGAGGTAGAACTCGTAGTTGGTGGTCACTGTGCACGGGTCGATCTCTAGCGGCGTGCCGTTGGTCATTCCGCCGCCAGCGACGTCGACGCAGGCGCTGGCGGCGTTGCCGCTTTCGGGGCGGATCAACGTCCAGTTGCTCGGCGAGCCGGCGTCTTTGTCGAGGTAGAACTTTTGGTTGGGCGGCTGCCAGCAGTCCCAGATTTGCATTGGCGTGCCTGGTGCTTCTGCGGTCGGGCCGCCGCGGAGGTCAAGACAGCTGCCGGGCACGTTGCGCGGCATGATGTAGAACGATCCGTCGCCGGCGTCTTGGACGTACCACTGTTGGTTGGTGCCATTCCAACATGGCCATTGCTGGACGATGGTTCCGTTGCCCGTCGCTGACTCTCCGCCGCGAATGTCGAGGCAGAACGTCGAGTTGACAGGACGGATTTCGTAGGGTCCGTAGACAGCGGCACGCGCGGCTGGTGCGGCGAGAGTGCCGGCGGCGAGAGACCCCGGCTAGGAGGGCTGCTTTGCGGTAGTGCTTGAGCATCGAAGGCTCCCTTGTGATAAACGGCGTCGTCTACAAGGATATTGTCCGATTTGCGGCAAGTGTCGTTACTTGACGTTCGGCGTCTTCGCTGGATTTGAGGGGTTCTGAGGTCGGGCTGTGCCGCGAGGCGGTCCATCCCTGCCTGGATAGCCGCCTCCACGTCCCGGTAGATGCGATCGACATACTCCTGGTCGCCTGCACGGTCGGGGTCGGGCTCGACGGCGATCGGGTCAAGCAGCTCGGTGTGGATCTTCGCCGGCAGCAAGATGTCGGTCGGCAGGATCTCGAGCGCGATCCCGAACGGGGACCCCGAGCGTGATCGGCACCGTCGCGCCGCGCAGGCGTCTGCTCAGCGGACGTGCCCCAGCCCGGGAATGCGACGGTCCGACCCGTGTTGATCGGCTATGCCGCGTCTCGAGCGGCGAGCGAGACCTCAAGCACCTGG
>Ga0335081_10011066_pt1 | contig 14594 bp, 11 predicted proteins | sample Lox_Sample_35_FD_206713 | JGI IMG/M metagenome (GOLD analysis project Ga0335081, IMG submission 206713) | Soil microbial communities from Loxahatchee National Wildlife Refuge, Florida, United States - Lox_Sample_3.5 | ecosystem: Environmental > Terrestrial > Soil > Wetlands | place: USA... | reverse complement strand
GCGATCTTCATACATCTCCTTGTAGTACTCACGGTAGGCGCCGCTCGTGATGCGCCGCCACCAGTCTTCGTGCGCAGCGTACCATGTCACCGTCTCTCCGAGCCCCTGTTCAAACGTCACCGAGGGCGCCCAGGAGAGTTCTCTCATGATCTTCCCGGCGTCGATGGCGTAGCGGAGATCGTGACCGGGACGGTCCTTCACGTACGCGATGAGCGACTCGGGTTTCCCGAGCCGGGCCAGGAGCAGCCGGACGATATCGATGTTCCGCCACTCGTTGTTCCCACCGACGTTGTAGACTTCCCCGGTTCTTCCCCGCTCCAGGACGGCGTCGAGCGCCGTGCAGTGGTCGCCCACGTAGAGCCAGTCGCGCACGTTCAGACCCTGGCCGTACACCGGGAGGGGCTTCCCGTCGGTCGCGTTGGCGATCATGAGGGGGATGAGCTTTTCGGGGAACTGGTACGGGCCGTAATTGTTCGAGCAGCGCGTAACCACGGCGGGAAAGGAGAACGTGTGCGCGGCCGCAAGCACAAGGAGATCCGACGCCGCCTTGCTCGCGGCATACGGGCTGTTGGGATGGAGGGGCGTCGATTCGGTGAACTTCCCCGTAGCCCCAAGCGACCCGTACACTTCGTCCGTCGAGACATGGAGGAACCGCTTCACGCCGTGCTCGCGCGCCGCGTCCAGCATGACCTGCGTGCCGAGCACGTTTGTGGTCACGAAGACCGCCGCCCCCCGGATGCTCCTGTCGACGTGCGACTCGGCGGCAAAATGCACGACCGCATCGACGTCGTGGCTCTTCATGGCGGCCAGGACTGCCTCCCTGTCGCAGACGTCCCCCCGCACGAAGACATACCGCGGATTGTGCTCGATGTCCCGGAGGCTCTCCAGGTTCCCGGCGTACGTCAGCTTGTCGAAGTTGACGACACGGCAGCCTGCGTGAACCTCAAGGTAGTAGCGCACGAAATTGCTCCCGATGAACCCTGCGCCTCCCGTGACGAGAAGTGAACGCATCAATCACTCCAGGCGGAATAGAGACTTCGGGTCGCTCTCGTGCCGGATCTCGTCCACCGGGCTCTTCTTCCCGTCCCCGGCGTAGAGCCTGTTCGGGAAGTTGAGCACCATGCCCTTCTGAGCGCCGATGTTCGTGTAGGCGTGCACGACCCCCCGCGGGATGATCACCGAGCGGGGCGCGTCCTCCCCCGCGTACACGATCTGCCGTGTCATGAACGTCGGAGACGCCTTCCGGTTGTCCCAGAGCCAGATCTTGAAATTCGAGGGACCCAGGAACGCGAAGCAGTCGGCCTGGTCGGCGTGCTCGTGCGGCCCGCGCGTCACTCCGGCTGCGGTCATCGAGACGTAGCCCATGACGGGGATAAACTCCGCCGCCACCTCGTCCTGCCGGAACAGCTCGGCAAGCCACCCGCGGTCGTCGATATGCTTTGCGAGCGTGCGCACCACGACGTCATGGATTGTCCCGTTCGTGAACATAGTTCACCTTGATAGATCTGTGTACGCGTCAGGGCACTCACCGGCGCGGAGCATCACTGACCGGCGAGCTGGAATTCGTGCGGCGCCATCGGGCGCGGAGGGAAACCAGTGTAACAAGAGGGGAGGGTATTCGTCCTTTCCGGTCAGGTGGGGAGGGCGGCCTTGATTCTCCTGACAAAATCAGCGTAATCGACCGGTTTCCTGACAAAATCGTACGCGCCGTACCTCAGAGCCACCTCTGCCGATTCATTCGACCCGGAGCCCGTCACCACGATGACCCGGGCTTCAGGGTCAAGCTGGCGGATCCTCCGGAGCACCTCCAGGCCGTTCATCCCCGGGAGGGCCAGGTCGAGCAGGACCATGTCGGGCCGGCGCTCCTTGTAAATCGTGAGCCCCTGCGGCCCGTCCGCCGTCGTCAGTGCCTCGAACCCCTCCATCGTGAGTATCTTCTGGACGAGCGCGAGGACCATCTCGTCGTCATCGATCACGAGGACTTTCAACATAATGCAAAGATACGGGCAAGGGGGGTGAATTGCAAGGGAGGGAAAATCCGGCAGATTGCCACGCCAGAGAGCGGCGTGGTCCAAAGAGCGGACTTCGGGGCGTAGGCGCCTACGGCGCCACCGTTGGCCTGCGGCGCCCCTCGCAATGACAAAGAATCTAGAGTTTTACGCGTTCCGCCACGCCCCCGGTGGCCACACGGGCGATCGCCGCCTCGGCGTCGGCCGCATGATCGGGCATCCGGAATTGCGGCACGAGCTTGCCGAAGAGCCGGAGCACGATGCTCTCCGATCCCTGGTGCGCCGCCTCAATCAGCGTGTCGATATCCATGGCCAGGGGATCCTCGTAGCCCGGCATCCCGCTGACGACGTGCTGGTGGATCTGGACCTGCCCGTCGGCCATCGGCACGGCCACGTCCCGGTCCAGGCTGCCGAACTGCACGAGGATTTTCTCGTGCGTCGTCCGCTCGATCCGGGCCCCTTCGTAGAACAGCTCCTCGTACATCTTCTCGCCGGGGCGGAGCCCGGTGAACACGATGTCGATGTCGCGCCCTTCCTCCAGCCCGTTCAGACGGATCATGTCGCGGGCCAGCTCGACCACCGGTATCTGCTCCCCCATGTCGAGCACGAACGTCTCGCCCCCCGTCCCCATGGTCGCCGCCTGGAGCACGAGCTGGACCGCCTCCGGGATGGTCATGAAGAAACGCTTCACCTCGGGGTGCGTGACGGTGACGGGCCCGCCCATCTCGATCTGCCGCTTGAACACCGGCACGACGCTGCCGCTGCTCCCGAGCACGTTGCCGAACCGTACGGTCACGAACGTCTTCCCGATCCGGCGGGCCGCTTCCTGGACGATCAGCTCGGCGATCCTCTTGGAGACGCCCATGACGCTGGTCGGGTTAACCGCCTTGTCGCTCGAGATCATCACGAACCGCTCCACGCCGTGCTTCTCGGACAGCTCGACCAGGTTCCGCGTTCCCAGCACATTGTTCGTCACCGCTTCCGAGACGTTCACCTCCATGAGGGGGACGTGCTTGTGCGCCGCGGCGTGGAATATCACCGTCGGCCTGCACTGCTCGAAGACGGCGTTCATCCGGTCCTTGTCGCGGATGTCGGCGATCACCGTGCGCACCGTGAGCCCCTTCTTGGGGTGCTCCATGAGCTCGTTGGCAATCCGGAAGATCGAGTTTTCACCGTGACCGAGGAGGATGAGCTCCGTCGGGCCGAATTCCTTCACCTGCCGGCAAATTTCCGAGCCGATCGACCCGCCCGCGCCGGTCACCATCACGCGCGTCCCGTGGAGCAGCGCCACGACGCTCTTGGTGTCGGTCTTGACCGGGCCGCGGCGGAGGAGGTCCTCAAGCTGTATGTTCCTGAACTGGTCGACGCGCGCCGTCCCGCGGAGGATCTCGAAGAGGGCAGGCACGATCTTGCTCGTGACGCCCCGCTCCTTGCAGACCTGCACCACCTCGCGGATCTTCTTGCCGGAGGCGGTCGGCATGGCGATGATCACCTGCGACGCGTGGTGCGTCTTCAGGAGCCTGGGGAAATCCTTCAGCGTCCCCAGCACGGGGACGCCGTGGATGTTCTTCCCCACCTTCTCCAGGTTGTCGTCGACGTACCCGACCGGGAGAAGCCCGAGATGCCTGTTCACCTGGAGCTCTTTGACGATCATGGCCCCCGCGACGCCGGCGCCCACGATGAGCGTGGGCTTCATCGATGCCCCTTCCTCGGAGCGGGACTGCCACGACTGCACCAGGCGGACGCTGAAACGCACGGCCCCCACGAAGAGCATGGAAAACAGCCCGTCCAGGACGGGGAGGGACCGCGGGAACCCGTACGGAATGATGCCGATCGGCGTAAAGACGACGAAGAAGAGGACGACCTCCACCACCGCCGCCAGGATCGTCGCCCGCAGCAGCGTGGCCAGCTCCTGCACGCTCGCGTAGCGCCAGTACTGCGCGTAGAGGCCGGTGACATAGAAGATCAGCAGCTTGCACAACCCGTCCAGCACCATGAACGTGGCCAGCGGGTTGGTATACAACCGAAGCTCGTGAAGACTCTCCGTCCTGACGTAAAAGGAGATCCAGGGCGCGAGCGAGACCAGCAGGATGTCGACCATGAGCAGGTCGCGATTCCTGAGCCTGGAAAGCATCTCCAAACGCTTTTTCATTATCCGATTCCCCCGATCGTTCGTAATACGATGATCACATCCGACACCACTGTGCGGCTCCTGAGATACGCCAGGTCGATAGCGAGCTTCTCCGGCAGTATCTTCCCCAGGTAGAGCGCATCGGTGTCCCCCCCGCCCAGCATCTCCTCTTCTTTCCGGTAACGGAGAGACGCTGGACTCGTGATCCCCGGCCTGTACTGCAGTATCTCCCGCTGTTCCGGAGTGTAGTGCTCGACGTACCCGGGGTTTTCGGGCCGTGCTCCCACCAGGCTCATCTCCCCCTTAAATACATTGATGAGCTGGGGAAGTTCGTCGATTTTGTACGCGCGCAGCAATCTCCCCGCGCGCGTCACGCGGGCGTCGCCTCTCACGGTGAGCCCTCCCCCCATCCGGTCCGCCCCCTGGACCATGCTCCGGAACTTGTAAATACTAAAGAGTCTTCCTCCCCTCCCCACCCGCTGCGAGCTGTAGAATACGGGACCCCCGTCCTGCAGCTTCACGATCGCCCCCACGAGAAGAAAAAGCGGCGACAGGAGGATCAGTCCCGCGCCGGAACACAGAATATCAAGTACCCGTTGCGAAAATGCGTCTGATAACCGAGGCTGGCCTGTGCTGGTTGTCCCTGAAATGTGGTTCAACATCGAAAAATCCTGCGAGAAAGAGTGTGATGCATCGCACCCCCCGGCGCATCTGCCAACGTGTTGACCCCTAACGAGTTACATGTGCCGCCGTGCCCGAAAGCTTCTCGCGGTACCAGGCAACTGTCTTCTGCAGCCCCTCCCGGAACGGGACAGAGGGGGCGTAACCGATCTCCTTCTGCGCAAGATCGATGGCCGCGAATGAATGCTTGATGTCCCCGGGCCTGGGCTCGGCGTACGTCGGCTGGACGGATGTCCCCAGAATAGCGTTGATCTCGGCGACGAGCTGGTTGAGCGAGACACGGTCGTGGCACGCGCAGTTCATCGCCACGCCCCGGGCCCCGGTCGCGGAGGCGGCACGCAGGTTCGCGTCCACGACGTTCGCCACGAACGTGAAGTCCCTCGTCTGCTCGCCGTCCCCGTAGATCACGGGCCGCTCCCCGGCCAGTATCGCCCTGATGAATTTTGGAATCACGGCGGAGTACTGCGACGACGGGTCCTGCCGGGGCCCGAACACGTTGAAATACCTGAGCGCGACAGTCTCCAGGCCGTACAGGCGCGTGAAGACGCCGCAGTACTGCTCCGCCGCGAGCTTCGAGACGGCGTAGGGCGACTGGGGGTTCGGGCGCATCCCCTCGTGCTTGGGAAGTTCGGGTGTGTCCCCGTAGACGGAGGAGGACGACGCATAGACAACGCGTTTCACCCCGGCATCTTTCGCCGCGTAGAGAATGTTCAGCGTCCCGTCCACGTTGACGGCATTGGAGGTGAGGGGATCGCGCACGGACCGCGGGACGGACGGGAGCGCGGCCTGGTGGAAGACGACCTCGATTCCCTGGAGCGCCTCCCACACCGTGTGGTAGTGCCTGATGTCCCCTTCGATCACGTCCACCTGAGCGCCGAGCGTTGCCAGGTTTTCCCGCTTGCCGGTCGAGAGGTTATCGAGCACGCTGACCCGGTGCCCGCCCCTCACCAGCGCTTCCACCAGGTTCGAACCGATGAACCCTGCTCCTCCTGAGACAAGTGCATGCATGCGATGTTCCTGCGATTGTTGATAGAGTGTGCATCCGCCTCGCTAGCGGCGGTTGGCGCCTGCGATCTCCGTGACGGCCCCGATCACGCTCCGGACGTCGCCGTCGCTCATTTTCGAGAATATCGGGAGCGAGATCTCCCGGAGATACTCGCCGTACGCCACCGGGAGATCCGCCGGGGTGTAGCCAAACGTCTCCCGGTAGTACGGGTGGACATGGAGCGGGATGAAATGGACGCTCGTCCCGATGTTCTTCTTCTTCAGCTCCTCGACGAACGCGGCCCTGTCGATCCGGAGCCGGTCGAGGTTCAGCCGGAGCATGTAGAGGTGCCAGGCGTGCCGCTCGCCGGGGCGCTCCGACGGGGCCTGCAGCTCCGGCACGCGGCTGAACGCCTCCGTGTAGGCGCGGGCGATCGCCGAGCGCCGCTCGTGCATCGCACGGTACTTCCTGAGCTGGGCGATCCCCATCGCCGCGGCGACGTCCGTCATGTTGTACTTGAAGCCGGGGGCGATGATCTCATAGTACCACGACCCCTCGGCGGTGTAGCGCTTCCAGGCGTCCTTGCTGATACCGTGCAGGGCCATGATCCTGCACCGCTCCGCGAGGGCGTCGTCGCCGGTCGTGATCATCCCCCCTTCGCCCGTCGTGATCGTCTTTGTCGCGTAGAAGCTGAAACAGGTGCAATCGCTCAGTCCCCCCACCATCCTCCCGCCGCAGGTCGTGGGAAACGCGTGGGCCGCGTCTTCGATCACGCGCAGGCCGTGGCGCGCGGCGATGGCGTGGAGGGGATCGAGATCGGCCGCGACGCCGGCGATGTGCACGGGCATGATGGCCTTCGTGCGGGGTGTGACCGCGGCCTCGACGAGCGCGGGGTCGATGTTCAGGTACCGGCGCTCGACGTCGACCAGGACGGGCCGGGCGTCGAAGTAGCGGATCACCTCCGCCGTGGCCGCGAACGTGTAGGGGGTGGTAATGACTTCGTCTCCCCTGCCGAGGCCGATCGCCTCCAGCGCCAGGTGCATGGCCGCGGTGCACGAGTTCACCGCGATGGCGTGCTTCGCCCCGACGGCCGCAGCGAACTGCGATTCGAAGAGCCGGGTTTTCGGCCCCGTGGTCACCCAGCCCGAGGCGAGCGCCTCGCGGATTTCGGCATACTCCGTTTCGTCCAGGTCGGGAAGCGCAAACGGAAGGAATTGCTCTCTCATGGTGTTCCGGACAGTTGTGAAATGGTGTGCGGGGGACGGGAGTGCCCCCACATGCGTGCAAACGCGATCATGCCGACGAGAAACCCGAGCCCGTACGACAGGTGGAGCGTCGCGAAGGCGAGCGCGAGCAGCGGCGCCATCGACATCTTCTCCCTGCGCGCCGTCAGCACCGCCGCCGCGATCGCGGCGGCGCAGTACGCTCCCGCGACTGCGGCCAGCGCCGCCGCTCCCTGGGCGGCGAACGGGACGCTCACGGCCGCCGCCAGGAGCGCCGCGACGAACGACGCGGGGACGAACTGCCGCAGCTTCATCTGGCGGGGGTGTTTCTGGAGCACGCGGACTTTCCAGTAGCCGTACTGGTAATACTGCCTCCAGAGTGACCTGATCGAGCTCCTGCTGTAGTAGTCAGATCTGACGTCGGCGGCGAGCAGGATCTTCGCCCCGAGCTTCCGCAGGCGGTAGTTGTACTCGTCGTCCTGGTTGCGCACCTGCTCCTCGTCGTACGGCCCGGCCCGCTCCATGATCGACCGCGTGTACGCGGGGAACGGCACCGTGTCGGCAAGCATCGTCCGGTCGTTCACGGTGCGGAACGCCGAGCCCCCCACGCCGAACGGGGAGCTCATCGCAAGCGCGATGGTGCGCGCGACGCCGGTCTCACCGATCGTCCGGACTGGACCCCCGACGCCGTCGACGCGGCCGGCAAGGAGATGGTCAACGCAGCGCCGGACGTAGTCCGGGGCAATCCTGCAGTGGCCGTCGACGCGCACGATGATCTCGCCGCGCGCGCGGGCGAAGCCCAGGTTCATTGCGCTGGGCACGATCTTCCGCGGATTGTCAATGAGCGTGATGCGGGGATCCCCCGATTGGAGGCCGGCGACGACGGCGCGCGTGCCATCCGTCGACATCCCGTCGACGACGATGATCTCCGTCTTCTCCCGGGGGTAGTCCTGCGCGAGGACCGCCCCCAGGCTCTCGCGGATGATTTCCCCCTCGTTGCGGACAGGCATGATGACGGTGACCAGCGGCGTTCGGGACATGTCCGTTCAGTGCCCTCCTTCGGTGGATGCGCCGGCGCGGCGCGCCCGCCGCAGGCGGTCCGTCAGCCGGTAGGGGCCGAGAGCGCCCCTGGCCTTGGCGGTGATGACCGCACCGGTATCGAGCCCGTGCGCCTCGACGCGCGGGAGCGCGAGCGGGTCGTCGCCGGGGAGCGCTACGCCAAGGTCGGTCGTGACCCCGGTGCGAAACCCCGCCCGGCGGACCGCGCCGACATACGCGTCCGTGACCTGTCCGAGCCTCCTGCTGCCGTAGGGATACGAATATGCCTCTCCGGCCGCCGCCCCGTAGCGGGCCACGAGGAGCGAACGCGCGCGCGAGGCCTCCTCGTCAAGTTCCTCGCGCGTCGCCCCGAGCCCGTTCCGGTGCGTGTGGGAGTGGGCGCCCACGGCGACAAGCCCCGTCGCGACGCAGCGGTCAAGCTCCTCCCACCGCAGGGGACGCCACGCCTCCGGTGGCTGATCAGCAGCGTGGGCCCGGGACCAGGCATCGAACGGCATGGGCCCCTCGCGGTCCATGGCATCCGTCACGACGAACACGGTCGCCGGCGCACCGTACCGGACGAGCACCGGCAGGGCGGCCGAGGCGAAATTCGCATACCCGTCGTCGAACGTAAGGCACGCGAGCGGCCGCGTTTCGTTTCTGCGCTCCGCCAGGAGGCGGAGCACGTCCGAAAGGGGAACGATCGTCGCGCATTCTGCAAGCGCCGCCACCTGCCTCTCGAACGTCCGGGGATCGACGTTCCAGTCGTCGCACGCGGGATCGACGAAGGAGACATCGGCAATCCTGTGGTAGACCAGTATGCATGCGTGCGGCGCCGCACCCCGGCGGCGGATCGACGCGTCCGCGACGGCGGCGAGTCCCGCGGTCCTCTTCAGCGCGCGCTTCAGCGTGATCCTGCCGATCATCCCCTGTTCCCCTCCCCGCGCGCCCCTGCGGCCGCCGGCGCTTCCCCCATGGAGTTCACGACGGCGCGGAACTTCCCGTTCGCCGAGCGGGGAATCCGCTCCACCTGCTCCAGCGTCACACGCACGGGACCCATCCTGTCCTGCAGGCGCGCGACGATCGCGCGCCCCGATTCCGGCGTGTAACCCTCCGACGGGACGAACAGGATCCTCACGTGATCGCGCGCATCCTGGATGATCTGCGCTTCACGCAGCGGTAAGCTCCCCTTGAACACCGTATCGAGGCGCCCGACCGGCCGACCGTCCGCAGTCAGGAGGACGTCGTCGGATCTCCCCTCGATCGACCGTAGCGACGGGAGCGTGCGGCCGCAGGAGCACTGTGCCCCCCCCTCCCCGAGGGCGCCGCGGTCACCGACCCGGTAGCGTATCAGGGGCATGTCCCGGTTCAGGAGCCCCGTGCAGACAAGCTCGCCCGTTTCCCCTTCCTTCAGCGCGGCATCGCCGTCGCACGCCTCGACGATCCCCACTTCGGGCCAGAGGTGCATCGTCCCCGAGGCGCATTCGCCGGCCGCGACCGCGATCTCCGTCATGCCGTACGTCTCGCGCACAGGGCAGCCGAACGCCGCGCCGATGGCCTCGCGCTGGTGAGGATAGAGGGGCTCCGCGTTCGTCACGGCGACGACCGGCCGGAGATCCGTCCGTCCCTCGCGGAGAACTGACTGCGCAAGCGCGTAGAGGGAAGATGCGTAACCCCAGAGGTACCTGATCCTGTACCGCACGAGCGCGTCAGCGTACGAGGGGAGGAATCGCGGGGCAAGGTGGTAGGACGACATGTAGAGTTGCCGGAGCCCGGCGTTCCATGTCCAGAACGGAGGCTTCTGCTGTGCGACCGGAGCGACGAGCTGTCCGCCGAGGAGCGCCCAGCGATCGGCGAGCGACACGCCGTTCCACCGCCGCCATCTCGCCTCGAAGAGCGCGTACCAGCGTTTCACCGTCTCCCGCGTGAACCAGACGTCGAGCGGCTTCCCGGTCGTGCCGCTCGTGTGCTCATGGAACATCAGCGAACGGCGCCTGTCCGCTGCGACGAACGCGCCCGGATCCCGGCGCAGCGTTTCCTTTTCCAGGACCGGCCAGTGCTCGAGATACTCCACCGCGCGGGCATCCCCCCGGCGCCTCCGGGCTGACCAGAGCTCCCTGTAAAACGGAACGTCCCGGGACGCGCGCCAGAGGAGCTCCGCCGCGCGCGAACGCTGCCACCCGGCCCACTTCTCCGGCGGCCACGATTCACGCTCGAGCGCCTCCGCGACAAGCGCTTCCGTGTCGCGGCCGTATCTCCAGGCGCGGAGGTAGTATCCCCGCGAGCCCGCGATGAGCGAACGGAGCGCGGGAGGAGACCGGTGGTAGAGCCGCAGGAGGGCATCGCTCATCGACCGTGTTCCCGGACAGTCTGCGCGCCGGACGCCTCCCCGTTCCCCAGCGCGCCGAAGAGCTTTTTCCATTGCGGCATCGTGATCGACCAGTCGAACTGCTCCACCTTCATCCTCCCGTTGTGCGAGAGGCGCGCGGCAAGCCCCTCCTCCCGGAGCACACGCGCGATGGAGCCCGCAAGTCCCGCCGCGTCCCCGGGCGCCGAGAGGAGCGCGTCCCGGCCGTCGTCCAGGAGGTACGGGATCCCGCCGACGTTCGTGCTGACGACGCAGAGGCCGCACGCCATCGCTTCCAGGACGCTCACCGGCGTATTGTCGATGTTCGTCGTGTTCAGGAAGATGTCGTACCTTTCGAGCCAGAGCGGCACATCGGCTTTCGTGACGCCGCCGGGGAACTCCATCCGGCCGGCGACACCGAGCGACTCCGCAAGCGTCCGTGTCGCCTCGTAGCTCCCGTCCCCCTTGTCGCGCCCGACCATCGTCAGGTGGACATCGGGATGATCGCCGGTGAGGGCCGCGAGGATCCGGGGAGCGAGCGTGGGGTTGTAGATCTCGTGAAAAGCCCGGAGCCAGATGATCCGGGGCCGTGCCACGGTCCGCTCGCGGTAGTGGTACTGTGAAACGTGGAGCGAATTCGGGAGCAGGATCGCCGAAGGGGAATACGGCGTCATCGTCTCCTTGAGATAGGGGGACGGGGCGGTAACGGCGGCGGCGGAGCCGAGAAGCCGGCGCGTGCGCCGCGGCCAGCGTTCGGCGAAGAGGGGGAGATTCCCCCCGCGCATCGTCAGGACGTACGATTTCCCGGCCCGGCGCAGCACCCAGCAGACCGCCTCGGCCCAGAAGAAGGCGTCGCCGCTGAAGACGTCGACGTGACCGAAGTCGAACCGGCGCCTGAGGCGCCAGGTCGTCATCACCATGTCCGCGAGCTTCCAGAGGCGCCGCATCTTATGCGACGTCATGTAGATCTTCCAGCCGTCCGCCTCGAGATGGCCGGCGACCTCCTCGCTGAGCGAGTTTGCCCCCGTGACGGACGAAAAGAAATTGCCGACGAAGAGCACCGGGGACGTCCCGGGCGCGACCGGCGTCCCTGGCTGCCGGAGCCCGTCGAGCAGCCGCTCCCACTGGGGGAAGGCGGCCGACCAGTCGTAGTGCTGTGCCTTCTCCCTCCCGTTACGGGACAACTTGCCGGCAAGCCCATCAGACATCAGGAGCCTCCGGATCGCCTGTGCGAGCGCGGCCGGGTCGTTCGGCGGCACGAGCAGAGCATCTTCCCCATCCTCGAGCATATATGGTATCCCCCCCACGTTTGTGCTCACCACACAGAGCCCGCACGCCATCGCTTCGAGTACGCTGATGGGCGTATTATCGACGTTCGTCGTATTGAGCAGTATGTCCGAATCTTCAAGGAGCCGGGGAACTTCCTCCTTCGGCACGCCGCCCGGAAATTCAATGCGGTCGGCCACGCCGAGGCGTTGTGCAAGTGCGCGGGTTTCATGGAACGACCCGTCTTTCTTGTCCCTCCCGGCCATCACCAGGCGGATGTCCGGGAACTCCGCCGCCAGTGCGGCGACGACGCGGGGAGCGAGCGTCGGGTTGTAAATCTCGTGAAACGCGCGGAGCCAGACTATGCGCGGGCGCAGGCTCCGCCTCTCCCTGTACCTGTAGTGGTTGATTTCGACGCAGTTGGGCACGAGAATGGTGCGCCCGTAGAGAGGTTTCATCCCCTCCTGGAGGTAGCGGGATGGAGACGTGACGAACGCCGCCGATTCGAGCAGCCTGCGCACGCGCCCGGGCCACCTGCGGGCGAAGGCCGGGAGGTTTCCGCCGTGCAGCGTCAGGCCGTAGGGCTTTCCCGCGAGGCGGAACACCCAGCATGCGGCTTCGGCCCAGAAAAACGCATCGCCGCTGAACACGTCGACGAGCGCGCACTGGTAACGGCGGCGAAGGCGCCAGGCCGTCGTCATCATGTCCAGGAGCCGGGGGAGCCGGGCAATGTAGCCCGACGTCATGTAGACCGTCCATCCCCGCGCGCGCAGGGAGGAGGCGATCTCCTGGCTGGGCATGTTCGAGCCCGAGATCCTCGTCAGGTAGTTCCCGACAAAGAGGATGCTCCGGCCCTCGCTCCCGGGACTGTCATCCACGGACCGGAGCAGCGGCGTGTCGTTCGGTGTCACGTTCTTTCCATCAGGTTTGTTCCTTTTCACCCAGGCGATGCCATTGGACCTCGCGCGCAAGTCCCTCTTCGACCGGCGTCCGGGGCGCGTACCCGAGCACGCGGCGCGCCTTGGCGATATCCGCCTTCGTCGCAAGCTGGTCCCCCGGCCTCCGGGGGACCCGCACGATCTTCGCACTGACGCCCATGATCCGCTCCACGATCCTGATCCCCTCGCCGGTCGTGATCGCCGCGTCGGACCCGATATTGAATATCTCCCCCGTGCACCGGTCCGGGAACTTCAGGGCAGCTGCAAGGCCCTCGACTGCGTCGCCGACGTATGTAAAGCTCCGCAGGTGATGATCGCTTCCCTCGAACAGCGGGAACTCCGCCCCCTCGAGCATGGAGCGGATGAGGCGCGGATAGAGCTTTTCGGGACGCTCCCGGGGACCGTACACGGAAAAGAGCCGCATGGAACAGGCCGGGAATCCTCGGTCCCTGGACGCCGCGAGAACGAGCTGTTCGGCGGCGAGTTTCGTCACGCCGTAGTACGACGTGGGGCAGGGCTCGCTCGATTCATCGCCCGTCGCGTTGGCCCCGTACACGGAGGACGTCGAGATATGGACGAACAGCCGGAGGCCGGAGGAGGACCGGAGTGCCTCGAGCAACCGGAACGTCGCCACCACGTTGTTGCGCTCGAACGCCTCGAACGGCGTGCGCGCGGAGAGGCCGGGCTGTGCGGCCAGGTGGTAGACCGCCTCGGCATCCCTGAGCGCCTCCCGAAGATCGTCCGAAGCGATGTCGAGGGGGAGCACATCCACGCCTCCCCCGCGGAGGTCGGCCACGTTGCGCTCCTTGAGCGCGCGTGCATAGTTGCCGGTGAGGCAATCGATCCCGCTCACGTCGTGGCCGTCGCCGGCGAGCCGTTCCGCGAGGTGCGATCCGATGAAGCCGGCCGCGCCGGTCACCACGATTTTCATGGACGCATCTCCGCCGGTTGTGCGGCGGCGGCGGGCGTCCGCGCGCCCGCCTCCCGGGCCGGGTTCCGGCGCACGGAGAGAACCCTCAGGTTCAGGAGCGTCGTCGCCCCCGCCGCGAAATACCAGAGGCCTTTCCCGGCAAAATCGGTGGAGAGAAACGCAAGGACATACACCGCGGTTGCCAGGAGCCCGAGCGGCCACACGCCGATGCGCTTCCGCTTCCAGCCCACCGAGGCGAACGAGCCCACGAAGAAGAGGAGCGCGAGGACGCCGGGGATGCCGTTTTCCGCGAGCGTTTTCGTCCACCCGGAGTGCGCCTGCATTTCCTTGCCGTATGCGAAACCCGAGAGGGACTGCCTGTAGCCCATGTTGACCCAGGCCTGTGCAAACCCGCCGGTACCGACCCCCATGGGATGGTCGCGGAATATGTACCAGGCACCGAGCGCAAGGTCCGACCGGCCGCTGGTCCTGGCGGCATAGCTCTCCTGCGGGTCCAGCAGCTTTGAAATGCGGTGGATCGCGTCGGCGTTGAGGTCGGTGAACTTCGTGATGGTGATAAGCGCCATGACGAGGGCGAGCGCGCTGTAGACGATCCGCTGCGAGACGCTCCGCGTCGTCAGGAGGAGGAACAGCATGCACGCCGACGCCACGAGGAGCGAGCCCCGGCTCCCGCTCAGGAAGACCCACCCGACGTTCGCCACCGCCAGCGCCCAGCAGAGCGTTTGCCCGCGCCATCCCCGCGGAGCGAACCTGTAGCCCAGGCAGATCGCGAAGATCGCCGTGAGGGGGAAATAGGCCCACGCGTTGGGGTTGACGTACGGCAACCCGTCCTTCTGGATGAAATAGACGAAGCTCCCGAGCGCGGCCAGCGTGCCGCAGACGACTCCCTGGAGGTACCAGACGCGGGGATTGCGCCTTCCCGGCGCGAAATAGACCATGATGCCGAAGAAGATCACGGTATTCAGCACGCTCATGATGCCCGTTTCCATGTCTTCCGCGTCGACCATCAGGAGCCCGAGCGTCAGGAGGAGAACAAACAGGAGCG
>Ga0335081_10011065_pt1 | contig 14595 bp, 16 predicted proteins | sample Lox_Sample_35_FD_206713 | JGI IMG/M metagenome (GOLD analysis project Ga0335081, IMG submission 206713) | Soil microbial communities from Loxahatchee National Wildlife Refuge, Florida, United States - Lox_Sample_3.5 | ecosystem: Environmental > Terrestrial > Soil > Wetlands | place: USA... | reverse complement strand
CGATCTTGACGTGCTCGACCGGGCCGGGCGCGCCGTCCAGAACGAAGCGGTCGGTGATCTCAGCGGGGAGGCCGCAGGATGGACATTCCACCATCGGCTCGCCGGGAATATGGATGCTGTAGTCGCTCATCGTGTCTGCCCCTGATCGTGTCTGCCCTGTTGAGGTGGTTCGCGGTGGTCGTGATACGAACACGCGGGCGCTTTGATTCGTGAGATAGCGCTAGCGTCCGGGATGTGCTTTTCGCGGTTCGCGGGCTGTTGGCGGTGGTCGCCCTCTTGACAATGCCTGGGCACGCGTCGGCGGGGCAGCCGGCCGCCTCGGCGCCGCGCAAGCCTCCGGTCACCTGGGACCCGATCCCGTTCGGGCCCGAGCGCAAGGCCCAGATGGTCGCGTACGTCCGCCGCCACTACGGCAGCTTCATGAAGCCCACCTGGCGGCTGATCGACCCACACGTGATCGTGATCCACTACACGGAATCGCCGACCTTCCAGTCGACGTGGAACACGTTCGCCTCGGACGTGCCGGACCCGGAGCTCCACGAGCTGCCGAATACATGTGCGCACTTCGTGATCGACCGGAATGGGAGGATCTACCAGCTGGTCTCGCTCGGCACGATGTGCCGCCACACGGTAGGGCTCAACTGGACCGCGATCGGGATCGAGAACGTCGGCTACTCCGACGCCGAGGTCATGAACGACCGTGCCCAGATGACATCGGACCTGCGGCTCGTCCGTTGGCTGCAATGCCGGTTCCACATCCAGATCAAGAACGTGATCGGCCACAACGAGAGCCTGTCGAGTCCGTACCACCGCGAGGACGTCGTCGCGCTCCGTACCCAGACCCACAGCGATTTCAACCACGCGGACATGCAGGTCTACCGCCGGCGACTCCGCGCGCTGGGTGGTTGTCCGGCGGCATAGACCTCAGATGAACTACGAGCGAGAGCTCACCGCCCTGTACGTCGCGTTCAACGCCCGCGACATCGACCAGCTGCTGAACGCGATGACCGACGACGTTGATTGGCCGAACGCGTGGGAGGGCGGCCGATTGCACGGCAAGCAAGCGGTCCGTGACTACTGGACGCGTCAATGGGCAGAGATCGATCCGCGTGTCGAACCGGTCTCGTTCGCCCGTACACCCGACGGTCGCATCGCGGTGGAGGTTCAGCAGGTCGTGCGCGCCCTCGACGGAACGTTGGTCAGCGAGAGCCGCGTCGTGCACGTCTACGCGCTGCGCGGAGGGCTCGTGTGCGGGATGGATGTCGAGTGACCGAGGCGCCGGCTGGTGCCGGCGATCACGCCGGCTCGAGCAGGACGACCGGGATCACGCGGTCACCCGCGCGCCCCTGATAGGTCGCGTAACCCGTGTAGTTGTCGTTGACGAGCTCCCACAGCTGTGTGCGCTCGGCGCCCTCGGCCACACGAGGACGGACCGCGGTGCGGCGACCGTCGACCTCGACCGCGACGGCCTCCGGGTGCGCGCGCAGGTTGTGGTACCAGGCAGGATGGTGCGCCGCGCCGGCTTTGGACGCGACGACCACGTAGCCGCTGTCGTGTGGCGTGTACAGCAGCGGCGTCGTCCGCGGCTCCCCGGATCGTGCCCCGAGCGTGTGTAGGAGCAGGATCGGCTGCCCCATCGCGACCTTGACGCGCCCATGGGTGAGCGGAAGCAACCGCCGATCGATCGCTGGGAACACGTTCACGAACAGCCACCCGCCGAGACGTGTCGCCGCGAGCGCCTGCAGCGCCTTGTCGAGGCGCGTCTTGTCGCGCTGACATCTGTAGCCGGCGATGCGCGGACGCTGTCAGCGGCTGATCTCACACGCTCACCGCGCGGATCGTTTCACCTAGACATCCGCGAACAGGAGGAATCGACGATGACCACCACGATCGACCTCGCCGCCGACATCCGATCCCGGGTCGATGGGCTCGACTGGGAGCGCCTGGAAGCCGAACTCGACGACAGGGGACACGCCGTCACCGTCCCGGTCCTGTCCGAGGACGAATGCGACGAGCTCGCCGACCTGTTCGACGGCGGCCGCTTCCGCTCCACGATCGACATGGCCCGGTACCGGTTCGGCGACGGGCGTTACCGCTATTTCGACAATCCGCTGCCGGACGCGATCGCTGCGCTCCGCGTGTCCTTCTACCGGCACCTGGCGCCGATCGCCAATCACTGGGCCGAGCTGCTGCGCGGCGACGGGCCGTCATTCCCCCTCCAGCACGAGGAGCTGCTCCAGCGCTGCCACGCCGCGGGCCAGACGCGCCCGACACCGCTGATCCTCCGCTACGGGCCCGGAGACTGGAACGCGCTCCACCAGGACCTGTATGGGGACGTCTTCTTCCCGTTTCAGGTGCTCACGATCCTTTCCCGCAAAGGCGAGGACTTCGAAGGCGGACAGTTCGTCCTGCTGGAGCAGCGCCCCCGTGCCCAGAGCCGGGCGCACGTGCTCGAGCCCGCCCAGGGAGCCTTTGTGATGTTCCCGACCGCGACGCGCCCGAACCGGGGCAAGAACGGCTACCACCGGGTCGGCATGCGCCACGGCGTGTCCACCGTGACGCGCGGGCAGCGCACCGCGCTCGGAGTCATCTTCCACGACGCTACCTGAGATCTATCAGCTCCCCGTCATGCAGCGCCACGGGGATCGGATCGACGATCTCAAACGCGCTCTCGTCGGGCTCGAGGTTGCGAAAGCCGAGCAGCTCCCAGCGGCCGTCGCGCCGGCGGACGAGCGGCGCCGCGGTCAGCGTGGGCTCGCCCCGAAACGGGTGGGCGCCGCCAAGCGCCCACGGACCCGTGAGCGAATCGCAGGCGACTGACCACGTGCAGCAGCGGCCGAACGCCGCCACCTGCTCGACGCTCTGCTGATCGGGGTGACAGGTGAACAGCAGCAGCGGCTGGCCGTCGACGATCCGTACCTGTGAGACCTCTAGCTCGCCGAATCCGGCCGCTCCCGCATCGGACACCGGCGCCTGGAGCTCCCAGGTGCGCATGTCGCTGCTCCGCGCGTGGCCGAGAACTCCGTCCCGGAACCGCGGAGCGCCGACCGCGCGGGCAGTGATCAGCATGTGCCAGCCGTCGCCGGCCGGGTCCTTGAACACGAACGGATCGCGCCACGTGTCGCTCACTCCGAGATCGAGCGTGACGTACCACCGTGGATCCGGGGCGATCAGCGGCCGATCTCCGACCCGCCGCCAGCGGAACAGATCGTCCGATTCGGCCATCCCGATCCGCTGGTCCCGGACGCCCAACCTGCGGGTCGTCGACAGCGCGCTGTAGTAAAGCCGCCAGACACCGTCGTCGCCGCGCGCGACCGAGCCGGTCCACAGCGCCAGGTCATCCCACCGTCCGGCCGCAGGCACGAGGGCATCGGCACTGACTTCCCACTCAACGAGGTCGGTCGACGTGGCGTGGCCGATCCGTGCAGCGGTGTGGCGGAGACGTGGATCACCAAGCGCGCGCGGAGCGCGTAGGAAGAACAAGTGGTAGCGCTCGCCGTCGTCGGCGATCCAGCTGTCCCACACCCAATCATCGGCGAGCCGCAGCACGGCCAGATCGTTTCAATTCCCGAGCCCGGTGAGGCAAACTCCGAACGTGGGCAAAGCGGAGTTGCTGATCGGTGGCCTGCTCGTGGCGATCGCCGGGCTCGGCGCGCTCGCCCGGCGGCTCTCGATTCCCTATCCGATCGTGCTGGTGATCGGCGGGGCGCTATTCGGCTTCGTTCCCGGCCTGCCGGCGGTGAGGCTCGACCCGAACGTCGTGCTTGTCGTGTTCCTGCCGATCCTGGTCTACAGCGCCGCGTTCTTCGCGAACCTCGGCGACATCCGGCACAACCTGCGCGGCATCACGCTCGTCTCCGTCGGTCTCGTGCTCGTGACGATGACGACCGTGGCGCTCGTCGGCCATGCGCTGGCCGGACTTCCATGGGCGGCCGCGTTCGCGCTCGGAGCGGTGATCTCGCCCACGGATCCGCTTGCCGCCGGCCTGATCATGCGCAGCCAGAACGTCCCTAGGCCCCTCGTGAGCGCGGCGGAGGGTGAGGGGCTGTTCAACGACGCCACCGCGCTCGTCGCCTTCCGCGTGGCGGTCGGCGCGGTCGTCGCGGGATCGTTCTCGCTCGGGCACGCGACGCTTGCGCTGATCGTCGACGCGGCAGGCGGGATTGCGATCGGCCTTGCCGTCGGCTGGGTCATCGCCGAGATCCGCAAGCGGACGCCCGATCCGCAGGTGAGCATCACGATCTCGCTCGTCAGCGGCTACGCCGCGTTCGTGCCGGCGAGCGCAGTTGGCTTCTCGGGCGTGCTCGCGGCCGTGACCTGCGGCATCTACATGGGGGTCCATGGGCCAAGCATCATCCCTGCCCGCGTTCGGCTTCAGGGCTTCTTCGTCTGGGACATCGTCGACTTCATCATCAACTCGGCCCTGTTCGTGCTAGTCGGACTCCAGTTGCGGACGATCGTCGAATCCCTGTCCGGCTACTCGACCGCGACGCTCCTCGGCTGGGGACTCGCGATCGCCGGCGTCACGGTGATCACCCGGATGGTGTGGTTTTTCACGGTGCCGTACCTGGTCCGGGCGCTCGACCGCCGGCCCAGCCAGCGCGAACGCCGCATTCCCGCGCGCAACCGGTTCCTACTCGGCTGGATCGGCATGCGCGGCGCGGTATCGCTGGCCGCCGCCCTGTCGTTGCCCCTGACGATCAATAGCGGGGTGCCGTTCCCGGACCGAGAACTGATCCAGTTCCTGACGTTCGCCGTGATCTTCGTGACGCTCGTCGTCCAGGGCCTGTCGCTGCCGACGCTGATCCAGCGGCTCCACATCAGCGACGACGGCGCCGCCGAGACCGAGGAGCTCAAGGCCCGCCTCGGCGCGACCAAAGCGGCACTCGCGCAGATCGAGGAGCTCTCGCACGAGGACTGGACCCGCGACGACACGATTGAGCGGATGCGCGCGACTTACGAATACCGCAAGCGCCGGCTCGCCGCGCGCGCCGGGAAGATCGAGGACGACGGTTACGAGGGCCGCTCGCTGCAGTATCAGCAGGCGGTGCAGATCGTGCTCGGCGCCCAGCGTGACGCCCTCGTCGAGCTTCGCCGCGACGGGACCATCTCCAACGAGACGATGAACCGCATCATCCAGGAACTGGACCTCGAGGAGTCCCGCCTCGAGATCTAAGTCCGGATGATCAGAACCCGTGCCTGTCCGCCCGGCCGCAGCCCGAGCCTTACGATCGCGTCGCCGACCGGGACCGCGTCGACCCACACGCTCTCGTTCTCGTTCAGCTGACCGAGCGCGGCCACCTGTTGCATCGAGCGCGCGAGGCTAACGATCTCGTCAGGGCTCCCGACCAGCTGCTCGATCCCTCGGTCGGTACCGAACGTCACCGACACTCCCTCGTCGGTCTGCTGGGCGGAAAGCAGTTCGAGGCTCATGGATCCCTCCAGTCTATGTCTGAGAGGAACGCGATCCGCCGGCAGGCGCTTGCGCTTCTCGCGCCGTGGACCAGAACGAAGCTGGGAGGCAACTACGCGGCGGCGCCGTACTCGACGGGGCGAGTCCCGTCAGCGGCCCATTCGTTGAACGAACCGTCGTACACGCCCTCGCAGTGGACGCCGATCCGCTCGAGGGCGAGCATCGCCACTGTCGCCGAGACGCCGCTGCCACAGGTCGCGATCAGCTCGCGCGGCGGCCGATAGGGGTCAATGCCGGCGTCGCGGGCGAGCCTGGCGACGGCCGCGGGCGCTGCCCATAGTCCGGTCGCGCCGTCGACCAGTTCCTGGTAGGGCAGGCACCGAGCGCCCGGGATGTGTCCGGTGTTCCTCGTTCCCTCCTCGCCGAGGAACAGGTGGCGCGGCCTCGCGTCGACGAGGGTCGCGCCGCGCTCGCGGGCCTCGAGCACATCGGCCAGCGTGCGCCGCAAACGAGGGCGCGGACGCGCGGTCAATGTCGCGCCCGGCCGCTCGACGACTGCGTCGGTGACCGGTCGGGCCTCCTCCCGCCAGGTCAGCCACCCGCCGTCGAGCACCCGGCTCTCGGCGCCGTAGTAGCGGAACGCCCACGCCACGCGTGCGGCGAAGATGCCGTAGTAGTCGTCGTACGTCACGACCACATCGCCATCCCGGATGCCAAGCTCTCCGGCGCGAACCGCGAACGCATCAGCGTCGGCGACTTGCACCGGCACCGGATCTGACACGTCGATGAAGTCGTGCTCCCAGTCGACGAACGCCGCGCCCGGAATGTGCCCGGCCGCGTACTCCGCGAGCTTCGCGTGTGGCAGCGCCGAGCTCGGGTGGCGCCCGCGAACGTCGAGCACGCGCACGCGAGGATCATCGAGATGACGCTCAAGCCACTGGGCGTCGACCAGCGGGCCCGCAGGAATTTCCAGCATTGAAATCACGTCCCCTTTCGCGCGCGGCGCGGCCCACAAGAGCGCGGTGACGGCCGTCTACGCCTCTTCGGCCATCGCGATCAGGTCCTCTCGAGTGACCTTGCCAACCAGCTCCGGATGATCGGAGCGCATATGCGCCTCGATCTCCGTAGCTGCCTCCTCGACGGTTTGCCCCCGTCCGAGAAATCCGCACTGGCACCGGATGACCTTCGCCATGACTTGTCTCCTTCGATTACGGGCGCGAGACTAAGACCGCCGGTTTGCAGGCTTCTACGATTCTCCTTGCACCAACCTTGACCGACAAGGGACCGACTGTGCGGGCGCCTCGCGGTCGAGCTCGAAGGCCGGGATCTGACGGCGAAGGTCCCCGGCGGACAGGCCCGCGTGCTGTTCACTTATCTGGCCGTGTGCCGCGCCCTGCCATCGCGCCGCGACCAGATGATCGAGGCGCTGTGGCCGTTCCGCACACCAGACGGCGCCGACGCGTCGCTGAGCGCGCTGCTCTCCCGGCTCCGGGCCGTGCTCGGAACAGACGTCCTCGTCGGCCGCAGCGAGATCGCCCTCGAGCTCCCCGGCGACGCGTGGATCGACCTCGAGGCCGCCGAGGAGGCGATCCACCGGGCCGAGGCAGCGGTCGCGCAAGGAGCCTGGGCGCGCGGTTGGGGGCCCTCGCTGGTCGCGCTGTTCACCGCCCGGCGCGGCTTCCTGCCGGGTGAGGATCTCCCGTGGGCCGAGGCGTATCGGCGCCGGCTCGACGAGATCCGGATCGCCGCCCTCGAGTGCTACGCCGCGGTCGCGCTCGGCGTCGGCGGCAGCGAGCTGGCCCCCGGCGAGCGCTCGGCGCGCGAGCTGGTCGCGGCGGCGCCGTACCGCGAACGCGGACACGCGCTGCTGATGCAGATCCTGGTCGCACGCGGCAACGGCGCCGAAGCGCTCCGCGTCTACGATGCGCTCCGCAAACGACTGAGAGATGATCTTGGCGCCGCCCCTGCGCCGGAGTTGCGCGAGCTCCAGGCCGAGCTTCTTCGTCGCTGATTCGAATAGCCTTGCGCGGGGGCATCGACGAGCAAACAGAGGAGAGGCGATGAGCGAGGAACGGGTGAAGTTCGTGCTGGACGAGCCGGCCATCCCGACGCACTGGGTGAACCTGATGGCCGACCTGCCCGGCGAGGCGCCACCGCCGCTACATCCCGGCACCAAGCAGCCCGCAGGCCCGGACGACCTGGCGCCGATCTTCCCGATGGCGCTGATCCTCCAGGAGGTCTCCGCCGAGCCCGAGATCGAGATCCCCGAGCCCGTCCGCGAGGCGTACAAGCTGTGGCGTCCGACGCCGCTGTATAGGGCGCGCCGGCTCGAGCGGGCGCTCGATACCCCCGCCCACATCTACTACAAGTACGAGGGCGGCTCGCCGCCTGGGTCTCACAAGCCCAACACTGCGGTGGCGCAGGCGTACGAGAACGCGCAGGCCGGCATCAAGAAGCTCACGACCGAGACCGGCGCCGGTCAATGGGGGTCGGCGCTGGCGTTCGCGTGCCAGCTGTTCGGGCTCGAGTGCGAGGTGTGGATGGTCGGCTCGAGCTACGACCAGAAGCCCTACCGGCGCTCGATGATGGAGACGTGGGGCGCCACCGTCCACCGCTCGCCGTCGAACGTGACCGAGTCCGGTAAGGCCCAGGCCGCACACACGACCGGTTCGCTCGGCATCGCGATCTCGGAGGCAGTCGAGGTGGCCGCACAAAATGCGGACACGAACTACTCGCTCGGCTCGGTGCTCAACCACGTGCTGCTTCACCAGACCGTGATCGGGCAGGAGGCGCTCGCGCAGATGGCGATGGCCGGCGAGGAGCCCGACACCGTGATCGCCTGCGTCGGCGGCGGCTCGAACTTCGGCGGCCTCACGTTCCCGTTTCTGCGCCGCGTGATCCGCGGCGAGGCGAAAACGCAATTCATCGCCGCCGAGCCGGCAGCCTGCCCGACGCTGACCCGCGGCGTGTACGCCTACGACTTCGGCGACACCGTCGGGCTCACTCCGCTGATGCCGATGTTCACGCTCGGTCACGACTTCGTACCGCCGCCGGTGCACGCCGGCGGCCTGCGCTATCACGGCGACTCGCCGCTCGTGTGCGGCCTGGTCAAGCAGGGGCTCGTCGAGCCTCGGGCGTATCGCCAGAACGAGACGTTCGAGGCGGCGGTCCGGTTCGCCCGGGCCGAAGGTCTGATCCCGGCGCCCGAGCCGGCGCACGCGATCCGAGCCGTCTTCGAAGAGGCCGAGGCGGCCAAGCAGGCCGGCGAATCCCGAGTGATCCTGTTCGGGCTGTGCGGCCACGGCCATTTCGACCTGAGCGCGTACGACGCCTACCTGGCGGGCCGGCTCGAGGACCCGGAGTTCTCCGAGGACGATCTCGCCGCGGCGCTCGCGACCCTGCCGGAGGCACCCGCGCTGGCCTGACGACGTCCCGTGCCGGGTGGGCGCGGCCGGTAAGGTGACAATGTGACCGCGACCGAGTCGCCCCCGGCTCCGGCAGCGCCGGCCAACCCCCATCACGAGAAGCGCTGGCTGATCCTGGCACTGCTCGGGACGGCCCAGCTGATGGTCGTGCTCGATGCGACGGTCGTGAACATCGCGCTGCCCTCGGCGCAGAAGGCGCTGAGTTTCTCCGACGCCAACCGGCAGTGGATCGTCACGGCTTACTCGCTCACGTTCGGGAGCCTGCTGCTTCTGTTCGGTCGCTTCGGCGACCTGTTCGGCCGCAAGCGCACGCTCATGATCGGACTGGCTGCCTTCGGGATCGTGTCGGCGATCGGGGGCGCCGCCCAGAGCTTCGGGATGCTGGTGACGGCGCGGGCGTTCCAGGGCGCTGCCGGGGCGCTGCTGGCGCCGTCGGCGCTGGGATTGCTGACGACCACGTTCACCGAGCCGCGCGAGCGTGGAATCGCGTTCGGCGTCTACGGCGCGACCGCTGGCGCCGGCGGAGCGGTCGGGCTGCTGCTCGGCGGCGTGCTGACCGAGTACCTGTCGTGGCGCTGGTGTCTGTACGTGAACGTGATCATCGCGGTGCCCGCGCTGTTCGCGGCGATGGTGCTGCTGACCAACCACGTTCCGGCCGAGCGTCCCAGACTGGACGTCCGCGGCGCGGTGGCCGTGTCGCTCGGTCTGTTCCTGATCGTCTACGGCTTCTCGCAGGCCGAGCCCCGCGGCTGGACGGACTGGGAGACGCTCGGTTCACTGATCGTCGGCGTGAGCCTGCTGATTGTGTTCGCGATGATCGAGCGCCGGGCCGCGCACCCGCTGCTCCCGCCGCGGGTCGTCCTCGATCGCAACCGCGGCGGCTCGTACCTGTCGGTACTGATCTCCGGCGCCGGCCTGTTCGGCGTGTTCCTGTTCCTGACCTACTACCTCCAGAAGACACTCAATTACAGCCCGGTCGTCACGGGCCTGGCGTTCCTGCCGATGGTCGGGATGATCATCATCAGTTCGACCACGTCGAACGCGGTGCTGCTCCCGCGGTTTGGCCCGAAGCCGCTCGTACCGACCGGGATGCTGCTGGCCGCGCTCGGGATGGTGATCCTCGCGCAGCTCGGCGTGCACTCGACCTATGCGGCCCACATTCTGCCGGCCCTGCTCGTGACCGGCCTGGGGCTCGGGCTGATCTTTGCGCCCTCGATCAACACCGCGACCTTGGGTGTCAGTCAGGAAGACGCGGGCGTGGCATCGGCCACCGTCAACAGCTGCCAGCAGGTCGGCGGCTCGATCGGCACCGCCTTCCTGAACACGATCGCCACAACCGCAGTGACGAGCTACCTCGTCGGCAAACCACCAACCCCACTGGTCGCGGCGCAGGCCGCGGTGCATGGCTACACGGTCGCGTTCTGGTGGGCGGCCGGCATCTTCCTGCTAGGCGCGCTCGTCTCCGGCGCCCTGCTCCGTCCCGGCACAGCGGGGGCGGTGGCCGGCGAGGCTCAGCCAGCGGCGGTCGTGGCATGACCACGGTGGTCACGATCTCCGCCTCCTACGGCGCCGGCGGCAGCTGGGTCGGTCCGCACGTGGCCGAGCGGCTCGGCTGCCGGTTCATCGACCGGGCGATTCCCGTGCAGGTGGCCGAGCGCCTGGACGTCCCGGTCGAGTATGCCCACGTCCACGACGAGGCGGCCGCGCCGCGGTTCACGCGGCTGCTTGCGCGCCTGCCGAACACAAGCGGCGTTGTCCTGCCCGAGGCGACGAACGCCGAGTTCTGCCGCGAGACCGAGCGGCTCCTGATCGAGGCCGCCGATGCCGGCGACGTCGTCGTGCTTGGGCGAGCCGGTGCGATCGTGCTCCGCGACCGCCCCGGCGCATTCCACGTCCGCCTCGACGGACCGGAGGAGGCGCGAGTGTTCCAGGGTATGCGGGTCGAGGACGTCGACGAGGATGAGGCGAGGCGCCGGCAACGGACCTCCGACCGCGCCCGGATCGACTACGTCAAGCACTTCTACCGCGCGGACCCCCGCGATCCGGGCCACTACCACCTCGTGCTGAACTCGACCGCGGTGCCGCTGGCAACGTGCGTCGAGTTGATCGTCACCGCCGCGCGGGCGCACGCCGAGGTCTAGGGGCCTCGCTCCGCTCGGCGTCCGTGGGGCCGTTCCGCCGGGCGTCCATGCCCGGCGGCCGCGACCACAGCCGGATGACGCCTCCCGGGCCCCACGGACGCCGCCGCAGGCGGCCCCTACAACGCCGCGAATTCCTCGAACAGCGCCCGCCCCGCCGCGATCCCACGGGGCACGTACTCGGCGAGCATGTTCTCGTTCGGCGAGTGCAGGTTCGAGTTCGGCAGCGAGAAGCCGGTGATCACGGTCGCGATCCGCTTGTCGGCGAACGCGGCCACGATCGGCAATGAGCCGCCCGAGCGGATCAGGAGCGGCCGCACGCCGAGCGCCCGCTCGAACGCGATCGACCCGAGCCGGATCGCTGTGGCATCGGGCGGGACGATCCCGGGGCGAGCCGTGGAGAGCAGCTTGACGTCGAGCTCGGCGCCGAGCGGGGCCGCCTCGTTGAGCATGCGCGTGAAGGCGTCCACGATCGACTCGACCCGCTGGCCCGGCGCCAACCGGATCGAGACGTTTGCGACCGCCTCCACCGGGAGCACCGTCTTCTCCAGATGCGGGGACCCGGTCTCGATCCCGTTGACGTCGAGCGAGGGTTCGGCGAACGTGCGCAGGTAGAACTCGTCGGCGGCCGACGGGTCGGCGGGGTGTGCGCCCTGATCGGCGAGCTCGCCAGCGCCCGCGGGGAGCTCGCGCCAGCTCGCGAGCTCCGCTTCGCTGGGGGGCATGATTCCTTCGCGGAGCGGCTCGGCCAGCCGCCCGTCGTAGGCGACGACCGCGCCGAGCGTCTGGATCAACGCGTGTGCCGCGTTAAGCGCGGCGCCCCCGTACAGACCGGAGTGGAGATCGCGCTTCCCGCTGCGCACGGTCACGTGGAAGTACGCCATGCCCCGGGTGGCGATGTCGAACGCCGGCCGGTCGCGGGCGACCATCCCGCTGTCGAAGATCACCGCGGCATCGGCGCCACGCTCGTCGGCCTCGAGAAACTCGACGATCGAATGGCCGCCGGTTTCCTCCTCGCCGTCGCAGGCGAAGCGCACATTGACCGGGAGCTCGCCCGCCTGCGCGAGCTCGCGGGCCGCCGCCAGCAGCAGATACAGCTGTCCCTTGTCGTCGGCGACGCCGCGGCCGTACAGGTACTCGCCGCGGATCTCGGGCTCGAACGGCGGCGACTCCCACAGCTCGAGCGGGTCGGCCGGCTGCACGTCGAAGTGGCCGTAGCAAAGGACCGTGGGCGCTCTTTCGGCCCCGCGCGACGCGCGCACCTCGCCGATCGCGAGCGGCTGCCCGTGCCAGTCGATGAGCTCGCACTCTCCGCCGGCGCCCCGGATCAGGTCGCAGACCCACTCGCCGGCCTCGCGAACCTCGCCCGCCCGCGCGGGGTCGGCGCTGATCGATTGGATGCGCAGGAACTCGGCGAGCTCGTCGAACCAGGCGGGCACGGTCGCCGAGCCTACCGACTCAGTAGATCTCTGGGACGAACGTCTGCTCCTCCATCGGCGGCCGGATATAGGCGTCGTCGGCCCGAGGCGGGAGCTCGAGTGGCGGGGGCGTCAGGTCCTGGTAGTCGACCAGCGAGAGCAGATGGGAGATGCAGTTCAGCCGGGCGCGGCGCTTGTCGTCGGCCTGCACCACGTACCAGGGCGCAATCTTGGTGTCGGTGTAGCGGAACATCTCATCCTTGGCTCGGGAGTACGCGACCCAGCGGGCGCGCGACTCGAGGTCCATCGGGCTCAGCTTCCACCGGCGCATGGGATCGTGCACACGCGCCTGGAACCGGCGCTCTTGCTCCTCGTCGGAGACCGAGAACCAGTACTTGATCAGCTGTATGCCCGACCGCACGAGGGTGTGCTCGAACTCCGGGCACGTGCGCATGAACTCCTGGTACTCGGTCTCGTTGCAGAAGCCCATGACCCGTTCCACGCCGGCACGGTTGTACCACGAGCGGTCGAACAGCACGATCTCTCCGGCGGCGGGCAGGTGTGCGACGTAGCGCTGGAAATACCATTGTGTCTTCTCGCGCTCGGTCGGCGCCGGGAGGGCAACGACGCGACACACCCGCGGGCTGGTCCGCTCGCTGATCCGCTTGATCACGCCACCCTTGCCGGCGGCGTCGCGCCCCTCGAAGATCACCACGATCTTCAGGCCCTTCGCGCGCACGTACTCCTGCATGATCACGAGCTCGCGCTGGAGCTTGAGCAGCTCCTTGTCAAACCGCCCGGCCTTGAGCTTCCTGGGCTTCTCGTGGTGGGGCTCGTCGCGGTTCGTCGACTTCGCCTTGGCCATGTGCGCTCCTCTCCTCGGCACCTGCGTCCAGTCTATAGGCGGGACTCGCGCCCGATTGGGGGTCCGTCGTCGACGTGCATTGCCACCGACATCGGACCGGCTCTCAGGCTGCGCCGCGGGACGCCGACCGACGCCGAGCCCTTGAGTATTAACCGGGCGCCCGAGCTGGAGCGACCGTCGAACACGTTCACCGACACACGGCAGACGGTCGCGCAGCGGATGTCCGCGACCTCGACTCGGCCGGCGCGGAGGAAGGCGTGTCGGAGGATCGTGACCTTCGGGCGAGGCGGTCCGGTCACCGGGCCGGCCGGCGCCGAGCGCGTCACGATCTGCTGGACCGGCCATGGCGGAATCGCTCCCGGGTAGAGGTATCCGACGCCGGCGCAGGCCCAGTCGCGTGGCGTGCGCAGGTCGAACGCGAACAGGTACATGCCCGGCAGCCATCCGCCTACGGTTGCCCGAGCCGGCTGGCCCGGGCATCCGTACTGCCCGCCGCTCAGAACCACACAGTCCCGGCCTCGTCGAGTCCGGCAAGCTTCGACGCCGAGCTGGTCGAACTCGTCGCCCCAGCCCCCGGTCCAGCTGCCGGCGGTCGCCGTCACGTGGGCGCGGAACCTCGGCCTTCCGACGACGTGGGGAGGCGTGACGGCGGTCACCCGTCCCTGCCAGGTGACGCTCGCGCGGTACGTGCGGCCGCCGGCGGTCTCGGTCGCGACGAACACAGTGCCGGCCGGCTCGGGACCTGGGTTGAGGAACGGGAACCTGGTCCTCTTCGTCTGGACGCAGCTCGCGCTCGGCGGCGGCGAGCAGATCGACCACTGTGGCGGGGGCCCGGCGCCGCCCGAGTTGGCCACGAGGGAGGGGTTGCCGCGTGAGTCGAACACGGCCTGGATCGTCAACGGCTGCTGTCCGTGGCCATCGCTCGTGGGTGCGGCTGCGAGCATCCCGGCTGCGGCCACGAGGACGATCACCAGCAGGCGGCGAATGCGTTCAGCTCGGGTCGGGGTTGGCGGCCAGCTGGGGGTCGAGCTTCATCGGCGCATGGGCCGGGCGGCGTCCCGGAATTAGCAGCCCCGCGAACATGCACACGACCAGAAACGCCGTAGCCATCACGAACGTGTCCTCGAACCCGGTGACGGTCGGGAGCCCGTTGGCCTGGTGATCGACGATGAAAGTCGCCGAGAGCTGACCGCCAAGCGCGCCCCCGAGTGTTCGCATAACCGTGTTCATGCCGGTGGCGACGCCGGTCTGGGAAGGCGGGACGGCCTGGACGATGAGATTGCCAAGCGCCGCGAAGGCGAGCCCGATCCCGATCCCGAGGAGCGACGAGGAGATG
>Ga0335081_10011062_pt1 | contig 14596 bp, 12 predicted proteins | sample Lox_Sample_35_FD_206713 | JGI IMG/M metagenome (GOLD analysis project Ga0335081, IMG submission 206713) | Soil microbial communities from Loxahatchee National Wildlife Refuge, Florida, United States - Lox_Sample_3.5 | ecosystem: Environmental > Terrestrial > Soil > Wetlands | place: USA... | reverse complement strand
GCCATCGGTTGCGCGGGCTGGTCGGTCCCCGCGTCCGGGTGCTGCTGCGCGCGCGTGTGCGGCGCGGCCGGCTGGGAGCCCGTGAGCGTGCCCAGCAGGCCGAGCTGGTCGCGCACGCCCCGGCCGATCCGCCGGATACCCTCGCGGATGTCCTCCTCGGGCACGCCGGCGAAGTTCAGGCGCATCGAGGAGGAGCCCCGGCGGCCGTCCATGTAGGCCGCACGTCCCGGCACGAACGCCACTCCGTCGCTCTTGCGGGCGAGGGCCAACAGGTCTTCGGTGTCGATCCGCTCGTCCAGCGTGGCCCACACGAACAGCCCCCCGCGCGGGGTGGTCCAGCGGGCGCTGTCGCCGAAGTGCTCCTCCAGCGATTCGAGCATCACGTCCCGGCGGTGGCTGTAGAGCTCCCGCAGCGAGTCCACGTACTCCTCCCACGCCGGGCGTCCGCCGCGGCCGCGCTCGCGGAAGTAGGCCGCCACGAACATCTGGGTCACCGGCGAGGCGCACAGGTCGGCTCCCTGTTTTCCGAGGTTTAGCTTCTCCAGCACGGGCCTTGGAGCCACAGCCCATCCCAGCCTCAGTCCCGGGGAGAGGATCTTCGAGAACGTGCCGAGGTAGATGACCAGGTCCGTGGCCCCCGCCCGCCCCAGCGATTCGGCGTCGAGCGAGTACAGCGTCGGCAGCGGCTCGCCGTCGTAGCGCAGCAGCCCGTAGGGGTTGTCCTCGAGCACCAGCAGCTCCCGCTCGCGCGCCACCTCCACCAGCCGCCGGCGGCGGGGCAGTGACATCGTTACCCCCGACGGGTTCTGGAAGTTGGGGATCGTGTAGATGAACTTGGGGCGCCGGCCCTCGGCCGCGAGGCGGTCGAGCGTGCGCTCGAGCTCGTCGATCGGCATCCCCTCCTCGTCCACGTCGATCTGCTCGACGTCGGCCTGGTAGGCGCTGAAGGTGGGCACGGCGCCCGGATACGTGGGGGCCTCCGCCACGATCACATCGCCCGGGTCGATCAAGGTCTTGCAGACGAGGTCGATCACCTGCTGGCCGCCGGTCGTGACGATCACGTTGTCGGGGTCGACCGGCGTGCCCTCGGCAGCCATCACCTCGACGATCGCCTCCACCGTGATCCGCATCCCTTCGGTGGGCCCGTACTGGAGGGCCCGGGCCGTGGATTCGGCCGCCACCGTCGCCATCAGCTTGGCGAAACGCTCCGCCGGGAAGGTGCTCGTGTCGGGCAGCCCTCCGGCCAGCGAGATCACGTCCGGGCGCTCGGTCAGGGCCATCATCTCGCGCATCGCCGAGCTCTTCATGCCCCGCGTGCGTGTGGCGAACAGCGCCTCGTAGCGGGCCAGCTCGTGAGCGGCGGGACGGGTGCCCCGCCCCTCCGGGCCCGTCCTGCTCGGTTTGCCCATTCGCGTATCGTCTCAGACGACCCCCCTGCATGCACGGAATCTTCTTCGACATCGGGCTGGGCGCCGGCCTCGGCGCGGCCAGCGGCTTCCGCCCCTTCCTGCCGTTGCTGCTCGCCGGGGCGCTCGCCTCCGCCGGCGCCCTGGGGGTGGACTTCAGCCCCGGGCCGTTCGCCTTCCTGGAAGAAGCCTGGTGGCTGCTGGTGGTGGCCGTGACGCTCGTGCTGGCGTACGTCGCCCAGCTCGTCCTCGGGCTGGCGCCGCTGCTCGACCCCCGGGCCCCGCGACGGCAGGCCGATCCCCTGGCCGCGTCGCTCGCCGGCCTTGCCCTGGGGGCCGGAGGGCTGATGTTCGCGGGGACGCTCGCCGCCCACCACGACGCCTGGTGGCCGGGGCTGCTGGGCGGCATCGCCGCGGCGGCGCTGGCCCAGCGGGTGGTCGCCCCGATCATGCTCGGGGCCCGCGCGCGCCTCGGCGACCGCAGCGCCCGCGAGGCGCTCACCGTGTATCTCGACGCGGCCTCCCTGGTGGCGGCCGCGCTCATGGCCGTACTGCATCCGCTCGGCTACGTGCTGGTGGCCGTGCTCGCGTGGATGCTGGTGCGCACCCGCGCGAGGGCCACGGAGAAGTACGCCGGTCTGCGCATCCTGCGCCGCTGATGGGCGCCGCCCGGGCCGGCGGGCCCTCGAAGCTGGTCCTGTGCGTGATCGACGCGATGGCGCCCGCGATGCTCGAGCGGGCGATCGGCGCGGGCACGGCGCCGATGCTCGAGCGGATCCTCCAGCGGGGCCACTACGTGCCCGACTGCGTGGCCGCGTTTCCCTCGGTGACGCCGGTGTGCGCGGCCTCGATCGTCACCGGCGCCGCCCAGGACGGGCACCTGATCCCGGCGATGAACTGGTTTCACCGCGAGGAGGACCGCTACGTGGAGTACGGCTCGAGCTTCCGCGCGGCCCAGCGCTTCGGCATCGCCCGCCAGCTCACCGACACCGTCTACAACATGAACCGCGCGCACCTCAGCGCGGAGACGCCCACCGTGTTCGAGGTCCTCGACGACGCCGACGTGCGCACGGCCGGCACCACCTACCTCATGTACCGGGGCCGCCACCGCCACGAGCCCCAGCGCGACTCCGCGCTCACCCGCATGGCAGCCGCGATCATGCGCCACCCCGTGCTAGGGCCCCGGGAGCTGTTCTACGCCGACATCTTCGCCTCCCGGCGCACCGGCTGCCGCTCGAACCTCGGCATGCCCGGCGTCCGCGACCGCCACTCCGGCTGCGTGTCCTCCTACCTCGTCGAGCACGACCTGTTCGACTTCCTGCTGCTGTCGCTGCCCGACAACGACTGGTACTCCCACAAGCGCGGGCCCGAGGCCCAGATCCACTCGATCGCGCAGGCCGACCTCCAGCTGGCGCGGGTGATGAACGCCGGCGGGGGGGTAGAGCGGTTCCTGGACGAGCACGCGATGATCGTGATGGCCGACCACTCCCAGGCGCCCGTCACCGCGCAGATCGCCCTGCAGGACGAGCTCTCGGAGCTGGGAGTGCTGGGGCCCGCACGCCAGGGGCGCGGCTCCGAGCCCGACCCGCGGATCGCCGTGTGCCCCTCGCAGCGGGCTGCGATGGTGTACGCGCTGCGCGAGTCCGAGCGCGACGCGATGCGTGCCTCCGTGGCAACCCGCGCGCTGGCGATCGAGGGCGTGGATTTGGTGATGTGGCTCGAGCGCGATGCCCACGAAGCCCCCCGGGAGGGGGTCCTCGCCAGCCCCCAGCGGGGCGAGCTGCGCTTCGCCCCCGAGGGCGACCTGCAGGATCCGCGCGGACGGCGCTGGAGCGTGGAGGGCGAGCTCGAGGTGCTCGGGGCGCAGGTGCGCGACGGGGTGCTGGCCATGCCGGAGTATCCGGATGCGCTGGCGCGGGTGTGGTCGGCGCTCAGCTGCCCGACCTCCGGAGAGGTGCTGCTGTCGGCCGCGGCCGGGTTCGAGTTCATCGACTGGGGCCGCCAGGCGCACGTCGGCGGCGGCAGCCACGGCTCCCTGCACGCCTGCGACTCGCTCGGGGCACTGCTGTTCAGCGGCCTGGCGCTGCCCGCCCAGGAGCCCTCCCAGTGGTCCATCCGCGATGTCGCCCCGCTCGTGCTCGAGCACTTCGACGTGTCCCATCCGAGTCCCGTTAGCATCGAACAGAAGTGAGACGCCTGCTCCCGGCAGTGCTCTGCGCCGTGCTCGCGCTGGGCCTGCCCGCCGGCGCCCGAGCCGCCTCGCTGTCGGTCCAGCCGGTGCCCGAATCGCCAATCCAGGTCGCGCTGTCGAGCACGCCGATGCACGGCCGCACGCTGTCCGCGCGGCGGGCGTTGGCGATCGCGCGCGCCGTGTCGAAGGTCCGCGACGCGCGCCGCGGGCACCCGGGCTCATACGGGGCGGTCTACACCAAGGGCCCGGAGCGCTGGCAGGTGAGCTTCTTCGCGCGCGGCGGGCACAAGGAACTGGCGCAGGTGATCATCGCCGACCCCACCGGGCGGGTGCTGGAAGCGTGGAGCGGCTTCCAGGTCGCCTGGACGATGGCCCGCGGCTACCGGGGCGCCTTCGGCGAGCACGTCAACGCGCTCTACATCTGGCTTCCGTTGTGCCTGCTGTTCGTGCTCCCGTTCGTCAATCCCCGACGCCCCCTGTCGCTGCTGCACCTCGACCTGCTGGTGCTGCTGTCGTTCTCGGTGTCGCTGGCGTTCTTCAACCACGCCCACATCTACGCCTCGGTCCCGCTCGCCTACCCGCCGCTGCTGTACCTGCTGGCGCGCATGCTGTGGCTGCTGCGCAGGCGGGCCGCGGGCGCGAGGCCGCCCGGTCCACTTCGCCTGCTGGTCCCGGCTCCGTGGCTGGCGGTCGCGCTCGTGTTCCTGGTCGGCTTCCGGGTGGGCCTCAACGTGACAGACTCGAACGTGATCGACGTCGGCTACGCGGGCGTGATCGGGGCCCACCGAATCACAGCCGACCGGCCGCTGTACGGGGGCTATCCGGCCGACAACGAACACGGCGACACCTACGGGTCGTTCAACTACGAGGCGTACGTCCCGTTCCAGCAGATCTTCGGCTGGAGCGGGCGCTGGGACGACCTGCCGGCCGCCCACGCGGCGGCCATCTTTTTCGATCTGCTCACGGTCGGGCTGTTGTTCCTGCTCGGCCGGCGCATGCGCGGCCCCACGCTCGGCATCGCCTTCGCGTACGCCTGGGCCTCCTACCCGTTCACGCTGTTCGCGCTGGAGAGCAACGCCAACGACACCCTCGTGGCAGCCACCGTGCTGGCCGCCCTGCTCGCCGCCTGCTACCCGTCCGGGCTGGCGCGGTTTGCCCGCGGCGCGTTCGCCGCGCTCGCGGCGCTGACCAAGCTCGCCCCGCTCGCGCTCGCCCCGATCCTCGCGACCGACGGTCTGCGCGGACTGCCTGCGCGCCGGCGCACCTGCTCATTGGCGATGTTCGCGGCCGGCTTCCTGCTGTTCGGAGGGCTGGCGATGATCCCGGCCGTCAGGCACGACTCGCTGCACACCATCTACGAGCGCACGCTCGTCTACCAGGGCAACCGCGACTCCCCCTTCTCGGTGTGGGGGCTCTACGGCTGGCACGGCGCGGAGCTCGCGGTCGAGCTGTTCGCGGCGGGCCTGGCGGTGCTGCTGGCGGTGGTCCCGCGGCGCGGCGACCTGGTCGGCCTTGCGGCGGGCTGCGCGGCGATCGTGCTCGCCGTGGAGCTCGCGATGGAACACTGGTTCTACCTCTACATACCGTGGTTCTTCGGGCTGGCGATCGTCGCCCTGCTGGGCCGCTTCAGCCCTGTGCCGGCGCGTGCTGGGGACGCGGCATCAGAACCTGCTCGATCGACTCCGCGCGCAGCGGCGCTGAGCACCTGATCAGCACGCCCATCAGCCAGGGGTCCTCTTCGGAGGTCTCGAAGCGGGTGGGCATCTGCGTGAGCAGCGCCTCGATCGCCTGCTCGCGCTTGACGCCGATCACGCCGCCCCGGGGCCCTGTCATGCCGACGTCGGTGATGTAGGCGGTCCCGCCGGGTAGTACACGGGCATCGGCTGTCGGCACGTGCGTGTGCGTTCCCACCACGGCGGTCACGCGGCCGTCGAGGTGCCACCCCAGCGCCACCTTCTCCGAGGTCGCCTCGGCGTGCATGTCCACGAGCACCTGGTCGGCGTCGCCCAGCTCGCCGAGCGCCGCCTCGATCTCGCTGAAGGCCGAGCGGCCCGCGCGCAGGTAGAGGTTCCCGCTGAGGTTCACCACCCCGAGCCGCACCCCGTCGCGTTCGACCATCGCCGCCCCGCGCCCGGGCTGGGTGCGCAGGAAGTTCGCCGGCCTGAGGATCGGCCTGCCGCCGTTGAGGTACGGATAGATCTCGCGCCGGTGGAAGGTGTGGTTGCCGAGCGTGATCACGTCGACGCCCGCCGCGAACATCTGGTCGGCGATCTTCGGCGTGATCCCGAGGCCTCCGGCTGCGTTCTCGCCGTTGACGATCACGAACGTGGGGTCGTAGCGCTCGCGCAGCACCGGAAGGCAGTCGAGCAGCGTGCGCCGGCCGATCCCGCCGACCACGTCGCCGACGAACAGCAGGCTCGTGCCCTTCCCCGGCCCGGCGGGGGACGCCTGCGGCTCAGCCATACTCTGGCGATGGTGGGAACAGCGTGAGAGGCGTCTCGGAGAAGCCACCAACGCCGCCGTCCGAGGAGCCCACCAGCGAGGAGCGGGTGCTGGTGGGAGAGCCCCCGTCCGAGGAGCCCCCGTCCGAGGAGCCCACGGCCGAGCGGGTCGCGACGCCGGAGCCGGAGCGCGTGGTGGTGCCGAGGTGGGTGCAGCTGGTGGTCCTGCCGCTGGCGCTCGTGGGGCTGTGGGCGATCGCCAAAGCGGCCGGGAAAGTGCTGGTGATCTTCATCGTCGCCGGACTGATCGCACTGATCCTCAACCCGGTCGTCGCCTTCCTCTCGCGCGGACGGCTGCCGCGGGGGCTGGCGGTCCTCGTGGTGTACCTCGCGTTCTTCCTGATCGTCACCGGCATCGCGTTCCTGCTCGCCAACCCTATCTCCAATCAGGTCTCCAAATTCGCGGACGACATACCCCACATCACCAAGGAAGCCAACAGGAACCTCGCACACTTCCAGCGCACGCTCAACCAGCACGGCATCCACGTGCACTTCATCAAGCAGGGCAAAACCGCGCTGCAGACCCTGGGTGAGAAAGCGACCAAAGGGGCGGGCTCGATCGTGTCGTTCAGCGGGGGCGTGCTCAGCGAAGTCGCGAGTGCCCTGTTCGATCTGGTGCTGATCTTCGTGCTGTCGGTCTACATGCTGCTCTACGGAGCCCGGATCGGCGGGCTGGTGCGCCGCGTGATGCCGCCCGGGGACGGGACGCCCCGCGACGACTACCCGTGGCTGGTGCAGAACGCGGTCGCACGCTACGTCGGCGGGCAGCTGCTGTTCAGCCTGATCATGGGCGCGACGGCCGCGCTGGCGATGTACATCCTCGGCGTGCTCGGCATCTTCGACGCCGGGCGCACCTACGCGGCGGTGTTCGGGATCTTCTACGGCTTCTTCGAGCTGATCCCCTACGTGGGCCCGATCATCGGGGCGCTGCTGCCGGTGCTCGTGGCGCTGTTCACCGATCCCATCTCGGCGCTGTGGGTGACGCTCACGTTCATCGGGCTGCAGCAGCTCGAGGGGCACCTCGTGGCGCCGCAGATCTTCGGCCACACGCTGCGCATCAACCCGCTGCTGGTGATCTTCGCGCTGCTGCTGGGGCTGCAGGTGCACGGCGTGATCGGCGCCCTGATCGCCCTGCCGATCCTGGCCGTGCTGCGCGAGACCGCCGTCTACCTGCACCGTCACCTGACCTTCGAGCCGTGGGACCGCTCGTCTAACAACCTGCTGTGAGCGTCGCGCTGAGCGTCCGCGCGCTCGCCAAGCGCTATGGCGACCTGCAGGCGCTGCACGACGTCAGCTTCGAGCTGAGCAGCGGGGAGCTGATCGCCGTGGTCGGCCCCAACGGCGCCGGCAAGACGACGCTGCTGTCGATCGTCGCCGGCAGCACCGAGCCGAGCGGGGGCAGCTTCGAGGTGAGCTCCGGGCGGGTCGGCTGGGCGCCCCAGCGCGTGGCCGTCTACTCGCGGCTGTCGGTGCGCGAGAACCTCGAGCTGTTCGCGCACCTCGAACGAGTGGAGGACCCCCGCGCCGCGGCCGACCGGATGCTCGAGCAGACGGCCCTGGCACCGCGTGCCGACGAGCTGCTGGCGCACCTGTCGGGTGGCAACCGCCAGCGCGTCAACGTGGCCCTGGCCCTGATCGCCAAGCCGGCGGTGCTCGCCCTCGACGAGCCCACGGCGGCGCTCGACCCCGGCCAGCGCGAGCGCCTGTGGGAGTTCATCATGGGCCTGGTCGAGGGCGGGGCGGCGGTGCTGTACTCGACCCACAACGTCAGCGAGGTCCGCCGCCATGCGCGCCGGGTGCTGGTCCTCGACGAGGGCGAGCTGTGCCTCGACGCGACCCCCGCCGAGCTGCTGGCGGCGGGGGGAGAGCCGCCCGACGGTGACCTCGAGCGGGCCCTCGTGCGCTTCCTGCGGGGGGGCCCGGGCGCGGGTGACGGAGAGGTCACCGGGGCGGGCCCGGGCCCGGGCAGCGGCGGCGAGGGCACCGGGGCGGGCCCGGGCGGCGGGGAGGGCACCGGGGCGGGCCCGGGCGGCGGGGAGGGCACCGGAGGATGAGGTGGCTGCTGCGCAAGGACCTTCTGATCCTCGGGCGTTCGCGGCTGCTGCTGGTGCTGCTGGTCGTGTACCCGGTCGTGATCGCGGTGCTGATCGGTCTGGCGCTGTCGCGCGGCCCCTCGCGTGCGCGTGTGGCGATCGTCGACGAGACCCCGCCGGGCGAGGTGATCCACCTCGGCGGCAAGAAGCTCGAAGTGGACCGCTATGCCCACGAACTGCTCAGCCAGGCCGACACCGTCGAAGCCTCCAGCCGGGCCGACGCGGTCGCGAAAGTCAAGAGCGGGGACGTGCTGGCGGCGATCGTGATCCCGGCCAGCCTCGTCGCGCGCGTGACCTCGGGCTCCGAGCGAGCCCCCCTGGAAGTGGTCTACAACGGCAACGCGCTCGAACAGTCGCTGGTGCGCTCGGAGATCGAATCGGACATCGCCAAGGGCAACCTCGCGTTCTCCGAACAGATCCAGCGGGTGGCCTCGAGCGCGATCGAAGGGCTGCTGCGCGGGGGGAACCTGCAGGAAGTCGGGGTGGCCCAGCTGCCGATCGGCCTGGCGGCGATCCCCCCCACGCTCGAGCGCATCATCGCCCGCGAGCCGCCCGGCAAGACCCGCACGCAGCTGCGCCAGATCGACGAAGTGGCGCGCTTCGCGTCGCAGAACCTCGACTCCAGCAGGCGCGTGCTGGCGGCCATCGGCCAGCCGATCGCGGTCAAGAGCCGGCTCCTGAACGGCCGCCGCACGCCTTTGAACCGCTTCGCGGTGGTCGTCGCGGTGAGCATCTCGCTGATGCTCGTGGGCGTGCTGCTGGCGGCGGGCAGTGTGGCCCTGGAGCGCGAGGAGGGCGTGCTCGCGCGACTGCTGCGGGGGCTCGTCTCGCGCGAGGCGCTGATCTCCGAGAAGGTCCTGCTCGCCGCCGTGTGCTCGTTCGTGCTGGGGCTCGCGCTGCTCGCCGGGATCGGCATCTTCGTGGCGCTGGAGTGGTCCCGTGCGGGGCTGTGGCTGGCGGCCCTCGCCGCAGCCGCGCTCGCCTTCGCCTCCGTCGGGGTGGCGATCGGGGTGCTCGCAAGGGAGGTGCGCGCCGCATCCCTGCTCGCGCTGCTGGCCACGCTGCCACTGGCGTTCCTCGCGCTCGTGCCCGCGGGCTCGGTCTCCGGCGGCCTGGACCACGCGATCGACGTGATCGCGTTCGCGTTCCCGTTCCGCTCGGCCCTGCAGGCGCTCGACTGCGCCGTCAACGACACGGGCCCGCGCCTGTGGGTCTCGCTCGCGCACCTCCTCGGCCTGACGGTCGCCTACGGCCTGATCGCCCGCGCCGGCCTCGCCCGGGCCCGCGCGAGTCTCTAACCTCAAGCGCAGGATGGCCTTTCCACAGACGCGCATGCGCCGGCTGCGGTCGAGCGCGGGGCTCCGCGGGCTGGTCCGCGAGACCGACCTGCGCGCCGGGCAGCTCGTGTTGCCCCTGTTCGTGAGCTCCGGTGCCGACGTCGTGCAGGCTCCCCGGCAGCCGATCGGGGCGATGCCGGGGGTCGAGCGCCTGGCCCTGTCGGCGGCAGTCGAGGAGGCCCGCCTGGCGGCCGAGCTAGGCCTCGGCGCTGTGATGCTGTTCGGGATCCCGGCGGCCAAGGACGAGCACGGCTCCGGCGCGTGGGACGAGGAGGGGGTCGTGCAGCTGGCGGTGCGCGCGATCAGGGCCGCGGTGCCCGAGCTGGTGATCCTCACCGATGTGTGCCTGTGCGAGTACACCACCCACGGCCACTGCGGGGCGCTGCACGAGGACGGGTCGGTCGACAACGACACGACACTCGACCTACTCGCCCGCACCGCCGTCAGCCACGCGCGGGCGGGCGCGGACATGGTCGCGCCCTCGGACATGATGGACGGGCGTGTGCGGGCGATCCGCGAGGAGCTCGACGCCGAGGGCTTCGCCGAAACGCCGATCCTCGCCTACGCAGCGAAGTTCGCCTCCGCCTTCTACGGCCCCTTCCGCGAGGCGGCCGACTCGACCCCGGCCTTCGGCGACCGCCGCGGCTACCAGCTCGACCCGGCCAACGGCCGCGAGGCGCTGCGCGAGGCGCTGCTCGACGTCGAGGAGGGAGCGGACATGGTGATGGTCAAGCCCGCGCTCGCCTACGGCGATCTGATCAGCGCCGTCAAGCGCGAGACCAACGTGCCGGTGGCCGCCTACAACGTCTCTGGGGAGTACTCCATGGTTAAGGCCGCGGCCGCCGCCGGCCACGTCGACGAGCGTGCCGTGGTGCTCGAGATCCTCACCTCGCTGCGCCGCGCCGGCGCGGACGTGGTCGTCACCTATCACGCCAAGGACGCCGCCCGATGGCTGGCAGAGCAGAGCTGAGCGAGCCCGGCCCGGCGGCCACGCCGGGGCCGGAGCGGACGCCCACCCCCAAGCTCCGCAGTCGCACCGGCGGCGCGGCCGTGGCGCTCGACGACCTCGACCGCCGCCTGCTGAACCTGATGCAGGGCAGCTTCCCGATCGCCCCCCGCCCCTACCGCGAGGTGGCCCGGCTGGCGGCCGCGGAGGGCTTCGGCGAGCACGAGGCGATGGCGCGCACGGCCTACCTGCTGGACAAGCGCATCATCCGCCAGGTCACCCCGATCTTCGACACGCGGGCGCTCGGCTATTCCTCGATGCTGGTGGCCGCCAAGGTCGACCCCGCCTATCCCCACCGCGCCGCCGCGGTGATCAACGCCCACCCGGGGGTTTCGCACAACTACCTGCGCAACCACGAGTTCAACCTGTGGTTCACGATCGCCACCGAGCCCGACTCGAAGCTGGGCCTGGACGGCACGCTCGAGGTACTGGCGCGGGAATCCGGTGCCAGCTCGGTGCGCCAGCTGCCGACCCTGAAGCTGTTCAAGATCCGCATGGACCTGGAGATGGAGGGGGACACGCAGGCGCTCGCCGCCGCGAGCAACGTCAGCGAGCCGGTGGAGCTCGAGCGTCAGCCCTACGACGAGTGGGACATCGCGGTGATCCGCGCCCTGCAGGGGGACATGCCCGTGGTGGAGGAACCGTACGCTCCCGCCGCGGCCCAGCTGGGGATCCCCCAGGAGCGGCTGCTGGAGCACCTCGAGGGGATGCGCGAGCGGGGCCTGCTGCGGCGCGTGGCGGCGATCCTCTTCCACCGCCGGGCCGGCTTCTCGGCCAACGGGATGGGGGTCTGGAAGGTGCCCGACGAGCAGATCCTCGAGGTCGGGATGCAGATGGCCGCGGTGCGCGGCATCTCCCACTGCTACCAGCGCCCCACCTACGAGGACTGGCCCTACTCGGTGTTCACGATGGCCCACGGGCGCTCCAAGGAGGAGTGCGACGCAATCCTCGATGCGATCGCCTCCCAGACGGGGATCGAGGAACGGACCACGCTGTACTCCTCCACCGAGTTCAAGAAGATCCGGCTGCTGTACTTCACCGAGGACTTCAAGAACTGGGAGTTCGAGCACGCTCCCTGAGCGCGACACGACGGCTCCGGGGGCCGAGGCATGAGCGCCTCGCTCACCGACACCCGCTCGGCTGAGCTCTACCGGCGCGCCCTGGACGTGATCCCGGGAGGCGTCAACTCGCCCGTGCGGGCGATGCGGGCGATCGGGCGCGAGCCGATCTTCATCGAGCGGGGCGAGGGCGCCGAGCTCGTGGACGTCGACGGCAACCGCTTCGTGGACTACGTGTGCTCGTGGGGCCCGCTGATCCTCGGCCACGCCCATCCCTACGTGCTCTCCGCGCTGGCCGAGGCGATGGCGGCGGGGACCAGCTTCGGCGCGCCCACGGCGTCCGAGGTCTCGCTGGCCGCCGATGTCGTGCGGCGGATGGAGAGCGTGGAGATGGTGCGCATGACCTCCTCCGGGACCGAGGCCACGATGACCGCGCTGCGCGTGGCCCGTGCGTTCACGGGGCGCGAGCGGGTGCTGAAGTTCGCCGGCGCCTACCACGGGCATCTCGACGGCCTGCTGGCGCAGGCCGGCTCGGGGCTCGCCACCGACGGGCTGCCGGCCAGCCCCGGGGTCCCGGCGAGCGCCGCGGCGGCCACGGTCGTGGTCCCCTGGAACGACGAGGCGGCGCTGCGGGCGGCCTGCGAGCAGAACGAGCTGGCCGCGATCGTGGCCGAGCCGCTGCCGGCCAACATGGGGCTCGTCCCGCCGCGGGAGGGGTTTCTGGAGCTGCTGCGCGAGCAGGCTGACGCCAACGGCGCGTTGCTGGTCCTCGACGAGGTGATCAGCGGCTTCCGGGTGGCCGCAGGCGGCGCCCAGGAGCTGACCGGAGTGCCGGCCGACCTGACGATCATGGGCAAGGTCATCGGGGGCGGCCTGCCGGCGGCCGCGGTGGGCGGGCGCAGCGACCTGATGCACATGCTGGCCCCGGCCGGCGAGGTCTACCAGGCCGGCACCCTGTCCGGCAACCCGCTCGCGATGGCGGCCGGGATCGCCACGCTCGAGCTGCTCGACGAGCTCGCCTACGTGCGCCTCTCGGCGATCACCGCGAGGCTGGCCGAGGGCCTGCGGGCCGCCGCCGAGGAGGCCGGCGTGCCGGTCCAGGTGCAGAGCGTCACGGGCCTGTTCAGCGTGTTCTTCAGCGAGCGCCCGGTGAGCTCGTTCGAGGAGGCCAAGGGCTGCGACCTGGATGCCTACGCCGCCTGGTGCCGGGAGCTGCTCTCGCGCGGGGTGTACCCGCCGCCGTCGCAGTTCGAGGCCTGGTTCCCGTCCCTGGCCCACACCGAGGAGCAGATCGAACGCACGCTGGCGGCCGCGGCGGCGGCGTTCGCCGCCCTGCCCGAGCGGGGGCGCCCGTGAGCGTCGCCGGCGGCGCCCCGGAGGGATCCCTCCAGCGCCTGCGGGCCCTGCTGGCCGACCGCAGGGGGCTGCTGGCGGAGCTGCTGAGCAGCGAGGACGCGCTCGGCGAGGGTGCCGCGGGAGAGCCCTGCGCGGCGGCCGTGCTGGCGGCCGGAGGGCCCCGCGCGGAGGGCCGGCGCGAGGAGTACGAGCTGCTGCTCGAGGCGATCTACGAGGGCTACCTGGTGCATTACGGCGAGCCCCGCCTGCTGGCGCCCGCCGAAGCCGACCTCGGCCTGCTGGCGGGCGATCAGCTGTACGCGATCGGGCTCGCCCGGCTGGTGGCGATCGGCGACACGGGCGCCGTCAGCGAGCTGGCCGACACGATCTCCCTGAGCGCGCTGGCTCAGGCCGGGGACGCCGCCGAGCTCGCCGAGGCCGTGTGGCGGGCCGGGGGACGGGCCGTCGGCTGGGGCTCGACCCCGCAGCACCGGCGGGCCAAGGAGCTGGCGCGGGCCGGCTCGCCCGAGGCACTCGCGGCAATGCGCACATGCGCGGAGGATGCTGCCGCGGCGAGTTGAGCTCGCCTCGATATTGTGTGCGCCGGTGCCCGACCGACGTGCCCGACAGAAATCGAAGTACACGCTCGACAGGGGCATTCCGGGCGCCTTCGAGGGCGAGACCGTGACCCGGCGGCGGTTCATGGTCGTGGGCGCCAACACAGCGGGAGCGATCGCCGCCGCGTCGTTCACGCTCCCGGCCCTCGGCCTCGGCCTCGGTCCGATCTTCAAAGGCAAACCGGCACGCTGGGAAACGGTCGGGACCGTCGACCAGTTCAACAAGTTCAACTACGTACCGGTGGTGCTGACGCTCGAACCGAACATCGGGGAAGCGGGCAAGACCACGGTGTACGTGCGCAAGTTCAACCCGGCGATCGACACCGACCGCTACGACCGGGGCGCGAAGTTCGTGGCGATCTCCGACCGCTGCGCCCACCTCGGCTGCCCGGTCCGCTGGGTGGACGCCGCCGAGCGCTTCATCTGCCCCTGCCATGGCGGCGTGTACGACCTGCTCGGCCGTCCCGTCGGGGGACCCCCGGTGCGGCCGCTGGACCGCTTCTACACGCGCGTGATCGGCGACCAGGTGCAGCTCGGCCCCCGCTTCAGCGTGGACAAGGAACTGCGCCGATTCTCCCCCCGCGACCCCGGCGAGCCGCTCGACGGCGTCGGGCAGTACCTCTACCCGTCGCGCCCGGGGGCGCAGAAACTGTAGGCCCGGGCTGACCGGACGGCGATGCCCAGGGCACCGAAGATCCCAGCTCCCCCGCTCCCCGGTCCGCTGAAGGAACCGCCGCCCCGCCCGGGCGAAGCCAACGGCGCCGGGCTGGACGAGCACCTCAAGGAGGCCGGGATCAACGTCGTCGACTGGGTCGACGAACGCACCTCGCTGAGCGGCGCCGCCCGCTGGCTGATGTTCCGCAAGGTCCCCAAGGGGACCAACTGGTTCTACACGCTCGGCTCGGCGACCCTGTTCGCCTTCCTGAGCCAGGCCGTCACCGGCGTGTTCCTGGCGATGTACTACCGCCCCGACGCCTCCGGCGGCGCCTACGAATCGATCCGCTACGTGACCAACGACGTGTTCCTGGGGCAGTTCGTCCGCGGCATGCACA
>Ga0335081_10011061_pt1 | contig 14597 bp, 13 predicted proteins | sample Lox_Sample_35_FD_206713 | JGI IMG/M metagenome (GOLD analysis project Ga0335081, IMG submission 206713) | Soil microbial communities from Loxahatchee National Wildlife Refuge, Florida, United States - Lox_Sample_3.5 | ecosystem: Environmental > Terrestrial > Soil > Wetlands | place: USA... | reverse complement strand
CGGCGGAAAAATCGCCTGCCGCACTCACGAAGGGGTCGCCGTCATCGAGCTTCGGCATGAGCGCAATCGCGAAAGGACAAAGCCTGCAGCGCTCTTCGGGACGCCGGGCGCTTGCGGTCTTCAGCGCATAACAAAAAAGGAGACCGATTGTCCCCTTCTCTGTTGACCGGCTCGTGTCACCGCACGCGGCGGCGGAGCAGAGTGCGGATCAAGCCGCCTCGCCGGTGTCCTTAAACGTGTCGGCGGGTGCGGGGGCGTAGGCCGGGTTCTTGCAACCGCCCTGATATCGTACCGCTGCGGCGACCGCGGATATTCCAATCTGCCCATAGCGCCTGTCGAGCGCAGTGCTTTCGTGGACAGACTCTCGGGCCTCAAGCTTGTTTTGGCTTGCCGTTTTCCGGTTCGCCTTGTTGGCCGCTTCGGCGTCGTTCATTCTAAAACCCCGTTCCCTTGTCGATTGGCGATATGGTCGACCTATGTACCGAGTGCGGCGGAAGTGAGCGACGAATCGGGTTCTGACGGTGACATTCCCGCCACAGTCTTGGCAAGTAATGTGGCTTGGTAAACCATCGCTTAACGCAAAAATATCAGCCGATATGCCGATGGCATTGATTAATCTCAAAACTTATCAACCGGATCGCATTCGTGAGTGCGGCATTCATGCCACACTCGCGGTTGTCGGACGGGCCGAGGCTTCCTGGCCGCTGGCAAGTTGGCGAGGATTTCGCTATGGGAAGCCGGTGAATCCCGGTGGAATCCAAGCGAGCGGGTTGGACAAGTGATGGCAATGCGTGCGCTGGCCTTCGTGATTGTCGCTGTCGCGCTTGGCGGCTGTGTCCCCGAGATGGGCGGGACACTTGATCCGTCAACCGATGCCAACTGGAAGCCGAAAGACCGGGCGTTGATGTCGAACCTGCCCTACAATCAAGCCGCGGTTCCAGAGACATACCGCCGGCACTTCGTCGAATATCACCGCAAAGAGCAGCCCGGCACCATCGTCGTCGATAGCGACAACAAGTTCCTCTACTTTGTGCTGCCGCAAGGCAAGGCCATTCGCTACGGCATCGCCGTCGGCGAGGAGGCGCAGGCGTGGAGTGGCATCGCCAAGATCGGCCGCATGGAAGAGTGGCCGCCCTGGATTCCGACGCCCAGCGAGCAGCAGCGGCTTGGCCCGTTGCCGGCCTATGTCACCGGAGGCCCGCATAATCCCATGGGCGCGCGCGGCATGTATCTCTTCTCCGGCAACAAGGACACGCTGTATCGCATCCACGGCACCAACCAGCCGGAATATATCGGCAATGCCGTTTCGTCGGGCTGCATCCGCATGACCAACGAGGACGCGATCGACCTTTACAACCGCGTCAAGGTCGGCACCTTGGTCATCGTGTTGGCGCCGAAGCAGGGCGATACGCCCTGGACCGCACACATGGCGTTTGGGACCGGCGGCACGTCCAACTGACGGAACACCGCGGCACTGCGCAACCGGCCGGGCTCTTGCCCGGCCGATTTGCATGTGAGGGCGTGCGCAGGACCGGCTTCCGTCCGACGCAAGAATGACCGCGACGCTTGGCCCGCGTCCCGGCTACCTATCATCTAAGCTAGGCGCCGAGCTGGACGTGCACGATCTCGGGCGGCACGCCGAGGCGAGCGGGAATGATGCTCGTGCCGAGCCCGCCGGACACGATCAAATGCCGGTCGTCCTCGATCACATGGCCATAGGCGAAGCGCGCGCCGTATTCGGAAGGCACGAAAGCCGGCCAGATCAACGGCAGCCGGATCTGTCCCCCGTGGGTGTGGCCGGCGAGGGTTAACGCGACGCGGTCGGGGACCCGCGTAAAGATGTCCGGCTCGTGTACCATGAGCAGGACTGGATCCTCCGTGTTGATCTGGGCGAGCGTGCCGGGCAGGTCGTCCACGCCGCGGTATCGGTGGGGTCCGAGGCGGTAGGCGAGTTGATCGCCGATGCCGGCAAGCCAGAGCCGGTGTCCTTCGGCGCCGAGTCTGACCGCATCGTTCTCCAGCACCGGAATGCCGACGCCGGCAAGCGCGCGGCGAACGCCGGCGAGGTCGTACCACCAATCATGGTTGCCGAGGATGGCCCAGGTTCCGAGAGGCGCGCTCAGCCGTGCCAGTTCGGCCGCCCACTTCGCCTCCGGCACGCGCTGGTTGGTAAAGTGATACCTCGCGACATAGTCGCCCAGCAACACCACAAGATCGGACCCAAGCGAGTTGGCGGTGTCCACGACCCGGCGGATATGGGGCAGCAGCATGTCGGGCCCGCCCGCGTGCAGATCGGCGATCACGGTGATGGTGAGGTTGCGGCCAGCCGTCCACCGGGGCGGCGTGAGCCGGTAGCGGGTCACGACGAGACCCTGCGGCTCGATGGCGGCGGCGTAAGCACCGCTGCCAATTGCGGCGAGGCCTACCAGGCCGGCGGTGTGCGCCAGCAGGCCGCGGCGGGTCACGCGTGGCGGCGCGGACCGTTGCACGACAGTTGGTTCGACACTCTCCGCGGCGGCCGATTGCATGGGGCGCCCTGTAGCGCGTGGATGGTGAATGGAAGGTTCACTGCGCAGCAAAATTCGGGCCGCATTGCGATCGAATCGGTATCACGCCTGCGTGAGATTGTTGCGCGTGACCCAATCGAGCGTCTTGTCGAGCGCGCGGCTCAGCCGGTTGAACATCTCATCGATTTCCATCGCGCTGATGACGAGCGGCGGCGACAGCGTCAATACGTCGCCGATGACTGCCCGAACGATCAAGCCCTCCTCCTCCGCGAACCGCACCGCCTGCGCAGCCACGGATTGCTGCGGCAGGAAAGACCGCTTGGTGGTCTTGTCGGCGACGAGTTCCACGCCGCCGATCAGGCCGAGCCCGCGCGCTTCGCCGACCAAAGGGTGGCGGCCCAGCGCCGCGAGCCGCGCCTGGAACAGTGGGGCGCGTTCGGCGGCATTTTCGACGATCCGCTCGCGCGCATAGATTTCGATCGCCTTGAGCGCCACCGCGGCGGACACCGGATGTCCACCATAGGTGAAGCCGTGACCGAACGTGCCGATCTTTCTGCTCTCGACGAGAAGCGCCTGATACATGTTCTCGGGAACCATCACGGCGGCGATCGGCAGGTAGGCCGATGACAATGCCTTGGCGACCGAGATCGCGTGCGGCGTGAGGCCAAGCTTCTGGCAGCCGAACATGGTGCCAAGCCGGCCAAAGCCGCAGATCACCTCATCGCTGATGACAAAAAGATCGTACTTGGCGCAGATCGGCATGATTTTCTCGAAGTAGGTCCGCGGCGGCACGATGACGCCGCCAGCTCCCATGACCGGCTCGGCGATGAATGCCGCTACCGTCTCGGGGTCTTCGCTGACGATGAGCGCTTCGAACTCCGCGGCCAAGCGCGTGGCGAAGTCCTCCTCGCTCTCGCCGTCCTGCGCGAAGCGGTAATGGTGCGGGCAGCTCGTGTGCAGGAAGCCCGCCAGCGGCAGGTCGAAATCAGAATGGTTGGCCGGAAGTCCGGTGAGCGAGGCGGCGGCAATGGTGACGCCGTGATAGGCTTTCACGCGGCTGACGATCTTCTTCTTCTTCGGCCGCCCCAGCGCGTTGTTGAGATACCAGACCAGCTTCACCTGGGTGTCGTTCGCCTCCGAGCCTGACGCGCAGAAGAAAACCTTGGAAATCGGTACCGGGGCGATCTCCTTGAGCTTCTCCGCAAGCTCGATCGCCGGATCATGACTGCGGCCGGTAAAGAGGTGCGCGTAGGACAGCTTGCGCATCTGTGCGGCGGCCGCCTCGACCAGCTCTTCGTTGCCGTAGCCGAGCGCGGTGCACCACAGGCCCGCCATGCCCTCGATGTACGGCTTGCCGTCGGTATCGTAGACGAACACGCCGCGCGCCCGCTCGATGACAAGCGGCCCGCTCTCGCGGAAGCTCGCGAGATTGATGTAAGGGTGCACCAGCGTTTCCACGTCGCGGGTGGCGAGATTGCTAAGCGGGGACATAGTGAACCTTCAATTGAGACCTGGAATGCCAGATCTGTGCGCCTTGGGCTCTCGTCGGCGTCACGGCACCGCCGGACGCCGGCCCGCCGATAAGGATTGCCCACATCTAGGCGAAGGATGCAACGGCGCCTATATCGGCCGCGCGAATGCGTTTTCCACAAACCCTTTTCCAAGAGGCGAGAGATGAAGCTCAGTGCTCGCAATCAACTCAAAGGCAAGATCGTGGACGTCATCAAAGGCGCCACGACGTCTCATGTGCGCATCGACATCGGACATGGCGTAACCATTACATCGTCCATCACCAACGAAGCCGTCGCCGATCTGGGATTGAAGAAAGGTGATGACGCGTGGGCGGTGATCAAGGCTTCCGATGTGATGGTCGGGAAGTGAGGATCATCAGAAGGCTCCTCCTGCGATCGGCGAGCCGGATCGGCGGCGCATGATCCGCGAGTGCGCTGCGCTGCGCGGCGGACGCGGGCCTGAATGTGCATGCACGGCACCGTCTGGAACGCTTTCCCTGTGTGCGAATTAGCAGACAGGAAAAGACTCCAGAGGTGACCACATGCGAAAAATCAGTCTTTCAGTTGCGGCGTTGGCCGCGTTGGCGCTTGTCGTGCCGTATGCGGCGCCGGCCAGTGCCAAGGAAACAATCATTATCAAGCGCGGAGCAGGTTGGCATCCCCATCCTCATCGCGTCTACAACAAGGTCATCATCATCAAACACGGGCGCCGCTGGTAATCGCAGGTTCTGACGGACAGGCTTATTGTTGTTGGTCTATGGCCAAAGGCGGAGCCCGGCGCGCGAGTTGGGGCTCCGCTTCGTTATCGGCGCTGCGATTCATCGGCGCAGCTGCGGAACCGTCGGGCTGCCGACGGACACCGGCGCGATGGCGGCAGGGCGCGGACGCGGCAAAGGAACGAGCGCGCCAAGCGCACCGGTCGTCAGCCCGGCTGTCGCCGCGCCCGCCTCGATCATCGGTGCGCGAACATCCCAATGGCAGTATTTGTAGCCGCCGTGCCGTTCGGCGAGATCGAGGTGGATATGCGCCTCGTGAAAGCCGTCCGATCCCGGACCCAGCACCGTGACGAAGCGCGCGCAAGCGCTTGCGCGCAACGCCTGCCGCCAGCCTTTGGCCACTCGCACATCGGTCAGCTCGATCGTCCTCCCGTCGGCGAGCCCGAACGCGCGCACGTCGAGCGCGTTGGCACGGCCATGCTCGCTGAGCTGCGCCCCCGCGACTCGATTGCGTCCCCGACAGTCGTAAGAGTCGAAATTATCGACGCTCCGCAACGGCGAGCCGAACCTGAGCGCCGCCGGGGCCACGTCCTCGCGCAGCCAGTGCGCAATCTGCTCGGCCATCGTGCAGCGCAGCGTCGCGGCGGGCGCAATCGCCACCTTTGTCTGGTCCGGCAGGATTACGTACCGGAGCAGCACGGCATCCGCGGCCCCGCACCCCCCGTGTCCGGCGAGCGCCAAAGGCTGGTACTCGGCAAGCCTCGCCAGCCGCGCCTGACAGGTGTCCGGCACGGGCGGGGACGCCGTCTGATCCTGCGCTGCAGCGGCCCCTGTGGCGCAGAGGATGGCGACCGCGAGGCAGTGACCCGTCAATCGGCAGGCGTCCCGGCGCAAAGGCGGTCCTTGCTCGAATGAGGTTAACCGGTGCCCAACGTTAAGCCGGCGGCGTTCGCGCTTTCAAGCGCCCGCTTCGCCCTCGTGCCGTCGGCGCGAACGGCATTTTCATCCCGCGCTTGCGCGGCTACATTGGGGCGCCGCCGGCAGTATTGGCTGCGGCGCGCAAAAGAAAAACCAAACGGAGCCGCACTCCAGGAGGAATATCATGCTCGGGCTCATGCAAGATTGGCCGCTGCTATGCCATCGCATCATCGATCACGCCGCGCTCAATCACGGCGAGCGACCGATCATCTCGCGCTCGATCGAAGGCCCGATGCACCGCACCAACTATGCGGAGATCCGCGCGCGGGCATTGCGCGGGTCGCAGCGTCTCGAGCGCGACGGTATCAAGCTCGGTGACCGCGTGGCGACACTCGGCTGGAACACCTGGCGGCACCTGGAAAGCTGGTACGGCATCCTCGGCATCGGCGCGATCTATCACACGGTCAATCCGCGGCTGTTCGTCGACCAGATCGCCTGGATCATCAATCACGCCGAGGACCGCGTGATCATGACCGACCTTACATTCGTACCACTCCTGGAAAAGATCGCCGACCACCTGCCCAGCGTCGAGCGCTACATCGTGTTTACCGACGCGGCGCACATGCCGGCCACGACGCTGAAGAACGCGGTTGCCTACGAGGACTGGCTCGCTGGCGCCGACGGCGATTTCACCTGGCGAACGTTCGACGAGAACACGGCGGCCGGCATGTGCTACACTTCGGGGACCACCGGCCATCCGAAAGGCGTTATTTATTCCCACCGCTCGAACGTCCTGCACTCAATGATGGTGAACCAGGCCGACATGTTCGGCTTGCGCTCGCGTGACATTACCCTGCCGGTCGTGCCGCTGTTCCACGCCAATGGCTGGGGACTGGCGTTCTCCGCGCCGATGGCTGGCAGCGCCTTGGTCCTTCCCGGCGCGAAGCTCGACGGGGCCTCGGTCTACGAACTGCTGACCGAATACAAGGTCACCTGCACGGCCGCCGTGCCCACCGTGTGGCTCTTGCTGCTGCAATACCTGGAAAAGATCGGCGGCAAGCTTCCGGAACTTCGCCATGTCCTGATCGGCGGCTCCGCCTGCCCGCGCGCCATGATCAAGACGTTCCGCGAGCAATATGGCGTCGATGTCTACCACGCCTGGGGCATGACCGAGATGAGCCCGGTCGGCACCACTGGGTCGCTGAAGCCGGAATATGCCGACCTCGACGACGAAGCGCTCTATGACGTGAAGCAGAAGCAGGGCTACACGCCTTTCGGCGTCGAGATGAAGATAAGCGACGATGCCGGCCGGTCGCTGCCCTGGGACGGCAAGACCTTCGGCCGCATCAAGGTGCGCGGCTTCGCGGTGGCCAAAGCCTACTTCAAGGACGACAACCCGATCCTCGACGACGACGGATTTTTCGATACCGGCGACGTCGGCACGCTCGATCGCTACGGCTACATGCAGATCACCGACCGCTCGAAGGACGTCATCAAGTCGGGGGGCGAGTGGATCTCGTCGATCGATCTGGAGAACCTCGCGGTCGGCCACCCCAAAGTGGCCGAAGCGGCGGTCATCGGCGTTCGCCATCCCAAGTGGGACGAGCGGCCGTTGCTCGTCATTGTCCTGAAGGAGGGGCAAACCGCGACCAAGAACGAAATCCTCGGCTTCCTCGAAGGCAAGATCGCCAAGTGGTGGATGCCGGACGACGTGGTTTTCGTCGGTGCGATCCCGCACACGGCCACCGGCAAGATCCAGAAAACGGCGCTGCGCAATCAGTTCAGGGACTACGTGTTGCCGACCTCGGTCGCCGCAGAATAGCGACGTCCGCCAGCGCGGCCCTCGAACGCGGAAATCGCGCTCGATCCGTCTCGCGCTAAGCTTCGCAAGCCGACGCTTTCGCGCCGGCCACTCGGCCGGCGCCGGCGGTCCGAGTGGCTCGTAGCCCTTGCCGCACGTCGGCCGCCGTCTGCCAAATAAAAATTCCGACATCGCTAAACCGGAACTCGCGGCCTTCCGCGAGCTTGAGACAGCGTTGGCTGCCTCTCGGCGCATTTGGAACGTGCCAGCCTAATCCGTTGGCGCGACAAGCTTTCTATGGTTCCTGAAACCTTTCTTCACATTGTGTTACAAGTTATGTCGAGAATAGTTCCACATAACACATTGTTGTCAAATGTATTACTGACAATTAGCGTCACATTCTCTCCAAATTCTATACTCAAGAAACCATCGGCTCCCGTTCACGGAGCTAGTTCCACCCTTCCCATCAACAACTAAAAAGGAAGATCATGGCTTGTAATAGCCTGATAAAACTTGTGCTTGCTTCAGCTTTTGTCACGTCATCTATCCCCGGAATGGTGATGACCGCATCGGCGCAAGACGGTGTGGCATCAGTGTACTCGGGAGAGCGGACCGCTAACGGGGAGTATGCTCGCGCATCGGGGTTGACCGCGGCGCACCGCTCGCTGCCCTTCGGCACGCTGGTGCGGGTGACCAACCGGCACACTGGACGCTCGGTGGTCGTGCGCATCAACGATCGGGGGCCGTTTGTGCGGGGGCGAATCATCGACGTCACCCCTGCGGCGGCCCACGCTCTGCGCATGGATGGTCTTGCGCCGGTGACAATCAAGGTCGTCGGCAGGAGCTGAGGAAAGACCGGAAGGAGTGTTCGCCACCTCATGCTTCGCCGTTACGCGGGGGAATGGTGAGCGAATGGAGATGGCGGGAGGCTTCGGCCTCCCGTTCATTTTTTTTGCAGCCGCCGCGGCCGGCCCCCCGCCGATATCGGCAATCAGGAGTCGCGAGCGCTAAGGCGAAAACCCGACCCGACGGCAGAGTCGCGACCCTTCGCCGCCGCCGGCAGTGATTGGTAACTATATCGTTAAGATAAGCGCAACCATTGTCGGCCACGATGCTCGCCCCAGCCGAGACGTTGAATTTTGCAGCCATGGCGCCGACTGAATCAGTTCCCGCGTTCGAAGCGCGGCTTGCCCTCTACAAGATCGACGACCACGCCCGATCCATCATGGCCGAGATTTGGCCGGCGATCTCGCCGGGCCTGGGCCAGGCGATCGATGAGGTCGTCGAAGCCATCTCGCAGTTGCCGAATATCGGCAAGGTCGCCGCCCGGAACAGGGAGCTGATCAAGAAACTCGAAGTGGCGCACTTCCGCGCGCTGCTTGGCGGTCGGCTCGACGATCAGTATGCCGAATCGTGCCGGGAAACGGTCCTACAGGAAAGCGCGATCGGCCTCGACGCCCGCATTCGCAGCACCGCCGGCAATTTCGTGCTCAAGGCGGCGCTCGACGCCCTCGCCCGCCGCTATCGCTTTTCTGCGGCAAAGGTGGCCGAGCGCGGCAAGATCATTTCGCAGGTCATCAGCTTCGACGTCGCCAACGCCATGACGCTGCACCGGCAGGCGGCTGAGGACGCAGCGCAGGCACGGCGCAGCGCCATCGATGCCGCAATTGGCGATTTCGCCGGCGCGATCGGCGAGGTGATCGAGGCGATCAAGGAGGCGTCGGCCTTCCTGACGACGACCTGCGCGACGCTGCAAAGCGTGGCCGACGACACGCTCGGCCGCATGGCCTCGGCGTCGTCGGCGTCGGCCGAGACCGCGCAGCAGATGGAAGCGACCGAAACGGCAACGGTCGAGCTTTCGGGGTCGATCCAGGAAATCGGCGAGCAGGCAACGCGCGGACTTGGGATCGCCCAGTCCGCAGTCGGTGACACCGAGCGCACGCAGCAGTCCATTCGCTCTCTCAATGACGCGGCGGAGCGCATCGGCTCCGTCGTCGGGGCCATTTCTGCGATCGCATCGCAAACCAACCTGCTGGCGCTCAACGCCACGATCGAAGCGGCGCGCGCCGGCGAGGCGGGCAAGGGATTTGCCGTGGTCGCGGCCGAGGTGAAAACCCTCGCCAACCAGACCTCGCGCGCGACGGAGGACATCTCGCAGCAGGTAGCCGCCATTCAGGAGGCGACCAAACGATCGGTCGAGGAGATCTCCTCGATCACTCACGTCATCGGCCAATTGACCAGCGTGGCGACCAGCATCGCGTCCGCGGTTCAGCAGCAAAGCATGACGACGCGAGGCATCGCCGAAAGCGTTCATACCGCCGCCGGTCATACCGCGCGAGCTTCGGAGGAGATCAATTCGGTCGATGAAGCGGTCACGCGCAGCGTGGCTGCGGTCTCCGAGATCGCCACTTGGACCGGCCGGCTGTCGGCGCGCGCCGCCGACCTCGAAACCAAGGTGGCAAGCTTTTTCACCCGCGTGCGCGCGGCGTAGGCGAAGCCAAAGGCCAAGCTGGCAAGGGTTGCGCGGGACTACTGCGCTGCGGCCAGTTCAGCGGCCGCAGCTTTGACTCCTCCGATGCTTCGTCCCTCCTCGAGCCATCCGGCGTAGCGGATGACGTGGCCGGCGAGCGGGAAGGTCACGTCGATGTCGAACGTGTAGCGGTCGCCTTGGGCGCGTTCGATGCATTCGATGCGCGGCACGCTCCAATGCGGCAGCCGTACGCCGAACAGTCGCCAGCCGGCGACCGACCATCCAAGGCTTGACGATTCCCCTGCGCCACGCAGCGTGAGGCGGAATTCGAGATCGAACGGGCCGAAATGCTCGACCAACATGTTCGGCGCGCGCGGGTCGCCGGCGCGGATCGTGCTGGCATACCGTCGCCCGCCGAATCGGCGGTCCCAGAACTCGCGCAGCGGACCGTCGGGATGGAATCCGACCGTAACGGGGATGTCGCGACCGGCCGGCGGCAGGCCGGCGACCCGGCAGAGGAGCCGCGCGAGCAGCCCGGGCGCCGCGGCGACTTCGGCGCGGCCGGTCATTTGCAGCGAATGCGTCAGCGTGTGCACCCGGCGGACCATTGCGGGCAGGCGCGCCAGGTCGTCGCCGAGCAGAACCCCGAACGGCGACGGGCGGCTCGAAAAAGCGGCATCGGCTGCGCCGTCGTCGAAGACGAAGCGCGCCATGCGCTCGGGCGTCGGCACCATGCAGCTTTCGGTACGGCCGAGCAGCCGATAGCGGTTGTGCGCGACCCGGTCATAGAAAAAGTCCCGTACCGGGCGCGGCACCAGCAGGAACAGGCGCGACCATGCTCCCGACGGCAGCCGCTGCGACACCTGGAAGGCGCTATCGGATTTGAAATGAGCGCGGCCGCGCACGATCACGGCGTTGCTTTCCGGCGCTTCGGTGGAAATGCCGAGCCGTTGCGCCAGCGTGCGCCCGTACGGGCTTTGAATGGGCGTAAAGCGGAACCAACCGTCGCGGTCGTGGCGGAGCACGAACTGCACCAGGCCCGAACATAGAACGCAGACGCCGTCGAACAGGATCAGCCCGTTCGGAACGTCGCCTGCCTCCTTCGGCCGCCAGGATTGCGCCATGCCGCGGCAATGATACACGAAAGTGGGGGCTTGCGCCGAGGCGACATGTTATCCGTTGCGGCATTCGAGGATCTCGACGCCGGACGCCGGGCGTCACAAGGCTCAGTGTGGAGCAGGAGAGCGAGCGGGATGCAGCGCGTGACCATCACTATCGATGAAGAACTGGCCAAAGAGCTCGATCGCTTCATGGCTGCGCGTGGCTATGCAAATCGATCGGAGGCGATCCGCGACCTCGCCCGGTCGGGCCTGCAGAAGGCGGCGACCGAGGTCGCCGGCAGCGGCCGCTGTGTCGCCGCCCTTATCTACGTGTACGATCATGAGAAGCGCGACCTCGCCCAGCGGCTGACGCACGATTACCACCAGCGTCACGACTTGGCGCAGGCCACGATGCACGTACACCTCGACCACGAGAGCTGCCTCGAAGTTACCGTGCTCAAGGGCCGCGGCGGCGAGGTTCAGGAATTCGCCGACCATATCATCGCCGAACGCGGCGTACGCCACGGCCATATCGTCTTTCTTCCGGCTGCCGGCGCTCACACCCATGGCCGCGGCGAGACCCACAGCCACTCTCGCAGCCATAGCCATCGCCGGCCGACCTGAAGAGGAACGGATGGACAAAGACAAGATCAAAGCCTTTTCCGACAAGGTGTTCGGTGACATGGCGGGCGCCATGACCGCCGGCATGGGCTATGTCGGGGTGAGAACCGGCCTGTTCCGCCTTATGGCCGGCAAGGGACCGATGCGCGTCGAGGATGTGGTCAGCGCGTCGAAGCTACAGCCGCGTTACGTGGAGGAGTGGCTCAAAGGCATGACCAGCGCCAAATACCTTGACTACGATCCCGCCAACGAGACCTACCGCCTTCCCGACGAGCACGCGTATTTGCTCGCCTCCGACGAAACCGACCACTTCATGGGCGGGCTGTTCGGCATGGTCCCCGTATTGCTGCGGGTCGCGCCTGATGTAGCGGCCGCCTTTGCGCAGGGCGGCGGCGTGCGCTTCGACAAGTTCGGCGCCGACGGCGTGGTCGGGCTCGACCTCATCAACCGCGGGCAGTACGAGCAGCGGCTCACCAGCTACTGGCTCAAAGCGCTGCCCCAAGCGCGGGCGCGCCTCGAGGCGGGCGCGCGGGTGCTTGACGTCGGCTGTGGAGCGGGCCGCGTGTGCATTGCCATCGCGAAGGATTTTCCAAAGGCGCGTGTGGTCGGGCTCGATCCGGATGCCGAATCCATCCGCCAGGCCAACGCGGCCGCCGCGGCAATGGGCGTAGCAGACCGCGTCACCTTCCTCGCGGCGAAGACCGGCGATCTCGATCCCGGCGAGCCGTTCGACCTGATCACGGCGTGCGACTGCATTCACGATTTCGCCGCTCCGCAACGCACGCTCGAAGAGATTCACGCCCTGCTCAAGCCCGACGGCACGATGTTCATCATCGAGCCCAAGGCCGCCGATCGACTCGAGGACAACATCAATTCGATCGCCACCATGTTCTACGGCTTCAGCCTGTTCCACTGCATGACGCAGTCGCTGGCGAACGGCGGCCCGGGACTCGGCACCTGCATGGGCCCGGCCCGCACCGAGGCGCTGGTGCGCGCCGCCGGGTTCCGTGGCTTCGAGCAACTCGACATCAAAAGTCCGGTGAACCTGTTCTACGCCGCGCGCCCGTAGGCCGCGTGCGCCGGAGGAGTCGCCGACTCGCGACGCTCACTCCGCCGGCTGCTTCGGTTTGGGCTTTATGAAAGTGCGCTTGAGATTGTCCCACAGTTCGATCTTGGCGCCGTTCCTGTGCATGATCGCGCTCTGCTGCAGGACCGAGAGGCTGTTGTTCCAGGCCCAGTAGATCACCAGCCCGGCCGGGAAATTGGCCAGCATGAAGGTGAAGATGATCGGCATCCAGTTGAAGACCATCTGCTGGGTCGGATCCGGCGGCGGCGGGTTGAGCTTCATCTGCACCCACATGGTGACGCCCATGATCGCCGGCCAAATGCCGAGGTGCATGAACGAGCCGACGAGCGGCAGCACGGTGGGATCGAACGGGATGAGTCCGAACAGGGTGAAGATGTTGGTCGGGTCGGGCGCGGAGAGGTCCTTTATCCAGCCGTAGAACGGCGCGTGCCGCATCTCCAGCGTGATGAACAGCACCTTGTAGAGCGAGAAAAACACGGGAATCTGAATGGCGATCGGCAGGCAGCCGGCGACAGGATTGATCTTCTCCTTCTTGTAGAGATCCATCATCGCCTGCTGCTGCTTCATCTTGTCGTCCGCGTAGCGCTGCCGGATCATGTTGAGCTCCGGCTGCACCGCCTTCATCTTCGCCATCGAGGCGTACGACTTGTTGGCGAGCGGAAAGAACAGGATCTTGACCAGCACCGTCACGATCAGGATGGCGATGCCGAAATTCCCGACCAGATGAAAGAAGAAGTCGATCGCCAGGAACATCGGCTTGGTAATGAAGTAGAACCAACCCCAATCGATCAACAGGTCGAAATGGTTGAGCCCGAGCGCCTGGTTGTAGCCCCCGGCCGCCGCGAACGGGAAATTGATGCCGACCACCGAAACCTCTTTGGCGCCGGCGAACAGCCGCGCATTGGCGGTCCCGATTGCGCCCGGCGCGACGGTCCGCGGCTCGAGCAGGTAGTCGGTCTGATAGGTCTTGTGGCCGGCCATTTCGCCCGCCGAGAAGCGCGCATGCACCTTGGCGTCGGTGTCTGGAAGTAGCGCCGCTGCCCAGTATTTGTCGGTGAAGCCAAGCCAGGCGTCGGTCACATCCCAGGTCAGACTCTTCTTTTCCTCGATCTTCTTATAAGTCTCCGTTTGCTCGCCCTGATCGCCCATCACGCCGATCAGACCCTCATGCAGGATGTAGTAGCCGAGCGTCTTCGGCGTGCCGTGGCGCGAAATCAGCGCGTAGGGAAACAGCGAGACCGGGCTGGAGCCGCGGTTCTCGACCTCGTCCTTGATGGTGAACAGATAAAGGTCGTCAACCGCTATGGTGCGGCGGAACAGCAAACCCTCGCCATTGTCGTAAGTCAGAACGACCGGGTGGTTGACGCCGAGCGCGCCACTGCCTTCCTGGGTCCAGATCGTGTCCGGGCCCGGCATTTTTTGCGTCGTACCGGAAGCCGGCACCCAGCCGAATTCTGCGTAGTAGGCCTCCGGCGCACCCGAGGGCGAGAACAGCACGATCGCCGGCGAATTGGGGTCGACGGTCTCGCGGTACTGTTCGAGCGAGAGATTATCGATGCGGGCGCCCTTGAGGTCGATGCTGCCGTTGAGCCGCGGCGTGGAGATCGTGATGTGCGGGGAAGCGCCGATCACCGCTTCGCGGCCGAGAACGCCGGGCTGGCCGCCGCTACTCGGCGCGCCTGCCGGTGCCGGCGCGCTGCCGGGCTGCGGCGCGCCGGTCTCGGGCTGGGCGGGGCTCCGCTGCGTCGCGGTCTGCTGCGCCTGCTCCTGCTGCTTGAGCAACGCTTCGTGGCGCTGCTTTTCCATCTGCGGATAGCCGACGAAATACTGCCAGCCGACCACGACGATGAGCGACAGCACGATGGC
>Ga0335081_10011060_pt1 | contig 14598 bp, 13 predicted proteins | sample Lox_Sample_35_FD_206713 | JGI IMG/M metagenome (GOLD analysis project Ga0335081, IMG submission 206713) | Soil microbial communities from Loxahatchee National Wildlife Refuge, Florida, United States - Lox_Sample_3.5 | ecosystem: Environmental > Terrestrial > Soil > Wetlands | place: USA... | reverse complement strand
CATGGTGAGCGATGCGAGGCCAAGGCCCAGCCACACACAACCGAAGAAGGTAAGCAACAACGCGCCAATGCCGATACCCGTTAGCGCACACGGAACATCGCAGGTCGCCACGCCAGAATTCATTTCATCCTCCTCCCCAACGGCTCCATATTGCGACTCGTGGGTCCGGAGCAGTAGTGCGATCCGTCATCAGCAACGCCTGACATTTGTCATCTTGCGCGATGGGCCAAGCAGGGGCGCGGCAGGCTGCCGCGCGTTGCGGTAGCGGGTCAGTTCGAATGCGGATGCATCCCTTTCGCGCGCCGGCGCGAATCGGGACGCCCAGATCCCTCGCTGCGCAAAAGAAGCTTGCTCGGGATGACAGTCAACCTGACCCGCTGCCCGCCTTGCCGGCGGCTATGCTGCCGGCAACTCCGGCCTGTACAATGTAGGTTCCTGCTTACATCCTGTAAGGCCGGAATTCCACCTTGGGGAGTGGGAATGAACTCGTTGCGCAAAACCGGTTGCCTCGCCTTTATCGCCCTGGTCCTGCTGGCTGAGTTCGGCTGCGGGGACTATTACCGTCCGGTTGCGAACCCGGTTGTCAGTCCCGGCGGTCAGCCCCAGACCGCTCACTTCGCCTGGGTGGTGAACTTCAATCCCAATGGCGCCGGGAGCACTACGGAAATCAACGTCTCGGGCGACAGCAACATGGCGGTCAACAGCATGGGCGTGGGCTCCATTGCGGAAGCTTTTCCCGCGTCTTCACTGGCATTGTTCGTCGCCAACAGCGGCAACGATACCGTAAGCGAGTATCTTCCCACCCTGGCCGGCGCCATCACCACCATTTCGCTGCTCTCGGGATCGCACCCGGTGTTCCTGGCGTCCTCGCAGGCAGGCATCATGTACGTGCTGAATTCCGGCGCCAATTCGACATGCCCGGCAGGCGGCTCCATCAGTTCGATTCCCATTTCGACCCTGACGGTGACCTATACCGCGTGCGTGGGTAGCGACCCGATCGCCATGGCGCAATCACCATTGAACGGTTACATCTATTCCGTCAATCGTGGGGACAATACGGTCACGGTCTTCAATCCGGGGGGGCCTACGACGTCGACCATCACCACGGCCGACGGATTGGGCCAGAATCCTACTGCCGTTACGGTGAGCCCAGACGGTGTCTGGATTTTTGTGGCTACCGCGGGAGACGGCGTTCATTCCGGCACCCTCGATATCATTGCCGCCGGCCAGTCAACCATTGCCGCGACCGCGCCTCTGGGAGTGCAGCCCACATTCGCCGTCAGCGATGCCGGCCGCAATCGCCTCTATGTCGCCAATACCGGCGACAACACGGTGACGGTCTACGATTCTTCCAGCGTGAATGGCGCCAATTCGCCGCCGATGCCGCTGCTGGCCACCGTCCCTGTGGGGACCAGCCCCGTCGCCATCACCCCGCTGACGGATGGAAGCAAATTCTATGTGGCGAACACCGGCTCGAACGACGTTACGGTAGTCAGCGCCAACAGCTTCAGTCCGCTCACCAGCGTCGCCTTGCCGGCGGCCGCCAATCCGGTGTGGATCGCCTCCGACCCCACCGCCAGCAAGGTTTATGTTGCCGACCAGGGTAGCGGGCAGACGACCATCATCCAGACATCCAACGACACGGTCACGCAGAACATAAACGCCCCTCCCCAGGACTCCACCTGCACCAGTTCGTGCGTCCTGCAGCAGCCGGTGATGATTGTGACGCGGTGATGCGCCGGTGGCAGCGGATGCCTCCAGGAGACATTTTTCGGCGCGGCTGAAGCCGCGCGCTCTCAAGGCGGCTACAGCAACTCAGAACCTGCTCTAGCCGAACATGAACTCTTTTGTCCGCAGGTCGCGGATGGTGTCGCGCAGCTTCGCCGCCTGCTCGAATTCAAAGCGTTTGGCCGACTCGCGCATCTCGCTCTCCAGCTTCGCGATGTAGGCGTCCAGCTCTTCCTGGGAATGAAATTCGGGCATGCCTTCGGCCTCGCCGGTGAGGTCGGTGTAATCGGCCTCGGCCACGGCAACCAGGGTCATGTCGAGCGGGCGTACGATGCTCTCCGGCGTGATGCCGTGCTCCTCGTTGTAAGCGCGCTGGATGGCGCGGCGACGATCGGTTTCATCCATCGCCTTCCGCATCGATTCGGTGACCGTGTCGGCGTACAGGATGGCGCGGCCATTCAGGTTGCGGGCGCAACGTCCCATGGTCTGGATCAGCGAGCCTGAAGAGCGCAGGAAACCCTCCTTATCGGCGTCGAGGACCGCGACCAGCGAGACCTCGGGCAGATCGAGCCCTTCGCGCAGCAGGTTGATGCCGATCAGCACATCGAATTCGCCCTTGCGCAGGTCGCGCAGTATTTTGATGCGCTCCAGCGTCTCGATCTCCGAATGCATGTAGCGGCAGCGCACGCCGACCTCGCTGTAGTACTCCGCAAGATCCTCGGCCATGCGCTTGGTCAGGGTGGTGACGAGCACCCGCTCTCCCTTCTGCGCCCGGCTGCGAATCTCGTGCAGCAGGTCGTCGATCTGCCCTTTTACCGGCCGGACCTCGACTTCGGGATCAATCAGCCCGGTCGGACGAATGATCTGCTCGACGACAACTCCGGCGGACTTCGTCAGCTCGTACGGCCCGGGCGTGGCAGAGACGTAAATCACCTGGTTGACGCGATGCTCGAACTCCTCAAAGGTCAGCGGCCGGTTGTCCAGTGCGCTAGGCAGGCGGAATCCGTACTCGATCAGGTTCTGCTTGCGCGAGCGGTCGCCGTGCCACATGCCGTGCAACTGCGGGATGGTCTGGTGCGACTCGTCGATGAACAGCAGATAGTCGCGCGGCACATAGTCCAGCAGGGTGGGTGGCGGCTCGCCGGGCAGCCGCCCGGTGAAGTGGCGGGAATAGTTCTCGATGCCGTGGCAGTAGCCCATCTCCTTGATCATCTCCAGATCGAAGCGCGTGCGCTGATGGACGCGCTGTGCCTCAACCATGCGGCCCTGCTTCTCCAGTTCCGCCTCCCACCACGCCAGCTCCTCCAGAATGGAATCGATGGCGGCATTCTTGCGCTCCGGCTTCATCACATAGTGCGTTTTGGGATAGATGGGCAGGCGCACGTGCTTCTGTTTTACCGTCCCGAACAGCGGATCGATCTGGGCCAGGGACTCGACCTCGTCGCCCCACAGCTCGATGCGATACGCGCTGTCCTCGTAAGTGGGAAAGACTTCGATGATGTCGCCGCGCACCCGGAAACTCCCGCGGCGGAAGTCGCCCTCTGTGCGGTCGTAGAGAATCTCGACCAGCTTGCGGACGATGTCTTCACGCTTGATCTTCTGTCCCTTCTCTAGGAACAGCAGCATGCCGTAATAGGCCTCCGGCGAGCCCAGGCCGTAGATGCAGCTTACGGAGGCGACGATGATGCAGTCACGGCGCTCGAACAGCGACTTGGTGGCCGAGAGGCGCAGCTTGTCCAGCTCGTCATTGATCGTCGCTTCCTTCTCGATGTAGACATCGCCGGCGGGAATGTAGGCCTCCGGCTGGTAATAGTCGTAATACGAGACGAAGTATTCGACCGCGTTGTGCGGGAAGAACGCCCTGAACTCGTGATAGAGCTGTGCGGCCAGAGTCTTGTTGTGCGCGAGGATGAGCGCCGGGCGGTTCACCTGCTCGATGACCTTGGCCATCGAGAACGTCTTGCCCGAGCCGGTGACGCCCAGCAGGACCTGGTGCTTGTCGCCGTCGAAGACGCCGCGCGTCAGCGCGTGAATCGCCGTCCCCTGGTCTCCCTGTGGTTGGTACGAACTGACGAGCCGGAAATCCATAACATGCACCCCAGCACACGCAAAAGCGGCGCGTGCCGGGGACCCCGCAATACGCACCCCAGCACACGCAAAAGCGGCGCGTGCCGGGGACCCCGCAATACGCGCCCGAGCCGCGCCAAACCATTCGCACGCTCACAAAAAGGAATTTCAGCGGGTGGGCATCTTTCGATTATACGATGCCGGTCCGACGTTACCTTCGGTTGGTTGTCAGGTGGTTTCTAGTACTTGCGCATGTGGATTTCAGTGCCGTTCCTCTCGAACTTCACCTCATCCATCAGCTGATTGATCATATAGATGCCGCGGCCGTGGTTGGAAAAAACGTTTTCTCCGCGGCAGGGGTCGGGGATGGCGAAGGGATCGAAACCGGCGCCGGGATCGCGCACCACAATGAGCATGCCGCGCTCCTCGTCGCATCCCACGCAGCACTGGACTTTTTTCCCGGGGTCGTTCTTGCAGCCATGAACAATGGCGTTGGCGAGCGCTTCCCGCAGGGCAGTCTCGATTTCAAACTCCTTGCCCGCGGCGCATTCCAGGCCGCGCGCCATCTCCATAATGCCTTCCACAACCGGAGTGATGGCCGTGGGATCGGCGTTGAGCGTGACCTCAATGCGTATCATCAGTCTGGAGCGGTCGAACTCTACCGTGGGACAAACCGAATCCATGGCGAGTTACTCACTTGGCCCTTGTGGGCTTACTGTTGCAGAAAAGCGGGTACGGGTCAAGCCGGAAAGCACAAAACGTTTGCCCAGAACGGCATTTTGGTGGTGGCGCGGCGAAGATTGCTGTCGCCCCAGGCTCGCCTCGCAGACTGCCGGCCGCCGGCATAAAATCGATTCGCTTAATTTCGCATATAATTAACGATTCTGTTCGGCCTGGCCCGCACGGCGTTCGCGTCTCCTGAACAGCCAGCTCCGCTGTGCGGAAGGTGCGCATGAAAACTGTTCTCGTCAGCCTCGTCCTGACGCTGCTCATGCCGGCAGCATGGCCACAGCAGATAACCGTGGCCGCCGCCGCCGACCTGGACTACGCTCTTAAGGACCTGGCCGGTCGCTTCGAGCGCCGGACCGGCGACACCGTGGCGCTCTCCCTCGGCGCCTCCGGCAGCCTCTACTCCCAGATACAAAGCGGTGCGCCGTACGATCTGTTTTTTTCCGCCGACACTGACTACCCGCGCAAGCTCGCGGCTGCCGGCCTGCTGGACAGCTCTTCGCTGCGCACGTACGCCACTGGCCGTCTGGTGCTGTGGACGACGAACGCTTCCGGCCTGGACCCGAAGAAACTGAAGATGGATATGCTGTTGCAGCCTGCGGTGCAGCGCATCGCGATTGCGAATCCCGCGCACGCCCCTTATGGCCGCGCCGCGATGGCTGCGCTGGAACACTACGGCCTGAAGGACAGGCTGGCCGCCAGACTGGTGCTCGGCGAAAACATCAGCCAGGCAGCGCAGTTCGTGCAGTCGGGCAATGCCCAGGCGGGGCTCATTGCGCTCTCGCTGGCATTGTCGCCGGCAATGAAGAACGCCGGCCAGTTCTGGGAGCTGCCACAGGAGGCGTATCCGCAAATCGTGCAGAGCGTCGGCATCGTCTCTGCATCGAAGCACAGGCGGGCGGCGCAGGCCTTCCTCGACTACCTCAGTTCGCCGGAGGCCGGCGCGCTCCTCGAGCAGTACGGGTTCGGTCTGCCATCAAAGCCATGATCGCCCAGGCACTCACGCTGACGCTGCGACTGGCCCTTGTCGCCTCCCTCATACTGCTGCTGCTGGGAATTCCTCTCGCCTACTGGCTGGCGTTTTCACCAAGGCGCTGGAAATTTTTTCTTGAAGCGGTTCTTTCGCTGCCCATCGTGCTTCCACCCACCGTGCTCGGCTTTTATGTTCTGGTGGCCATTGGACCGCTCAGTCCCGTCGGGCGCTGGTATCAGGCAATCACGCGGAAGACGCTGGCCTTCAGCTTCGAAGGCCTGGTGGTCGGCTCCGTGCTCTACAGCCTGCCCTTCGCCCTGCAGCCGATGACTACCTCATTTGCCGCGCTCGATCGCCGGCTGCTGCAGGCTTCGGCGCTGCTGGGCTCGTCGGCCTGGCGCACGTTCTGGCGTATCGTTCTGCCGCTGGGATTGCCGGGCATTGTCACCGGTTTCGTGCTCGCCTTTGCTCATACTCTGGGCGAGTTCGGAGTGGTGCTGATGATCGGCGGCAACATTCCCGGCGCGACCCGCACCATCTCGATCCTCATCTTCGACCAGGTGGAGGCGCTCGACTATGCCGCCGCAAACCGCACGGCGCTGCTCCTGCTTGCGCTGTGCTTCGCCCTGCTGGCCGCTCTCTATGGCTTGCGCCGGCGGGCCACCTGGACTCCCCGGGAGTGGATGTGATGGAAGCCGGCGCGCCCGCTGCGAACCATCTGAGCGTTCGCATCCGGAAGAGCTTTTCCGGGCAGACGGCCTTCACTCTGGAAGTTGACTTCAGTGCCGCCGCCGGTTTCACCATTCTCTTCGGGGCCTCCGGTGCCGGCAAAACGACATTGCTCGACTGCGTCGCCGGGCTGCAGCGGCCGGAAGCCGGGCGCATTGCGATTGGCGAAACCGCGTTATTTGACTCCGGTCCAGGATTGAACCTCCCGCCCAACCGGCGCTCCGTCGGCTACCACATGCAGTCGCTCGCATTGTTCCCGCATATGACGGTTCAGCAGAATGTGCAGTACGGCCTGCATGCTCTGCCGAGGTTCCAGCGGGAACGGCTTTGCGGGGAGATTCTGGAGGCGTTTCGGATTGCCGGCCTGGCTGGCCGCCGCCCGGAGCGGCTTTCCGCCGGGGAGCGCCAGCGCGCCGCGCTGTCGCGAACTCTGGTAACCCGTCCCCGCCTGCTTTTGCTGGATGAGCCGCTGACGGCGTTAGACGCGGCGACGCGGTCGCAGATTCTCGATGATCTCCGGGCCTGGAACCGGAAGCAGCGGATCCCGGTCCTATATGTTACCCACCATCGTGAAGAAGTGTTCGCCCTGGGCGACAACGTTATCGTTATCGAGGCGGGTCGCATCGTTGCCCAGGGTCTCCCGCATGAGGTGTTGCAGCGGCCCCAGTTCGAGACGGTCGCGCAGCTGGCCGGATTCGAGAACATCTTCGACTGTGTTGTTCTCGCCGACCATCCGCAGCAGGGGACCATGACCTGCCGCATCGCGGGCTCCATGCTCGACCTGGAAGTGCCGCTCTCGCGCGTCGATGTCACACAGCCTGCTGGCCTCCGTAGCGCCCCAGGGCCTGAGCGCGCGCAATGTCCTTCCCGGCGTTATTACCGCGCTCGAGCAGCGGGACGTGACCGTAACCGCCAGGGTGGATTGCGGGGCGCAGTTCGAAGTACATCTCACGCCGGCGGCGCGCCAATCGCTTCATCTGGCAGCCGGCCAAAGCGTATGGCTCGTCATCAAGACATACTCCTGCCACGTACTGCAGAAGACGGTACCGCCGGGCTACGAGTAGGGGTAGAAGATGAAGAACAGCAGCGACAGGGCCGTCAGGACCCACAGCCCGGACTTCAGCTGGCCCGCCTTTCCCGCCACTATCTTGCAGACGGGGTAAAGCACGAACCCGGCGCATATTCCGATCGCTATATTGTAGGTAAACGCCATCAACGCCACCACCGCGAAAGATGGGATCGATTCGCTGTAGTCCGTAAGGTCGATGCGCGTGATGGGCGCCAGCATGAACAGGCCCACAATGATGAGCGCCGGCCCATACGCCTGGGCCGGAATGGCGGCGACGAATGGGGCAAAGAACAAGGTCAGCAGAAAACAGCTTCCGGTGACCAGAACGGTAAAGCCGGTGCGCCCGCCCGCCTCGATGCCCGTGGCCGATTCCACGTAGGCGCCCGAGGTCGTGGTGCCCACGAGCGGCGCGACGCAGGTGGAAACGGCATCCACCAGCATGGGCCGCTCGATCTGTGGCAGTTGGCCGTCTTGGTCGAGGAACCCCGCGCGCGCCGAGAGACCTATCAGCGTCCCCATGGTGTCCACAAAAGCCATGATGAATATGGTCAGGACCACCGGGAAAGCCTGCCAGGTAAAGGCCCCGCGGAAGTCGAGCTGCCACAGAACCGGCCGGATGGAGGGCGGTCTGCTGATGAGGTGGTGAGGCGCGGCCGCGACTCCGGTGAGGAATGCGACCGCCGCCGTAATCACAATCGCCAGCAGGATGGCCCCACGAACATTCCGGATGCTGAGCACGGCCAGCAGTATCAGGCCAAATATCGCCACCAGGGTTGAGACCGACGTCAGGTGCCCCGCCTGTACCGGAGCCCCAGGCACGCCCAGCCTGACGAGGCCCGTCTCGTTCAGCCCGATGAAGGTGAGAAAGAGACCCATGCCCACGGCAAAGCTGTAACGTAGCGCTACCGGCACGCCCTCAACCACCCAGCGGCGCAGGTGCAGCACCGTCATTACGACAAACAGCACTCCGGCGATGAAGATGGCCGCCAGCGCCGTCTGCCACCGCATGCCAAGCACCTTGCAGACGGTGAAGGCGATGAAGGCGTTCTCGCCCATATAGGGAGCAATAGCAAAGGGGCGATTGGCGTAGAAAGCCATGAAGTAGCAGCCGAAGGCGGCTACCAGCACCGTGGCCACGAACGAGGGCCCTTGCGGAATGCCTGCCGCCGCCAGGATGGCGGGGTTGACAACCACAATGTACGACATGGTTGTGAACGTGGTGAGGCCGGCGACCACTTCGCGCGAGAGCGATGTCCCGTGGAGCTGGAGGGCGAACCGCCTGTACAGCCAGTTCAAACACGTTCTCCCGGACGCAGGTAGGTTGGTGGCAGCGCCGATGATATCAAAACTCTTCCCGGGACAACCCCTTTCTCAGGGCACTGCAATGCGCTGCACCTTGCGTTCACATTGTTAAACGTAAGTGGCTGAATACACTGGGCGCAATTTGGTATGCAACGTGCGCCGCCGTGGCTGGACTGGGAGTCCAGTCAACACTCCGGAGGAAACGTATGCGACTGAAAACCCTCGTGGTCGTTGTCGCTCTGGCTCTGTTATGCCTCAGTGCGCCGATGGTCAACGCACAGAACCTTCTGACCAACGGTGGATTTGAGAGCGGTAGCTTTAGCGGCTGGACTACCAGCGGGAACTTCGAAGATACCGAAGTGGTGAGCGGCTCGTTTTTTGTTTACACAGGCGCCGAGGAGGGTACCTGGTACGCCGTTATGGGTCCCGTAGGCTCCGACGGCACCCTCAGCCAGTCGTTTAGCGACACCGCCGGCGGCCAGTATGTGTTCAGCTTTTACTTCGCTGCGGACGGCGACAATCCTAGCGACTTCAGCGCCTCCTGGGACGGCAGCCCTGTCCTGAGCCTCACCAATCCGAACACCGGGGGCGTGTGGACGCTGGAGAGCTTCATGGAGACTGGAACTGGTCACGACACCATCAGCTTCAGCTTCCGCGACGACCCAGCCTTCATGGCGCTGGACAACGTTTCCGTAAGCCCGGTGTCAACTGGAACCACGCCGGAGCCCAGCAGCTTCCTGCTTTTGGGATCGGGCGTTCTGGCACTGGGCGGAGTGGTTCGCCGCAAGCTGAGCCGGTAGCCAAAGCTGGAGGGCTGATCGCCTCTCGGCAGGTCGAACGCGTTCTCCCGGACGCCCTTAGAGTTGACGGCAGCGCCGATCATATACAAACCGCTGCCGTCACCACTCCCTTGTCCGGCGGCCAATTCCCAGCTCCGGGACAACCCCCGTTCTCAGGCAGTGCAAGAGGCTGCACTTTGCGTTCACATTGTTAAGCGTAAGTGCCTGAATACATTAGTCCCGATTTGGTAAACAACGTGCGTCGGCGTATCTGGACTGGATCAGTCAACACTCCGGAGGAAACGTATGCGACTGAAAACCCTCGTGGCCGTTGTCGCTGTGGCGCTGTTGTGCCTCGCTGCGCCGATGGTCAACGCACAGAACCTTCTGACCAACGGTGGATTTGAGACCGCTGACTTTACGGGCTGGACGACAGGCGCGAACTTTGAAGACACTTCAGTGACAAGCGGCTCGTTTTATGTTTACACGGGCGCCGAGGAGGGTACCTGGTACGCCGTTCTGGGTCCGGTGGGCTCCGATGGCACCCTCAGCCAGTCGTTTAACGACACGGCTGGAGCTCAGTACGTCTTCAGCTTTTACCTCGCTGCGGCCGGCGACGATCCCAGCGACTTCAGCGCTTTCTGGAATGGCACTCCGGTCCTGAGCCTCAGCGATCCCAATACCGGTAACGCGTGGACGCTGGAGAGCTTTATGGAGACTGGAACTGGTCACGATACCATCAGCTTCAGCTTCCGCGACGATCCGGCCTGGATAGCGCTGGACAACGTTTCCGTAAGCCCGGTGTCAACTGGAACCACGCCGGAGCCCAGCAGCTTCCTGCTTTTGGGATCGGGCGTTCTGGCACTGGGCGGAGTGGTTCGCCGCAAGCTGAGCCGATAGTCAAAGCTGGATGGCAGATCGCCTCTCGGCAGGTCGAACACGTTCTCCCGGACGCCCCTAGAGTTGACGGCAGCGCCGATCATATACAAACCGCTGCCGTCACCATTCCCTTGTCCAGCGGCAATTCCACGCTCCGGGACAACCGCTTTCCTAGCCAGTGCAAGAGGCTGCACTTTGCGTTCACATTGTTAAACGTAAGTGCCTGAATTCATTAGTCCCAATTTGGTATGCAACGTGCGCCGTGGTATTCGACTGGAACTTCAGTCAACACTCCGGAGGAACGTATGCGACTGAAACCCCTGCTGGCCGTTGTCGCTGTGGCTCTGTTGTGCCTTGCTGCGCCGATGGTCTCCGCACAGAACCTTCTGACCAATGGTGGATTTGAGGGCGGTAGCTTTAGCGGCTGGACAACAGGCGGAAACTTCGAGTTCAGCCAGGTGACCAGTGGTGCGTTCGACGTCTACACCGGTGCCGAGGAAGGTACCTTCTACGCAACCTTTGGCCCGGTAACTACCGATGGCACGATCAGCCAGTCGTTTAACGACACGGCTGGAGCTCAGTACGTCTTCAGCTTTTACTACGCTGCAGACGGCGACGATCCTAGCGACTTCAGCGCTTTCTGGAATGGCACCCCGGTCCTGAGCCTTACCGATCCGAATACGGGAGCCCAGTGGACGCTGGAGAGCTTCATGGAGACTGGAACTGGTCACGATACCATCAGCTTCAGCTTCCGCGACGACCCGGCATACATCGCGCTGGACAACGTTTCCGTAAGCCCGGTGTCAACTGGAACCACGCCGGAGCCGAGCAGCTTCCTGCTGCTTGGAACGGGCGTTCTGGCGCTGGGCGGAGTAGTTCGCCGCAAGCTGAGCCGGTAGATCGGTAGCCAAAGCTGGACGGCCCGCCTTCGGTCGCTCACGCCAACCAGCAAATTTTCGGGGCACCTGACGAGGTGCCCTTTATTTCTGCAATCAACCCGCCACGCTGGTCCGCCGCAAAGCCGCGACACGGCACGGAGAGATTTGCTGCTCATCCGCTGAACGGTGATCGCCTGGCGGCTACTTCCGGAACGCCACATTCACCAGCAGCCTGTCGCCTTCCACATCCACGACATTGCAGAATGTGCGGTCGCCGCGACGGCTGAAGTCGAGTCCCACGCGGCTCTCGCCGATGCGCAGGTTGCGAATGTGGAGGTGGTCGAGCCAGTCCGGCAACTGCGGATTGACGATGTTCAGTTCTTTACGGGCGCGCTGGGATGGATGCCCAGCACCGAGGAGAGAATAAGGAACATCGCTCCCGAGGCCCAGGCCTGCGGCGAGCACGACACGGGATAGTGCACCGGCTCATCGTACTCGCGGCGCTGTACGCCGCAAAACAGCTCGGGCAGCCTGTAGTCGCGGAACTTCGAAGCCGCCTGGTACAGGGCGGTGAGAACGCGAAGCGGCGGTTCGCGCATGTCGTTTACCGCCATGCCGTGCGCGATGAGAGAGTTGTCGTGGGGCCACACCGAACCGCGGTGATAGCTGAGCGGGTTGAACACCCGCTCTGCCTGCGACATGGTGCGCCATCCCCAGCCGCTGAACATGTCGTCACGCATCATGCGATTGGCCACGATGCGGGCGCGCTCACGATTGATGATGCGGGTGAACAGCAGTTGCCCGGCATTGGAGGCGATCACTTCCAGCGGCTTTTTCTCCGCATCCAGAGCCATGGCATAGAAGCCCCGGCCCGGAATCCAGAACTGGCGGTCGAAGCGGCGGGCCAGCTCGGCGGCCTCGCGTTTGAGCCGGTCGGCGGTTTTGATGTCGCCGAAGTTACGCAGCAGCGATGACATGCGGTATTTGGCGTCGTAAACGTAACCCTGGATTTCGCAGAGTGCGATGGGTGGTTTGGCTACGGTGCCGTCGCGATGCATGTTCGCGTCCCAGGAGTCCTTCCAGCCCTGGTTGATCAGCCCCCGGGGCGAGCGCCGCCGGTACTCGACGAAGCCGTCGCCGTCCAGGTCGCCGTACCTGTCGATCCATTCCAGCGCGGCATAGGCGTTGGGCAGCAGCTCCTCCACCAGTTGCTGGTCGGCCGTCCAGTTGAAGGTTTCGCCCAGCAGGACGAGGAACAGCGGCGTGGCGTCGGCCGAGCCGTAGTAAGGACCGAAGGGCATCTCGCCGTCGCGCGTCATCTCGCCCGCGCGATACTCGTGCAGGATCTTGCCCGGCTCCTCGTCGCGCCAGTCGTCGTATTCCTTGCCCTGGTAACGCGCCAGCACGCGCAGGGTATCCACCGCGAGCTGTGGGTTGAGCGAAAGCGACTGGTAGGCCGCAATGATGGAATCGCGTCCGAAGATGGTGGCGAACCAGGGAATGCCGGCGGCAATGATGTGCTGCTCGCCGTCGGGAATCTGCAAGGCATGGAAGTCGCCGATACCGGTTCTCAGCATGCTGTCCAGCACGTCATTGCCGGTCTGAAAACTGGTGGAGCTCGCCTCCCAGCGAGCGAAATTGGCGCGCCGCTGCTGCAGGTGATGAGCCATGTCATACACCTGCGCGCGCGACCTGCGGCCCTCGACCAGCGGGGTCACGGAGGTCTCCAGCTCGACCCTCTTCAGCGGCTCCAGGCGAAGGTCCCAGCGCGCCACCCGCTCCTGAATCTCCGTCGGCCGCGGCGCCAGCCGGATGAGCGTCTCCCGCATTACCCCATCCAGCCCGCGATAATAGAGCGCCAGACCGCTGTCGTTCACGATGGGCTGGTAGTACTGCCCGTGCTTCTGGCGGGCCACGCCGCGGACCTGGAAGACATCCACGAAATCGGCTTCAAAGAAAAGTTCGACCGTGAAGTCCACCGGCGTGAGGTTGAAATTCTCGAAAGTCATCCGGTCGAAGAAGATCTCGGAGGCCAGCAGTTGCTCGCGCCGGATATGGACGGTGTTTTCGGGAAGGTCAAAGGAATCGCGCAGCGTGATGTTGCCGGTGGTCAGCTCGATCTGGGCGGAAAATGTCTTTTCCGTCGCCGATGACAGCACCACCGTGCGATGGCCGCCAATGCGCAGTTCGAACTGGCTGAGGAAGCGGGTATCGTCATGGAAGAATCCCACGTCGGGCGAACCCGCCGGATAGATGTCGCCGGAGACGCTGGTGGCGCTGAAGGTCTTGCCGTCGATGAGCGTAAGGTTGTCGACCTTGCGCGGCTCCAGCGCGTGGAAGGCAAAGCGGGGTTCGATAAAAGGCGAAGGGACCTCAACCAGTTCCTCGTAAGGAATTGTCAGGTACGTGCTCATGCCTGCGGGTGAGATGCCTCCTCACGCAACCATGGGGACCTCGGCCGTGGCTTTGCCCACCGGACTTTTTTGGGCGGTCATTTCCCGGTACAGCGCGAGGTAGCCGGCAACCATTCTTTCCACGGAGAAGTACTGCCGGCAATACTGGCGCACGCTGGCTGGACTGAAGAGGCCGGGCAGGGCGCTCGCGCGCTCTACCATTTCGTCGGCCGACGGGCAGACGAATCCGGAAATTCCATTGCGCACCACTTCTTCCACGGCGCCGCCGGGCAGCGCCAGCACCGGCGTGCCGCACGCCATGGCTTCGATCATCACCAGCCCAAAAGGTTCGTTCCACTGAATGGGAAACAGCATGGCCAGGGCATTGCCCAGCAGTTCGTTCTTGCCCTCCAGGTCAGCTTCGCCGACGTACTCGATGAACCTGCCGTCGATGTGCGGCTTGATCTGCGATTCGAAATAATCCCTGAACAGCGGCTGCACCTCGCCTGCCATTTTCAGCGGTATACCTGTCCGTTTGGCGACCTCGATGGCAATGTGCGTCCCCTTGATGGGGGCAATGCGGCCCAGAAAACAGAAATAGTCCTGCTTCTTGCTCTGCAGCCGGTACCCGTTCAGGTCGATTCCATGATGAATGGTCCGGAGGCGCGGCATGGTCTCGTTGTGCCGCTGGAAGTCGCTGATGGTGACGAACTCCACCTTGGGAAAGAACCCGTAAATTTCGGTGAGATGATCTTCGTGCACATGGTGCATGGTGTACACGAAGCTGTTCTCCCGAGCAAAGCGCGTGTACATCAGGGCGGGAACACTGTTGAGATGAATGACGTCGCAGTCGGCGGCAGCGTCGCAGACCGCCCAGGAAGCATGATTGAAGTCCTTGAGATTATCGAAGACTTCTCCGCGTATGGGCCACTGCTGGTCCTTGTAAAGCCAGCGGGTCTCTACCTCGATGGTTGACTCGCCGTTGGCATAGACCACGACATCGACCCCGAGGCCCTTCAGCCCTTCGGCCAGTTGGGCGATGAACAGTTCCGTGCCGCCGTATTTCCTGGGA
>Ga0335081_10011059_pt1 | contig 14598 bp, 12 predicted proteins | sample Lox_Sample_35_FD_206713 | JGI IMG/M metagenome (GOLD analysis project Ga0335081, IMG submission 206713) | Soil microbial communities from Loxahatchee National Wildlife Refuge, Florida, United States - Lox_Sample_3.5 | ecosystem: Environmental > Terrestrial > Soil > Wetlands | place: USA... | reverse complement strand
CGTATTTCAGCCGCTTGACATCAAGCGGACATTCGTAAGTTTGCGCGCTGGGTTTACTCGGCGGTTTAGCGTCTGTATGCCCCCACACGTATTGGTGGGAGCGTCAAGGAACTTTGCGATTTACGCAGAAGCCCCTATTATCGTCCCTTCCCGACAGATTGGAATCATTTCCCCTAAGGGAGACAAACCACTGCTGAAGGCTCTGGCTCTTTACCTGAACTCCGATTTTGTCGCCTACCATCAATTCCTCTGCACGACGCAAGCGGGGATCCAGAAAACTATAGGCACTCTCAAGGCATTACGGCTTCTGCCCGTCCCGTTTGGGGACGGTCGCAACTCTCTTGGTGACTGGGAGTCCATGTACACACGAATATCCAGAGCGACAGCAGGAAGGGATGATTTCAATCGCCCGGACCTGATTGGCGAGTTGAATGAGCTGACATTTGCATCCATGCGGCTCGACAGGCGGGCAAGGGCTGCGGTTCGAGATTTTGTAAGCACTCGGTTTGCCCTGACGCGCGGAAAGATTGGGGAGGACGCAGTACGCGAGTCGAAGCCGGAAGAATTGAAATCGTACGCCGGAACACTTCGCGATGAACTTGACGGGTTCGTGGGCGAAAATAATGACACGCGTCACCGCGTAGATATCATTTATGGCGGCGGCTCGGGACTGACGATTATCGAAATTGTCGGCGGGGCCGCGGCACCATTGCCGGTCCGGGTCATGAAAGCAACGGACGAAGCCGCACGGAGCTTTGCGGAAGCTCGGAAGCAATTGATCGAGAAGTATGCGCAGTGGCTTTACTTTCGCCGCAATCTCCGCGTATACGAGTCGTCGAGAACATACATCTTGAAGCCGCTTCAGCGCCTGCAATGGACCCAAACGCAAGCCATGCAAGATGCAGGAGACATCATCGCGGAATCCATTCAACCGGACCTGGCAGAGAATGAGAGGCTTACACGCTGATGCCCTCGGGTCCAGACCCAGATCGCACGGTCCTATATCGGCTGGCGTTCATTCGAAGATGTCACATTTTGGTGCTGCGCGGCTATGAACTGATCAAAGCTGAAGACTTGAGTCAAGCGGAGGAGACCAGCATTACGGGTGAACTAGTTCGCGGCGTGCGGGAGGTTCTGGAGAGTGAGGAAGCCGAGGCTTGGATGCAACTCTTCGAGGTGCTCGACGACCCTCCCCAAAACGTGGCGGGTAGGCTGGGTCGGAGCCGCCCCCGCGTGGACATTGAATTCGTGCGTCTATCCGGCCGCGGCAAGAGGCCCCGATTTCACATTGAAGCCAAGCGTCTGTATCGGTCAGATTCAGTTAAGGAATACTTCGGTGACGATGGCCTGGGCTGTTTCATCATCGGCCGGTACGCCGCTGACGAGGCTGCTGGCGGAATGCTCGGATATGTGCAGACGGACACAGCCCTAAAATGGTCGGACCGTTTGAGAACAGGTTTCACCCAGAAAACAGAGACCCTTAGGGTAGTGCGAGGTACGACATTGGCGGAGGCGAATGGCCTCCAGGACCTTGGGCCAATCCAGGTATCACGCCACCGTCGCGAGCCTGCCACATTGGGTCAAATTGGGATATTCCATCTCCTGCTGGATTTCCTCCCGCCTGCCCTGTCTGACACCTAAACGCGTTCGCTTTGACCGTCGGGTCCCATGCAATCCACTTGGACGTAAAACGGCCTACCCGTAGAAGTGTCCTATGACGGCTCAGGATTGCGGCCGAGGAACCTGTTATCGGGGACTACCCGCGGGTCAACGCCGTTTAGCAAGGTAACGCAGAGCTCGTTTCCAAGTCTGCGCCTTTTCGACTTGGGTGCCATGGGGTTGCTCCCGCCAAGAAAGTACCGCAGAGTTGGACAGCAACTCTGCGCTTGCTATGGGCGCGCTTCCCTTTCAGGCCGCTTCGCGGCGGCGGCGCTTCTTGCCGGGACGAATGAGCACTTCGGCCGGGATCTGGAGACGGGCGTGGAGCCGACGAATCCTCCCCAGCGACAAGGGCCGGTCGCGGCGCAAAACCTCACAAACCCGGGTCCGGCTGCCAATCACGCCAACCAGAGGGCATCGGTCTTGATCGGCTTAATCTCCATACTGCACCGTCCCGGCGTCAGCGCCGAAAGATAGGCATGGGCCTGCGCGAAGCGCCTTGGAGTGCGGGCGGTGTGGTATGCAACTGGCGCCATCCGGCCGGCCAAATAGAGAGAAGGAACCGCCCATAGAAGCTTCTGAGCGCCTGCTCCCGACAGTCCGCGGCTTCCATTACGCATTCCTTCTCTCACCTCTTACTTGGACCTGAAATACTGATTGGGCGCACCGGGTGTAGGAAGGCTCCTGGCCACCTGCGCGCCGCTGGCATGCGCCTTGGTCAAGGCAGCGGTTAGGGTGATCCCGGTGCCCGAGACCTGTGCACCCGCCACGTGGGCAAAAGCGAGCGGCGCACCGACGGTGATGGTAGCGCCACCTCTGCCGCGAGTGGCGGAGACGACAACCGCCGTCTCATGGTTTGCGCCACTGTCAATGGCGATGGTCTGGCCGGCGCTGAAGCCTATCACGCTGGCGACCGGGATAACGGTCGCCCCCACGCCGGTGGCGGCGCCCACGGTGGTGGCGCCTGCCGTGCCAACCGTCGCGATGACGGCGGTCTCGAAGTCAGCGCCCGTATCAATCAGAATCGTCTGGCCAGCGCCAAAGTCTGCCACGCTGGCGACTTTGATATTCGTCGCGCCCGCGGCCGACCCGGTCGGTAGGGTGGTGGCGGGCTGCAACAGGAAATCGGTGCAGTTGCTATCGGTGTCTAGGCCATCTGGGAAGCGCCCCGCGCTGGTAGTTGTGGCGCCGGCGGCAGCAGCGAACGGCCCGAAACCACCGGCCGAACCGGGCGTTGGAGCGTAGCAGCCGCTCTTATCGAGTCCGGAGGTGGCTTGGTAGCCCTCGGCGGCCCATGGGTCGGCGAGGCTGCCATAGTTGAGGCTGTCGACAACCAACCCCGAAGCGTCCCGCAGCACTATGCTGCCTTCTCTGATGGAGATGGTGAACCTGCCGAAGAGGACGGCGCTGGTGGTCAACTCGGGGCCCCCGAACCACTGGTTGGGTTCCGGCGTTCCCTGGTAGCCCGCGGTCGTGACCGCGGCGTCGCGCACAACCGCGTGGATCGCGTGGTTTTTGGTCAGGGGTTTGTCGAGGGTGATGCCAGTCCCAAGCGCCTGGATAGGCTCGTTGCTCGAGTGGGCAAAGGCCGTCACTGGCTGGAAGCTGATCCCGGTTCCCCGATCGCTGAAGGGGAGATTGGCTGCATGGTGGAATTTGAGCGGTGCGGCCAAGTCGAGTCCCGTGCCCGCAGCAACCACCCACTCGTCGCTGATGTGGGCATGGGTGAGGGCTGGCGTGAAGCCGATCCCAGCGCCGTTAGGGCCCGCGGCGCCGACGGCGGTGATGGTAACGGCTTCCTTGTTCGCAGGGGTGCCAACCGTGATCTTGTCCCCTACGGCGAAACCTTCCATTCTTCGGGCTTGGATATGGGTCGCGCCGGCGCTCGCATCGGCCGCGAGATTTGTCTGGTTCGTCCTGGTGCCGACGTGCGTGACCGTGACCGTCTCGATCCCATGGCCGGCGCTCGCGATGTCCAGCCTGATCTTATCACCGGCCGAGATGTCGGAGACCGACGTCACCTTGATGTTGGTTGCGCCGGCGCCCGCGTCGGCCGCCAGGTAGGCTTGCGTGCCCGGCTTGCCGACCGCAGTGACTGTGGCCACCTCATACTGCTCAATGGCCTTTGCGACGGCGGGGTAGGTGGCCCCATAGCCGAGGGCAATCTTCTCGCCGACAACAAAGCCGGACACGCTTGCCACAGGCACATTGGCTGAGCCGGCGGGGATTGTGATCACCGGACCATCGGGGAGGGGTTGCCACAGTGTAGTGTGGTTGCTGGCCGCCGTTCCGATGCTCGCGATCTTGCGCGTCTCCAGGCTGGAGCCCGTGCCGATGCTGATCGTATCGCCGGCCGACATACCGGCCGTGCTCCTGACGTGGATGGTGGTATCGCCGGCCCGCGCTGCGGCTGCCAGCCCGGAGTTGGAGAGGCCAAGCAGATAGAAACCATGAGCTGCGAGCTCTGTCCCGGCCGGGATCTTCACCGTCGAGAAGATGGCTTGCTGAGACGGGTGTTCGGTCAGGGTCCAGTTGGAGATGTCAACGCTCGTGGCGCCGGCGTTGTAGAGTTCGATAAACGAGTTCGTCGGGTTGCTCGGAGATCCGGAGCTGATGCGGAATTCGTTGATCTTCACCGAACTCACGTTTCGCACTTTCTCGGCCGCTGTCTCCGATTGCTTCCTGCCGCTGGCCGGGTTCGCCCACGAGGCGTTGCCGACCAGGTCACCGTTAAATGCCGCCGGCCCGGAAGTGACCTTGAAGGTCGCGCTCACGCTCGCACCCGGCGCCACCGGGTCAGCGAATGTCTTCGAGGTCTCCTTGGTGCCCGGAACCAAGGATGTCCACTGCGTGTTGGGTACGGAAATGCTCAACTGGACGTCCACCGCGGGCGCGCCCGTGGTATTCGTGAAGGTCACGGTGGCCTCTTGCGATGACCCCGGTGTAAAAGTCTGAATTCCTGGCGGAGTGGCGGTTGCCGATGCCGGTGCCAGGCTTAGCCGCGCGACGTCGTACTTGGCGGCCACCACGTTGGCCTGCACCAGTTGGTCCGTGGCGTCCGTCGGGAAGGTGCCCGCGGCCGTCATCGCGCCTTCATAGAAGGTGCCCTGCGAGCTGTTGCTGTTGTCGCCGCCGTTGCCGAGGAGGATGGCCCCTTGTTTGCGCATCGGGTCATAGGTGGCGTTGACGCGCGGTCCGCTGAACATCACCGACAGGGCGTCCTTCTGTGCGTCGCCGCCCATGGAGGTCCAATGGTGCGGTTCACCCTTGGCGATGGCGGTCACGAACCGCCAGGTGATGCTCGGCAGGTTTACGCAGAGTTTGGAGCCATCCGGGTTGACGCAACCTACCAAGTTATTCTCCTGGTCGGTCATGATCCACGGGCCCGCCCCGGACCCTTGATACCACGCGGGGGTATCGCCGTAGTAGGCAGTTTCCATGGTGCCGTTGTCATCGTCGCGGCTGTCGATCTCGGCGTTGCCGTAGTCGAAGCAGCAGCCCGAGTTAAAGTGCTGGCCGTTGATGACCCAGTACTGCCCCTCCGCCTGATCGTCAACTGCGGTGCCCTTCGGGTCGTCCTCGCGCAGGCCCATGCCCGGCGCGATGAAGACGCCGTAGGCTTTGTGGCCCATGATCGTGATCGGCGCCATGTCGGCGAGCGGAACGTTGTTAAACCCGCCTAGGGCCGGGCCATTGAAACCGCCGCGGGGTGCCTGGATGAGGTGGTTGTGCTCGGGGGATTGGTCGTAGATGGTGGTGATCCAGCAGTACGTGTTGGCGCAGAACGCGTCCTGCGCGGCCGCGTTGGCGTATCCGCCCGCGTCCGGCACCGGCGACGCAACGGGCTGGACGACGCCGATGTCCAAGGTCTTGCCATCCGACTGGCGCAAGACCTGGTAGAGGGGACCGTCATAGGAGGCGTACAGGGCGCGCGTGGTGCTGTGGGCGGCCACGCAGGGAGCGCCGGCGGCGGCGTAAATGTCACAGGGGCCTTTCGGTCTGGGTGGAGGAACATTGGCTCCCGCCCCGGTCTCTGAGGCCATCATCAACGTGGCGCCGATCGTGAGCGCCATGGCGAGCATTAGCACAAGATGGATTCTCGTTTTCATGTTTATCCTATTTGCCTTGCCAGCATCGCCTTCTTCCGTGCAGCATCGCGCGCGCCACATCCGGGTAATGCGCGTCGTTGGTGTATCTTGAATCCGCTCCTCGATAACCGAAGGCGATGCCGGCGTAGTGGTTTCCTCTCGGTAGGGTCGCCGCGGAGAAAGCGACGGCAGCGTTGCTTTGCGCAGCCCCTTGAACAGTATCACGACTCAATCCGAAAAGCATATGGGACGAGTTCGACAAACACTCGGCGAAGGTGGAACGTAGCCGCAGTCTGGTGCGGGTCAGCCGTGAAGATGATCGAGATGCTCCAAGACAGACCCGATGGGCCCGCAACACAATGGGCCGGACTAGGGAAAAATGACGCACTACTCGGAAGTTGTCCCCAGTGGCCTCTCGGCCGACGAATCTCCAGGCCCCCGATGACCCGCGATCAACGGCAAAGGGGCGGGTTGGCCTCCGACAACGGCAGGGACATCAGCGCGAGCACACCACTCGCCCCAGGCGAAGGGAGGGGCCGTCTAGCCCCAATCGGTTTTGGGACCTACCGCGCAGATCTGAGGTTAGCCGACATAACGGCCAAGCCGACTGTTTCCGAATGGCAGACGACTGCATTGATTTCTCGGATCAAACTCTTGGCCTGCTGCAGCCTAGCGAATTCCGTCTTGGCCTGCTTGAGAATTGGGATGTCGGGGTCGGCGTCTTTCCAGAGGACGAGGAAGTCTTGGTAGGCAGCTTTCGCTTTGGCGGTGACCGCTGTCGGGTCCAAGCGGCCCTTTCTAGGGTTAGAACACGACGTATCCAAGGGGCCCGCAGGCCGCTCGTCCTGATCCATTCAGGTGATGTCAGTGTCGGCTATTCCCCGGAGTCCGACCATTTGAACCTCTGAACGCCCTGAACTTACATGACAAGTGCTTGACGGGATCTCGGCGTGCTGGTACTTTGAGCGCTTATCCAAGATGCTCGGGGTTGTTTCATCCATTCGTTGACAGTCGTATGGCGGACGACAGAGAGGCCACGATTTCGTCGCTCATGGATGCGGTGGAGCGCGGCGACGCGGGTGCGACGGAAGTGCTGTTCGGTGCCCTCTACGCCGAACTGCACCGGCTCGCCAGGTACGAACTTGCGCGGCACGGCTTCCCAGTGAGCCTGGGTGCGACCACGCTCCTGCACCAGGCCTATATCGACATGGCTGCACGAAGCGATGCGTCGTTTCCCGACCGCGCGCGATTTATGGGTTATGCCGCGCGGGTGATGCGAGGGCTGATCATCGATCACTCCCGGAGCCGCCTCGCACAAAAACGTGGCGGCCAGTTCGAGATCACTTCCATCGGCGTCGAGGTCCCTGAGAACGTCGTCGACAGCGAGGAGCTCACGCTGATCAGCGAGGCGCTGGACGAGCTGGCCAAAACGGACCCGTCGCTCGCCGAGGTGGTCGACCTCAAATTCTTCTGCGGCTTCTCGTTCGCCGAGATTGCCGCCATGCGAGGCGTGTCGGAACGTACGGTGCAGCGGAAGTGGGAGAAGGCGCGCATTTATCTACATCGCCGCATAAGTTCGCAACTGTCGTTGTGAGGAAACGATGTCTATGATCAGTCCTCAACAGTGGCAGGAGGTTAGTCCCTACCTGGATCAAGCAATGACCATGGCCGACGAAGAACGTTCGGCCTGGCTTGCCTCGCTCCGTCAACAGAATCCTGCCCTGGCGGACTTGCTGCAATCGCTACTCGATGAGCACCAGATGCTATCGCAAGATCGCTTCCTGGAGCGGGATCCCGTCCCGCGGCCAGGAGGCGAGGCACTCGCAGGCCAGATGATCGGCGCCTACCGGCTGGTGTCGCTGATCGGCCAGGGCGGAATGGGCAGCGTCTGGCTCGCCGAGCGCAGTGATGGCCGGTTCGAGCGCCCAGCGGCGGTGAAGCTGTTGCGCGCCCCGCTCCTCGGCGGCGCCGGAGGAGAGCGACTCAAACGCGAGGGCTCCATCCTCGCCCGCCTTGCACACCCTCATATCGCACAACTTTTGGACGCGGGCGTTTCCCCGGCCGGGCAGCCTTACCTCATTCTTGAATACGTCGAGGGCGAGGACATCGTTGAGCACAGCGACCGGCGCCGGCTGGGTGTGGAAGCGCGCCTTCGACTCTATCTGGATGTGCTGGCCGCCGTGGCTCACGCGCATGCGAACCTCATCGTTCACCGTGACATTAAGCCTTCCAATGTGCTGGTCACTCGCGATGGCCAGGTGAAGCTGCTGGACTTCGGCATTGCCAAGCTGCTCGAAAATGAAGGCGGTGCCGCTCCTGCCACGCTGCTCACGCGCGAGGGGGGAGGGGCTCTGACTCCGCTATACGCCGCGCCCGAGCAGGTTACCGGCGGGCCCGTAACCACCGCCACCGATGTGTATGCCGCGGGCGTGCTTCTGTACGTACTTCTCACAGGGCAACATCCCGCCGGGCCCGGCCCGCACTCGCCCGCAGAGCTGGTGAAGGCCATCGTGGAGACCGATCCGCCGCATGTGTGCGATGTTGTGGTCTCGCCCGAGGCGGCAACAGAAGCGATCAGGATCAATGCCACGCATCGGGCGACCACGCCCGAGAAGCTCCATCGCCTGCTTCGCGGAGATTTGGACACCATCGTCGCCAAGGCGCTCAAGAAGGGTCCGGCCGAACGCTATGCTTCTGTGACGGCTCTCGCGGACGATCTTCACCGATATCTTAAGCACGAGCCCATCAGCGCGAGGCCGGACACCATTACTTATAGGGTGGCGACCTTCGTTCGCCGGAACGGCGCGGCCGTCCTGCTGGCTGGCAGCGCGCTGGTGCTCGTGATTACGAGCCTGTCGGCAGGACTCTATATCGCAAATCGCGAACGAAAGATTGCAGAGAGGCGGTTTCTTCAAGTTCGCCAACTGGCGAATAAGTTCATAGAGTTGGATTCCGACATCAGAGGCCTGCCGGGTGCGACAAGGGTTCGAAGCCGAATCGTCGCCGACTCACTCCAATACCTGACTTCATTGGGCAGCGAGGTTCGGGGCGACAAGGCCCTTGCCCTTGAGATCGCCCTCGCCTACGTACGAGTTGCCCACGTTCAGGGTGATCCGACCGCGGCAAACCTCGGACAATTTGCCGAGGCGGAGGCTACATTACAAAAGGCCGAGAATTTCGTCGACCCGGTCTTGGCAACAGACCCGAGAGATCGGCAGGGGTTGTTCATCGCAGCGACGATCGCACACGATCGTATGTGCTTAGCCGATGCGCAAGGGCGCAGAGACGAAACTTTGGCATGGGCGGACACGACCGTTGCCCGAGTTGACCGCTTCATGAGTCTCAACAACGTCGATCCTAAAGATGTGTACAGCATGGGGTATTTTGAGACGAACGTTGCCATCGCGAATGCGAATAACCGACGCTTCGACAAGGCACTGCGTGCCAGCCGGCGCGCATTCGAAATCATTCAACCCGTCCCATCCGCACACCGACTGGAAGGCGGCATCCTCGGTGCTTTGGCGATTGCTCGCTGGCAAACCGGAGACCTGGAGGGAGCCGAGCAAACAGCTCACCAAGCGACTGTGTTGCAGGACCAACAGGCCGCCGGTGGGCATGCATCTATCCGTCTGAACCTCGCAGACCAGCTCTGCATGGAAGGCATGATCCTAGGAAGGCAGGACGGCGAGCCCAGTCTTGGCCGTACGTCAGATGCGCTCGTTGCGTTGCGGCGTGGACTGGATATCGCGGAGGAGCTCGCGCGGAAAGACCCCGACGATGAAAGGAGCCGGCGTGTGCTGGCGGAAATCGGACTGGAAACTGGCAATATTCTAAGGCACACCCAACCTCAGAAGGCGTTGGCGGTTTACGACCATACCATCGCACGTATTCGGGAAACTAAGCCCAGTGCCGACCGCCAGCATGACGAGGCAGAGTTATTCGCGGCTTCATCGTACGCTGCGCGCTGGGTGGGGCGGGATCAGGAAGCACGGAAGCGCATCGATGCGGCTTTGAATCTCCTGCGCGATGCTCATAAACTTCCAACCGATAAGGTCGAGCCCATGAGCGACACCTACCATGTTTTGCGAGCCCTGGCGGACGAGTATGCTGAGAGGGGCCAAACCGCGGAGGCGGCTGCGGCCTATCAGGACTTGCTGGACAAGCTTACGGCTTGGAAGCCCCATCCCGAAACCGACCTCCGCGACGCGACCTGCATTTCGCGGACCTGGACAGCCTTGTCGGACCTGCTGCGGCACACCGGGCGTGCGCAGGATGCCGCTCAGCTGGAAGGCCAACGGGCTGATCTTTGGAAGCATTGGAGAGTAAAGTTGCCCAATGGCGAGTATTTGCTCCGGCAGTCTATGCAGCAGATCACTCCTCCCAGTCGTATGCAGTCCGGCCGAGGAGGCTAGGGCAGCGTTCCACGCCGCCGTGAGCCATTTCCAACATACCCTGGGGCCTAATAATTCTCACACCCGAGTTGCCCTACAACTTGCGGGCGGTGATCCTTCCACGCGGTAGGCTCACTTCCACATTTTCTACTCGCCGCTTGTCGTCTTTTGCCTGCCGATTTCGATATTCCAGACAGAACCCCTGTGCCGGAGTGAGAAGGGTTCTGCCGCGACGCGAGGTGTGACGGCTCGGGTCGTCGGCTGCGCGTGTAACGAGAATCGAATTTCAGAACACAAGATGTCGTGCGAATTTTTGATTTTCGCTCCCGTTTACCGAGGAGGATCACTCGATATGAAGAAGCTGATGCGATTGCTATTTGTTTCAAGCTGCCTGGGTGGGCTGACTGCATTGGTGACGGCACCTTCATTTGCCACGAACCTAACCGTCTCGCCCGCGACAACAGCACCAAGCATGTGCGATGGAATCGCCGGGAACTTGGTGATGAACTGCGGCTTTGAAACCGGCGATTTCACGGGTTGGAGCACCGATGGATTCACAATTATGGACTTTGTGTCGGATACCAATCCCAACAGTGGCCTGTATTCCGCAGCGGAAGGCGAGGACGCTTTGGGCGGCTTCGATCAAGTGATTGGGACGGGCTCCGGTAACTACAGCCTGTCCTGCTGGCTCTTTAGCGACGGGCTTGTATCGAATGCATTCCAGGTGCTGATTGGCGGAAGTCTCGTGGTGAACGATACCGACCTGGGAGCGTTTGGATACACGGAGTTCACGGTTCCGTTCACGACCAGTGGGCCAACCGATATCGAGTTTCTTTTCCGGGACGACGTCGGCTTTCTCTACTTCGACGATGTTTCGGTGGTGCCGGCTGAAACAGAAACACCTGAACCTGGAACTCTGATCCTGCTGGGAACGGGTTTGCTGGGTTGGGCCGCATTGTTCGCCGGGGTTCTTCGTGACGGAAATAGTCCTTCATCAGAACTGCGGAACTGAAGAAATATCTGAGGTGCCGAGGGACGAACTGCGTAGGTTCCAGGGATAAGACACTCATCAGATCCTCATCCCACACGAGTCACTTTGCTTTTGGCAGCAAGTATTGAACGCGGAACTTGCCGGAGACAGTCATCGATCACGAAAGGAGAATCCCCATGAGAAAGTTGTGCGAAATAATGGCTCAATCCGGGGTGATAGCTCTGCTCTTGCTTGGCGACGTGGCCTCCGGACAGATGATCGACAACACTCAAGCCACGAACAGCGCCAAGGCAGGCATCAACAAGTCGCTCTCCGACGAGATCGGACCTGGGCGTAGCGACGTGATGACGCCGGACTCTTCGATTTATAACATCGAGCGAGACCCCTTCCGCGCCATCCGCCGGGGACGGCAACTCTTCCAGCGCAAGTTCACACGCACTCAGGGCCAGGGACCTAACGAGGGCGACGGGGTTGGCGACCTCAATACGAACATCGCCATAGGCGCGGGCCTCGCCGACAGTTGTGCTCTGTGTCATGGGCGGCCCCGAGGATCGGCGGGTGCCGGAGGTAACGTGGTAACCCGCCCGGATAGCCGCGACGCTCCACATTTGTTTGGTCTGGGACTAAGGGAAATGCTGGGCGACGAGATTACGACCGACCTTCGCGCCATCCGCGATCTGGCCATCGCCAGAGCCCGGCAACGCAATACCCCAGTCACGATGATGCTGGCGAGCAAAGGCATCACCTACGGGAGAATTACGGCCAATCCGGATGGTTCGCTGGATACTTCCGCGGTCTCGGGAGTGGACCCCGACCTCCGGGTAAAGCCGTTCTTCGCCGAAGGCAGTTCTTTCTCTATTCGCCAATTCACCGTGGGGGGCCTACACAACGAGATGGGCTTAGAGGCCTCCTCGGATCCCGACATCCTCGCCGCGAGCAGGGGCCAGCGCGTCATAACTCCTTCGGGCATGGTGCTCGACGGCTCGCAGGACAAGATCGATCCGCCGCCACCCCCCGACCAGGAAAACGGGAACGAAGTGGATCCTGCCATCGTTGACTATCTCGAATTCTACCTGCTCAATTACTTCAAGCCCGCGCACGATGCGCAGGACGGCACTACGGACCACGGACGGCGCGTGTTCAACAGAATCGGCTGCGGCTCCTGCCACGTCGCCAATCTGACGATCGACCACGACCGGCGCGTCGCCGACGTGGAGACGGTTTACGACTCCACGCATGGAATCTTCAACAGCCTCTTTGCCACCGCCAAAACTCTCTTTTACACGCAGGACGACGGAAGTGGGAACCCGGTGATGAAGCTGCCCGCGGGCAGACCTTTTGTGGTTAGTGACATCTTCACGGATTTGAAACGCCACGACCTCGGTCCGAGTTTCTACGAGCGCAACTGGGACGGAACGCTGCAAACCGTCTTCATGACCCGGCCGCTTTGGGGTGTCGGTTCCACCGGACCCTACGGCCACGACGGGCGGAGCATCACGCTTAACGACGTGATCCTGCGCCACGGCGGAGAAGCCCAGGCAGCCCGGGATTCCTTCGCCGCGCTCCGTGCCGAGGAACGGAACGCGCTGATTGCGTTCCTGAATTCCCTGGTTTTGTTCCCGCCCGACGATACGGCCTCAAACCTCGATCCAGGGAATCCGAGCACGCTCAACTTTCCGCAGTTCGGGCACGGCAGTATCAAACTGACGGTGCTGTTCAACGATCCGACCAACCCAGAGTGATAGGTGGCGGGCCGAAACTCCAACTCATTCCGGTAGGTCGGGTGACGGAAACCGGACCTAGGTTCGGTCGTGTTTCAAAGGAGGCCATGATGAATGAAACGGGATCAAATTGCACCGCTCTCGAGGAGAACAAGAGCGTGCTGAGAGGCAGCGTTTATCTGCTTTCCGGATTAGTACTGGTCGCACTCGTAACTCTGCGCCGAGTCGCAGCGCCGCAGACGGCGGGCGCACCAACGTTCGCCGCCGCACTCGGCCGGAACGTTGGCGTCAGCGCTGTTGCACAGCCAGCCGCCTTCGTCGTGCACAGCTACCAAGGACGTTCCCGCTGCCTGGATTACACGGCGGGAAAGACGGGCTCCCCGGTGTTTATTAATGACTGCCAGGTGGCGAACCCCGTGGTGGTCGAAGAACTCCCCGATGGCAAGCACACCGTCGTTCTCCACGCCGGGAACCTGGTGATCGGTATTCCTTATGGCGTGGTCAGGACGCAAGGCGGAACACCGACTCCCGTCGCGGCGGAAATCCCACTTCAGCTCTTGAAGCTGGGGACAACGACACTTTCGGGGAACCACTTTTTCGAGCTCGACGGTGACAGCATTAAATGACGGACAACTTTCCATCCGGCTGAGAAAGACTCATCATATCTCCCACGTCCACGGTTACGCTGTTCTGGCCGGCAGCCGCTGAAACAGAAGTTCCTCCCACCCAAACCGAGATCGGACCTTGCGGGTTTTGCACGATGAACTTCAAAAGCAAATCGACGGCAAAGTCGATCTTGACTTTGCCTACGGTGTGCGTCTCCTTTATGACTTTGGGCTTGCCGGCGACTTCCACGACCTCCGTTGTAGTTTCCACGACGGTGGGAATCGAAAAGTGAAACTTGCCGGCAGCGGCATTGAAGCTGCCTACGAACTTTGTAACCGCGGGCTCGGCGGTAGCTTGCCTTCAGCCTCCAGCTTCTTGATCGCATCGTATGCCTGCTGAGCCGTGTTTCCCATGATTTGCTCCTCCCTTGAGTTAAGGTCAACATCTCGACTTTCCTCACGCCGCGCCATGCCAACCATGACGCTGGCGTGAAAACCCACCTTACCGTTCAAGACCATGGCCAGCATGAACCGGCACAGGGTTGTCGCCCGGGGTGACCCGGGGTGACCGGGCCGAGTTGATCGAATCTGAAATCAGTGGTAACTTACGTTCTCCTTGGGCCCTCGACCACGGCTTCCCTCGAACGCGGGTCAGAGTGTGCGAAGTCGCTCTCAGGAGTCTTTAGAATGGACCTCAAAAGTTCTCAAAGATTCTCAATGGCGACCATATCGAGTCACGTCAAGCACTTCTATGAGTTCGGGCCGTTCCGCTTGGACCCACAGAGGCGGCTGCTTCTGCGCGAAAATGGTCCGGTTTCACTAACTCCAAAGGCGATTGAAACCCTGGTGGTGTTGGTGGAGCGCCGCGACCAAGTGGTTTCCAAAGACGAATTGATGAAGGTGCTCTGGCCGGACAGTTTTGTGGAAGAGTCGAACCTGAGTCAGAACATTTTTGTGCTGAGGAAGGCCTTGGGAGACTCCACCCAGGAGCGCCGCTACATCTTAACTGTCCCGGGCCGCGGATACCAGTTCGTGGGGGCGGTACGCGAGATCGGTGACCGCGCGGAAGTTCAAGCGGTGACAATGGAAGATCGCTCCGGCCCCCTGGTGGCTGTGCAAAAACGGGTGTCATCGTCCAGTTGG
>Ga0335081_10011057_pt1 | contig 14600 bp, 11 predicted proteins | sample Lox_Sample_35_FD_206713 | JGI IMG/M metagenome (GOLD analysis project Ga0335081, IMG submission 206713) | Soil microbial communities from Loxahatchee National Wildlife Refuge, Florida, United States - Lox_Sample_3.5 | ecosystem: Environmental > Terrestrial > Soil > Wetlands | place: USA... | reverse complement strand
TACTCATTTAACCGGCGAATTCGTCGCGGCGGCCGGCGGCATGTTGGTTGAAATGGCGGTGGCTGGCGGCGCATTCGTTTCCGCCGGCATTCCCAATTGCGTGCGTATCACGGCGCGCAAGGCGTATGGCAGTCCCTGCTTTGGGTCGAGCAGTTGGTTAAGGACGGTGTGGTCGAGTTCCGGCAACGGCGGCAGACCGATGCGCTTCATGTTGCTCTTCATGTCGGAAATTTCAGCCAGGTAATGTGCATGAACCTTGGCGGCCATCAGTTTGTAACCGGCATAACGATCATCCTGGCCCAGGGCGAGTGCGACATAGGCCCGGGCCAACAATCCCTGAACGTCCGAAGTCGTACGCTCTTGCGACGTGTCGCCAAGGTCTTCCTGAACCCGCCCGACGGCGTAGTCGTCCAGCGTGAGATTTCGCGGAAATGAATTGGTATCGTGCTCGAGGAGCGTTTTGTCCGGGAATTCCTGACCCAGATAACGATACCATTTTGCCGCCTCGGCCACGCGATTGTGGTCATAAAGAAAATAAACCGCATCAGCCAGAAAATACCGGCGCGCTCGTTCAAAGGCTTCGCGTTGTCCCGCACTGGGTTCCTCGGCAATCTCCTTTTGGTAGGATTCATTCACCCTGGGGATGAGGTCGAGATTAGGACCAAGGGCATAACCGCCGCCGAACGGATTGGCAATGTAGCGCCCGTGGCGAAACGCCTGTTGCATGGATTGGTAGATGACCCGACGCAACTGCGGCAAATCGTTCGTTTTTATGTCGCCGGGATTTTGCTTCGCCTTTTTCAAGCCGACCGAAGCCCAGTAAATCGCGTGCGCCTCCGGCAAACGCCAGTCGAGCGGGCCCCATTCCGCGTCCACTTTTTGGATGAACGCCGGGTCCATCTTGTATTTTTCGCGGAGCACCAGCGCGTTGGTTCTGTCCTCGGCGGTTTGCGGATGAATGAGGACAGCGAAATTGGTCCCGTTCGGGCCGAAGATCGGATTCATTTCCCGCGTCCATTCCTGTTTGTAATATAAATTCGCGTCGTCCAGGTTTTGCCCCATCTTGAACTGAAAGAGCCAGGCCAGATTCTGGTAGATCATCACGGCGTCCGGGTTGTACCGCAACGCCCGGTCGCGCAGCAGTTCGATCCCCTGGTCCACCCAGCGCCAGCGGTCGGAGGCATCTTTGAATTTCACTGAAATATTGAAGGCCATGTTCCACGCTTCAAAAATCCAGACCTGCTCGAAGTGCGGTTCCAGGTCCGTGATCCAATCCGCGAGCTGGGCCGCCTCAAAGAATTTGTCGTCCAACTGCAAATCGTTCGAACGGATCCAGAGATAATTGGAAATCAACCCCCGGAAACCGCCGAGCGCGACGGTCGTGAACGCCAGCAAAGGCGGCGCGTTCTGCAACACGGACGTGCGCGTCAACCCAAGCTGGTCGCGGTCGCGGTTCAGGGATTTTTGCACCTGCCCGGCGCTGAAGAGCAGCACGGCCGCCAGCAGCAGCAAAAATAATTTCCTGGCGCGCGATTTCATTGCGTGAACAGGCGCCAGACGCCACGCTCCCGGCGCCAGAAAAATTTCAAATCCCCGGTTCCAGAATCCGGAATCGCGCCCCGGCCTTTGAAGCTTGCGGCCTGGCGCTTCCCGGTAACCTGGATATTGGTGCCCGGATTTTTCATTGGTTTCCCTGGGCGGTCGCCAACTCACGCCGGCTGAATAACACCATCCCGATGATGCCGGTGATCCCGCCGAGCAACAAAATGGTTTGTCCGAAGGCCTTGCCGAGTTCTGTCCACGAAATGCTCCGCCCGCTGCTCAAGGAATCAATGGGCGAAAAACTTTTAACGAGGTTGATGGCTGCCAGAAGACCCTTGAACATCGGAATCAACACCGCGTCCACGATGGAATGTCCCATTGCCCCCGTTTCGCCGTTGCCACCCACGACCGTGCCGGCTTCCACCGCGTCGGCGAGCGTGCCGCTGGAAAGCCCGACCACCAGGATAGCCATGGAAAAGAATGCCGCGACCGGAAACGACAGAAAACTGGCGGCGGCCAGCCCCAATGCCGCCACGAATCCCATCCAGCAGAGAATGATTCCCAGCCCGCGCGCAAAATTCAGCGCGAACCCGCCCTCGGGATACAAAACTTCCATGCCATCTTCGAGGGGGAACAGCAGCGACGTGTCGTTCGGGTTCACAAAGATGACCGTCAATACGCCCTGGCTGTTGAACAGATTCGGTGGAATTTGAAACTCATGAAATGTATCCGGCGCAAGGCTCATTGGCTCGTCCGGCTGCCAGGGTCGAGTGACATCGGGATCGCCCACCTGCCACATAGCGAGGAACGTGCCGGAAGCGCTTTTCTGCGCCGCATTGAACTTCACGCGCAATTGCAGCGGCTGGTCATGCAGAAAATTTTTGGCGTAACCCAGATCAATCTGCCATACACGCGAATAGAACGGTGGCACGAGCTGATATTGGGCCTTGACCTGCTCGCGAATTTGTTTGCGCACCTCCGTCAAGTCCGCCGAGTGATTTAACTCCGGATTGGCATTCAACCGCTCCTGCAAGGTCCGTTCCGTTTCGGCCTCAATCGCTCCAGCGTAATCCTGGGGCTTCGCCGAACCGCGCGCGACGAGCACCTGCTCGCGCAGAGCCTTTTGTTCCGCCGCCGGCAAACGGGCCGCGCGCCAGTATAACAATCCGTAAACACACGCGCCGGAGAGCGCCAGCAAGACCGCGTTCAGCGACATGATGCCCAGCCATTTGCCCAGCCAGATTTGCCAGCGGGCGATGGGCTTGATGGCGACGAGCTGCATCTGACATTCCTCGATGTCGCGGGCCAATGTGCCGCAGGCCAGCCAGAGGGTGGACAGACCCAGCAGGCCGGTGATGGCGGTCAACGTGTAGGTCAGCAAAATCTGAGTGAAACCCTGGGGCGTGCCGTCGTCTTTGACCAGAACCGGCAGGCCCACGACCGAGATGAGCAACAACACCGCAATGACCAGGAATAGCCGGAACCGGAATGCAGCCTTCCAGGTCAACCAGGTGATGGCCAAAAGTCTTTGCATGAATCAAATCTTAGACATGGATTTCACGGAATTGCACGGACGAATCGGTGGATAGTCCGCGCCGTCCGTGCCTCATTTTGGTTTTCCAAGCAGCGACGACAATTTTTCGTCCGCCTTCGACAGGTCCGCCGGCTTTTGTTCCGGCGCAGCCGCCGGTTTGGCCGAAGCGGGCGGAGCGGCCCTGGTCAATGCCTCGAGTTTATTGGCATCCACGGCCGGCGCGGTGACGGGAGGCGCCGGTTTTGGCGCGGCAGCGGGTTGGGCGGTCTGCGGCAAAGCCAGGCGCTCAAGAACTTTTTCCGCCGGCGGCCTTTCCTCGGCCCCGGCGCGCAAGTAAGCCGCCACGCGGGCGCCGGAAATGGCGCCGCTGGTTTCGGCCGCGGCCTGACGCGCTTTTTGCACCACGTCGAGAAAATAGCTTTCGAGATTTTGCGTCGGATTGTCCACGCGCACCTTGTCGGCGGCCACATCGTGGCGAATCAACTCGAGCACGCGGGTCAGCGTTTCGCGCGCCAGCACCGGGGTGGTGATGCGCAGCGTGTCCGGCTCGGACAACAGTTCCTTCAACGTGCCCATCGCCTGCACCCTGCCACCGTAAAGGATGACCACGCGATCGCAAACGTCCTCCACGTCGGCCAGCAGATGGCTGCTCAGAATCACCGTCTTGCCGCGGCGGGCCAACGTGAGAATCAAGTCCTTCATTTCGCGGCAGCCGATGGGGTCGAGGCCGGAAGTGGGTTCATCCAGAATGACCAGGCTGGGATCATTGATGAGGGCCTGCGCCAATCCGATGCGCCGTTGCATGCCTTTGGAAAATTCTCCCACGGCGCGCGTGTGCACCTGGCTCAAGCCGACCATTTCCAGCAACTGCCCGGCGCGATTGTCGCGTTCGCCTTTGGACAGGTGAAAAAGGTTGCCGAAAAAATCCAGCGTCTCGCGCGAGTCAAGGTAGCGGTAGAGATACGATTCCTCAGGCAGATAGCCGATGCGCGACTTGGTCGGCACATGCCGCGGCGAATGGCCGAAGACCTCGATGTGCCCGCGCGTTGGATTGAGCAAACCGAGCAACAGCTTGACCGTGGTGGATTTGCCGGAGCCGTTCGGACCGAGCAGGCCGAAGACCTCGCCGCGCCGGACTTCAAAATCCACATTGTCCACCGCGCGCGCCTTGGGCCGGTTCCAGAAATCCTTGAACACCTTCGTCAGCCCGCGAACGGACACGACCACCTCATCGGAGTTGCGATTTTCGATTTCCGATTTCGGATTCAATTCGGCGACGGGCATAAACCAGACAAAAACGTTCAGGCCGGCCTGGGAATCAGTTGGCCGGTGGCGCGGCGCGGAGGTTCCTCGGTTTCGGAATGGAAATGTTCCAGTTCCTCGCCTTTGCGCACGAGGCGCGCGCTGTTGAAAATCACGATCAGCGAGCCGACGTTGTGCAAAATGGCCGCCGGGATCGGGCCAATATAGCCGAGCGACGTCACCGTCATGCCGACAACGATGAACAAAGCGCCGAACAGGAAATTCTGGTTGATGACGGCGCGCGTGCTGCGCGAGAGCTTCACCAGAAACGGCAGCCGTTGCAGATCGTTGTTCATGAGCGCGATGGTCGCGCTGTGGATGGCCACTTCGCTGCCCGCCGCCCCCATCGCGATGCCGATGTCGCCCGCCGCCAGCGCCGGCGCGTCGTTCACGCCGTCGCCCACCACCGCCACGCGATAGCCCTTTGCCTTCACGCCGCGCACGAACTCGACCTTGTTCTGCGGCAGACATTCACCCCTGGCTTCCTCGCAACCAATTTCTCCCGCGACCCGGGCAACCACCAGTTGGCGGTCGCCGGAAATCATCGCCACACGCCGCACGCCGGCTTCCTTCAATTCGGCCAGTGACGCCTTCGCCCCGGCGCGCGTCTGGTCCTGCAAACCCACCCAGCCGATGCACCGGCCATCACGCGCGACAAAAATCAGGCTCCAGCCCTCGGTTTCGTTCAGGTCCACCGACTTCTCGAAGCTGTGGTCCACGCCGTTGTCCTTGAGCCATTGCGCCCGGCCAACCAAAACCTTCGCCCCGCCCACGTCCGCCTTCACGCCGCGCCCCGCAGTCTCCGCAAAATCTTTGGGTTCCGACAGCGGCACTCCGGCTTCACCGGCGAGTTGCGCGAGCGCCTTGGCAGTCGGGTGATTGCTGTATTTTTCGGCCGAAGCGGCGATGCGCAGCAACTCGGCGGGTTTGGTTTCGCCGAGCGGCGTGAGGCGGCTGACGGCGAGTTGGCCGGTCGTGAGCGTGCCGGTCTTGTCGAAGATGAACGCGTTGATTTTTGCCGCCGCTTCGATGTCGGCAACATTTTTGATTAAAATGCCGAGGCGCGCAGCGGCCGACAGCGCGGCCACCATTGCCGTCGGCGTCGCGAGGATGAACGCGCACGGGCACGAGACGATGAAGACGGCGATGACGCGGTTCAAATCGTGGGTAAAGGCCCAGACCAGCGCGCCGATGACCAGCACGAGTGGCGTGTAATAGCCCATGTACTGGTCCACAATTTTCATGATAGGCAGTTTGGTCTTCTCCGCCGCCAGGATCAGTTCGCGCACCCGGCCCAGCGTCGTGTCCTCCCCGGCGCGGCTGACTTTGATTTCGAGAACGCCGGTCAGATTTTGTGTTCCGGCAAAAACCTCGTCGCCAACCTTTTTGTCCGCCGGCAACGACTCGCCGGTGATGGTCGCCTGATTGAACGAACCCTGTCCGCTCAGGATGACCCCGTCCGCCGCCACGTTGTCGCCGGGGCGGATGCGGATGACGTCGCCGACCGCCAGTTCGCCGGCGGTGACTTCCTCTTCCTCACCATCCCTGGTGATGCGGCGGGCTTTCGTGGGTGTCAGTTTGATGAGCGACTCGATGGAATTGCGCGCGCCCTCGGCGGTGCGGGTTTCGATGATTTCGCCGGTGAGCATGAAGAAAGCGACGACCCCGGCCGCTTTGTAATTGCCGGACGCAAACGCCGCGAGCACCGCGATGGCGACGAGTTCGTTGATGCTCAGGCGTCCGATGCGCAAATCGGTGATGGCCGTGACCACGATGGGATAGATGAGGATGCTGGCGCCAATCATGGCGCTGGCGCTGGCCACCGTCGTACCCTGGTTGAACAGCCAGTCCACGACAAAGGCGTTCAGGACAAAAACGATGCCCGCGACGGCCTGCCAGAGATGCACAACGGAATGCTCGTGGTCGTGACCACAGCCACACTCCGGTCCATGCTCATGTTCGTGGCGGCTCAATAATGATGTTACTTGCATGCAAATTCTAAATTTCGATTTACGATTTACGATTTTACGGACTCTGCGCCGTAGTTTTCTGCTCCGGCCACTCGCGATTCAACATTAACCGCACTTCGGTGCTTTTTCCATTGTCACTCGTGGGTTCAACCCATTTTTCGACGTTGGTCAGCGTCTGGGCCATCGTCTGGGCCAGTTGGACCTGCACGAATAAATCCGGGTTGCTCTGGTATTGCGGCAGAAGGTCGCTGAATTTTTTGGCGTCGGCGCTCAATACCGTCACGTAGCGGTTGCGGGCGATTTCGGCCTGGTTGGTGATGGCCGCGGCCCGCGCGCCGGCTTCGCTCAATACCTGGCTTTCATACTTGTGCGCGTCGAGAAGCGCCTTGTTGCGGTTTTCCCGCGCCGTGGTCACCTGCGCGAACACGCTCTGTAATTGCCGCGGCGGGACGCTGATGACCTCGCAATTGTCAATGGTCACACCCAGGTTCTCCGCCTCAATCAAATCGTCCACGTGGCTTCGGACGGCATCCTGGAAACCGGCCTTGTCGCGGGTGAGAATGTCGTCCACATAGAAATGGGCGGCGGAATAGAGCAGCGCGTTGTCGAGGACGTTTTGCACGGCATTGGAAACGCCCGCCAGGCTGTAACCGAAGTTGGTGTCGCTCGTAAAGCTGAAGATGGCGCGGAGCGGGTCTTCAATCCGGTAATACAACGTCACCTGGACGTGAACAATGTTGGTGTCGGCGCTCAAGGCGTAGCCGTCCACCGCGGGATTCAGCGACGGCCCGGCGGTCAATTCCTCGCCGCTCAGTTCCTGCTCCGGCGTGGTGAAATACCAGCCAGTGGTGGATTTGACTTGCTGGATTTCCGTGATGGGAATCTTTACCACTTCGTCAATCGGATAGGGAAAAGACCAATGCCATCCTGAACCCAGCAAAGCTTCCTGGCCCTGGCCCATCAGCCTGCCGAAACGCAATATCACCGCTTTCTCCGAGGGGCCAACCGTGAAAAAGCCCGAACTGAAAAACGCCAGCACCAGCAGCACCATCACGACTTTGACAATCGCGAAACTGCTGCGCAACGCCTCGGCCAGCGCCTGCGAACCGGCGTCCTGCGTTTCCGGCGCGTCGTGCCCGTGCGCGTGCGGGTGATGTTCGGGTTCGTCACTCATGGTCATTGGCTCGGCGAATTGGTCGGCAAATGCTGGAACAAATCAAACGGCGGCGTGCGCTCGTCGAAAATCAGCGTGGATTTCTGGTTGAGCGCCTGTTTCAACGCATCCAGCCGCAACAGGAAATTTGCCAGCTCAGGATTTTGCTGGAAGATGGGCAGGGTTGTCCGCGCGGCCTCGGCCTGGCCCTGGGCCTGGATGCGGATGGCCTCGGCTTCGGCGTTGGCAACGGTGCTGGCCGCCTGGCGGTCGGCGGCGGATTCGATGATTTGCGCCTGCGCCTTGCCGTCGTTTTCCGCCGCGCTGATGAGCACCTGACGCTCGGCTTTCATCCGGTCGAACACTGTTTGCGTGACGTTTTCGGGCAGGCCGATTTTCTTGAAGCCGAGAAATTCGAGCTTCATGCCATAGGCGTTCGTGCTCAACTGGGACTGCATAGTCTGCTCGATTTCGATTTGAATCGCGTCGAATTTCAACTGCCGCGGGTCGGCGTTCACGAAATCGGACAGCGGATGTTTGCTGACGACGGCATTCTTGGCACTGCGCAACATGCCTTCGAGCTGGTTCTGCGCGGCGGGCACGGAACCACGGAAGCTCCGTAAAAATGCCCCCGCGTCGGAAATCCGCCAGCCGACATAGACGCACGTGAGCAGATTCTGCTGGTCGGCCGTGAGGCTCTGGCTGAACTTGTCCTCAAAATTCTGAATGCGCTTGTCGAAGCGGTTGACCTGCTGGATCGGCCACGGCCATTTGAAATAAGCGCCCGGCTCGGCGATGGGATTGGCGCCCGGCTTGCCGAACGTCGTGAGCACGACGACTTCCGACTGGCGCACTTGAAACACAAACAGGAGCAGCGCGAAGATCACGACGAGCACTGCGCCGACGATGATGGTTAGCAGGTTACGTTTCATGGCGATGATGAACTGGTGGGCGATGAAGGAACGTTTAAATTCAAAAGGTCCGCGCGGATTTTGTCTTCCAGGTCAAAAATCAGAACATCCTGCGTGTTGGTGACCAGCAGGATGTATTTGCGCGCATTGGCCGTGGCCTCGGCGAAGGTCTGGTAATACGCGCGTTGCTTGTAAACCGACGGCGCGGCGTCAAACGCGGGAATCTGGTTGGTGAACAACGCGGCGCGCGCAAACGACTGAAGCTCCATCTGCTGCCGCGCGGCATCGGCCACATTCGTGGCCGTGAAGGCGTGGGCGCCGGCCAGCAGGTTGGTCTGAATCGCATTGGCCTGCGCCTTAAGAAGGTCCGCCAGCCGCGTCTGCTGCGCGCCGACGACCTTTTCGTAATCGCCCGCGACGCTCGGCGGCGGGTGAATGTCCTCCAGGCCGACGAAAATGATTTTCGCGCCCAGGTCGTGTTCATTGGCATCAGCCTGGATGCGCGCGCTCAATTTCTGCGCCGCCTGCTCGCGCAGATGCGACAGCAGGTCGTTGATGTCCACGCCGGCGAGGTAGCGCACAACTTCGTGCGTCGCGAGGTCCTCGAGCAGGCCCTCGGCGTCGGCGTTGTGGTAGGCCCAGTCGAGCACGTTCGTGATGCGGAACTGCACGGGGATGCTGACGTTGATCAGGCTCACCGGCGGCGCCCGGAACGTGTTGTTGGTGTCGGCGTTTTCGTGCTTGATGGTGGCCGGCTCGCGGTTGCCAACGAGGAAGTTGGTTTCGCTGTGGGCCACGCTCCACAAAATCACCTTCGTGTCCTGCGCGGCTGGCGCATAGCCAACGGCAAACGATTGAATCTGGTCGGTGCGGAAGCGACGGATTTGGTCGGCCGGCCATGGCAACTTGAAGTGCGCGCCCGGATCCAGTATCGCGACCGGCCGGCCAAAATGCTCCAGGACCGCCTGTTCGCCCGCCTCCACGAAGACCACGCAGGTGGACAGCAACAGCACGGCCAGTTGCGCCAGGAACAGCACCGGCAGACTTTTTTGGAGCAATTGAAAAAACCATGTCTCCGAAACCTTGAACCCGAATTGATAGTCCAGCGCCTGTGCCGCCGCCGTAAATAAACTTTCCGGTTGTGCGAGCAAGCCAACCAGCCGGCTGTCATAGACGGGCCGGGCGACCTTGCCTTTCACCCGCGGCCGGTAAATTTCCAGCAGCAGCGTGACGAGCATTTCCACCGCCATCACGCCGAGCAGCACACACAATCCCCGCGCAAGATAAAAGTCGGCCCGCGGAAACTTTGCCTCTACGCCGGCGATGCCGAGCGCGGTGACGAAGCAAATATACGCGCCCGCCAGCAGAAAATTCGCGCCTGGCCGCAACAGCCGGTGATTTTCCAGCCGGGCGATGGTCACGGAAAAGCGCCCCAGCAAAAACAGCAGCAGCGCAAAAATGCCGAAGAGCGACAGCGCCGTCATGGCGCGCTCGGGCGCAACGGCGTTGGTGGTTCTGGCAACCCACCGCCAGAGCAGCCACGCGCCGCCGGCTTCGAGCAGGAACAGCAGCACGGCAAACCCGGGCACAAAAAACTTCTCGAACTGCTCGCGCGCGCGCCGCGCCGGGAAAACCTCCGCGTCCTTGGATTCAAACAACGTGGCGTCGCCCCGGGCGCGGGCGAGTTCCTCGACCTCCAGTTTTTCCAGCCGTTCATTTTCCTCCAGCCGCATCTGGAACCAGCTCGCGAACGCCACCAGCGCGCCGAGGCCGAGGAAAATCGAGCAGCCCTGCCCGGCCAGTGAATTCACGTAACAAGTGAGGACGAACGCAGCGATGAAAATCACCATCGCCGCAATCAGGTTCACCAGCCCGTTTCTTTGAACATTGCGGTCCATTGGGTTCGTCAAGACCGTGATCGGTTAAACGAGTTAAATGAGTGACTCGTTAAAAAAGCGGAGCGGCTGGCATTCCCGATGTTCAATTTGCCTGACCAGTTATTCATTTAACAAATCACTCATTCAACTGATTTACCTAGCTCAATTCCCGTTCCTCAAACAGCGCCGTCCCGACAGCCAGCGCCGCGCCCGCGTAAGCGACCGCATAGACAAACGCCTTGCCCACATAGGCCCAGTGGAACGTGTTTTTGCCCATGCTCAAGGCGTCTGCGAACCAGAAAAGTTGCCAGTTTGGGATGGCGGTGTAAAGCGCCGAAGCCCACCACGGCCCGCCGCCATCCGGTTTCCCGCCCGCCCGCCAGTAAAAATAATCCGACATCAGCCCGATCAAAAAGAACGCCGAGCAGACCGCCAGCGTGGGAATCGTGTCCAGCCGCGTCGAACACGCCAGCGCCAGCGCCGCCAGAACCCACAGCGCGAACAGCACCAGAATTCCCGCCGGCACCAGCCGCCAGTCCACTTGCGACTGCACGCCCAGGGATTGCATTTGCCGGGTGAAACGGAAAACGACAAATGCCGCCAGCGTCACCAGCACCAGCAGCGCCAGCACGGCGTCGCTCACGAACGGCCGCCGCAGGAAAAAATTACTGAAGCCTGCCAGCCCGTAGGCCAACACCACCGCAGCCCCGAAAATTCCCAGCGCCGGCAAATCCGTTCGGCCGTAAGCATCGAACGACATCCAGCTCGCCAGCAGTACGCCGATGAGGTTCACATACGCCAGCACCGTCAAAGCTGCCGCCAGCCCGGCGTATTTCGCCAGCAAAAATTGCGCGCGCCCGACCGGCTTGGACAACACCGCCAGCGCCGTGCCGGTGCGAATTTCCCGCGCCAGCGACGCCGAGGCACTCAACACGGCGCCGAACAGTCCGGCCAGCAGCATCACCGCCAGCGCGCTGTTTTGCACCAGCTTCGGCTCGTCGCCGAACGCGAAGTAATACGGCACCGCCAGGAAAATTTCAAACAGCGTTGACGCCGTCATCATCAGCAAAAACACCGGCTGCCGGATCAGCTCCATGAAGGCGTTGGCGGCGATGGTTGAAAATTGTCGCATTGAGTCGGCTCGAAGATTACGCAACCTCTGCTGAAACCGAAAGCAATCTTTATGGAAAATTGGAAAGCAAACCTGGATTGGCGTTCAAACCCGAATTCAAAATTTTACGGCGGCAATTTTTTGCGGTGCGGCGGATGACAAGTGGCCGTCTGCAAAGACTGGCCGTCCGCAACGACCGGTTCCAGCGCGCCAAAGCCGCGTCGCGGATGTTCTCAAACCGCAATGGCCGCGGCGGCGATTTTGAAATTTATTTATAGTTTGGCTGTAAGAAAACCGTCTGCCGGGTCACTATTTCCTCAAACGCGCAATGACCGCACACGAGCAGGAAGCCTTGTTCCGCCGCTGGCTGGCCGACCACGCCGGGCTGATGTGGAAGGTCGTGCGGGCTTTTACAGTGATGCCGGAGGATGGGGAGGATTTGTTGCAAGAAATAGCCTTGCAGCTCTGGATGTCGCTGCCGGCGTTTCGTGGCGAGGCGAAGGAAAGCACCTGGATTTATCGCGTGGCTTTCAATACGGCGCTGGTCTGGAAACGCAATGAAAAGCGGCGGCGCGCGAAGCATGAAAAGTTTTTTGAACTGAACGCCGCGCCGGAAGTTTCGGCCCAACCTTCCGCGCCAACGCGCGACAAGGATCTGGTGCAGCAGCTTTACGCCGCCATCCGGCAGTTGCCGAAGCTGGACGCGTCGCTCGCGCTGATGCATCTCGACGGGTTGAGTTATCGCGAGATGAGCGAGGTGCTGGGCATCACGGAGAGCAATGTCGGCGTGAAGTTGAACCGCATCCGCAAACAGCTCGCGGAGATGTTGAAAGGAGCCGGCCATGAATCTTGACGATTTTCAAAAGTCGTGGCAGTCGCAGGACGCCGCAAAAACAATTTCCATCAACGCCGACGTGCTGATGAACGAGGTGCGCCGCAACCAGGTCGTGTTCCGCACGAGAATTTTTGTGCGCGACGCGATCGAGGTCGGCGTGGCGGCGGTGCTGGTGCCGGTTTTCATCGTATCCGGCCTGAAGATCAGTTGGACGCTGCATCTCTGCGCCTTCGGCTGCTTCGTAGTCGGCGCCTATTTCGTGATTGACCGTTGGCGGCAAAAGAAAAAGACGCCGGATTTGCATGGCTCGCTGAAAGATTGCGCGGCTACTTCGCTCGCGGAAGTCTGCCATCAAATCTGGCTGCTGAAAAATGTGCTCTGGTGGTATCTGCTGCCGATTTTTGTGCCGATAATGTTGTTTTTTGGCTGGTCCACGTGGACGATGCCGGGACCGGTCGTGGTAAAAGTCCTGTTTTTTTTCTTTCTGGCGGCTTTTGTCACGGTGCTCTATGCCGGGATTTACTGGCTGAACCAGTTCGCCGTCAAGAAGAGCCTGGAACCGCGCCGGCAGGAATTGGAAAAGTTGCTGAACGAAATTGAACCTGATACACAAACTACGAATGTGAAAACAAAAAAACCACTTGCTCCATTGCTGTTGGTGTTGGCGGTCAGCATAATCGCGATCATCGCCCACGCCGCCATGAAAACCAATTCCGTCACAAACACCACTCCGGCCACGAGCATCGAAGCCATCTGCCAGGCCCACGGCGTGCCCGCGCTCGCGGTGGTGGTGGCAAAGGACGGACAGATTTGCGACCGCGCCGGCGCCGGCGTCCGCAAGTGGGGGGACCCCACGCCAGTCACGACCAACGACGTGTTTCACATCGGCTCGTGCACAAAATCCATGACGGCCACCCTCGCGGCGATGTTCATCGAACAGGGAAAATTGCGCTGGGACACGACCATCGCGGACGTGTTCCCCGAATTGAAAGGCAAAGTGGACAAACGCTACGAAAACGTGACCGTCGAGCAGTTGCTGCATCATCGCGGCGGCGTGCCGCACGAGCCGCCGTCCGCTGCGTGGAAACGCGCGTGGCAGGAAATCGGCACGCCCACGGAACAACGGCGCGAATTCATCGAGGCCGTCCTGTCCGCGCCTCCCGCAGCCGCGCCGGGCACGAAGATGATCTATTCCAACCAGGGTTATGTCATCGTCGGTGCGATGCTCGAAAAAATTTCCGGCGAGGCATTTGAATCGTTGATGACGGAAAAATTGTTCAAGCCGCTGCACATGGACACTGCCGGTTTCGGCCCGCCCGGCACGAAAGACAAAGTTGACCAACCGTGGGGCCACGTCCACAAGCTGCTCCTGACCGTGCCGATGCAGTCCGACAATCCGCCTGTGCTATCGCCTGCCGGCCGTGTGCATTGCTCGCTCGACGACCTCGCGCGATTCGCGATGTTCCATTTGCAGGAGAACGCAACCAACGGGCTGTTGAAGCCTGAAACGCTCGCCAGATTGCACAAACCGGACGGCACAAATATCAGCAGTCCGGTTGAAAATTATGCGTGCGGTTGGGTGATTCTGAAACGCGGCTGGGCGGGCGGCAGAACCCTCTGGCACAACGGCTCGAACACGATGTGGTATATCGTGATGTGGCTCGCGCCGGAGAAAAACTTTTGCGTCATCGCCGCGACCAACGTTGCCGGTGACGACGCGGAAAAAGCCTGTGACGACGCAGCGGTGGCGATGATTCACAAATGGCTGCCTGAATAATTTTACGCCATCGCGCGGGCGATGCTGTTCCACCAGGCGTCGTGCAATTCGGTGAGCGGGACGGAGATTTCGCCGCCGGCGGTTTTCACCGTCAGCTGGTCGCCGCCGACTTTGCCGATCTGCATCGCGGATACGCCCATGAGCCTGGCGCGTTCGACCACTTTCACGGCGTCGAGCGCCTTGCAACTGATGACGACGCGCGATTGCGTTTCGCCGAAGAGCAAGGCGTCGAGGCGCAACGTGTTGCCGGCATCTTGCCGGCAATTTTGCTTTTCTATTGAGGAATTCGTTTGACCTGCCGGCAGGATGCCGGCAGCACATTGGGTCAAATCCACCGTCGCCCCGATCAATCGCGGCGTTTCACGGGCGATAAGCTGGCTGATGCAACTTTCCACCAGGCACACTGCCAGGCCGCCTTCACTGCAATCGTGCGCGCTTTTCACCAAACCGCTCTGGATGAGGCCGAGCAGTGTGGTGTGCAATGTCTTTGCAGTTTCCAAATCGCAGCGCGGCGGTGTGCCAGTCTTTTTGCCATGAACGGCTTGCAGGTAAGCCGAACCGCCCAGACCGAGCAGCGGATCGCTTTGG
>Ga0335081_10011056_pt1 | contig 14600 bp, 10 predicted proteins | sample Lox_Sample_35_FD_206713 | JGI IMG/M metagenome (GOLD analysis project Ga0335081, IMG submission 206713) | Soil microbial communities from Loxahatchee National Wildlife Refuge, Florida, United States - Lox_Sample_3.5 | ecosystem: Environmental > Terrestrial > Soil > Wetlands | place: USA... | reverse complement strand
GGTCTTCCACGATGACGGGCGCGTCAAATACGCCCCAGGGATGATTATCGAAGTAGCCGCCGATCATCTCGCCGAACTCCGGCCAGTCGAAAAAGGCGTCGTCGCCGGTATGGGCGCCGACGAAGCCTTTGCCATCGTCGTGAATGAAGGACATCAGGTCCTTCTTCTGCTGCGCGTTGAGGTTGTCGCCGGTTCCAAAAAAGAAGATGGCATCGAAATCGTTGAGGTTATGGGTGTGGCGGGCGGGCTCGGCAATGGGCTGCTTGGTGATCCATTGCGAGTCGGTGCGGATAAAGGTGTCGAACGCGCCCGATTCGCGGCCCAGCCGCTCCATGGTGGCGAGCGCATGGGAAATGGAATCGTGCTGGTAGCCCGTAAGCGTGTCCGCCCATGCCAACACACGTTTACGCGGAGTTTGGGCGGGAGACGAATGCGGCAGGGTGAGCAGCGTCACGGCTACTGCCGCTGGCAGAAGAACAATCAGATTACGAAGCATGGGAACGATTTGTCAGCTTTCAGCTTTCAGCTTACAGCTTCGCGGCTCATAGCTCATAGCTCGCAATCCCGTTGTATACTGCCTTCAGCGATGCGTCGCCGGCGGCAAGACCGCCGGCGCTACCGAGGGGGGCGCGATGCCAGCCATCCGATTCACATTGAACGGAAAATCACAAACCGTCGACGTAGTTCCCGCCATGCCGCTGCTGTGGGTTTTGCGGGATACGCTCGGCCTTACCGGAACGAAATTCGGCTGCGGTATGGCGCTGTGCGGCGCCTGCACGGTGCACGTCAATGGGCAGCCGATCCGCTCCTGCTCCATGCCCGTTTCGGGAGTGGCAGGCAAGAATGTCGCCACCATCGAGGGCCTTTCGGCCCAGGGCACTCATCCAGTACAGCGGGCGTGGGTCGAAGAGGACGTGCCGCAGTGCGGCTACTGCCAGTCGGGCCAGATCATGACGGCGGCAGCCTTGCTGGCCAAGAAATCCGTTCCCACCGATGCCGATATCGACGAAGCCCTGCACAACAACATCTGCCGCTGCGGCGCCTACCAGGCCATCCGGCGTGCGTGCCACCGGGCGGCGCAGTATCACGCTGAAGCCAACGGCTTCTCGCGGCCGGCGCAGGATGGAGGTGCCGAATGAGCACCGTTGTGAAGGCTACCCGCCGCGGCTTTTTGAAAACCGCCGCGACCGCGGCCGGAGGATTATTGCTGGGCGTGCGGCTGCGCGGCGATACCGCGCCTGCGAGCAAGCTGAACGCGTGGGTGCACATTGCGCCCGACGATTCCGTTACCCTGTTCATCCACAAAGCGGAAATGGGCCAGGGGACGGTGACTTCGCTTTCCATGCTGCTGGCCGAAGAATTGGAATGCGACTGGAGCAAGATCCGCACGGAGTTTCCGGGCATCGACGCGGCTTACGGGCGCAATCAGGGTGTGGTGGGAAGCGCCAGCATCCGCACGTCCTACGAGCCGCTGCGGCGCGCCGGCGCGGCCGCGCGGCAGATGCTGGTGGAGGCCGCGGCGCAGCAGTGGGGCGTGGCGGCATCCGAATGCCGGGCGCGGAACAGCATGGTGACGGATGGCAACGGGCGTCACCTCGGTTATGGCGCCCTGGCGGAGGCCGCTTCAAAGTTGTCCGTGCCCGCAAACATAACGTTGAAAACACCTCAGCAATTCATGGTGATCGGCAAGCCGCACAAGCGGCTCGATGCGCCCGATAAAACCAACGGCCGCGCGCAATTCGGCATCGATACGCGCCTTCCCGGGATGCTGCACGCGGTGGTGGAGCGCTGCCCGGTGTTCGGTGGCAAAGTGGCGAGCTTCGACGCCTCGAAGGCCAAGGCCGTTCCGGGCGTCAAACAGGTAGTGCAGATTTCCACCGGCGTAGCCGTGGTGGCGGATAACACATGGAACGCCGCGCAGGGGCGGAAGGCGCTCGTAATTCAGTGGGACGAAGGCGCACGCGCCGCTGTGTCGAGCGCCTCGATCAGCGCCGCTTTTGCCGAGCACATGTCGCAGCCGGGGGCGGTGCAGCGGCAGAACGGCGATGCCGCGGCCGCGCTGGCGGGCGCCGCGAAAAAGATTGAGGCCACATACGAAGTGCCCTACCTGGCGCACGCGCCCATGGAGCCCCTTAACTGCACGGTGGACGTGCGGCCGGACCGTTGCGAGGTGTGGGCCTCCACCCAGGGACAGACGGCGGCGCACAGCGAAGCCATGCGCATCACCGGCCTGAAGCCGGAACAGGTGTTGGTGCACACGCTTTATATGGGCGGCGGATTCGGGCGGCGCGCGCGCTCCGATTACATCGGCGAAGCAGTGGAGATTTCCAAAGCTATCGGCGCGCCCGTGCAGCTTACCTGGATGCGCGAAGACGACATGCAGCAGGATTGGTACCGGCCGGCGTCGCTGGCGCACTTCACCGGCGCGCTGGATGGCGATGGCTGGCCGGTAGCGCTCACCAGCCGCGTGGCCTCTCCGTATTTCGGCGGTCCGCGCACGGCCGTGGAAGGTATTGCCGACATGGCGTACGCGATACCGAACCTTCACGTGGATTCGCACGACGTCAACCTGGGAATTCCGGTGAGCTATTGGCGGTCGGTGGGCTATTCGCAGAATACGTTCTTCACCGAAAGCTTCCTCGACGAACTGGCTTCGGCAGGCGGCAAGGACCCGCTGGAGGTGCGGCGGCGCTTGCTGGCAAAAACGCCGCGCATGCTGGCGGCGCTCGAACTGGCGGCGGAAAAGGCCGGCTGGGGCAAGCCGCTGCCGGCGGGCCATGGAAGGGGCATCGGGCTTTCCAACAATATCGGCAGCTTCACCGCGCAGGTAGCGGAAGTTTCGTGGCTCGAAGGCAAATTGCGAGTCGAGCGCGTAGTGTGCGCGGTGGATTGCGGCCAGGTGGTGAATCCCGCGGGTGTGGAGCAGCAGATCCAGAGCGGCATTGCCTTCGGGCTGAGCGCGGCGCTCAAAGGCGCCATCACCATCGATAAAGGCCGCGTGCAGCAGGGTAACTTCCATCAATACGATGTTCTGCGCATCGACGAGATGCCCTTCGTGGAAGTGCACCTGGTGCCCAGCGAAGCCGCCCCGGGAGGAATCGGCGAGGCCAGCACGCCCGGCATCGTGGCCGCTGTCGCGAATGCTTTTTTTGCGGCAACCGGGAAGCGCGTACGCAAGCTGCCGATTGCGTAGCGCTGGCAGTCTTGCTGCCGGCAGGGACTCGCCAGCGGCAAGACCGCCGGCGTTACCGGCCTGCTATCATTTACCTCATGTTCAGCACTCGCACGCAAATTGCATTTTTCACCATGATGGCTCTGCCCTGGCTAGCCGGCGCGCAGGGACGCAGCCAGGCCCAGGCGGCTCAAGTTCCCGGCGCGACGCAGGGGCGCGGTGGGCGCGGCGGCGCCATGGGACCGGCGGTGGGCGGCGATATCGACGAGACGCCCGCCGTGACGCACCATACCATTCAGATGGATGGCCAGCCGCTCAAGTACACGGCCACGGCCGCGCAAATGCCGCTCAAGACCGCCTCCGGCGACACCGAAGCGCACATCTTTTATGTGGCGTACACGCTGGATGGCGCCGACCCGGCCAAGCGCCCCGTCACTTTCTGCTTCAATGGCGGCCCCGGCTCGGCTTCCATGTGGGTGCACATGGGCGCCATGGGTCCGCGCAGTCCCAAGCTTGAGCCCGATGGCAGTATGGCGCCGCCGCCCTACCAGATTCACGACAATCCGCACACCTGGCTGGATAAAACCGACCTGGTATTCATTGACGCGCCGGGGACCGGCTTCAGCCGGCCGAAGACCGAGGAAGTGGCGCGGCGCATGGAGAGCGTGCAGGGCGACCTGGCGGCGTTTGGCGAATTCATCCGCATGTACCTGGTGCGCAACAACCGCGAAATCTCGCCGTTGTTCATCGCAGGGGAAAGCTACGGCACGTTCCGCGCGGCGGGGCTGGCCGGCTACTTGATCGATCGCGGTATCGCCTTCAACGGCATCGTGCTCATCGGAACCACGCTGAATCTCGAAACCATCTGGTCGCGCAGCGACGACCTGGTTTACGTACTCGAGCTGCCCACTTACGCGGCCGACGCCTGGTACCACAAGAAGGTGGCGGCCGACCTTCAAAAGAAAGACATCAAGAGTTTCCTCCACGAGGTGGAAAGTTTCGCCACCGGCGAGTATTCCACCGCTCTGAATAAGGGCGACGAACTGCCGGCGGCCGAGCGCAAAGCCGTGACCGACAAGCTGGTGCGCTACATCGGGCTGGAGGCGCGCTATATCGACCGCAGCAATCTGCGGTTCGATGTGGGCCACTTTACGCGCGAGCTGCTGCGCGACAAGAACCTGCAAATCGCCCGCTACGACGGCCGGCTCACGGCGCCCACTTCGCCTAACGTGGGCGAAACCTCGGAGTTCGACGCTTCCAGCGCCGCCACGCAGCCGCCTTTCATTTCCGTCTTCACCAATTACGTGCGCAACGAGCTGGGCTACAAGACCGACATGTACTACTACGTGAGCGGCGGCATTGTGGCCTGGGACTACGGCGTGCAGAACGGCTTCGGCGACACCTCCGGCATGCTGCGCAGCGCCTTCGCCAAAAATCCGTACATGAAGGTGATGGTGGCGGCGGGCTACTACGATCTGGCCACGCCCTACTTCGCCGCCGAGTATACCTTTAACCACATGGGCCTGAACCCCGAGATGCACAAGCGCATTACCTGGGACTTCTACCAGTCCGGCCACATGCTATATATCGACAGCGACCAGGGCATGCGGCTGAAGCATGACGTCTCGGAGTGGATGAGCGGAGCGATGCCGAAAGGGGAGTAGGACAGGCCAAACGGCGGCGGTTTGGCCTGTCCGCTTAGCTTGTGCGGACTTCTGCGACTGGGTAGGCCGCACCGTACTCCGGCGGCACCAGCAGCGTCAACGCCTCGGGAATAATCTTGATCTCCGCCGGCAGCCGTCCGGCCAGCTCGCCGTCGATTTGCACATAGATGCGGCTGTCTTCCACGCCCGATAGCGTCACCTCGCGCGCGCGACAATCGGTCACGCCACTCATATCATGCAGGCGGTTCAGCGCCAGGCCGGCGAAGTACTTCACGTAGCGGGTGGACCTGCGGCCCTCGAACAGAACCAGCTCGAACTCGTCTTCGAAAAGGTTCACGTGGTTGGCAATTTCGAAATCGCCGCCGTAGTTACGCACTTTGCTGAGCAGCGCGAAACTGCACCGGTGCGTGCGCCCTCCGGCCCGCACGTCGAACTCCGTGAGGCGCCGGCCCAGCAGGCTCCAGCCGGCCACCCAATAGGCAATCTTGCCGATGCGCGATTTCAGGCCCGCGCTCACGTGGTAGACGATCTGCGCATCCAGCCCGGCTCCGGCCATCAGCAGGAAGTGTCGCGAAACGCGGCCGCCGTCGCAGGTCAGGTGTCCCACCGAGACGCGCCGCGGCCGGCATTCGCCCAGCCGTGAGACCACCTGGAGCAGTTTTCCCCCGAGCTTCATCTCCATCGCCAGCACGTTCGCGGTGCCCGCCGGCAGCACCGCCAGCGGCACGTGGGAATGCACCATGCCTTCCGCCACTTCGTTCACCGTGCCGTCGCCCCCGGCGGCCAGAATCAAATCGGCGCCGCGGCCGATATGTTCGCGCGCAATGGCCCCGGCGGTACGAGGCCCGGTAGTCGGTGACACCGTCACCGAATGTCCGTTGTCTGTGAGGATTTCGACGGCTTTTTTGAGCAGCCTGGCCCCATCCCGTCCGAATTTGCCCGCGCGCGGATTGTAAATCAGGACGGTATTCCTGTAGCTTTCGATCGCGATTTCTCCAATTTCATCATCCCGCAAACCGGCTGGACGCGCCGCCTTACAAAACATAACACCAAGCGGGGCTGGGACTAGTTAAATTATAAATAAGAGGCCGATGCAAGATCCCGCCCGCGAAGTCGAATCGCTGCGCGAACAGCTGCGCCGCCATGAGCATCTCTATTACGTGCTGGATCGCCCGGAGATCACCGACGCGGAATACGACGCCCTGATGCGCAAGTTGCAGGAGCTGGAAGCCGGCCATCCGGAGCTGCTGGCGCCCGATTCGCCCACCCAGCGCGTCGGCGGCAAACCGCGCGAAGGCTTCATCAAGGTACGCCACCGTTCGCTCATGCTCAGCCTCGACAACGCTTTAAACGAAGGCGAGCTGCGCGATTTCGACCGCCGCGTGCGCGAGCTGCTGGGCGGCGCGCCTTTCCGCTACGTCACCGAGCTCAAGCTGGACGGTTTGTCCATGGCGGCGCATTACGCCGGCGGCCGCTTCGTCCAGGCGGTAACCCGCGGCGATGGCACCGTAGGCGAGGACGTCACCGAAAATGCGCGCACCATCCGTTCCTTGCCGCTGCGCATAACCGGCAAACTCGAAGAATTCGAGGTGCGCGGCGAAACCGTCATGAACCGCCGCGCCTTCGAGCGCCTCAATGCCGAGCGCGACGAGCGCGGGCTTTCGCGCTTCGCCAATCCCCGCAATGCCGCCGCCGGCTCGCTGCGCGTCCTCGAGCCCCAGATCACCGCCTCGCGCCGGCTGGAGTATTTCACTTATTTCCTGCTCGAAGACGGCCGCCCGGTCTGCGATAGCCACTGGCAGTCGCTCGAAGAACTGCGGCACATGGGCTTCAAGGTCAATCCGCACAGCCGGATCTGCGCGGACGTGGACGGCGTGCTGGCCTTCTGTGCCCACTGGGAGGCGCGCCGCGACGACCTGCCGTACGAAATCGATGGCGTGGTGGTAAAAGTCGATTCCGTCGAGCAGCAGCGTGCCTTGGGCTACACCGCCAAGGCGCCGCGCTGGGCGATCGCGTATAAATACCCGGCACGCCAGACAAAAACGGTAGTGGAGGGCATCGAAGTGCAGGTGGGGCGCACCGGAGCGCTCACACCGGTGGCGATTCTCAAGCCGCAGCAGATCGGCGGTGTGACCGTGGCGCGCGCCACCCTGCATAACGAAGACGAAATCGAACGGCTGGGCTTGCAGATCGGCGACGAAGTGGTCATCGAGCGCTCTGGCGACGTGATTCCCAGGGTGGTTCGGGTGAGTGCCCAGGGCTCCACGCGCAAGCCGTTCCGCATGCCCGCCGTCTGTCCGGTGTGCGGCGGCAAAGTGGTGCGCGAGGAAGGCGAAGCGGCCAGCCGCTGCATCAATACCAACTGCTCGGCGCGCCTGAAGGAATCGATTCTGCACTTCGCTTCGCGCGGCGTCATGAATATCGACGGCATGGGCGACGCCCTGGTAGATCAGCTTGTTGACCGCGGAATCGTGAGCAGCGTGGCCGATCTCTACTGCCTGACGCGCGAACAGTTGATGTCGCTCGATCGCATGGGCGCGAAATCGGCCGCCAACGTCCTCGCCAATATCGAAAACTCCAAGGCCAATCTTCTACCGCGCGTGCTCACCGCGCTGGGCATACGCTTCGTCGGCGAGCGCACCGCTGTTTTCCTGGCGGAGACCTTCGGCAGCATGGACGACATCGCCAAAGCCGGGCTGGAAGAGCTCCAGCAGGCCGATGAGGTTGGTCCCAAAGTGGCCGAGAGCATCTTCCAGTTCTTCCGCGAACCGCGCAACCGCGAGCTGGTGGACCGCCTGCGCGCCGCCGGCCTGCAATTTACCCACAACACCACACGGCCCAAGGCCGGACCGCTCAAGGGGCTGACGTTCGTGGTCACGGGAACCCTGCCTAACCTGAGCCGCGAAGACGTCAAGAAGCTGATCGAAAGCGCCGGCGGCAAAGTGAGTGGCTCGGTGAGCAGGAAAACCAGTTACGTCGTGGCCGGCGACGACCCCGGCTCCAAGCTGGCCAAAGCCACGGAACTGGAAGTGCCGGTGATCAGCGAGGAGCAGTTGCTCGATCTGATCAAGATCGAGTAAGGGCGGTAGCCTTGCGCCGCTTCGCGCCTGGCGTTACTATTTCCTTTCAGGAAGTCTCCAGGTTGTTTCAGCTTTGACGCTTAATCTGGCCAAGCTCTTCCCCGGGGTGCTGCTTGTGTGCAACATCGGGGCCGCCATCTGCTATGCCTGGGCGGGAGATTATCGCCGCTCCCTCTATTGGGCCGCTTCGGCCCTGTGCATCGGCGCCATCGCTTTCTAAGCTAAGCCCGTGCCGGGTCCTGAACTGCATCGTTTGCCGGATTTTACTGCTCGTTCTTGATCATCTTCCCCAGGTGCTTCAGGCTGGTCCGGATTTCCTCGGTCGCGTCTACCATCTGGTTGGTGTCGTAGATGACCTTGGGCGTCAGAAAAATAATCAGCTCCGAGCGCGACTTGTTGTACGACTTGGTGCCGAACAGGAATCCCACCACGGGAATACGGTTCAGCAGGGGAACGCCCGAAGTCGAATAGGTGTTGGTTTCCGTGATGGCGCCCCCGATGGCGATGGTATCGCCATCTTGCACCGTCACCTGTGTGCTCACCGACCGGTTGGAAAATGCCGGTGAATCGATGTTGGAAGCCGTGTTGGCCTCGGGCGAGCTCACCTGCTGGTCGATGACCATGGTCACGATGCCGCTCGAATTCACCCGCGCCACGATGTTGAGCGTCACGCCCGTGGTCTGGTTGCTGATGGTGTTCGCGAACACCGAGCTGCCGTTCTGCTGGACCCCGCCCACCACCGCCGACGAGGTCGCCACCGGAATCTGGCTGCCCACATTCATGGTGGCCGGAATGCTGTCGGTGGCGATGATGCTGGGCGAAGAAATCACGCGTGAATTACCCGTGCTCTCCTGCGCTGTGAGCACGCCGAGAAGCTGCCGTGTGCGGGAAATCATCGCGCCCGCGGTCAGAGCTATGCCGCCCGGACCTGCCGCGGCCGCCAGCGCCTGGGCGGCGGAAAGACCGCTCACGACGCCGGAACTACCGCTGCCGGATACGTTGTTATTGGTGACGCCGGTGGCGGCGTTGGTGCCCACGTCTTGCAGGAAGCTCTCCACCCCGGCCGAGAAAGCGCCGGTCAGGTCCACTTCGAAAATCTTGGCTTCGATCAGCACCTGCCGCGGCGCCACGTCCAGTTGCTGCAGGAGGTTCCTGATCTGTTCCCAATCCTGCGGCGAAGCCTGCACCAGCACGGTGTTATCCATTGGATTCGGAATAATGTGCGGCCCGGCTATGGGCGCCTGCGCCGCCGCTCCCTGCAGGTATTGCCCGGTCTGTCCGGCTCCCGCGGCGCCGGCCGGAACGGGCCCCGCCACTCCCGCGCCGGTGTAAGCCGCCGCGCCGTAGTTGCCGTAAGGCGGATAACCGCCGGCAGCGTATCCGCCAGCTCCCGGGTACATGCCCATTCCGCCGCCGCCCATTCCCATCGCCGCTCCGTACCCCGAGCCGTTGAAGCCCATGCCGTTCATCGTCATGCTCTGGTTGGTCATCTGCGCCAGCGCCATCAGGGCGGCAGGATTTCCGGAATAGAGCGCCGTTACGGCCGTGGCGATCATATCGGCCCGCTGGTATTTCAAGCGATACACCCAGTTGCTAACCGTGCCCGCCGACATCTTCACCGGTATATCCAGCTTCTCGATCCACTTCTGTACTTCGCCGAAGACAGTCGGATTCGGCGCCACCGCGATGATGGTGTTGATGCGGTCCACCGGAATGAACTTCACCGCGGCGTTCTTGTCGGAGAGCGCGTAGGCCCGGAAAACCGTATCCAGCTCCTTCGCCAGGTCGCTCGGCCGGCTGTTGGAAATGTCGAACAGCTTCACGCGCTGCGAGGCGAAGGTGTCGCTATCGAAGATTGCGATCAGCTCCAGCGTGCGCCGCATGCTGCGGCTGTTGTCCTGCAGGATCAGCATGTTCGCCGGCTCGTAGGTGGAGTGCGTCGCGCCCTCGCCGTAAAACGGCGTCAGCAGCCGGTCCATGTCGCCGGCCGTGGCGTATTTCAGGAAAATCAGGTCCAGCACCATCCTCTCGTCGTCCGGCAGTGTCTTCTGGTCGGCATTCACCATCGGGCTGATGGGAAGCGCGGACACCGAATTCACCGGGACGATGCGATAGATATCGCCCACCTGCACCATGGTGGCCTGGTTCACCCGCAGAACCGTTTCCAGGAACGGCATCATATCGATCGGCTTTACCTCGCCGTACGTGTGGATGGTCACCTTGCCGTTCACCCGTGGGTCCAGAATGAAGTTGATCTTCATCAGCTCGGCGAATCGGTTGATCAGCTCCGTCAGCGGAACATTGTCCAGGGAGAAAAGCTGCGTCTGGGCGGGCCTTGGCGCTGGCGGCGGCACCGTGGCGGCCGGCTGCGGTGGGGGCTGTGTAGCCGGCGGTTGGGCGGCGGCCGGTGCTGTTGCGGGCGGCGCCACGGGTGGTGTCGCTGGCTGCTGTGCCGGCGGTTGGGCCGGCGGTGTTTGCTGTTGTCCAAGCGAGCAAATCGCCAGCCCCGCCAGGCAGGCGATCGGGATTAAACGAATGAGGAAGCGACGCATCGATCTGGTTCCGTAAGCTCCATTTCCACTTGTGTTACTCCGGCCCTACTTCCCGCCAACCTGCTCCCACAGACACGTGCGCCCGAAAGGCGTAACGCGCTCGATCTTGCGAAAGCCGTCGCGCACCGTACCGAAGGGCGTGGTGTCGTTCTGCTGGCACGACGCCGTGCCGAACTGATTCACTTCTCCCGGACCTTTTGCGACGGGCGGTTCCGGCGGAGGAGCCGCGGCCTGCGGCGTAATCACAGTCCGGAACGAGGGGTCTATCTGCTGCTGTTGTGGCGCGCCCGCCTGCGACTGCGATTGCGAATTATCCAGCAGCTCATCCACCAGCTTGTGAACCTTCTTGCCGTGCCATTCCAATTCGATCTCTTTTTGATTGACGCTCAAAAGCTTGAATTGGCCGATCTCCTCGCCGGGACGGATGGTCTCGTAAGGCGAATTGGCGTTCAAGCTCATGAATGCCATGGGGCCCTCGCCCAGGTTCATCATCCCGTGGAACACCGGCAGCGCCGGCATGGGCGGCTCCGGCGGCGGGGGAGGCGGCGGCTCTACCGGCACATCCGGGTTGCGGTCTTTCGACAGCAGAAACTTGTCCGCGATATTTTTATATTTCGCCGGCACCACCGCCGGAGGGTTCGGCAGAGGCGTTAGCGGCGCCACCGGCACGGCTCCCGCCGTCTTGCGCCGGAACTCGGCGGCTTCCCGCGCCCGGGCCGCCTGCCACATCTGCCGCAGTCCGTAGCCGGCCCAGGCCAGCAGCGCCACCAGCGCCAGGTCGAGCGCAATCAGTTTGCGGCTCATGAGGTCGTCCCCGCTTTCTTTTCCGGCAGCAGCTTGCGCGGCACAATGCCGCTCACCCCCAGCCGCACCTGCACCAGTTTCTTCTTGTCCGTGCCGCCGTTGATGCGCACCTGGTTGGTGGCCAGAATCTGCGGCTGGTCCGCCAGCGCCGCCAGCAGGTTCACCAACTGCTCGATGCCGCAAACGAACGTAACTTCCACTCCCACCTCGCCGAAATCGGTGTCGATCGGCGCCTCCGTCCAGCGCTCCACGCCCTTCGTTTCGATGCCGTTGGCTTTGGCTACGCCCTGCACCAGTTCCATTAGTTGCGCCTGCGCCTGCGCCTTGGTGTCGCCCCTTAGCAAACCGCCTTCGCGCGCCGCTAGTTCCGCCTGCGCCTGCTTCAGGATCTGCTCTTTCGCGGGCACCGTGGCCGCTGCCTGCCGCAGCTTCTCCAGCCGTTTTTCCGCCAGCGGGATGGAATCCGTGGCAGCCACCACCATGGTTCCGCCGCCCGACGACGATCCGAATTTCAGCACCCCAAACAGCACCACCGACACCGCCAGAAAAACGGCGTACTTCCGGTCGAGCGTTCCCACCTGCAAGCTCATGGATAGACCCTCGTGGTGTGGATCTGAAACTGTTCGCCCGCGCCCGCTTGCCCCTTGGTGTCCATATCGAAGCCGCTATTGCGGAACAGCGCGGAAGAATCCAGGATTCTGAGCAGCGGCGCTGCCTGCGTCGCTTCACCCGAAATGCGGGCCGACTCGCGCGTCAGCTCGATCATGCTGGTCCACGCCGGCGGCGAAACCAGTTGCGTCAGCTCGTTGAGCGCGTCCAGGTCCTGGCGCGCCCGGCCCCGGTACCGGTCCAGCAACTCGGCTTCCGACCGCAGGTGCGTGGTTTGGCGGTCAAGCGCCGCGGCGCGGTTCGCCCTCGGCTCCACGCGCGCAATTTCGGAGTGCAGTTCGCCCAAATAGCGCCGCTCCGCGTATTTCGAATAGGCCAGCATGCCTCCCGCGGCTAACAGCAGCAGCGCGGCCAGCACCAGCGTGGGCACGAACACCGCGCGCGAGCTCGACCGTCTCCGCTCCGGCGGCAGCACGTTCGCCGACGGCGCCAGCCGGGGACAAGCTCCGGCCAACGCCGTGGCGTACGGCAGTGCGTTGCGGGAAAGGTCGTTCTCCACGGGGTTGACGCGCGGCTTGGGCAGCACCTGCTCCAACCCCAGCGGCGCCGTTTCCGGAGGCAGCCGCAGCTCGGAAAGCGCCAGCGTGGCCGCTCGCTGCGGCGCAGAGTTGAATTCGGCCGAGAACACCGGTCGCGACTGGCTCTCTCCGTACGCTTCCACCGCTCCCGCCGGTGTCCGGCTCAGCGCCAGAAATCCGTCCGCCGGCCGCCCATTCAGCCGGATGGCCGCGTGCACCGCCGCCGCCGAAAACGTGAAGCTCGAAACCGCGATGCCCGCGGCGTTGAACAGCTCCGCATAGCGGTCCACGGCGCTCTTGCGCGCCATCCCCACCAGCACCCAGCCGTATGCCAGCGGCGACCAGCCCCAGCAGATCTCCTCGTCACCGTACGGGTGCAGCGTGTCCAGTTGGAAACGGATGGCGCTTTCCAAATCCTTCCCGGCCACGCCCGGCAGCGCCACCTGCCGCACAATCACATCGCGCCGCGGCAGCAGCACCGTCGCGCTCAGGTATCCCACGCCCGCCGATTTCAGGAAGGCCGCGTATTCCGCGCCCCACTCCGCCGCCGGCCGTTCCGCATAGCCGTGAATCACCAGCCGTCCGAGTACTTGAATGCGTGCCGCCCGCACTTTGGCCGCCACCACTTCCAGATCGGTTGCCCCGATTTCGATTCCCACACCCGACCCGAAGGCCATCAGCTTGCGCAAATCGTGCGTGAGAGAAGTCGGCCGCGGCATTCGTTCAATTGCTCCAGGCGGTGTCGTACCAGCGCAGAATGTGAATGGGAGCGTCAAACCCCTGCGGCATGTACTTCACCTGCGCGGCTACCGTGCGCTTCAGGTCGGAAAGCTTGCCGCCATCCAGCCTGAGCCGTCCGGTGGCGCGCATGGTCACAATGGAATTGCCGCCTACCCGCAATGATGCCGATGCCGCGCCGATCGATCCCAGAAACGAGCCAAGCTGTTGGTCCGTGATCGGCCCCAACTGCCGCCGCTGGAGAATCGCCTGCAGCGCTTGCGGCGTCACCCCGATTGCGGCCAGCACCGCCGGCTGCGCCGTATTGATATCCACCGGGGTGCCGAAGAAGTTGCTGCCCTGGCCATAAACCGTCAGGCAATCGGCCAGGCCCACGTGCCACACCAGTCCCGGCCCCGCCGCGCCTTCGCCGGCCGGCTGATAGCTCCCGTAGAAAATATCTGGCGTGACACCTTTCACTTGCAACAGTTCCTCGATCTCTCTAAAGGACGCGTGCCGCGCCCGAAAAGACGGAACCTGCGAAGAATAATAGCCATCGAACGCGCTGCCCTGGTAGGCCGGTTTGCGCCAATCGTCGATCGCCGTCGCAATCTCCTGCGCCCGCGCCGGGTCCAGCCCCAGCGCCGCGCACAAGCGGAAAAGCTGCTCCAGGCTTGCCTGGTTGATGTTCAGCTTGCCCGTTTCCGGCAGAATTTCCAGCCGCACGTCGCCCGTGGCGAAATGATAGACCGTGCTGGTGACGTTCGGCGGCAGTACGTGCCTGTCGGGATTGTTCACCGACCAGAGCAGTTCCATCGTCCCGCGCTCGATTCCCCCCACCGCCAGGTAATAGCTGCGCAGCGCGTCGAGCGACGTCGCCGTCCGCTCCGTTTCGCCGCGCACCGTGCTGGCGATGGAAAACCCGATCGCCGCCAGCGCCGCCGAAAGCCACAGCACCGCCAGCAGCGCCGAACCCTTTGTGGCGCAAGCACTCGTGCCGACGCCCGGGAGTTTACGTGAGGCTTGCTTGCGTCGAGACGATTCTCGACGCGGCAAGCACGAGTGCTTGCGCCACACGCTAGTAATCCCCATACTCAATCCCCGGCCCGCGATGCAGATATACCGGCGCCGTCACCGTGATCGGCTGCAGCAGCGACGGGTCCGGTTTCATGGGCGCCATCTCCACGCGAATCGCCAGCGGCCAGCCCCCACCCGGTGCTGAGGGCAGCCATTTGTTTGCCGCCGGCTGGTTGGGTACGTTGACCCTAACCAGGTAAGAGAAGCGGCAGTAAGCCAGTCGGTCCGCCAGCACGAATGAATGCTCCGACGTCTCGGGCGGCGCAAACCGGGGAAAGAACCCGCCGGTAGCGGCATCGTTGACCATTCCCAGGCATGAGTGGCCGGCTGTAACCGGCGAATAGGGA
>Ga0335081_10011054_pt1 | contig 14602 bp, 13 predicted proteins | sample Lox_Sample_35_FD_206713 | JGI IMG/M metagenome (GOLD analysis project Ga0335081, IMG submission 206713) | Soil microbial communities from Loxahatchee National Wildlife Refuge, Florida, United States - Lox_Sample_3.5 | ecosystem: Environmental > Terrestrial > Soil > Wetlands | place: USA... | reverse complement strand
ACCGTGTTGGTATCGATGCCGAGTTTCTCCGCGCGCTCTTCGTCGGTCGCGAGCCGATGCGAATCGTAGAAATTCGACATCAGGCCGATGAGCTTGCCGTCGCGAATCATTTCGACCCGATGCGCAGGGGTTCCCTCGCAGGTGATCGCGCGTACGACGGCGCCCGAACGCATCGCAGGATCGTCGGCGAGGCTGAGGCGCGCGTCCATTACCTCGGCGCCGAACTTCCCGTGATACGCGGAACTCGCGGCATGAAATGCGCCGGTGGTGAGCGAACCCAGGATCATATAGTTGATGATTTCCGCGACCGGCTGGGGTCCGAACACGACGCGATAATTGCCGGCCTCAGGACGAACGCCATGATGCATCTTGAGCGCGCGTCCGGTGGCCTTGCGGCCCAGATGCATCGCAACGCGGCGCATAGCGGCGGCCGTACGTCCCACCGCCGAAGCGGTTCCTTTCGCATCGAGAGATTCGACCAGTGCGGTAATCGATGAACTGAAATGCGCGCTCTCATCGCTACGGATGTCTGCGAAGTTGGAGTTGGTGAGCGCGATGCGATCGCGATAGATGCTCACATCACCGCCGACCACGAATCCCGGATGCGCATTTTTCGCCGCACCGCTCTTGGCAAACTCTCCGATCGTCCCGCGCAATACCGTCCATGCCGCCTCGACCAGGCTCGCATCCGATGCGCGCACGAGGTCACTCTTTTCCAGTTTCGCGGCCGCCAGCTTTCGCGGCTCATTCGGAAATCCGTTGAAGTGCGGATCGACGATCATCGCGCGATGCGCGCGCGCCAGCACGGCCCGAATCGCGTCGGCGCTGAAATCACCCGCCTCATACGCGGTACCGACCTCGTGCGGGTCGCGCTTCGCGACGATCCGAATCTGAAAGCCATCGGCGCTGTGCGATTTCAGCTCTTCGACGCCGCGGCACGGAATGTCGGAGGTATAGTTCAGCCGCGCGATGCGATTGTCGCCGCTCGCGCAGTAAATCTCGAACGCGGCGACGTCCTTGTCGCGCACGACAATCGCCGCGGCCTCACGCGCGAAGCTCTTCAGTTGCGAAGCCGGAATCATCGAATCATCCCGCGCCACCCAGACGCGCACGCGAGCGCAGCGTCGGCCCGCCATTCGACATCCGCTTCACCTGCATTGGCTGGCCCTTGCCGCAGTTGGGGATTGCGATGAGCGCGAGATCGTTGCCGACCGCGTCGACGTTCATAAAGAAGCGCTTCGAGTCCGCCATCACGCTGCCCGAGCGATAGAGCTGTCCGATGCGGCCGTGGTCGATCTCGTAGACGCGCCGCGCCGAAATGCGGAAGTTTTCGCGCGATTCCGCGATCGACGGGACCGCGTTTCCGCAAACATAGTAGCCGTGCTCGACCTCGCCGATGATTTTCTCCGGCGGCGTCTCGCCGGGCAGGAAGAACGTATTCGACATGCGGATGAGCGGAACCTGATAGACCTCGGCCGCGCGGGCGGAGCCGTTGGGCTCGACCTCAAGCGCCGCCGCCGTCGCACGGGAATTCATGAAGCCGCGAAAGACTCCGCGATCGATGTGTGAAACCCGTTTCCCCGGCGTCCCTTCATGATCGTAGCGATAGTGGCCGTAGCCATAGAGCGTCGGATCCGAAACCGCCGACAACAGCGGCGACCCGACCTGCTTGCCGATTTCGTTGACGTCGCGACTGCGCAGCAGCCAACTGCGGCCCGCGTACGCGGCTTCCATTTTGAGCGCGCGGTCGGCTTCGCACGGATGACCGACGATTTCATGCGCGACCAGCGCGTTGAAATGCGGATCGGTGACGACGACTACCTCGCGTTCAGATGGCTTCAGCACCGGCGCGGCCGCGAGATCCTGCGCTTCCTTCGCGAGGCCGATAGCGAAGGCAGACAGGCTCGGATTCGCGAGCAGCTCCTCGCGCCATCCTTCCGCGATCGATTCGAAGCCGCGCTGCTGCCCGATGGTATCGTAATTTTCCTGATGCCCCTCGCCCGACTGCGCAACGACGTAGACATCGCCTTGCGAGAATGCGAATGCCTGTGAGATCAGCGAGCCTTCGGTGCTGATGAACAGCTCATGCCGAAGCTCCGAAGTCGCCGCGACCGCATTGAACGCGATGTCGTGCCCGAGGCCCTTGACCTCGCGCGAGGCCTCCAGCGTGATGCGCTTCAGCTCCTCGGGATCGAGCGTGCGCGGATCTTGTTTGAAGACGGCCGCGACTTCATCGCGGATGGCGTCGCGCGGCGCGAACGGCTCGCCGACAATCGATCGCGCGCGCTCGCCGAATCGCTTCAGCAGCGCGGCCTTATCCCGCGCGCTGCTGTGCGCACGAGCGTATGCCTCTTCGAGCCCGCGCTTGATCTCCGCAATCAGCTTTTTTTGGTTAAGTGCGAGGCGCCCGATTTCGGCACCGAACTGACCATGGCCGATCGCGCTGCCGCTGCTCGCGTGAACCGTGACGCAAAACCCCGCGCTCTCGGTCTCGGTGCTATCGCGAGGCTCGCCATTGGTCGCCGCGCCCGAGCGATGGAACATCGCCTCGAAACGCAAGTCGGCGTAGGCGACGCCGCGATGCGCGCGGGCAAAGCGGGCAACGATCTCGTTCCCGCTCCGCTTGAGAATCTCGATGGTGTCGAACAGCTCGATGGTAGGCTCTTAGATGAGGCCTTCGGACATTCTAAATCACGCCTTCGGCTTTGAGCGAATCCAGTTGCTCCGCGCCCAGCCCGAGGAAATCGCGGTAAACCTCGGCATTGTGCTCGCCGTGCAGCGGCGCCGATTTCACGTCGACAGGGGAATGTTCGAGACGCACCGGACATCCTGGCATCGTGAAATCCCCACGCACCGGATGCTTCACCGTCACCACCATCCCACGCTGCTTCATATGCGGATCGTTGAGCAGCTCGACGCTGTCGAGGACCGGACCGCATGGCACGCCGGCCTCGCCTAAAATCCTGAAAACTTCCATCTTGGTGTGCTGCATCGTCCAGGCCGTGATGATTTCCGTCAGCGCCTCGATATTCTTCGCGCGCGTGCGCGGATCGGCGAAACGATCGTCGTTCGCAAGGTTCGGCTGCCCCATCGCGGTGCACAGGTTCTGCCACATCTCCGGCGTCGTACAGAGGATGTAGCAATAGTCGTTGTCACCGCCCGGCGCGCATTTGAACAGATCGCCGGGGCCTGCGCCCGCACGATTACCAACCCGCGGCGACGGCTTCTTGCTGATGTAGGTGCCCATCATCGGCACGCGCACGAAGTTGAAGATACATTCCTGCATCGCGACTTCGACTTTCTGGCCCACGCCGGTCCGCTCGCGCTGAATGTATGCCGCGAGCACCCCGATCGCCGCATGCATGCCGGTGCCGGTGTCGCCGATGGTCGGTCCCGGTTTGAGCGGCGGCGAGCCGGGAAATCCGGTGAGCGACATCGCGCCGCCCGAGGCTTGCGCGATCATGTCGAAGCTCTTGTATTTGCTATACGGGCCGAAGGTCCCGAACCCTTTCACGGTCAGATAGATGATGCGCGGGTTGGTCGCCTTGAGGACATCGTATCCAAGTCCGAGGCCCTCCAATGTTCCGAGCGAGTAATTCTCGGACACGATATCGACCTTCTTCACCAGGTCGAGGAACATCTGCTTGCCCTTCTCGCTCTTGAGGTTCAGTGTCACCGACCGTTTGTTCGCATTTAGCAGCATGAAGTAGAAGGAGTCGACGCCGGGCTTTTCGGTGAGAATCCAGCGCCCCTGCTCGCCCATCTTCGGCGCTTCGACCTTGATCACGTCGGCGCCCAGCCACGCGAGCATTTCCGTGCACGAGGTTCCCGCTTCGAACTGCGTGAGATCGAGGACTTTTACGCCTGCCAGCGCCTTTTCCATCGTCCGCCTCCTTGCCAATCGCGTGAAACGATCCTGACTGAGGTTGTAGCGCTCGGATGTCATTGTGGGCAAGGCTTGATGCGACCTGATTAATCTGCGGGCGCTGATTTGATATTTTGCAAGGGACATCCGATGGCTGAACATCTGGCAAAAATCGCGCGCATCCGCGACGAACTCAATCGCGGCTTCCTCGAACGCGCCGAACTGATCGATGGCGCACTAACCGCATTGCTATCCTCCAATCATGTGCTGGTGATCGGACCGCCGGGGACCGCGAAATCGATGCTGGCTGACGAGCTGTGCCGCCGTATCGAAGGCGCGAACTATTTCCAATGGTTGCTGACCAAGTTCAGCACGCCCGAGGAGATTTTCGGCGCCGTCAGCCTGAAGGGCCTCGAAGAAGACGACTACCGCCGCGTCACGTCGCATAAGCTGCCCGAGGCGCACATTGCATTCCTCGATGAAATCTTCAAAGCCAACTCATCGATCCTCAACGCCCTGCTTACCGTGATCAACGAGCGCGTGTTTCACAATGGCCGCGAGCGCGTGCAGGTTCCGCTCATCACGATGTTCGGCGCCTCCAACGAGCTGCCCGATGAGGACGAGCTCACCGCGCTCTACGACCGCTTCATGCTGCGCTTCATGGTGGATTACATCGGCGAGGAGTTCCGCTTCCTCAAGATGCTGGAGGGCGTGAAGTCGGAGGCGCGCACGACCATCACATTCGCCGATCTCGATGCGGCCCGCGCCGACACTGCGAACATTTCGATCGCATCCGGAATCTTCAGATCAATCGCGGCTTTACGCCGCGAACTGGCGGCTCAGCAGATCGTCGTATCCGATCGACGCTGGAAGAACTCGCTCGATGTGCTCCGCGCGCACGCAATCGTACTCGGCCGAAATACAGTGACCGAGGACGACCTCATCTTCCTCGAACACGTGCTGTGGAAAGATCCGGAGGAGCAACCCAAGGTGCGCGAGGCGATTCGCCGCCTCGTCAAGGGCTATGAAGAAGAAGCGCGCGAGCTTCTCATCCAGAGCCAGGAGCTGAAGGAGTACGCGCTCGACCGGCAATGGGAGAGCGAGGAGATGCGCAATCGCGCGCTGATCGAAGCGCACGCGAAGATCGCCAACATCCTCAAGAAGTTCGACAATCTCCTGCGTGAGGCGAGCGAGGGCGGCAAATCGGTCACCAGCGCCGAGGCGATGCGCGCCCAGGTCAAGGACCTCCAACAAAACATGCTGCGGCGGATGTGACATGCCGGCCGAGGAATCCAGCGCCGCGATCGTGTTGCGCGCGCGTGACTATTCGGAATCAGATCGCATCGTCACGCTGCTTACGCGCGACTTCGGCAAGCTCTCGGGCATGGCCAAGGGCGCGAAGGCCTCGCGCAAACGCTTTGAGCGCAAGCTCGAGCCGTTCTCGCACGTGATGCTGTATTTTCGGCGCCGCCCCAATGGGCAGTTGGTCTTCGTCACGCGCGCAGAAGCTTCGCCGGACCTAAATCCATTCGCGATCGAGGACGACCTCACGAAGATCGCGCTCGGAAGTTACATGCTCGAACTCGCCGACGCTTTCACCTCAGAAGAGGCGGAGGCGAACGGCGCGTATCGCGTGCTCGCCGAGGCGCTTGAAGCGCTCAGCGCCGGGCGCGCGACGGTCCCGCTGCGGCAAGCCTACGAACTGCGCATGCTGCATTGGGCGGGGTACGGGCTCGACTTCGCGCGCTGCCGCAACTGCGCCGACGCAATCGCGCAGTCGGCATACTTCATCGTGTCGCGCGGCGGCGTGGTGTGCGCGCGCTGCCGCCCGATGATTCCCGACGGCGCGCTCAAACTCGAAGCCGCAAGCGCGTCGGCGCTGGTCAGTCTCGCTACCACGCATTTCGCCTCGGCCCTCGATGCGCGCGCGGCGGCAGCCGATGGCGCGCTCGCGATCTCGCGCTTCGTCGCGTCGGTGCTGGATCGGCGGCTGCGCTCGCTCGCGTTCCTCGATTCGATGCTGGCGCCGAACGGCGCGCATTGAATCATCCGCCCGCGTGCTTCTCGCTCGCGCCGCCGTCGATAATCTCCGGCGCCATATAACCTTTCGAATGATGCTCGATGAGGATGATACCGCAGTTGGGCGGGACGTGTGCGTCGTCCCACACGCCGGTCACGTGCGCCCATAGCGCCATCATCACGCCCCCATGGCTAACGACGACCACGTCGCGCGACGGATGAGCCCTGGAGAGGCGATCGAGAATCGGGCCGACCCGCTTCTTCACGTCTTCGAAGCTCTCACCATCCGGCGGTTGCCATAGCCACGGACGTTTCGGATCGTACCCAGGCGTCGCGAAGACCGATTCGTAGGGCTGACCCTTCAGCGAGCCGACGTCGCGCTCATGCAGGTCGTGCTCGACCTCGAGCGGGAGCTTCAAGATTTCCGCAATGACGCGTGCGGTCTCTCGCGCGCGCACGTATGGGCTGGATACCACGATCTCGGTTTCGAAACGTTTCGCGATGATATGGCCGGCGCGCTGCGCTTGTTCGTACCCGAGTTCGGTGAGCGCGAGTTCGTGCGGAGTAGTGGTGAAAATTTGCGCGCGATTGCCGACGCTTTCGCCGTGGCGGACCAGAATCAGCTTACCCATTTACTCTCACTTCGATTCGAGATTCCTACGCAACTGGAGAAATGGCTCTATCAGATCGATGGGCAGGGGAAATACCGTGGTCGAGTTATGTTCGGTGGCAATTTCCGCCAGCGTCTGCAGATAGCGCAACTGCAGCGTAATCGGATTCTTGTTCATGATGTCCGCGGCTTCGGCCAGCCGCTGCGCGGCCTGAAACTCGCCCTCGGCCGCGATGATCTTCGCGCGCCGCTCGCGTTCGGCCTCGGCCTGCGCCGCGATCGCGCGCTGCATCTCCTGCGGCAAGTCGATGTTCTTGAGCTCGACCAGCGTCACCTTGATTCCCCACGGCTCGGTTTGCGCATCGACGATGGTCTGGATCTGCGCGTTGACCTTGTCGCGCTGGCTCAGCAGATCGTCGAGTTCGGTCTGACCGCCGACTGAGCGCAGCGTGGTCTGCGCGATCTGCATGGTGGCGAAGAGATAGTCGGCGACCTCGGTCACCGCTTTCGACGGATCGAGCACCCGGAAGTAAAGCACCGCGCTCACTTTAACCGTCACGTTGTCGCGGGTGATGACGTCCTGCGGGGGAATGTCGAGCGTGACTGTCCGCAGATCGATGCGCGCCATTTTTTCCAGGATCGGGATGATGAAGATGACGCCCGGACCGCGATACGGGGTCAGGCGCCCAAGCCGGAATACGACTGCGCGCTCGTATTCGTTGAGCACCCGCAGGCCTCCAAGCACGAAAATCACAAAGAAGAAAATTACTACACTAAGTGCCGCCCCTGCTGCCGCCATGATGTTTCCTCCCCGCCGCCGCGTACGCGGCCTTTTCTCATCCGGTTTTCCGGACCTTCAATTCCAGTCCGCTGATCGAGGTAATCTGCGCATGCGAGCCGGCCGGCAATTCGTCACTGCTACTGGCGCGCCAGATTTCCCCGTGCACGAAGACCTTGCCGGGAGCGTCGGGTGCGATCGGCTGTCGAACCTCGGCCACTTCGCCAATCAAACCTTCCCTGCCGGTGGTTGCAATATGCCCGCGCTCGCGCGCAATGAAGTAGCTGATAAGCAGGATGATTGCGGAAAGCGAACCCGCGGCGCCATAGACGATGCTGTGCTGGACCGCGATATCGGTCTTAGAAGTATCGATGAGCAGCAGCGACCCGATCAGCAGCGCAACCACTCCGCCGATTCCCATCACCCCATAGCTGGTGACAAACGCTTCCGAGGCCAACATTACTACCCCGAGTAGCATCAGAAGCAGGCCCGACAGCGTAACCGGCAGAATCTGGAAGGAGGCAAGCGCGACCAGCAAACAGATGGCTCCGACAACCCCGGGCAGATAAACGCCCGGATGCGCGAACTCGAAATACAGTCCGAGCACGCCGGCGATCATCAGGAGATAGACGAGGTTGGGATCGGCCAGGGTGTCGAATACGGTCTGGCCGAGGGTCATCGAGCGCTGCCGCACTATTGCATCGGCCAGATGCAACGTCACCTTTTGCCCCGCGAGCTCAACCGTGCGGCCGTCAGCCTGCTTGAGGAGATCCGGGATGCTGGTCGCAACAAGATCGATGACCTTCGACTCGAGCGCTTCGCGATCGCCGATCATGACGCTATTGCGGACCGCCTTTTCGGCCCAATCCTCGTTGCGTCCGCGCTGGCGCGCGGTGTTGCGCGCGAGCATCGCGGCATAGTTCTCGACCTTGGTCCCGAGCTCGCCCTTCACGTCGCCACCGTTTTCGGTCACCGGATGCGCCGCGCCGATATTGGTTCCGGGCGCCATCGCCGCGATGCCCGCCGCTTCGGTGATGAAAGTTCCCGCCGACGCCGCGCTCGCGCCGGTCGGTGCGACATAGACGATCACAGGAATCGGCGCCGCGAAGAGATCCTTAATGATACGCTCCGCCGACGTCATCAGCCCGCCCGGCGTGTCGAGTTGTATGATTAGTGCGCGCGCGCCACCGACTTGCGCCGATGCGATCGAATCCTCGATGAAGTGCGACACCGCCGGATTGATCGAGCCATCGATTTTGATCAACTCGACCCATGGCCGATTGTCCATCCTCTCTCCGGAAGTGGAATTAGGCGCGTCGGCCGATGCCATGACCGCGCTCAGTATTGCTGCGATCAGCAATAACCCCATCACTCGTGAAGGTGCGCGCACTAGGACCTTCGTCCGGGGATCGGACGCCCGAGGAATTTCATCACTTCCTGTATATCACTCCAGACCAGCCGTTTGTCGCCGGGGTTGCGCAGCAGGTACGCCGGATGGAAAGTCGGCATCATCTTGATGCCGCGCACCTCGTGCCAGCTGCCGCGCAGCTTGCTGATCGGCGTCTTCAGCTTCAGCACCGACTGCACCGCGAACGTGCCGAGCCCGACGATGACGCGCGGCTTGACCAGCTCGATCTGACGAAACAAAAACGGCTCACACGCCTCGACCTCGTCGGGCTCGGGGTTGCGATTGCCGGGCGGACGGCATTTGACGACGTTGCAGATGTAGACCTCGCCGCGCCGGAGCCCCATTCCGCGCTCAATGATGTCGGTGAGCAACTGCCCCGCGCGTCCGACGAATGGCTCGCCCTTCAGGTCTTCGTCGGCGCCCGGACCTTCGCCGACGAACATCAGCTCGGCCTTCGGATCGCCGATGCCGAAGACGAGGTTGGTGCGGCCGCCGTGCAACTTACATCGCGTGCAGTTACCGATGAACGTCTGCAGGGCCGGGAGGTCGGCGGTCTTGTCGAGTCCGGGATACTTCGCGAACAACTGGATTCCTGCCGCGGCTGGTGCCGAAGGTGCGACAGCCTGTGGCGCTGGCTTAGCAACAATCGGAGCGGGACGCGCAGCTTCGCGCGCTGCCGCGACCTGGCGATCGCTCCTCGGCAGGCCGTCCATCCCCTCCTCGCGAATCTGCGCGACATAGTCGCGTATCGAATCCAGCAGCAGCTTGTCAGTAGCCATCGCGCCGGGATTATAGACCGGGGAGCGAATCGAATGTGAGGAGCGCGGCGATGATCACTTAACAGCGCGAACGGCGCGGGTTTTAGGCGCCCGTGCCCGCAGCGCCACAATCCGATCGAGGATCCGATCGGCGACTTCGTCCTTGGTCAGCTTCGGATGATTCTCGACCCGGCCGTCGGAGCCATAAATCGTCACGATATTGGTATCGACGGCGAATCCTGCACCTTCCTGCGTGACGTCATTTGCGACAATCAGATCGAGGTGCTTGCGCTTGAGCTTGTCGCGCGCGTTGATCTCGAGGTCCTGAGTCTCCGCCGCGAAGCCAACCAGCAAGCGATTTCCTTTCTTGGCCGCGATGCGCGGCATCTCGTCGGCGATCGATTCCATCTCGAGCGTGAGGCCCTTGGGATTCTTCTTTACCTTATGCGCGGACGGGTTCGCGGGCCGGAAATCCGCGATCGCCGCAGCCATCACCAGCGTCGTCGACCATGGGAAATTGCGCGAGGTTGCGGCCAGCAGGTCGCGGGCGCTGACCGCATCAACGCGCTCGACACCATAGGGCGTGGCCATCGATGATGGCCCGGCTACCAACCGCGCCTGCGCGCCACGACGCCAAGCCGCACGCGCGATCGCGAAGCCCATCTTTCCCGAGGATCGATTCGACACGAAGCGGACCGGATCGATCGCCTCCTGCGTCGGACCCGCGGTCACCAGTAAGCGTTCGGCGGCGAGATCGTGCGGCGACAGCATCCGCTCTAGTTCTTCGACGATGAATGCGGGATCAGGTAGACGCCCCTTGCCTTCGTAGCCGCACGCGAGCTCGCCCTCGGCCGGCTCGACGATGGTCACGCCGCGCGCCCTCAGCTTGGCAAGGTTCTCAGCGACGGTCGGATGCGCATACATGTGCACGTTCATCGCGGGTGCGAATGCGACCGGCGCCTGCGTCGCGAGCAGCACCGTGGTCACGATGTCATCCGCGATTCCGGTCGCGGCTTTCGCGATAATGTCGGCGGTCGCCGGCGCGATCACGATCGCATCGGCGCTGTCGGCGAGCCGGATGTGGCCGATTTCGGATTCCTGGGTGAGATTGAAGGTCTCGGTCGCGACGGGATTCTGCGAAAGCGTTTGTAATGTGAGCGGGGTGATGAACTCGGTCGCGTTGCGCGTCATCATCACGCGGAGGTTGGCGCCGCGCGCAATGAGCTGGCGGACGATCTCGGCGCTCTTGTAGGCCGCGATGCCCCCGCTCACGCCGAGTATGATGGTCTTATCTTTGAGCCGTGACATCAGCGCGTTCCCAAGCTTCCGTGAAGCGCTTCCGAGCGGCGGGAGAGAGGTCGACTCTTGCAAAATAGTCTTTCGGGTACAGGTAGTCTTCGCCGCTTTCGTCGATGACGCGGATCAGCTTGTCTCGTTCTCCATCGGCATCAGGCAAAGTCCGATAGACCTTCCGAAGTTCGAGCGAGGCCGGATAGGCTTTATTGTGAACGCACATGACAAACTGAGCGCGGCCATTACGATGAGTTGGAACGCGGCCGTTTGTACGACTTATGCGGGCCATTTTCGCTTGATCTTGAATTCCTTTCGACCGACGCCGTGACATTCGTACCAGTGTAGCTCCGCCATACGGATCGTACCATTAGCGAGACGTACCGGAACAATGCCTTTAAGCTTCCTCCATTTCTTTCCGCCGTAGGATTTTCGCAGCCGCGCCAGGTCCTGAATCGATTTACCCTGCGCTATCGTCTCGGTGTCGGCCAGTTCGCCGATGATTTCGAAAAGCTCAGGTTCAATCGTAATACTCCAACCCCAAGTGCGTGATAAGGTCCTCGCCGCGCATCCAGCGCAGCGTGTTCTTCAGCTTCATCAGCTGGATGAAGACGTCATGCTCGGGATACAAACCCGGCGCGACCATCGGCGCCTTGAAGTAGAAGGACAGCCACTCCTGGATGCCGCGCATGCCGGCGCGATGCGCGAGGTCGAGGAACAGCACGAGATCGAGCACGATCGGCGCGGCGAGAATCGAATCGCGGCACAGGAAGTCAATCTTGATCTGCATCGGATAGCCCAGCCATCCGAAGATGTCGATATTGTCCCATCCCTCTTTCGCATCGCCGCGCGGCGGATAGTAGTTAATGCGGACCGCGTGGAAGACATCTTTGTATAGCTGCGGATAGAGCTCGGGCTGGAGAATCTGATCGAGCACCGAGAGCTTGGTTTCTTCCTTCGATTTGAAGGAGCCCGGATCGTCGAGGACCTCGCCGTCGCGATTGCCGAGGATATTGGTCGAGAACCATCCCTTCACGCCGAGCATCCGCGCCTTGAGTCCTGGCGCGATGAGCGTCTTCATGAAAGTCTGGCCGGTTTTGAAATCCTTGCCGCAGATAGGAACGTTGTTGTCGCGCGCGAGTTCCAGCAGCGCGGGCGTATCGGTGGTGAGGTTCGGCGCGCCATTCGCGTATGGGATGCCGAGCTTCAGCGCGGCGTATGCGTAGATCTGGCTCGGCGCGATTTCTGGATCGTTCTCGCGCAGTCCGTACTCAAAACGCTTCAAACTCGAATGCACATCGGAGGCGCGATGGAAAACTTCGGTCGAGCCGCACCAGATCATCACCGTGCGCTCAATGCCGTGATACTTCTGGAACTGCCGGATGTCCTCCATCAGCAGCTCGGCCTTGTCCATCTTGGTGCGCGCTTCCTTCACGTTGGGGCCGTGGATGCGGCGCACGTATTCGTTATCGAACACCGCCTCCATCGGACGGAGCGCTTGCAGCGGTTCGCGCAGCTTGTCGAGTAGCGAGGCCTCCAGCACGCCGGCGTGCTTCGCCGCCTCGTACGCGTTGTCCTCGTAGATGTCCCATCCGCCGAACACGAGGTCTTCGAGCTTCGCGAGCGGAACGAAATCCTTGATGAGCGGGGTGCGCGCGTCGGTGCGCTTGCCCAATCGGACAGTCGCGAGTTGCGTGAGCGATCCGATCGGTGCGCCGAGTCCGCGTTTCACCGCCTCGACACCCGCGATAAAGGTAGTTGCGACCGCGCCCATGCCGGGCATCAACACGCCAAGCTTGCCGGCCGCCGGCGCGATGCTGACCTTATCCTTCTTAGCGGTGCTGCTGGTTGCCAATCAGGTTTTCTTAAATCGCGAGGGAAAATCGGGCCCGAAGGTTTGCTCCGGGTGCAGCTTCTTCGCGCGTTCGATCAGCACTTCTTCGGTCTCGGGAATTTTCGGATCGGGAATGCAGCAATCGACCGGGCAGACCGCGGCGCATTGCTCCTGATCGAAGAAGCCGACGCATTCGGTGCACTTGTCCGGCACGATATAGTAGATGTCCTGCTGGATCGCTTCGCCGGTTTGGCCGTCGAGTTCCCACGGCGCACCGCCTTCGTAGATCGCGGTGTTGGGGCATTCGGGCTCGCACGCACCGCAGTTGATGCACTCTTCGGTTATGACAGTTGCCATCTTGCCGGTCCTGAGTGTGGTCGAAAAATGATACGGGCGCTCGCGGTGGCGGGCAACATCATCACCTGTCCTCCGGCATCAGCGCGACAACTTTCTTCGCGAGGTCGAGGTAGGCCTGACTCGCCGGATGCTTCGGATTCGCGACCGTAATCGGCACGCCCCGATCGCCGCCCTCGCGAATCGCGATATCGATAGGAATCCGCTCCAGCACCGGAATCGATTCTTCGGTGGCCATCTTATCGGCGCCGCCATGCCCGAAGATCTCATCGCGCTCGCCGCAATCGGGGCATAGGAATGCGTTCATATTCTCGACGATACCGAGGATCGGGCAGTGGACCTGGCGAAACATTTTAACCGCGCGGCGCGCGTCGAGCAGTGCGACATCCTGGGGCGTCGTGACGATCACCGCGCCATCGACGGGGACTTGCTGCGCGAGCGTGAGCTGCGCATCGCCGGTGCCGGGCGGCAAATCGACGATGAGAAAATCCTGCGTGCCCCACAGCGTGTCCTTGAGGAATTGGCGCACCGCGCCCATCACCATCGGGCCGCGCCAAATCACCGGCGCCTTCTCGCCCAGGAAGAATCCGATCGAGACCAGGTTCACGCCATACTTTTTGATCGGGTAAAAATGCTGCTGGTCGAGCGCACGAGGCCGTTCGTCGCCGGTCCCGAACATCATCGGAACCGACGGGCCGTAAATGTCGGCATCCATCAGGCCCACGCTGAGGCCCAATTGCGCCAGCGCAACCGCGAGATTGGCGGCCACCGTCGATTTGCCGACGCCGCCTTTTCCGCTGCCAACCGCGACGATATATTTCGTGCCGGGCAGCCGCGCACGGCCGGTCTTCTCGCCCAGCTCGGGTTCGATGCGGCGGACCCGCAGCTCGACGTCATCGAGGCCGAGGCCGTGCCCCAGCGCCTGATGAATTCCATGCGCGAGCTGCTGCATCACCTCGTCGCGCTCGGTCGCCTGACGGATGGTGATCGCGAAGCCACGTCCATCGGGCTTCGGCTTCACCTCCTCGACAATGCCGAGCGAGAGAATGTCGGTGTCAAAGTTCGGATATTTGACAGCGCCGAGGGCCTCGATGACCGCCTCCGGTGGAACTACTTTCGCCACTTATGCGATTAGACCAGATGCATAAGGGAAAGTGAACCAGCGCGGCGCGCGGTGGCGAGCCACGGAGCGCGCTGCGGATTGAAGCTAGTTCGCCAGACGACGGTCGCGCAGCGCGGCGAAGATTTCTCCCATCGAGAGGAAAATCTTCACCAGCTTGCCGAGCTCTTCGCTGCCGTGCTCGGCCTTCGCCTTGACCAAGGTGCTGATGCCGAAGCGATGAAGACTGAGGATCGCTTTCACGACGTCAGGCGTGCCCGACAGATCGATGCCGCGATCCAGGTAGCCGAGCAGCTCGATGCATCGATCGAGGCGATAGTCGGCTTCCGGATAGCTCGCGACCTTGTAAAACTGATGCGCCTCGTCGGTCCATCGCGCGAGGCGAGAGTATAATTCCTCGTAAGCTGATTCGCCATCGAGGCTAATGTTCTGTGCTTGTGCGTATGCATTGGACATTCTTTCTCTCCCCGGGCAGATTCAGATCATCACGTCGACATCGTCAGACTGGAACCGGTACTGCTGCGGGAAGAACTCGAGCTGTCTGAGTTCAAGGAATTGAGGAAGTC
>Ga0335081_10011053_pt1 | contig 14602 bp, 12 predicted proteins | sample Lox_Sample_35_FD_206713 | JGI IMG/M metagenome (GOLD analysis project Ga0335081, IMG submission 206713) | Soil microbial communities from Loxahatchee National Wildlife Refuge, Florida, United States - Lox_Sample_3.5 | ecosystem: Environmental > Terrestrial > Soil > Wetlands | place: USA... | reverse complement strand
GTGCATTATTTTTCATATAGCTAACACGTGGATACGCTATATTCAACGAGGTTTTTACCCGGTATCCGCCCAGCTGTATTGCCTTGGCATTATAATGCAGGTAAGTCACCGGCCATGAAATCGCCTTCGCCCCGGCCTGTCCCACGCGACAGCGACGCCTATCTGCATCGCCTCGGCGAACGCGTGCGGATGTTGCGCAATCAACGCGGCATGTCGCGCAAGGTTCTCGCCGCGCATGCGCGTGTATCGGAGCGCTATCTGGCGCAAATGGAAGCGGGCAAGGGCAATTGCTCCATCGTGCTACTGAGGCGCATCGCCCGCGCCATCGGCCTGCCGGTGACGCAGCTCGTGCAGGATGCGAGCGAACCGCCGCTCGACCTGGTGCTGCTCTCGCAGTTCCTCGAACGCCTGCCCGCCCCCGCGCTGACCGAAGCGCGCGCGTTGTTGCTCAAGCGTTTTGGCGAAACTTCGGATGCCCGGCGGCGGCGCATCGCGCTCATCGGGCTGCGCGGTGGCGGCAAATCGACCCTCGGCCGTCTGCTCGCTGACAAACTCGGCGTGCCCTTCATCGAACTCGACCGCGAGGTGGAAAAACGCAGCGGAGCTTCGCTCAACGAGATTTTCGACATGTTCGGTCAGGAAACCTTTCGGCGCGCCGAACGTGAGGCGCTGGAAGCTGTGCTGGCGAAATACCGCGAATTCGTCATGGCCACCTCTGGCTCCATCGTCACCGAGCCGGGCACGCTTGAACTGCTGCTCGCCTCGTGCTTCACGGTCTGGGTCCGCGCGACGCCCGACGAGCATATGCGCCGGGTAATGGCGCAAGGCGACATGCGGCCGATGGCGAACAGCGGGCGCGCCATGGCCGATCTCGTCTCCATTCTCAAGAGCCGCGAGCCGCTTTACGCCAAGGCGGAGGCGGCAGTCACCACCAGCGGCAAAACGCCGGAGGACACTGTGGGCGAGCTGATGCGCCTGATGGGCGTTTCCAATGGTTCCGCGCGGCGCAGCGCGTGAGCGGGCGGCGATGGCTGGGGAGTTCTGAATGAGCGAGACGATCAAAACCGACGTATTGATCATCGGCGCCGGCCCGGTCGGCCTATTCGCCGTCTTCGAGCTCGGTCTGCTCGACATCAAGGCGCACCTCGTTGACATTCTCGACAAGGTCGGCGGCCAGTGCGCCGAGCTTTATCCGGAAAAGCCGATCTACGACATTCCCGGCCTACCCATCGTCACCGGTCAAGGCTTGACTGAAGCGCTCATGGAACAGATTCATCCGTTCAAGCCCACCTTCCACCTCGGCGAGATGGTGACCACTCTGGAGAAGCTCGGCGACGCGCAATTCCGCATTGGCACCGACGCCGGCAAGACGTTCGAGACCAAGTGCATCGTCATCGCCGCCGGCGGCGGCTCATTCCAGCCCAAGCGGCCGCCGATCCATGGTATCGAAGCCTATGAACAAAAGTCCGTGCACTATGCGGTGCGCAAGATCGATGCGTTCCGCGGCAAGCGCCTGCTGATCGTCGGCGGCGGCGACTCGGCACTCGACTGGACGCTCAATCTGCAGCCGGTTGCCAAGCGGTTGACGCTCGTGCATCGGCGCGACGAATTCCGCGGCGCGCCGGACAGCGTCAACAAGATGCGGGCGCTGGTGGCCGAAGGCAAAATGGATCTCAAGATCGGTCAAGTGTCGGCTCTAGAGGGAGCCGACGGCGCGCTCACTGCCGTTACCGTCAAAGGCAATGACGGCTCGACCTCGCGCATCGAGCTAGACGCCATGCTGCCGTTCTTCGGACTCACCATGAAGCTCGGACCGGTGGCCAATTGGGGGATCAAGCTTGAAGACGAGTTGATCCCGGTCGACACCGCCGCCTTCGAGAGCAACGTGCCCGGCATCTTCGCCATTGGCGACATCAACACCTATCCGGGCAAGCTCAAGCTCATCCTTTCCGGCTTCCATGAAGCGGCGCTGATGGCGCAGAAGGCATACAAATACGTCTATCCCGACAAGCGGCTGGTGTTCCAATACACGACCTCCTCCACAAGCCTGCAGAAGAAACTCGGAGTGGCCTGAACCTTGCCCAAGATCACCTACATCGAACACGACGGCACGACGCACACGGTCGACGCCGAAGTCGGCGCCACGGTCATGGAAACCGCGCTGCGCCACGGCATTTCCGCCATCGTCGCCGAATGCGGCGGCGGCTGCACTTGCGCCACCTGCATGGTGCACGTCGACGAGGCCTGGACCGGCATTGTCGGACCGCCCTCGGCCGACGAAGAGGAGATGCTCGACGCCGCCTTCGAAGTGAAGCCGAACTCGCGGCTGTCCTGCCAGATCAAGGTCACCGACGAGCTCGACGGCCTGATCGTGCATACGCCGAGCTATCAGGGCCGTTGACGCGGGCGGAATGGCTAACGGCTGGTAAACCTCCGCCGCGGATTTTCAGCAATTTCTGCAACGGGATTGTACGTATTTTATGGAAAACTCGATGCGTCGCCGGGATAGATTTGGAGCCCTGCCGTGATGACATCGAACCGGAAATTCGCGCTTTTGATCGGAGCCGCCACCTGCCTGCTGGCCGTGATGTATACGGCACCGATTTTCGGCGCCGACGATCCGCTGATGTCGATGCGTATCGAAGTGGGCGCACTGCCGATGCAGGACGTCGCCGACAACGAAGCGATGATGGGGCCGCTGCGCCAGCAGGCGAGCGCCGCGCTCATGCGCCTCGAGCTCGCGGCCGCGACACACCAATAAGCGTTCAGCCGCCGTCACCGATGATCGTATAGGGCGCCCAGAACAGCGGGTGGCCGTACGTGAACAGCGTCTTGCCGCTCGTGTCGGTGAAGCCCTTGCCGTCCAGCAATGCCATCATCGCCTCACGCAATGCTTCGGCGCGACTGAGAGTCGGATCGGTCGCCTGGCGGTGGAACAGGTCGCTGACCAGTTCACGCGCAGACGCCGAATGCACGGACCAGTTGGTGACCAAAATCGTGCGCGTGCCGGCATAGAAGAAAGCCTGGCCCAAACCCGAGGCGGCTTCCGCACCGGCGCCGGCGCCGGCCGCGGTATTGCAGGCCGACAGCACCACCCAGTCGGCATCGAGCTTGAGGGCCAGGATCTTTTCCATGGTCAGTAGCCCGTCGCCGGGCCCGCCGGCGACCGCAGGCGCAGTCAGGGCCAGCGCCGGTTGCGTGAGGCCATTGAGTTCGCCCGGCACCAAGCCGTGGGTGGCGAAATCGATGATGCGGTAGTGCGAGAGATCTGTCGTTTCCACCGTCTTTTCATTGGCGTCCTTGCCGAGATGCAGCACCTGAGCGGGATCGAGATTGAGCGCCTTGGCGATGGCGATGAGTTCGGCGCGGGTGTCGGGCAGCCGCGGCAATTGCGCAAGATCGGCGCTGCTCACGCCTTCAGTGTGCGGGCTCGAGCGCCGCTTGAGCGGCACGCCGCGGGTCACGGAGGCTGTGTCGTTTGATGCGACCTGCACAGGCTTCTCGTCCGCCGCGGCATCGGCAGCCTGTTCCGCGCTGAAATACGGATCACCGAAGCCGATAAAGGGATCGCGCGACAGCAAGCCCGCCGGCAATTGCCGGAGCGTGCGTAGCGAGGACGCCGACGGCACAAGCGTCACCGCGTGGGTGCGCGCAAGCCAGGGCACGTTGCGATAGCCGGAGAACAGCAACCCCTTGTCGTCCTGCAGCGTAGCAGGCGCGGTCGGCAACAGCGACAGCGGTAACAGGCCGAGTGCGCCGTTGGTCACCACGATCAGGCTCTTCGCCTGCTTCCAGCCGGCTTCGACCGGCTTCAACAGCGTGCTGTAGAGCTGATAGGCGGCGGCGAGATCGAATGGCGGAATGTCGGAGATCGTCGCCACGTCCGGCTCGAGCGACTTGCGCAAGCGATGCACCGCCGACTGGATGTCGGGTGCCGTCGCCGGGATCTTGGCGAAGGCCACCTTGCCATCCTTCGGCACCGCCCAGACGAAACTGGCATTGTGGCCGAAATAGAACGAGAGCAGCGCCTCGTCCGGCTTGAGGATGGCCTTGATGTCCGCAACCGAAGGCGGCTTGGGCGTGATCAGATTGGCGTAGCTCGGGAAGCGCTTGGCGATCTCGGCGCGCAGCTTGTCGCGCTGAACGCGCAGATTGCCGATCGCCACGTTGAGCGCCTTGACGCCCGTTTCGTCGCGCTGGCCGGACGGCAGTGCCAGCGCGTTATTAAGCGTGCCGAGTTGGGCGTTGACCTGCTTGGTCAGGTCCTGCTCCTGGCGAACGAGCTCGGCTAGCGCCGGATCCTTGATCTGCGCGCGCGCGCTCGATTCGGCGAGGGCATGTTGCACGGTCTGGCCGCGGATCGAATCCGCGAGCGCAAATGTCTGCACCGCGGCGCTATCGTCGCCTTCGGCTGCCGGCATGCGATTGAGCAAGATGATGTAGTTTTCGATGTAAATTTGCAGACGATCGCTGCGCAGCGCCAGCGCCGCGGAATTGTCGGTGTCGGCATTTTCGCGCGCACCCGCCATAAGAACGGGAAGCGCGGCGTCCAATTCACGCTTGGCCTCCTCGTCGCGGCCGAGGCGCATATAGCCGACCGCCAGATTGCCGCGGGTGTTGGCGACGTCGTAGCTCGCCTCGCCGGTTTGCGCGATCTGGCGTTTGAGCAAAGCCTGCGCCGCGGCAACGCCGCGCTCGAACTGGCCGGCAGCATAAAGCGAATTGATGCGCGAGCCGTTGAGGTCGAGGGATTCACGGAGCTTCGGATCCCAATTCGCGGTCGCTTTATCGATTTCTGCATAGATTGCGATCGCTTCTTTGCGTTTGCGTTGCAGATTGAGGATGTTCGCGAGCGTCGCGAGTTCGTGCACCACCGTTCCTGAGTCGTCGGCGACGCCGACCTGCCGGTTGATGTCGATAGCGACGTGCATCAACTGTTCCGCTTCCGGATAGCGGCCTTGATCGATCAGGACGCTGGCGAGACCGCCGATAAAGATCGGCACGGACGGATTGTATTTGCCCTTGTCTTTCAGCCGTGCCAGCAACGCGCGCCGTGCATCGGCCTCGGCCTCGGCAAGACGGCCCTGTTTCGCCTCCATAAACGCCGTGTCGAGCACCATCCGATCGGCGGCTTCCAAAATCTGCGACTCCGGCGGCGGATTTTTCCCGGTGGTCAGCAAACCTTTGACCGACGCCCGGCGGCGCTGCTCGGCCAGACGGTACGATTTTTCCGCCAAGGCAAACTGCCCGCGCGCTTGGAATATGATGGCGCGGTTATATTCGACGTCGGCCTCCCAGGATTGCCCGCGCCCCGCATAACCGCTGCGCCAGCCAGGCAAGCCGCTCGTGCGCGCCTCCTGGATCAGCTTGAGATTGCGTTGCAGATACGCTTCCGCCTGCGCCAGATCACCCATCTTGAGCAAAATTTGCGAAATTGATCGGTAAGCCCCGAACATAAAGCCGCGCGCCCCTTTGGCGTCGGTGTCGCGGAGTTGACGCTCATAGAGTTCGAGCGCGCGCTTGGGCTGGCCGGCGAATTGATACTCAAGAGCGACGAATTGCTCGACCCGGCCGAGCAAGTTCGGCTCGACATGGCCACGCGCCAATTCAAGCGCTTTTTCGGCGTCGGCGGTTGCGTCGTTCAATTGACCAAGATGACCGCGCGCTTGCCCGCGCGCGTAATAGAACTTCACCAGCTGTTCGTGTGCTGCGTTCGCCGGAGGCGCAGCATTCGCCTCGGCGCGCAGCTTGCTGATCTTTTCCGGATCCGGCCTCTCGCTGTCGAGAATGGCGGTGATGTCGGTGATGGTGCGAGGCGGCGCAACGAACGTGGTCGGCAACGCAGCGGCCTCCTTGGCCACTTCCGCGCTCGGCCCCTGCTCCTTCGGCAGTTCAACGGGAACGTTGGCTCGCCCGTTCGCCGCTTTCAGGGCGGCTTGAACGCAGGCGTGGACCTTCGCCTGCGCCTTCTCGTGGCAACCGCCTTCGGCGCTGCGCTTGCAGGCTTGCACGAGCGGACGGCCGACCGTGAGCCGGCAATTCTCGCGCGCCTGTTCAACGGTCAACGCGACGGCAGGCTGTACGCATGCAAGCGCGGTGGCCAGCGTCAATACGCCGAAACCGAACTTTAGGGGGTGGTCCATGACTCAGCCCGGCCAAGTTTCGCAATTATAGCAAGCGAGCCGGTGGCCGGGAAATGGCCCCGCGCTGCAGGCTTAACGAACGACCAGGCTTGGCCTTAAAGAGGGGCAAGCTCCGTTTCCTGGCTTTGCCGCTAAGCCGCTGGCGGCAAACGCATTCGAGCCCAGTGGATAACGGTTATTACTTGAGAAATTCATAGACACTCTTTGGGGCCGGTCCCTAGTTTTTCCTCGTTCGCGTCGTCGTGAGCGGGGAACAGTCATGCGTCGGGGGAGTGCGGCCCGGGCGGTCGGTGCTGCGTTGCTTGTGTCTAGCCTCACCGGCTGCACGTTCCCATCCGATTATTTCGGCAATCGGGCGGTTGAATACAATCGTGAGGCCGAGGATGCCACGCTGTCGGCGATGCTTCTCAACATCGTCCGCGCCAGCCAGCGGCGGCCGATGCAATTCACCGGGCTGCAATCGGTGACCGGGACGGCCAGCGCCAGCGGCAACATCGGTGGGACCGACCAAAAGGTGCACAACACGCCTTTTGTCAGTCCGTCGGCGGTCGGCAACACCTTCATTTCGCGCGCCATCACCAACTCTGGAAACGCTTCTGCTACGGTCAGCGGCGGTCCGACTTTCACGGTTCCAGTGCTCGACACACAGGAATTCTACCAGGGCATTCTCACGCCAATCCCGTTATCGGTGATCGACTTTTACATCCAGGAAGGTTTTCCGCCCGAGCTGCTCGCCGACCTGTTCATCCTCAATATCGAGGTGACGCGGATCGATCCCGGCGGCAACTGCCAGCGCTTCACTTTCACCAATTCCGTCGACAACGACCTTCAGTTCGGCCAATTCCAGGCCATGGTCGATTATCTGATTGCCTCGGGCTTCATTGCCGAGCGCGTGAGTCGCACCACAGAGTACGGGCCGGCGATTCCGGCGCCGACGACCGACGATGCCGCGCGCGCGGTCGATGCCTATGCGCATGCCGCGCAAGCCGGTCTCGATGTGAAGAAGGACAAGAAAACCGGCCAGTACAGTCTGGAGAAAAAGTCGAGCGAGCTGCGTACCTGCTTCATGTACAAAGGCGGCCCCTACCCGCCCTGGCTCGCCGCCAAAGACAAATCGATCTTCTGCGGCAATTTCAAATTGGCCAATACTGGCGCGGGAGCGAGCGGTCCGGAGTGCTCGCCGAAAATGTCTCGTGGAGAAAGGGCGGACGCCACGACAGGCGCCGGCGGCGTCAACTACAACAGCGACAATCAAGGCATCACCGCAAATGGACAATCGGAATTCCGCGGCATCGCGCTGGCGCCTGCGGTGCTCGACCGCATTGCCGCGTTACAACGCGAGCAGATGGCGCTGAGCAACTACACGATTCCCTATGACTACCTTTTTCCGGTCAACGAATTCCGCGGCGCGCACGTCAGTTTGAAATTCCACACCCGCTCGACGGAGGGCATTCTCTATTACCTCGGCGAAATCGTGCGACGGAATCTGGCGCCCGAACATGCGTCGTCGCGTATCATTCAGACTAAAATCGGCATCAATTACGGCACTTATCCCATGCGTGACTGCTGGGGCGCCGACCCCATCACCGAGGTCGTGCCACTCGCCAATGCCCCGCGCTACCGCGCCGATGCCGGGCTTCCGGTTCGCTGCGAAAATCTCTTCGTGGTCAACGAGGGACCATCGTTCGGCGGCGACGTCGTTTCCGTCTCATATAACGGCGTCCTCTATTCGATCCCGCACAGCCGCGAGACCGGCGGGCGCAGCTCGCAAGTCACCGAACTGGTCAAGCAGGTCCTCAATCTCAATACTTCGGCGAAGCAGCTGCCCTCGACCACGGTGATTTCGGTTGTCGGCGCGCAATGATCGCTGGATAAGCTGTTTTCTGTGCTAGATTCGCCTCGTTACAGCGCGCGACGCCCGACATGAAGTGCCCCTATTGCGCCGAAGAGATCAAGGACGACGCAGTCGTTTGCAAGCACTGCCAGCGTGATTTCTTCATCATTCTGCCCTTGCTCAAGGCGGTGAACGACATGAGCAAGCGCATCGAGGCGCTGGAAAGCGAAATTGCGCACCCGCCGCTGCTCGCCAGCCCACCCGCTGCCGCCGCGGTATCTGTTGGAAAAGGCTCCGTTGCCGAGACCGCCGCCCCAGCGAAAAAATTGCCCGGACTTTCTCCGGTGGCGGCCGTCGCTTTGTGCATCGTCACGCTGGTGGTGGCGCATTTTCTCATCATCGTTCAGTTCGATCTGGAGCTGCGCTATTTGCGGCTGGCCCTGTTCCTGCTGCCGGTCGCCTTCGGCCTCACCTTCCACACCAGCGGCAAGCATGAAGTGCTGTGGGACATCGCCGCCGGCGCCGGCGTGGCCGTGCTGTCGACCTTTGCCATGCTGGTGATCGTGTCCAAGATCGACCACGTTCCGATCATGCCGGACAGCACGCAAGAGTGGCGCGAGCTCGGCTATTACGTCCTGAGCATCGGCTTCGGCTTTTTTGCCGGCGCCATCGTGCGCCAGATCGTCGAAGCAATGCACTCGCCGGTGGCGACACACAGCGAGATCGTTTCGCGCACCTCGCGCTATATCGCCACCAAGGTCGTGAGCAGCGACGAAAGCAAGCTGGAAAAGAACCTGAAGCGCGTGCAGGCCGCGATGTCGTCGCTGGTTGCGCTCGGCTCGGCGATCGTGTCGGTGATCAGCGGGCTTGGCATCACCGGCGGCGGTCATTAACCGTAACGATATTGAAGTTGCAGACGCGGCTCAGTAAAATTCGTATAGGGGCGTGGTCCGGAAACTCCGTCATGCGCAATTTTTCACTGGCAACAGCAATTGCGGGCGTTGCGCTTCTTGGCGCCGGCATCTCCGCTGCATCGGCCGCCGAATTGCTCATCTCTCCGGCCGAGGCTGCCCGGCCGGCGCCGCCCGATCTCGGCGGTTTCGCCACCCGCGGCCTCACCCGCGGCCCGCGCATCGAACAGCTTTCGCCCGATCCGCGCGGCAAGGGCATCAAATCGCCATTCCCGCTCGAAATCCGCTTCGTCGCCCACAACGAGATGAAGGTCGATCCCGGCAGCGTGAAGGTCACTTATCTCAAGTCGCCGTCGGTCGATCTGACGCCCCGCCTCAAGGGCCACATCACCTCGAGCGGCATCGACATGGGCGACGCCGAAGTGCCGCCCGGCACGCACATGATCCGCATCGACGTGGTCGACAGCGACGGCCGCAAGGGCACCGGCATCATCAAGCTCTCCGTCCTGCCGTAAAGCCGCCGCCGTTTCGGCTGCCGCTCATGGACCAATGGCGGACCGAGCGGTCGTGGTCCTGGGGCGCCCTTGCATCGCTCGCGCCGTTTGGCGCATGCTCGCTGCAACAGAAAACGTTCAGGGAGCAGGTCATGGCGAAGCCGCCGACCCAATCAACGTCACGCCGTTTGCGTTCGCAACTCTGGTGGGACAATCCCGATAATCCGAGCATGACCGCGCTCTACCTCGAGCGCTATTTGAACTACGGCCTGACGCGGAAGGAATTGCAGTCCGGCAAGCCGATCATCGGCATCGCGCAAACGGGCTCCGACCTCTCGCCCTGCAACCGCCATCATCTCGAACTCGCCAAGCGCGTGCGCGAGGGCATCCGCACCGCGGGCGGCATTGCCTTTGAATTTCCCTGCCACCCGATCCAGGAGACGGGAAAACGGCCGACCGCCGCCCTCGACCGCAACCTCGCTTATCTCAGCCTGGTCGAGGTGCTCTACGGCTATCCGCTCGACGGCGTCGTGCTGATGACCGGCTGCGACAAGACGACGCCCGCTTGCATCATGGCGGCGGCGACCGTGAACACGCCGGCCATCGTGCTCTGCGGCGGCCCGATGCTCAACGGCTGGTGGAACGGCGAGCGCTGCGGCTCCGGCATGGCCATCTGGAAGGCGCGCGAGGAGCTGGCGGCAGGACGCATCAATGACGAGGATTTCATGAACATCGCGGCGGCAAGTGCGCCGTCGGCCGGACACTGCAACACCATGGGCACTGCCTCGACCATGAATGCCATGGCCGAAGCGCTGGGCATGACCTTGCCCGGCTGCGCCGCGATCCCGGCGCCCTATCGCGAACGCGGGCAGATGGCCTACGACACCGGCGTTCGCGCGGTCGAGATCGTCAAGGAGGACCTGAAGCCTTCCGATATTCTCACCCGCAAGGCCTTTGAGAACGCCATCGTCGCCAATTCGGCGATCGGCGGCTCGACCAATGCGCCGATTCATATCAACGCCATCGCTCGCCACATCGGCGTCAAGCTGACCATCGAGGACTGGGAAAAGGTCGGCTACGACGTGCCGCTGATGGTCAACATGCAGCCGGCCGGCAAATATCTCGGCGAAGAATATTTCCGCGCCGGCGGCTTGCCGGCGGTGATGGCGGAACTCCTGAAGGCGCGGCGCATTCACGGTGATGCCAAGACCATCAACGGCAAGACCATGGCCGACAACGTCAAAGGCTGCGCCATCCAGGATTATGACGTGATCCACAGCTACAAACGGCCGCTGAAGAAGCGGGCCGGATTCAAAGTGCTCAAGGGCAACCTGTTCGATTCGGCGATCATGAAGACAAGCGTGATCTCCGAGGAATTCCGCGACCGCTATCTCTCCAACAAGAAGGATCCCAATGCCTTCGAAGGCCGCGCCGTGGTGTTCGACGGCCCCGAGGACTATCACGACCGCATCGACGACCCGAAGCTGAAGATCGACGAGAACACGATGCTCTTCATCCGTGGCGTCGGGCCGATTGGCTATCCCGGCTCCTGCGAGGTGGTGAACATGCAGCCGCCGGCCGAGCTCATCAAACGCGGCATCAAGGCGCTGCCCTGCATCGGCGATGGCCGTCAATCCGGCACCTCGGGCTCGCCCTCGATCCTCAACGCGTCCCCGGAAGCGGCGGCTGGTGGCGGTCTTGCGCTGCTCAAAACCGATGATCGCGTGCGCATCGACCTCAACAAGGGCACCGCCAATATTCTGGTGTCGAAAGCCGAGATCGCGCGGCGGCGCGCGGCGCTACAGCGGCGCGGCGGCTACAAATATCCGGCAAGCCAGACGCCTTGGCAGGAGATCCAGCGCGCCATGGTTGACCAATTGGCAGAAGGCATGGTGCTCAAGCCGGCGGTGAAATTCCAGCGCGTGGCCCAAGAATTCCCGGTGCCGCGCGACAACCACTAGAAGGGCGAAGTCATGGCCGGACGCATGCAGGGAAAAGTCGCGCTAGTGACCGCCGCCGGCCAAGGCATCGGCCGCGCCATCGCCGAAGGCTTCATCGCCGAGGGCGCGATCGTCCTTGCCACAGACGTCGAAACCAGCAAGCTCGCCGGCCTCAAGGCGAAGAAGGCGATGAAGCTCGACGTGCTCTCGACTGCGGCGGTCGAGGAGCTGGCCAAGGCGGTGGAGGCCGAGTTCGGCGGCCTCGACGTGCTCGCCAATGTCGCCGGCTATGTGCACCAGGGCACGGTCTTTGATTGCAGCGACAAGGACTGGGACTTTTCCTTCGACCTCAACGTCAAGTCCATGCACCGCACCATCAAGGCCTTCCTGCCGGCGATGCTGAAGAAAGGCAAAGGCTCGATCGTCAACATGTCGTCGGGTGTATCCTCGGTGAAGGGCCTGCCCAATCGCTACGTCTACGGCGCGACCAAGGCTGCGGTGATCGGCCTCACCAAGGCGATCGCCGCCGATTTCATCACCAAGGGCATCCGCTGCAACGCCATCTGCCCCGGCACCATTGAGTCGCCATCGCTCGAAGATCGCGTCGCCACGCTGTCGAAGCAGACGGGAAAGACGCCGGACGCGGTATGGAAGGATTTCATCGACCGTCAGCCGATGAAGCGGCTCGGCACCGCGGCGGAAGTCGCCGCGCTCGCGGTGTTCCTGGCGTCGGATGAGTCGAGCTACATCACCGGCCAGCCCCACCTCGTCGACGGCGGCCTCGCGCTCTAACGATTACAACACCGCGTTGGTCGCCGGATCGATCAGGTGCATGTGATCGAGGTTGGCGCGCAGCTGCATGGTTTCGCCGGCGCCTTTGGCCGCTGTCGGCTCGACGCGGCCGCAGACCTCGGTGCCGCCGATGCGGAAGAACACCATCGTCTCCATGCCCATCGGTTCGACCACGTCGAGGGCGGTTGAGAACTCCTGTCCTGCCCCGCCGTTCGCCCCCCGCGTCTCGGTGATATGCTCGGGGCGCAGGCCGAAAATGACGTCTTTGCCGACATAACCGCGGTAACGGGTGGTGCGCGCCTCCGGCACCACAAAGGACAGCCGATCGGACAGTCGCAGCCTCAGGCCGCTGCCGTTCGCCTCAAGTTTCGCCGGAATGAAATTCATCGCCGGCGAGCCGATGAACCCGGCGACGAAACGCGTCCTCGGGTGGTGGTAGAGGTCATTGGGCGAGCCGATCTGCTCGATCTTGCCGCCGTTCATCACCACGACGCGGTCGGCGAGCGTCATCGCCTCGACCTGGTCGTGGGTGACGTAGACCGTGGTGGTCTTGACCTGCTGGTGCACGCGCTTGATCTCGGTGCGCATCTGCACGCGCAGCTTGGCATCGAGGTTCGACAGCGGCTCATCGAACAAAAACACCTTGGGATTGCGCACGATGGCGCGTCCCATGGCGACGCGTTGGCGTTGGCCGCCGGAGAGTTGCTTTGGCCGCCGCTCGAGCAATTCAGAGATGTCGAGAATGCGCGCCGCATTGTCGACGCGCGCCTTGATCTCTTCCTTGGGGAATTTGCGCAGCTTGAGGCCGAAAGACATGTTCTCGGCCACGGTCATGTGCGGGTAGAGCGCGTAATTCTGGAACACCATGGCGATGTCGCGGTCCTTCGGCGGCAGGTCGTTGACGACCTCACCGCCGATGGAGATCTCGCCACCGGTGATCTCTTCGAGCCCCGCGATCATGCGCAACGTCGTCGACTTGCCGCAGCCGGATGGGCCGACGAGCACCACGAACTCCTGGTTGGGAATATCGAGGTTGACGTTGCTTACCGCCACGACGTCGTCGTAGCGTTTTACGACATTGCGCAATGCGACTTCGGCCATCGTTTCCTTCCCTCTGACGCCTCACCCTCGGCTTCTGCTGTCAGCCTTTTGTTGCGCCGGCGGTCAGACCGGCGATGTAGTAGTCCATCAGGAACGCGTAAATCACGAGCGGCGGCGCCGCCGCAAGCAGCGCTCCGGCCATCAACATTCCCCACTTGTAGACGTCGGCCTTGATCAAGCTGGTGACCGTGCCGACGGTAAGCACCTGCTGGTCGGCGCTGTAAAGGAAGGCCATCGGATAGACGAACGCCGCCCAGGATACGGTGAAGGCGAAAATCATGGCGGCGATGATGCCGGGCAGCGCGACCGGGATGAATATCTTGGTCAGCATCTGCAAATAGCCGGCGCCGTCGATCAATGCCGCTTCGTCAAGTTCCTTGGGGATCGACTGGAAATAACCGATCATGATCCAGGTACAGAACGGCACTGTCAGCGTCGGATAGACCAGCACCATGCCCCAATAGGAGTTGAGCAGACCGATCGATTTGACGATCTGAAACATGGGGATGAACAGCAGCGTGTCGGGGATGAGGTAGGTGAGGAAGATGCCCGTCGCCAGCACGGTCGAACCCCAGAACCGCATGCGCGACAACGAGAATGCCGCCAGAACGCTCACCACCATGGTGGTGCATACGACACAGACGGTAACGATGATGGTGTTCTTGAAGAAGATCAGGAAGTCAGTGCCGAACAGAAGGAGCTTGTACTGATCGAGGGTGACGCCGTTGAAGATGAACCAGGGATTGGTCGCCATGTGCGCCATTTCGGCGTCGGTCTTGAACGACGTAATGATCATGTAATAGGGCGGCGTCAGAAAGAAGATCGCAAACAGGATCAGGAAAAAATATGACGCAAATAGCGCCCAGCGACGGCCGCGCTTGAGGCTGGCGCGCGCGGTCGCGGGCCGCGCCGGCGCCGTGGCTACCGTGGTGACAGCGCTCATCCGATCTCCTTTCCGCGCTTGTTGACGCCCCGCAGGATGAAGACCGCCGAGATGGCGAGGATCGGGAACATGAACAGCGAGATCGATGCGCCAAGCGGAATGTCACCCGACTTGATGCCGGAGAGGAAGGCATAGGTCGCGAAAACGTGCGTCATGTTGCGCGGACCGCCCGCGGTCATGATCTGCACGATGTCGAAATTGGCGAAAGTAACGATGAGCGAGAACAGCACGGTGATGGAGATGATGTTGCGCATCATCGGCAGCGTAATGTGCAGGAATTTCTGCCAGGCATTGGCGCCGTCGATAGCGGCGGCCTCGTAAAGCTGCTCGGGCACCGATTTGAGCGCAGCCAGATACATGATCAGGAAGAATGGCGCGCCGTACCAGACATTGACCAGAATGACGCAGAAGCGCGCCCAGTAAGGATCACTGAGCCAGGGCACT
>Ga0335081_10011052_pt1 | contig 14602 bp, 13 predicted proteins | sample Lox_Sample_35_FD_206713 | JGI IMG/M metagenome (GOLD analysis project Ga0335081, IMG submission 206713) | Soil microbial communities from Loxahatchee National Wildlife Refuge, Florida, United States - Lox_Sample_3.5 | ecosystem: Environmental > Terrestrial > Soil > Wetlands | place: USA... | reverse complement strand
CCAAGAATATTTACGCCATGGCTGGACCCCTCGGTGTTTCGGTTCGCCTCCTTTCGGGTAGTATCAAAAAGAAAGAGAAGGAAGTGCTGCTTGCAGATATAGCGTCCGGAGTGGCGCAGATCGTGATCGGCACGCATGCCCTCATTGAACAGAACGTGAAGTTTCATCGCCTTGGCCTTGCCATCATCGACGAACAGCACCGATTCGGCGTGATGCAGCGCTCGACGCTTACGGCCAAGGGATACGACCCAGACGTTCTGGTGATGACGGCAACGCCAATCCCACGGACACTCGCACTCACGGTCTATGGTGACCTCGATGTGTCCGTGATCGATGAACTTCCACCCGGCAGAAGCCCGATTATCACGCGACTTTATTTCGAGAGTAGACGCCGGGAGGCATACCAGTTTATCGAAAACGAGATCGGGAAGGGGCGCCAGGCGTACGTGGTCTACCCCCTGGTTGAAGAAACCGAGAAGAGCGATCTTAAAGCCGCAACCGAGATGGCCACCTATTTACAGAAAGACATCTTCCCGTCTTGGAAGGTTGGGCTTCTGCATGGCAGGATGAAGGCAGACGAGAAGGAGGCGGTCATGGCCGAATTCAAATCAGGCAAGACCCACATCCTCGTCTCGACCACGGTGATCGAGGTCGGTGTGGATGTGCCGAACGCCACGGTCATGGTCATCGAGCACCCCGAACGCTTCGGTCTGGCACAACTTCATCAACTTCGGGGCAGGGTGGGCCGCGGCGGGCACCAGTCATACTGTATCCTCATGGGCCCGAGGATGTTCGCCGAGGAGGCCAGGGATCGTCTGAACGCTTTTTCGCGCACCAATGACGGATTCAAGATCGCCGAAGAGGACCTCCGTCTGCGCGGACCCGGAGAATTCTTCGGCACTCGACAGTCCGGCCTGCCTGATCTGCATGCAGCGAACATCATCCGTGACGTCGACCTCCTCGAAAGGGCCAGGGCCGAGGCGTTCGCGCTGATCAGCGAAGATCCGGCACTCGCGAACTATCCACGGCTCCGCGAACTTCTCAAAAGGAAGTGGCAGGGCAGGCTCGGGCTCATAGGCGTAGGTTGATATTTTCACAGTATTCTGATAAAGTAAAGTCGATAGTTAGCCACGGATAGGCGCGGACTGACACAGATCAATATTGCTTTAAATTCTTGTTGCCTGTTTACTTCCCCGACTCTGTGTTGTTGAGATAGGCATGCTATTTGTCATCGGTGGTTAAATAATCCTCGCGAGGTTGTTTGATGGCTATTTGGGAAAAAGTCGTAGTAAATCTTGAAATGGGCGCCAAGAAAATTGCCGCAACAGCTTCAATCTTCGCTGAACGGGTCAAGGCCGAGCTCAGCATTGTCCGGCTGCGGATTCGGCTCGACGAGGTCCAGAACCGGATAGACGAACTGCACCGGATTATCGGCCGCAAGGTCGCTGGCCTCAGCAGCAGCTCAGCAATGCCAAAGGCAGGTGAACAGTTGCTGAAGGACGAGGTCATTGCCGCTGCGCTGGCCGAGCTCAATGCCCGTATTAGTGACCTCGAGGAACTGAACGCTGAGATCAAGAACGAGCAGTCAGCATTCAAGACTGAGCCAGAGCAGAAGGAGGAGACCATCGTATGATCACGGCGGTGTTCTTTCTCCTAGGCCTTCTGATCGGCAGTTTCCTGAATGTTGCAATTGTGAGGCTGCCGCGTGGCCGTTCCATCGTTTCACCTCCATCGCACTGTCCCCGATGCAGGGCGAGTATAAAATTCTACGACAATATTCCTCTCATCAGTTTCTTGATCCTTCGCGGCAAATGCAGGAACTGTGGCGAACCGATCTCATGGCGGTATCCGTTCGTCGAGCTCTTGAACGGACTGTTCTATGCGTGGATTGTCAATGAGTTTTGGGTTGGCGGAGAGGCATTTCTCATGATGGCGTTCTGCTCATCCCTCATTGTCATCACTTTTATCGATGTTGATTTCCAGATTATACCGGATACGATCACGCTCCCGGGAATACTTCTCGGTGTCTCGATAGCGCCCTTCTTCATGTCTCAGCTGTCCGACCCGCTTCCATTTTATCTTGACCGGTTCTTGCCGCATATGTGGCCGTATCTGAAGAGCTTCCTAAATGCGGTTATAGGAATGGTATGCGGCGCACTCCCGCTCCTGACCATCGGGTGGGTATGGGAAAAGCTCAGGCACATCGAGGCAATGGGCGGCGGTGACGTGAAACTGATGGGCATGGTCGGAAGCTTCCTAGGTTGGAAGGGAGCGCTCCTTACTATCATGCTTGGCGCGTTCGTCGGGTCCTTGGTAGGGATTACGCTCATCGTACTCAAACGGCACCGGATGGACCGGGTGATCCCTTTCGGACCCTTCCTTGCCCTCGGTGCCATCACGACCGTTTTCTACGGCAGCGATATCATATCCTGGTATTTGGGCCTTATCCGCCTATGACCATGCAATCCCTTTCCATACTGCTTCTCGGCGTTCTCATCGTTATGACTGGTGCTGCACTGCTCTGGAGCATTGCCCGCCGCTATCGTCGTGAGCTTGGCATCCAGAAAGAAGAAAGCGAAAAATCGACCGAAACGGCATTCATCATTAATGCGTTCCATGAGGTAACGAAACAACTTAAAGAGAAAGAAAAGGAACTCGAACGGCTCAAGTCGCTTGCCGAACAACGCGCCGAGAAGGTGGAGAGCTACAATGAAAATATCCTGCAGTGTGTTACGAGCGGTGTGATGACCTTTGACAAGAACGGTTGTGCGACCACGATCAACCGCGCAGCCGAGGATATGCTGGGCATCAGCTGGGCACAGGCGTCGGGCAAGAACTGCCAGGATATTTTCAGCAGCAGCGATATTTGCAAGGCAGTGCGCGATACGATTGATAAGAAACTTCCCTCGACAAGGATGGAGGCCACCCTTGACCGTCCGCAGGGTAAGGCTTGGCTCGGGTTCAATACTGCGGTGCTTACCGACCGGCGGCAGGGCGAGGCGCTCGGTGTTATCCTCTCGTTCTCGGATCTGACCGAGGTTAAGCGGCTACAGGAACAAATGGAACTCAAGGAACGTCTTACCGCGCTCGGAGAAATGTCGGCCGGCATAGCCCACGAGCTTAGAAATCCCATGGCCGTCATATCCGGCTACGTCAATTTGTTATCAAAAAAAATTGACCCTGGGAATCAGGGGATAATCCGCGATATTACGTCCGAGATCAACGGCATGAACCGGATCATTGGAGACCTCCTGACTTTCGCACGGCCTGCCTCGCTCAATCGTGTTATCGTCAATATCAAGGAATTGATCGAGGGCTGCCTTTCGAACGTCCTTCAGGCAAAAGAAGCTGGTGAAAAGGTCATGACGGTCTTAAGTCTGGATGACGTGGAGGCATTGCTCGACGAAGGACTCATGCGGCAGGCCTTAAACAACCTTTTCCAAAATGCCGTGGAGGCTATGCCGGACGGGGGAACGCTGACCATCGATGCGCATGGGGGCAAGAACCTCACCGTGACAGTAGCTGATACTGGCATAGGGATCCACCAGGACACAATCAAAAAGATATTTCTCCCGTTTTTCACAACGAAGGACAAGGGCGTGGGTCTCGGGTTAGCACTCGTACATAAGATAGTCCTCTCGCACGGAGGTCGCCTCGAGGTGGAGAGCGCGCAAGGAAAGGGGACCGCTTTTACTGTGACAATCCCGACGAGGTAATGATTGAATGGCTGATACGATACTGGTGATCGAAGACAAAGACAGCATGCTCGATATGCTCAAGCAGACTCTTGAGGCCGAAGGCTACCAGGTGATTCCTGCAAGGGACGGTGCCGAAGGCATCAAGAAGCTTTCTGACGAGCGCATCGGACTGGTGCTCACTGACCTCAAGCTTCCAAAGAAGGACGGCTTCGAGGTGCTTAAGGCAGTAAAGGAGGACAACCCGCTCCTGCCGGTGATCGTGATGACGGCCTTTGGTACGATCGAAACCGCTGTAAAAGCCGTAAAGGACGGAGCCTACGATTTCTTGACCAAGCCCTTTGATATGGAACATCTGCTTGTGCTTATTAAAAGGGCCCTCGACGCTACCCGTATCGCTACGGAAAATATTCTGCTCAAAGAAGAGTTCGCCGAAAAGCTCGGTCTGCCGAAGATAATAGGCAAAAGCGTCCAGCTCCAGGAGATAACGACAAAGATCCAAAAAGTGGCGCCTACGAATGCGACGGTGATGATTTACGGGGAGAGCGGTACGGGTAAAGAACTTTTTGCCCGCGCCATCCACTACCTGAGTCCTCGCAAGAACGCACCTTTCCTGGCAATCAATTCCGCGGCGATCCCGCGTGAACTGCTCGAAAGCGAGCTCTTCGGCTACGAACGCGGCGCGTTCACCGGCGCGGATGCTCGGAAACTCGGTAAGCTGGAGCTTGTGGACATGGGGACGGTGTTCTTGGACGAGATCGGTGACATGGACCTGGCGCTCCAGGCAAAGCTTCTCCGCGTGCTCCAGGAGCAGGTGATCGAGCGCGTGGGCGGAGGCAAACCCATAAAGATCGATGTGCGTGTCGTGGCCGCAACCAACAAAAATATTGAAAAAGCAGTAGCTGCCAAGCTGTTCCGTGAGGACCTTTTTTACCGATTAAATGTGTTCCCCATTACTATATCGCCGCTTCGGGAACGGCGAGATGACATCCCAGCACTGGCACAACATTTCTTGAATAAGTACTCCGCAGAGGTACGGAAAGGCCCGCTCACGATATCAAATGAGGCCATGGACATACTCATGAAGTCTCCTTGGAAAGGTAATGTCCGTGAGCTGCAGAACGTGATCGAACGCGCCGTGATCTATGCTGAAGGTGGGGTAATCCGCGCCCTGGACCTCGGCATCAGCGAATCGAACATCATCGATGCCCTTGCAGAGAACGTGCCGATGGATGGCCCGCTCCAAGGCGTCGCTCAGGCGGCTACGCGTATCGCAGAGTCCCGGCGAATCAGACAGGTCCTAAGGCAGACCGGTGGAAACAAGTCTCGCGCCGCCGAAATCCTGCAGGTAAGCTATAAGACACTCCTCACGAAGATCAAGGATTACCAGCTGGAGGAGAAAGACGGGGAATAGTCTTTTACCAGGAACTTATCTAATGGTCATTATTCCGTTAGAGAAAGCCGCCGACTCCTGCCGATGGTATACAGCGTCCCGTGGCGATGGTGGCTTTGTACTGCCATCGATACTGGTTAGTTAAATTTGTTCTGTAACGGAACTGCTTTAGGCGGGACATGAACAGAAAACAGAAAAAACTGGTCTCGGCATACATCGTTTTTATCTGTTTGATCATTCTTTTTTGTTTCATCATTATTCGTTTTGCCATTTATCAAAAACATATTTCAACATATGGAGATATTTTTCATAAGGCAGTCTTTAAAGAAGAAGTAGTTTGGATTAAGTTGGTAATCATTGCTCTTGTCAGCCTGTTTGTGTTAAGTTCCATAATATTTGTCGGTTTCCTGATATATCTTAAGAGCAAGAATAATTCCTGATGATCGACGATCTCTTCTTAGAGATAAATAGGCATGTTATTGAGGCAAATATTGAGATTTTGACCGCATGATGAAGCGGTAATTTTTTCAAGGGCCATCTTCTCCATTCCTAATACTATGCATAGGATTACCGACAATTCAAAAAAGGAAATAGACAAGCTCGTAAAGGAAATCAACGAGCACAACTACCGCTATTACATTCTCGATTCTCCAATCATTTCTGATGAGGAATATGACAGGCTCTTCCGGAAATTAAAAGAACTTGAGGAAAAGTATAACTACGTCCTGCCTGACTCACCCACACAGCGTGTGGGCGCGCCGCCGCTTGATAAATTCGAAAAAATCAAGCACACAGAACCCATGCTCTCACTGGACAATGCTTTCTCCCCCCATGAAGTATTGGAGTTCGACCAGAGGGTGAAACGATTCCTCAAGTCTGATGCTGAGGTTGAGTATACTGTCGAGCCGAAATACGACGGTCTTGCTATGGAGCTTACGTTTAAAAAAGGGCTGCTTGAACGAGCGTCAACGCGCGGTGACGGGTACGAAGGCGAGGATGTTACAACGAACATCAAGACCATCAGGGCCATACCGCTTAAGATCGAAGGTGTGGACATCCCGGAGGAGATTGATATCCGCGGCGAAGTATACATGGATATGAATGAATTCGAAAAATTGAACAAGGAGCGCGAAAAGAACGGCGAGCCATTATTCGCAAATCCTCGAAACGCTGCGGCGGGCTCGGTCCGTCAGCTCGATTCATCCATCACCGCCGCAAGGAAGCTCCATATGGCTTGCTACGGCGTTGGTGCCATGAAGGGTATTGAGTTCAGGAGCCACACGGATTTTATCGACTGGCTCAAGAAGGCCCATTTCCCCGCGCCTGCAGTAGTGTATGTGGTTAATGGCATCGAGAAGGTCATCGACGCCATCAACAAGATAGAAGAACAGAGACCGAAATTCCCTTTCGAGACAGATGGAGCCGTAATCAAGGTGAATGACTTCAGTCTCCAGAGAGAACTCGGTTTTAAAACTCGGGAGCCTCGCTGGGCAATCGCGTACAAGTTCCCGGCCCACCAGGGTACAACGACCGTAGAAGATATAACCGCGAGCGTAGGCAGGACCGGCGCTATTACGCCGGTTGCGATGCTCAAACCGGTCCGAATCGGAGGAGTGACGGTCTCACGCTCAACGCTGCACAATTGGGATGAGATCGATCGCAAGGATATCCGGGTCGGCGACACGGTGGTGATCGAGCGGGCGGGGGATGTGATCCCGCACGTGGTGGCTGTCATCAAGGAGAAACGTACGGGCAAGGAACGGAAGTTTCCGCCTCCCACGGTCTGTCCTGTCTGCGGTTCTCAAGTGGCCCGGGGTGAGGGTGAGGTTGCGTACCGCTGTATCGGCTTGAACTGCGCGGCCCAGGTTCTTGAAAAGATCAATCACTATGCCTCTCGGGGCGCCATGGATATTGAAGGCCTCGGAGAGAAGAACGTAGAGCTTCTTTATACTCGAGGACTCATCAAGCATTTTGTTGACCTCTATCAGCTCAAGAGAGAACAACTACTTGAACTTCCACGTTTTGCCGAAAAATCCGCCCAAAACCTCATCGACGCCATCGAAAAAAGTAAGAAGACGACACTCGCCCGGTTCCTTTTTGCCCTCGGTATCCTCCATGTCGGTGAATATGCGGCAAAGCAACTGGCAAAGAACTTCAAAAAACTCGAGGACTTATACAAGGTGACGCCAGATCGTATAATCGAGATCAAACAGATGGGAGAGAAAATCGCTGAGTCGATTGCAGGCTTTTTCAACGACAAGGAAAACCTGCATACCCTCGACAAGCTGAAAAAGCTTGGACTAGATGTCTCCAATCCGGATTTCGAGAGCGGGGAAAAAGAGAAGAAGCCTCTCGAAGGACTTACTATCGTTATTACTGGAACGCTTTCCAAGCCGCGCAATGAGATTGAGGAACTCATCGAGCGACAAGGCGGACATGCCGCAGGATCGGTTTCTAAGAAGACAAGCTATGTGCTGGCAGGATCTGATCCCGGATCGAAATATGATAAAGCAAAGAGTCTCGGCGTAAAAATACTGAGTGAAGACGACTTTAATAAATTAATAAGAGAAAAATAAAAAAACAGCTTATTTGATCGTTACCAGCAATTATTCGAATCAATCCGTGTTCATCCGTGATGAAAAGGCATCTATGAGAATCGGTTTCCATGTCTCTATTTCAGGTGGTTTTTCTCTCGCGGTCCAGCGTGCTTTCGAGCTCGGCTGCACATGCATGCAGATCTTTAGCAGGAACCCCCGCGGATGGGCCGTGAAACCGCTCGATAAAGACGACATTGCCGAGTTCAAGAAACTCCGTGAGCAATGGGACATCGGCCCGGTCTTTGTCCATACTAACTATCTCATCAATCTTGCATCGAACCGTCCTGACCTATATGAAAGGTCAATAGAACACTTCGTGATCGACCTCGAACGCACTGAAACGCTCGGCGCGGAATATTTAGTGACCCATCTCGGTTCGGCAAGCAGTCAGAACGAAGAATGGATGATTGGCCGTGTTTCGGATGCTTTAAATATGGCCATAAAGCTTCACGTTCCCAAGGCAATGATTTTGCTGGAAAATACCGCCGGAGAGGCCGGGGATGTAGGATATACACTTGAACAGGTCCGGGACGTTATATCGCTCCTTCATAAACCTTCCCATATCGGCCTGTGCTACGACACTTGCCACGGCTTTGCAGCGGGATACGATATCCGCACTCGAAAAGGAGTTGATGCCCTTGCCGAGAAGATCGCTTCTACGGTGGGTCTGAAACGGTTGAAGGGGATGCATTTAAACGATTGTTTGAGAGATTTCAATTCTCACGTTGACCGCCACTGGCATATTGGTGAAGGCAAGATAGGGGTCGACGGTTTTAAAGTACTGCTCAACCATCCGGCCTTTAAAGACGTACCAAAGATCATGGAAACACCGAAAGAAACGGAAGATGACGATCCGAGGAATATGAAGGTGGTGAAGTCGCTGGTGAGGTGAGGGGACGATGATAAATATTATCATTATTACACTTGCCGGGATGATGCTTATGACGACTGTTCCTGCCTACTCCGCCGGCAGTGATGACATTCTAGGCGTGTGGAACAACGAAGAAAAGGACGCAAAAATCGAGATATATAAATGCGGCGATAAATACTGTGGAAAGATCATCTGGCTAGAAGAACCGAATTATCCCGAAGGTTCGAAAGACGGCACTCTCGGCACTCCGAGGCTGGACCACCACAATCCGGATCCGTCGCTCCGGAAGAGGTTAATCATCGGGCTCAATATCGTCCATGATTTTACTTCTACCGATGGACATACGTGGGTCGGTGGTACAGTTTATGATCCCAAGAGTGGCAAGACTTACCGCGGCAAAATGAAGCTGGTCTCCCCCCATCAACTGGACCTGAGGGGATTCGTCGGGATTCCCCTCTTTGGCAGAACTACGACGTGGACGAGGTGACGGTAAAGAACAGCGTAAGACATCAAGAGACTAGGCTTTATGAGAATAAAAAAGACGAATAAAGAATACATACGATTTAAGCTGGCCCAAGCCAGAGATGCATACGAAGAGGCTCAGGGCCTTTTCGCCAATGGCGCTGACCTTGGATACGTGTTAAACAGCTTGTACTATGCCTTTTACTATCCAGTGCTCGCTTTGCTTCACTCAAGAGACATTCCGGCGGCAATGCAGAGCGTATCCATCGCGCTCTTTGAAAAGGAATTTGTTGAAACTGGCCTTTTTGAAAAGCATTATTACGAAGCCCTGCGCAGGGCGTTTGATCTCAAGCCGAAGTGCTCATCGGGCGAACTGAAGATGATTACACGGTCAGAGATCGAAATGTTGTTAGCAGAGGCGCGCGAGTTTCTCGACGCGGTGGAACGCAAAACGGCATGGTATGAGGTCTGAAAAATTGTCAATCGGCAGGAGACGATAAGCGTATATGCCGGCTACTCGCAGCAATTCTTGGTTTGAAGATCTTGAGTTCTAACCATTGAACTAGGAAGCGGATGCGGGCGGCATAATCATCTCGGTCTTACTTCCCATTGAGACGGTTGGTCAACTGACCATCTTGCTCAAAGCTTCGGCTCAATCCAGTCTTAATGATCATCCACCTGCTGGTAGTTGCAAGCACTATGAAGAACCTTCGAAGCAGTGATAAAGCATATGTTTTCTATAGAGGCCTGTCGTGTGGCACAGGCTAGTACGATGGTAAATCGGCTGTCATGAGATAATTTCTGGATTTTTTCCTTTTCTTCTGGTATATTACACAGACAATTATAGCTTTTTCGTTAACACAGGAAGCTCAAATTTCCATGAAAATATCGGAAATACCGGTCGGACAGGCCGCAAGGCGCTATCATGCCTTCGGGCAGTACATGAAGGAACTGTACCACACGCCGGTCTACAAGGTGAACGTGGACGCGGGATTTACCTGTCCGAACCGGGACGGGACCGTAGCCGTGGGCGGCTGTATTTATTGCAACAACGACAGTTTCAGGCCTGCGGCCTGCGCGAGTTCGATGTCTCTGCGGGACCAGATCGAGAAGGGCATTCCCTACCTCCATTCCCGCTACGGAGCGGAGAAGTTTATCGTCTATTTCCAACCGTACACGAACACCTATGCACCCGTCGAGGTCCTTGAGCGGTTATATCGTGAAGCGCTTGATAACGCGGGAGTCGTAGGACTCGCAATCGGAACGCGTCCCGATTGCGTTGATGAGGAAAAGATCGCGCTCCTTGAATCGCTGGCCGAGGACTCTTTTATCCTTGTGGAGTATGGCCTGCAGTCTGTTTATGACAAAACACTTGAATTCATCAACCGGGGCCATGATTACGCATGCTTTAAAAATGCGCTTGCTTTAACTGCGGGAAGGGGCATCCGGGTAGGGGCGCACATCATTCTGGGCTTCCCGACGGAGACCCGGGATGAGATGCTCGGTATGGCCGACGAGCTATCAAGCCTGCCGATCGAATTTCTCAAGATTCACCAGCTCCAGGTGGTTAAGGGTACCGTACTTGCCGACCTCCATGCTGCTAAGCCGTTTGCGACCTTCGGGTATCATGAATACCTTGAGATGGTTTCTGATTTTCTGGAGCGGTTGTCACCGAATATCGTGATCCAGAGGCTGTTTGCGGCAGCGCCCGATGATATCCTGATTGCACCGGTCTGGAACAAGACGCGCAGTGAGTTTCTGCGCGACCTCGATGCTTCTATGGACCGGCGGGGAAGCTATCAGGGGAAAAAACTGCGCGCTCTTCGCGAATTGGAAAAGTAAAAATGAAAATCGAGGAATGCATGTTGAGCTTTGAGATTGCCGATGTACAATTCCACCACTTGAATACAAAGAAGGTAGCGCCATGATCGATCTCCATACCCATTCTCTGTTCAGCGATGGCGTGCTTGTACCATCGGAGCTCGTGCGGCGGGCGGTGATGAAAGGCTACACGGTGATTGCTATCACGGACCACGCCGATGCCTCAAACCTGGATTTCACCATCCCGCGAGTGGCAGCCGCCTGCAAGGAACTCAATCGACGATGGAAGATTACAGCGCTGCCCGGCATCGAGCTCACACACCTTCCTCCGGAGACATTTACCGAGCTCACGGAGCGCGCACGCTCCCTCGGAGCGGTAATCGTTGTGGCGCACGGAGAAACGCTCGTGGAGCCCGTTCATCCGGGTACGAACAGGGCAGCCATCGAGGCGCGCGTGGACATTCTCGCGCATCCCGGTCTCATAACAAAAGATGAGGCTGAACTTGCTGTAAAGAACAACGTTTATCTGGAAATCACCTCGCGAAAAGGGCACAGTTTGTCGAACGGGCATGTTGCGAAAATCGCCGGTGAGACAGGGGCCAAATTGGTCATCGACACCGACACGCATGAGCCCGGTGACCTGATTACCGATGAACAGGCCGAAGACATTCTGCTCGGCGCAGGTTTGAACAGAGATAAAATCGGCGAGATATTCGAAAACTCTAAAGGGTTGATTGCAAGAGCAGTTGCCACCCAGAAAAAATAAATAAAGCGTGATTGAATGCAGGACAGCCTGTACACGCTACGCACTCTTTACCATCACAGGGAGGTTAGCAGATGCCCACGATCAAGAAAAGAGGGTCAGCAGCAAAAAAACAGCCCGAGCAGGAAATTGTGACCATTGCACACAAAATCTCAGCTTTTGTGTCATCCTATAAGAAACAGTTTACGATCGCTGTATCAACTCTGGTCGCGATCCTGCTGATTATTGCAGGATACTGGCTCAAGAAGTCCCTGGACGAGCAGAAAGCGGCACCACTTGTCGCTACGGCGTATGAGTATTATAGCCCAGCAGCTGGCGCGAATGTCGATTACGGTAAGGCGCTCTCGCTCTTTCGCGAAGTTCAAAATAAATATCCAGGAACCATGAGCGGCGCCATAGCCCAGTACTACATCGGGAACTGCCTCGTGAACCTGGACCATCCCGAGGAAGCGCTCAGGGAATATCAGACCGTCGTTACAAAATATTCCAATGACAAACTGCTGGTTGGTCTTGCGTACCAGCGCATGGGCTATGTGTACAACTCTCTCGGTAAACAGGCTGACGCTGTGAAGTCGTTCGAGCAGTCCGAGTCACTCATGGGCCCGGGGACTGCTACCGTGGAGCTTGCCAGGCTCTATGAGGCATCCGGGAACGTTCCAGAGGCTCAAAATAAATACAAGTCGATTGCTGAAAAGCTCGCCGGGACCACCTGGGGAATGGATGCCATAAACAAAGTTCAGAAGATCGAGTCTGTTCCGAATCCCCCTTCCGGGAAAAATGATAAATAACAGCCAATACAGAAATGGATATGATGCATTTCTTCATGAACATGAAGAAGACAAAAGACTTCACTTTCGTACTGGTTACCACACTATGGACCTAGCAAAACAGGCGAACCAGCAATGTAGGTCGCAGAACGGTATCATCCGGACTCAATAAAAAAGGCCGGAGGATATTCCTCCGGCCTTTGATTGCAAATTGATTATCCCTATATCTGGTCCACATCCACGACGAGTTTTATCTTCTGCCCCGCGCGTACAGATTTACCCACTCCCTTGTTCCATTCCCTGATTTCGGAAACGCTCACATTATGCTCCTTGGCAATTTTCACGAGTGTCTCACCGCGCCTGACCCGGTAGAGGATCTGCTGCTGTTTGCCACTCTGTCCGGGGGTGAGGAAGTTTACATCCTGCGCCTTGCTGTTGATGTCAACGGGGATGAGCAGGTGTTTGCCAGGCGTAATGCGGTTCTTCTTGAGACCATTGATGTCACGGATGGCATCAGCGGTCGTGTTATACTGTTTTGCGAGGCCCGCAAGCGTTTCGCCCCGGGCTACTTCGTGGCGCTCCCATTTAATTTTCTGATCCGGAGGGATCGCGGCAAAGTTCGCCAGGAATGCTTCCTTTCGCCCGGGCGGTATCCGTAGGACATAGTTTGTGTAATCCGGCGGCGTCACCCAACGTCTGATCTCGGGGTTCAGTTCCTTGATCTCTTCATACAAACAGCCCGCGCAGCGTGCGATGAGACGGAGGTCCGTGCTCTCGGTGATCACCACTTCATCATACTTAAACGGTGCGACATTCGTAACGTTGAAACCGTATGCCTCAGGGTTCTTGGCAATGATGGTCGCGGCCATGTATTTAGGCACGTAGTTCTTTGTCTCTTTCCGGATATACCGTGATGCCTTGAGGTCCCAGAAGTCTTCGGAGCGCGTTCTCAATACAGCGCGCTGTACCTTGCCTGCACCCGCATTATAAGAGGCCAAGGCCAAAGACCAGGAACCGAAGAGGTTGTGAAGGTCCTTCAGGTGCTCTGCCGCTGCCTCCGTCGATTTAATGGGGTCCTTGCGTTCATCAATCCACCAGTCCACCTTGAGGCCGTATAGCTTACCGGTAGCCGGCATGAACTGCCATGGCCCAACTGCCCGGGCCCATGATACAGCGTACGGATTGAACCCACTCTCGATCATAGCGACATAGACGAGATCCTCCGGTAGGTTCTTCTTCCGAAAGATTTCTTTCATAACCGGCATATAACGGACCGAGCGGTCAAGCCAGATCTGGAAAACGTCTCTGCCGCGTGTCTTGAAGTACTCCAGGTGGTTTTCCACGCTGTCGTTCAGGATCATGGGGATTTGATAGGTTCTTTCCTCTGCCGAGTCATCGATGACTTCATCCAGCTGGGCCACGTCTTCCGAGGGCGGTTTTAGTTGAGAGGGAACGCCGTTCTCCTCCTGGGAGGGGAATACCGGGGAAGTTGCATAAATCCTGGGAATAGGCAATAAAATGAAGCTAAGTACCAGTAAAATAAAGAGAATCCTCTGCACTATCTTTCCTCCTACTTAGTTATTAAATTACATGATTTTTGTCGCTTTGTCAAGCAGGAAAGATGGCAAGCGAAATAGTATTTTCATAGTACTTTTTTCGGTTTTTTTTCTAAAATCTTTAACCCGAGGGAGGCTGGAAAAGGTCATGTTCTAAGCCCGCCCTTGTATTTCAGGTTATTGTTCTGTATTATTGCGGATATGATCAATGCCCGTGTAGAAGAAATTTATGCTTCCATTCAGGGAGAAGGCCCGTGGGTCGGGCAGAGGCATATCTTCATCCGGTTCAAGGGATGCGATATCCGATGCCGTTACTGCGATACTCCAGAGGCAGGACACCGCGTAGACAATGAAGGGGGGCTTGGGTACTGCCGCGTACAAAGATCAACGGTTTCCGCCGAGTATGAGCGGGTTTTCAATCCCCTTTCCGCGCTTCAACTGACAGAATTCTGTACTCGCTTGGCCGTACGGGGGCCATCTTTCCCTACACTCAGTCTGACAGGCGGCGAGCCTCTCCTGCAGTGTCAGTTCCTAACAGAATGGCTTCCGCACGTTCGGACGAATTTCAGGATATATCTCGAAACCAGCGGCATCCATTACCGGGAAATGGAGGATATCCGGGGCCTGGTTGATGTGGTCAGCATGGATTTCAAGCTTCCATCCGCCACGGGCCTCGG
>Ga0335081_10011051_pt1 | contig 14603 bp, 7 predicted proteins | sample Lox_Sample_35_FD_206713 | JGI IMG/M metagenome (GOLD analysis project Ga0335081, IMG submission 206713) | Soil microbial communities from Loxahatchee National Wildlife Refuge, Florida, United States - Lox_Sample_3.5 | ecosystem: Environmental > Terrestrial > Soil > Wetlands | place: USA: Florida... | reverse complement strand
CCGCCGCCAACCACGAAGAAGCAATAGGCGGCAGGTTGCGGGCAACGATCCACGCAGGCCCGCTGAAGTGGGCGCTTGTTCTGCTATTCTGGACCCCTATGCCCACCAAAATCACTCCCCAGCATAACGGCCCTATCCGCATTGAAGGGGAATTCGAGATCTGCGACCCCACCGGTACGACGTTCGGGCTGGCCGGGCGTACCGTTATCTCCCTCTGCCGCTGCGGCCACTCGGAAAACAAGCCGTTCTGCGACGGCACGCATAATCGCATCGGGTTTTCCAGCCAGGTGGTAGCACGGGAACTGCCCCCTCCCAAGCCCAAACTGTAGCCATTCCGCGCCCGATGCGCCAAAGTTCCAAAAAAGTATCCGTTTCAAGCGTATTGCAACGGAGTTGGCGTAACTATACGATTAGGGTTAACGCCAATTGAGTATAATTCTATGCCTATCTACCCGGACCATCGTGACGGGATCGCGGCGCAGCGCCAAGCCCTTTGGATTCTGCCGGTTATAGTCCTATCCGGCCTTCTGGCGGTCGGCTGTGGAGCCACAACGTCGGCTTCCAGCGGGACCGGCGGCGGAGGCGGTGGCAAAGGCCGCCGCGGAGGCGGCGGTGGCGACGTCCCTGTCACCATAGCCCAGGTGACTCAGAAGAACGTTCCGGTGGAGGTTCAGGTAATCGGCAATGTGGAGGCTTACTCCACCATCTCCGTCAAAGCCCAGGTTGGCGGCCAACTCACCCAGGTGCATTTTTCCGAGGGAGATTACGTCAAAAAGGGCGATGTGCTCTTTGAAATCGATCCTCGTCCCCTGGAGGCGGCCTTGGATCAGGCTGTCGCCAATGTGAAACGCGATGAAGCCGCCGTGGGGCAGGCTGAGGCGAATCTGGCGCGCGACAGCGCCCAGGCCCGTTACGCCGAATCGCAGGCCGTCCGCTACGCCGACCTTTTCAAGAACGGCATCATCTCGCGCGATCAGTCGGAGCAACTGCGCGCCAATGCCGACGCCACGGCACAGGCTGTTTCGGCCGATAAGGCCGCCATCGAGAGCGCTCGCGCCAATATCGGCGCCAGCAAGGCCGCGGTGGAAAATGCCCAGGTGCAGCTCAGTTATTGCAAGATGGTGTCGCCCATTGACGGCCGCACCGGCAACCTGACGGTAAAGCTGGGCAACGTGGTCACGCCCAACACCATGGAACTGCTGACCATCAACCAGGTGGAACCGATCTACGTCACGTTTTCGGTTCCCGAAGCGCAGTTGCCGGCCATCAAGCGTTACATGGCCGAACACACGCTGCAAGTCCGGGCCAGGCCGCAGGACGATGCCAGCGCGGAGGAAGAGGTAGGCAACTTGACCTTCGTGGACAATTCCGTGGATGTGACCACGGGGACCATCAAGCTTAAGGGCACATTTCCGAACCAGGGCCGTAAACTCTGGCCCGGCCAATTCGTGCGCGTGACCCTGCGGCTCACCACCCAGGCCAACGCGCTGGTGGTGCCCAATGAAGCGGTGCAGACCGGCCAGAACGGATCGTACGTGTATGTAGTGAAGCAGGACCGAACAGTGGAGCAGCGGCCGGTGGTCACGGGCACTCGCGTCGAGCAGGACATGGTGGTGGATCAAGGCCTGACGCTCGGCGAAACGGTGGTCACCCAGGGCCAGTTGCGGCTGGTGCCGGGCAGCCGCGTGGTGCTTCCCGGGGGCCGCGGAGGCCGTGGAGGGGGAAGAGGCAAGAAGGGATAAAAGCTGCGAGCTGCGAGCGGTGAGCTGCAAGAGAAAATCTGGCGGCTGCCTGGTCTCGAAGCTCGTGGCTCGAAGCTCGGAGCTAAAGCGTGAACATCTCCGAACATTTCATTCATCGGCCGATTGCCACCAGCCTTCTGATGGCCGGCATTGCGCTGTTCGGCGTCATCGCGTACCGGGCGCTGCCGGTCAGCGACATGCCCCAGGTAGAGTTTCCCACGATCAACGTGAGCGCCAGCCTGCCGGGCGCCAATCCGGATACCATGGCCTCGGCCGTCGCCACGCCGCTGGAACGCCAGTTCACGACGATTGCCGGCCTGGATTCGATGATTTCTTCCAGCAGCCAGGGCAACACCAATGTCACCCTGCAGTTCAACCTCAGCCGCGAGATCGACGGCGCCACGGTGGATGTGGAAACCGCCATCGCCGAAGCCATGCCGCTGCTGCCTCCGGGGATGCCGACGCCGCCCTCCTTCCGCAAGTCCAATCCGGCGGCGCAGGGAATTCTGAGCATCTTTCTGACTTCGCCCACGCTGCGCCTTTCGGATCTGGACGAATATGCCGAGACCATGGTGGCGCAGCGCATCTCGATGGTTTCGGGCGTTGCGCAGGTGCAGGTGTTCGGCTCCGCCAAATACGCGGTGCGCGTGCAGGTGGATCCGAACCGGCTGGCGGCCCGCCAGATCGGGCTCGACGAGGTGGATACCGCGCTCACCAACTGGAACGTCAACATCCCCACAGGAACGCTGTATGGGCCGCACACGGCTTACACCATTCAAGCCAACGGTCAGCTCTTAAAAGCCTGGCAGTACCGGCCGATCATCGTGGCTTACCGCAACGGTGCTCCCGTGCGGCTGGGCGATGTGGCCAACGTGATCGACAGCGTGCAGGACGATAAACAGTATTCCAAGATCTACGGCGGCGAGTACGGCAAGGACGGTACGCGCGGCGTGAGCCTGCAGGTGATGCCGCAGCCAGGCAGCAACACCATCGACACGATCGACAGCATTCGTGCGCTGCTGCCCACCTTCCAGGCGGAGATGCCTCCCAGCGTGCACATGTCGCTGCGCGGCGACCGCTCCAAGAATATTCGCGAGGCGTTCCACGATATCCAATTCACCATGGCAGCCACGCTGGCCCTGGTGATTCTGGTGATCTTCCTGTTCCTGCGGAATTTTTCGGCCACCATGATTCCCGCCATGGCGCTGCCGTTTTCCATCGTCGGCACCTTCTCGGTGATGTACCTGCTGAATTTCAGCATGAACAACATTTCCATGATGGCGCTGATTCTCTCCGTCGGCTTCGTGGTGGACGACGCCATCGTGATGCTGGAAAACATCGTGCGGCACATCGAGCTGGGCCAGACGCCCATGGAAGCCGCGCTCAAGGGCTCCAAGGAGATCGGCTTCACCATCGTTTCCATGACGCTCTCGCTGGCGGCCGTTTTCATCCCCATCCTTTTCATGGCCGGTATTCTGGGGCGGCTGTTCCGTGAGTTCGCGGTGACCATCTGCACCGCCATTCTCATTTCGGGAATGGTTTCCATCAGCCTGACGCCGATGCTGTGCAGCCGCTTTCTGCGCGCCTCGCATACGGTGACGCACGGCATTTTCTACCGCGCCATGGAGGGGCTTTTCGATTTCACGCTGAGCATTTACCGCGTGACGCTGCGCTGGGTGCTGCATCACCGGCCAGTGATGCTGGGCATGTTTTTCCTGGTGCTCGGAACCACGGTTTACTTTTACATGGTGGTGCCCAAGGGCTTCATTCCGGACACGGACAACGACACGTTCAATATCCAGACGGAGGCGGCGCAGGGGACCTCCTATTACCAGATGATCCGCTACCAGGACCAGATTGCGCGCATCCTGGTGCAGGATCCGGACATCGATACCTTCAACGCCTCCACCGGAGGCGGTTTCGGCGGCGCGGCCAATACGGGCCGTTTCATGATCAATCTGAAGCCGCGGCGGCAGCGCGTGGCTACGGTCAACGATATCGTCAACCGGCTGCGGCCGAAGGTTTCCAACTTCCCAGGAATCCGCTGCTATCTCACCATCCCCACCGCCATTCGCGTGGGCGGCCGCATGTCCAAGAGCAGCTACGATTTCACTCTTTTCGGGCCGGATACGCAGCAGCTTTATACCGAGGCGCAGAAACTGGAGAAACTGGTGGCGCGCATTCCCGGGCTGGTGGAGGTTAACACCGATCTGCAAATCCGCAACCCGCGCGTCAACGTGGTGCTCGACCGCGACCGCGCCGCCGCGCTGAGCGTCAACTACAGCACCGTTTCGCAAACGCTGTATGACGCCTTCGGGCCGCAACTGGCTTCCACCATCTACGCTCCCACCAACCAGTATCAGGTTCTGCTGGAGATGAATCCGCAATACCAGATGTACACCGACGGCCTGAAGATGCTTTACGTGCGCGCCGATACAGGCCAACTGGTGCCGCTCAACGCGGTGGCCCGGCTGGTGGAAGATGCCGGTCCGCAAAGCATACCGCATTCCGGGCAGTTGCCCTCGGTAACGCTCTCGTTCGCGCTGCGGCCGGGCACCTCACTGGGCGACGCCACCGATGCCATCGGGGAAATCGCCAAGGCGAACCTGCCCGCCACCATCACAGGCGTTTTCCAGGGCACCGCCAAGGTGTTCCAGGATTCGATGCAGAATATGAGCGTTCTGCTGATCGTAGCCATCGCCGTGGTGTATATCGTGCTTGGTGTGCTGTACGAAAGCTACGTCCACCCCATCACCATCCTTTCGGGGCTGCCGTCCGCCGGTTTTGGCGCCCTGCTCACCCTGATCCTGTTCAAGGTGGATCTCAGCATCTATTCGTTTGTCGGCTTGATTATGCTGATCGGCATCGTGAAGAAGAATGCCATCATGCAGATCGACTTCGCGCTCGAGGCCGAGCGGAAGGAGCACAAATCGCCCACGGATGCCATCTATGAAGGCTGCCTGATCCGCTTCCGTCCCATCATGATGACCACCATGGCGGCGCTGCTGGGCGGAATGCCCATCGCCCTCGGCTATGGTGCGGGCGGGGAAGCGCGCAAGCCGCTGGGCATGGCGGTGGTAGGCGGCCTGGCCTTTTCGCAGTTGATGACTCTCTATTTGACCCCGGTGGTCTATACCTACCTGGCCGCCATCGTGGACCACTGGAGCGCGTGGCGTGCGCGTGCGCACGCAACTCATGCCACGACGGTGCCCGCGGCGGGGGATTAAACATGCGCCGGATTTTTTCACCGCAGAGACACGGAGGGAACAGAGGCAACGCGGAGAGAACTTGTGCGATGTTCTCCGCGAGATCTCCGTTGTCTCCGTGGCTTCGCGGTGGGTTTCTGAGACTGGTTAGACCATGAACATTTCCCAAACCTTCATCGAGCGACCCATTGCCACCAGCCTCCTGATGGCCGCCATCGCGCTGTTTGGCGGCGTGGCCTACCGGTCGCTCGCGGTGAGCGACCTGCCCAACGTGGACTTTCCCACGCTGCTGGTCACCGCCAGTTTGCCGGGCGCCAGTCCGGAGACGATGGCGGCGGCGGTGGCGACGCCGCTGGAAAACCAGTTCTCCACCATCGCCGGTCTGAATTCGATGACCTCCTCGAATTCGCTGGGCAACACCTATATCACCCTGGAATTCGACCTCAGCCGCAAACTGGATGGCGCGGCGGTGGATGTGCAGGCGGCCATCACCCAGGCGTCGCGACTGCTGCCGCAAGGAATGCCCACGCCGCCGACCTTCACCAAGGTGAACCCGGCCGATCAGCCCATCCTCTATCTCGCGCTCACTTCTCCTACACTGCCGCTCTACGATCTCGACGAATATGCCGAAACGCGCATCGCGCAGCGTATCTCCATGATCTCCGGAGTGGCCCAGGTGCAGGTGCTGGGAGCGCAGAAATACGCCGTGCACGTGCAGATGGACCCGCATGCCATGGCGTCGCGGCAGGTGGGCATCAACGAAATTGAAACCGCGCTCAAGAACTGGAACGTCAACCTGCCCACCGGCGCCATCATCGGTCCGCAGCGCGCTTTCACATTGCAGGCCAGCGGCCAGTTGACCACCGCCGCGGCCTATCGTCCGCTGGTGGTGGCTTACAAGAACGGGTCGCCGGTGCGCCTGGAAGAGCTGGGCAACATCATCGACAGCGTGCAGGACGATAAGACCGCATCCTGGTTTTACACCCACAACAGCAGCGGCCGCGCCATCATTCTCGCTATCCAGCGCCAGCCCGGCACCAACACCATCACGGTCACCGACGGCGTCAAAAACCTGCTGCCGCTGTTCAAAGCCGAACTGCCGCCGGCGGTCCAGATGGACATCCTCTACGACCGCTCCGACACCATCCGCGAATCGTACAAGGACGTGCAGTTCACCATGCTGCTCACCCTCGGCCTGGTGGTGATGGTGATCTATCTGTTCCTGCGCAACGTCTCCGCCACCATCATTCCCAGCCTGGCGCTGCCGTTTTCCATTATCGGCACCTTCTCGGTGATGTATCTGCTGGATTACAGCCTCGACAATCTCTCCATGATGGCGCTCATCCTCTCCATCGGGTTCGTAGTGGATGACGCCATCGTCATGCTGGAAAACATCGTCCGGCATATCGAACACGGCGAGGAGCCGCTGCTGGCCTCGCTCAAGGGTTCCGGCGAAATCGGTTTCACCATCGTTTCCATGACGCTGTCGCTGGCCGCTGTGTTTATCCCCGTGCTGTTCCTGGGGGGCGTGCTGGGCCGGTTGTTTAAGGAGTTTGCCGTCACCATCACCGTGGCCATCTTGATTTCGGGCGTGGTTTCGGTCACCCTTACTCCCATGCTGTGCAGCCGCTTCCTGCGGGCCGCGCACGAAGGTAAGCGGGGGTTGTTCTACACCTTCACGGAGAAGTTCTTCGATGGCATGCTGAACATGTACGACCGCAGCCTGCAATCGGTGCTGCGCCACCGCATCGCCATGATGGTGAGCTTTGTGCTGGTGCTGGGCGCCACCGTTTACATGTTCATCAACGTGCCCAAGGGCTTCATTCCCGATCAGGATACCGACCAGCTCCACATCATCACGGAAGCCGCGCAGGGCACCTCGTACTACCAGATGGTGGATTACGAGCAGAAAATCGCCGAAACGGTGTCGCAGGACAACAACGTGGAATCGCTCATGGCCAGCGTGGGCGGCACGACCGCCTCCAACCTGGGCGGGCCCAATTACGGCGAACTGGTGATTCACCTCAAGCCCCGCGTCCAGCGCAAGTTGAACGTCAACGACATCATCAAGGAAATGCGGCCCCACCTCGCCGCGTATCCGGGGGTGAAATCGTACCTGCAGAATCCGCCCACCATCCAGATCGGCGGCCAGGTAACCAAGAGCATGTATCAGTATTCCATGCAGACGCCCGACCGCCCGCTGCTTTACAGCTCAGCCGACAAGCTGGCCCAGGAGGTGGAGAAGATTCCGGGCGTGGAGGACGTCACCACCGATATCGCCGTGACCACTCCGCAGGTGAACCTCACCATCGACCGAGACAAAGCGGCGGCCATGAGCGTCAACGCCAACACCATCGAGAACGCGCTCTACGACGCCTACGGACCGCGGTGGGTATCCACTATTTATGGATCGGTGAACGAATACGAGGTGCTGCTGGAGCTCGAGCCCAAATATCAAGCCGATCCGCAGGCCCTTTCCCTGCTCTATTTCAAGAACACGAACAACAAGCTGATTCCGCTCGATACCATGGCGAAGATCGAGACCGAGACCGGCCCGCAGACCATCAATCACTACGGGCAGCTTCCGGCCGCCACCATATCGTTCAATCTGAAACCGGGAGCGGCGCTGGGCGACGTTACCAACAAGATTCAGGAACTGGCGGACGCGCAACTGCCGGATACCATCAGCACGCAGTTTCAGGGCGCGGCCAAGGCGTTCATGAGTTCGCTGGGCAATCTGTGGGTGCTACTCATCATCGCCATCCTGGTGGTGTACATCGTGCTGGGCATCCTGTACGAAAGCTACATCCACCCCATCACCATTCTTTCCGGTTTGCCCTCGGCCGGCTTCGGCGCGCTGCTCACGCTGGAGATCTTCCATATGGATTTGAGCATCTACGCGTTCGTCGGCCTGATTATGCTGATCGGCATCGTAAAGAAGAACGCCATCATGCAGATCGACTTCGCGCTGGAGGCCGAGCGCCACCACAACCTGCCGCCGGAGCGCGCCATTTACGAAGGCTGCCTGATCCGCTTCCGGCCCATCATGATGACCACCATGGCGGCGCTGCTGGGCGCGGTGCCCATCGCGCTCGGCTACGGCGCGGGCGGGGAGGCCCGCCAGCCGCTGGGCCTGGTGGTGGTGGGCGGCCTACTCTTCTCGCAGCTGGTGACGCTCTACCTGACGCCGGTCTTCTACATCTACATGTCCGCGATCCAGGACGGAGTGCGCCGGCTGCGCCGCCACAAGCCTATTGCGCACCAGGAAGTCGAAGTGGGGTGAACGCGGAGGCGTCCTCCGATCATATCTCCGGCTCGCTGCAAGCTCTTTTTTTGTTTGACGCGGCCGATGAAATTCATCTCGAAGAGCTGCGCGCCATTCTGGAAATTCCCGCGCCGCGCCGCGAACCTGCCTTCCGCCAGCCCGCGCCCGAATACGTCCAGTTCGCCCGGCCGCCGGTGATCGCACCGCTCACTTCCATCGGTCTCCAGGACGGCGGCAGGGCCGCGGTGCGCATCGCCTATTACGATTACGGCGTGGTCAGCGTGAAGCTGGAACGGGCCTTCGAAGGGTCCTGGACCGAAACGGTGGCGCTGGCGGAACGTTGGATGAACACGCCCGATCTGGAGCGGTGCGCTAGCGAAATTGCGGACCGGCAGCTCGACCGCGCCATGCCCGCGCTGCTCCATCCTTATGCGCAGCGGCTCACCGAGGACTACAACATCGTTCACCTGGCGCGCATCGTCGATGGCCGCGGCAAGCCGTTGTTGGCCGCCGATTTGACCGGCCGCTGCGCCGAACCCATCGCGCAGATCGTGCGCGGAGAAGCCGCGCGCTTTTCCGCCGGCGAGCTGGCGGAGATTCTGGAATCGCGCCTGTCCTACTACGACACCGATCTGCTGGTGGTGGGGTGGAGCGCCGCTCTGATTTACGATACGCCCGAGGGCGCCGCGCCGACCATTCAACTGCTGGAGTACGCCAATACGCAACTGCTGGATTTTCGCCATTACGACAATGTGCTCACCGGCCTGCTTTCGGGTGTCTATCGCACGCTGGAACGGCGCGGAGGCCTGTTCACGCGCTGGCGCTTCGCCCGTGAGGCCGACCGCCTCAATACCATCCGGCTGGATATCCGCGAGCTCACCGAGCGGGTGGATAACTCCATCAAGTTTCTCAGCGATATGTTCGCCGCGCGGCTTTACCGCATGGCGGCCCTCAAAATCGGTGTGGCCGACTACCGTAAGCTGGTGGACCAGAAGCTGGAAAGCGCCGGCGAGCTCTACGCCTTCATGATGGACAATTTCTACCAGGCGCGCGCCTTCGCGCTGGAGGCCATGGTGGTGGTGATTCTGATCATCGAGCTGGTATTTCTGTTCCGGGGGAGCAAGTAGGAGCATCAGATGAGCACGATATACTCATCCTGGAGCGTCTGATCGCGGCGGGCGAGCGGCTGGTGACCGACGCCGAGTCACAATCCGTAATTTTTAAGCGTACTGGTACTTTGCGGATATTTATTGGACGGCTGCCCGAGTTGGTGTAGAATAAACCGCACAGACACTAGTTCCGATCTTTCAGAGGGTAACATGGTAAGTAGAAGTGTTCCGCTCTTCGGCCTATCCCTACTGGTTTTTGCCTCGCTGACTTCCATTCGTCCGGCGTACGCTCAAGCTTCCACCGAAACACCAGCCCAGGCTGCCGCCGCCAAAGCCGCCGCGGCGGAAGCCGCCGCCAAGCAGGCTGCCACGGAAGCCACTGCCAAACAGGCGGCCGCGCGTCAAGCAGCCATGGATGCGGCCAAGACACCGGCCGGTCCCGCGCGGACAGCGGCGGAAGCTACCGCCAAGCAGGCCGCCGCGGAGGCCACGGCAGCCCAGGTAGCTGCTCGCCAGGCCTTTGTGCAAGCCGCTACGGCTCGCCAACAGGCCAACGCGGCGCTGCTCGCCGAACGGCGCGCTGCCGCCCAACAAGCTGCTGCGGAGCGGCAGGCCCAGATCGCTGCTGCGCGCCAGGCCCAGGCCGCGCAGGCTGCCGCGCGTAAAGCCGCGCCGCAACCGGCTGCTGCCGGCCCGGCTCCGGCAGTTGCCAAAACGCCTGCGGCCGCCGCAGCTCAAACCGCCGCTCCAGTTGCCGCTCCGGCGACCGTCTCACAGAAGGCCGTGGCGGGGAAGACGAGTGCTGCTCCAGGCTCAAAGCCGGCCGCGAACGGCGCCCCCAACTCCACCGTCACCCAGATTTCAGACACGGTCACAAGCGTTTTTGGAAAGCCCAATACCGCGGCCGTGAATTCCAAGGGTGGCGCGGCCGCGGGAGCCGCCGCGCCTGGGAGAGGATCACCTTCGGCTAACGCGTTGCTCCCCAAGACGAACCCTGCGGCCAACACGCCGCCCGCAGCGGCCAATACCCCGCCCGCCGCTCCGGCGCGAAGTAGCGCCGACCTTCTTCCGTCCGGCGCTTTCGGAGTGGGCCAGTCCGGCGATACCATCCTGACGGTCTATGGATGCGCCAAACACGCAACTCAGATCCTGTGCACTACAACCATCAGCAATCAGAGCAAAAGCGATACGCAGTTGCACAGTTCGCTGGCTTGGGGCGATGCCTTCATCGTCGACGATCAGGGGAATAAGCACCAACGTTCTATGGGGTACTTCCTGAACGCCGACGGCGAGCCGCGACTGGATATGGATGTTCCCTACGGCCAAAGCACGAAGTACGTCCTTGTGTTCAACAACATTTCCGGCCAGGCATCGAAGGTCGCGCTGCATTCGGATTCCAGCGGCCTTGACGTGGAGGAGATTCCGGTGACCGATTCGAGCTCGGCCCCGGCCGCAAGCTCGAAGAAATAGCCCCCGATGAAGCGTGTGGAGCGGTAAGCCCGCGGCTGGTAGCATCAATACTCGAACCCGGCAGCGCAGGATAGCGCAGACGGTAGTCCTGGACGCGGGCGACAGTATACCCACCCGCTGCGCTCACATGCCCGGCAATTTCGGCGCGGACGGCGGCTGCGGCATGCCCGGCAGCTTCGGCGGCTTGGGTAGCACTTGCTTGTAATCGGGCGGAATTTGGAACACTGCCGGATGCGGCTCGCCGGGAATCGCCTTCTGACAGACGGCGGTCTGTTGCCCGAAGCTGCCGTTGACCTTGCTAGCCATGGGCAATTGCAACTGCGGGCTGGTCCAGACCTCAGCCGTGGACGGCATGGCCGGTTTGGCGGGCATCTGCGGCAGCTTCGGCATGCTGGGCATCTGCTGCATACCCGGCGCCTTCGGCATGCCGGGCATCTGCTGCATACCCGGCGCCTGCGGCATGCCCGGCGCCTGCGGCATTGCCGGCGGGGAAAGGGTATACCGTTTCCCTTCCACTTGCTGGCCCTGCATGAAAGTCTTGCCCAGATCCTGCACGTGAACCGGCGGCATTTGAGGTCCGCCCGGCATTGCCGGCATGCCGGGTACCTGCGGCATTTGCGGCGTTCCGGGAACTTGGGGAGACTGGGGAACGGAGGGCGTGATCTGCGCCTGCTTCTTCAGGTGATCGAGCACAATGGTCTTTCGGGCGGTGGGATCGTGAATCACCGAAAGGTTGCCGGTGTCCACGCGCGTTTTGCCGTCGCTCGCGCGGAACATACGGTAGGCCGATTGTTGCGGTGCCGATGCCGCGCCGGCCGGCTGGAACGCCGTTGTGTACTCGGCGGTCACGGGCGGAATGGACGGTTTCGAAAGCGGTCCCAAGGTTCAACTCCGCCAGTTCACGCCCACGTTCAGCTTCTTTTTGGCGTACTCGAAGCTGCGCTCGAGGTCGATGCGCTGCTGCTCCCTGAGCGCCTCCTGCATGATGGCCGGCGGGTGGCCGGAGCCGCCATCTTCGATTGCCATCAGTCCCATGAAAGGATGGCCGCTTTTCGCCAGCGCTACGAAGCGCGCGAATTCCGCCGCCGAAGCCTTCGGAAACGCCTTCCAGAAATCCGGCTCCAGGTACGGCAAGACGCGCGGCGGCCGTCCCGTGATGATCTCCAGTTGCATGGAAGATTGCGGGCAGATTTTGCGGAATTCGGCCACGAAACGCACGAAATCCACATTGCCGTCCCCCAGCGCCACCCACTGCCCGGCGGCACCGCGTGCAATTTCGAATACCGCCGAATCGCGCACATGCGTAGTTACGGCATAGGGGCCGAGGATTTCGAGCGTCACAAACGGATCTTCCACTACCCAGACGGGATTGCCGGTGTCGAGGCAGGAGGCTACGAAATCCTTGCCCGATTCTTCGATCACCGTCCTGGTTTCACGGGCCTGCATATCGCCGGAGTGGTTCTCGATGGCGATCTTCACCCCCAGGTCGAGCGCTTCCTGCCGCACCGAGCGGAACAGTTGGATAGTGGTTTCCATGTGGGCTTCGATGGGAAGCGGCCCGAGGCGGTCCTCCGAACTGCCCATGTAGCAGCGCATCGAAGTGGCGCCCACCGCCTTCACGATACGCAGGCCTTCGAGCAGCCGGTCGCGCGCCGGGGGACCATCCTTCTTATACGATTTGCTCGAAGGGCAGATGCAGCCCATGCCGCCATCGATTGCAATGTGCAGCCGCGCGGCCTGGTCCTTGATCTTTTGCAGGTAGGCCGGCTCGTGGCTTTCGTAGTCGGCGAGGTCGGAGAACTGGATAGTATCGAGTTTCAGGCCGGCGGCATATTCCAGCAGCCGCGGCGCTTTCCATTGAAACGCGCGCAGGGAGTAGCTGTCGAATCCCAGCTTGACCGGCACTTCCTGGGCCGTCGCCGGAGTGTCCGCGCTCACTGCCAGCGCCGCCGCGGGCAACGATTGAAGAAATCTGCGTCGATTCACAAGTCTACTTTATCGCAAACAGTCGCGCCGGGCGGTCCTGCCGCCGGCGGCAAGGGGGTGCCCTCTGGGCCCGGCGTTACCTGGCACTCGCCTTGCATCGTTCTCGCCCGTGGTCTGCAGGTTAGCGGAAACTCAGACATTTGGTGCCTTATTGCCGTGCCGTTTCCGCACACCGTGTAGCCCGCGAGAGACAGGCCGAACATGGGTAACGCCTGCTATAATCGAGACTTAATTGCATTGAACCGCGTCCCACTGACAAGCGCATGAAGTGCATTCCAATCATCCTAATTTGTGCGGCGGCAGCGTGCGCCGCTGATTTCGCTACAGGGCAAGCCGCCAGGGCGGTGATAGGCCAGCAGACCTTCACCACGGCCGATCCCAACTCCAGCAACACTGTTATCGGCGCGGCCGGCGGTATTGCGTACGCCGCCAACACGCTCTTCGTGGCCGACGATAACCGCCTGGATGCGGCGCCGGCCAATAACCGGATACTGCTGTTTCAGAACCTGTCGGACATGCTGCCGGCGCCCACGGCCGAATTGCCCTATAACACCAAGTGCCCGGTGTGCGTAGGGCAAGCCACGCTGGTCTTGGGCCAGCCGGACTTCAATACCACCACTGTCAACATTGCGGCCACCCAAAATGACATGCGCGAGCCCACCGCGGTGGCATCCGACGGCATACACCTGGTGGTGGCCGATACCAACCACAACCGCATCCTGATCTGGAATTCAATACCCAGCGTCAACAACACTCCGGCCGACGTGGTGGTGGGCCAGTCCGATTTCGTCTCCAGCCCCCCGCCGCCTTCCACGCCCTCCGCCAAAACCCTGCGCGGCCCGCAGGGAGTCTGGATTCTGAACGGCAAATTGTACGTGGCCGACACGCAGGACAACCGCGTGCTGATCTACAATCACATTCCCACGCAGAACGGAGCTGCCGCCGACGTGGTGTTGGGCGCGCCCAACTTCACCACCTTCGTGAACCAGGACCTCAGCCAGACGAGCACGTCCGCCACGGCCAGCACCATGATAAACCCGGTTTCGGTCACCTCCGACGGCGTTCACCTGTTCGTCACCGACCTGGGCAATAACCGGGTGCTCATCTGGAATTCCATTCCTACCGCGAACGGCACACCCGCCGACGTGGAAATCGGCCAGCCCGATATGACCGGCACCGTCGCCAACAACGCCTTCACCGGCGCGGCTGCCACGGATTCCACGGATACCACCGATAAGGAAACACCGGTGCTCTGCACGCAGTCCAACGGCGTCGACCCGAGTAACAATCCCACTTATCCCAACGTCTGCAACGCCACTCTGAATTTCCCGCGGTTTGCTCTTTCCGATGGCACCCGCCTGTTCATCGCCGATGGCGGCAACGACCGTGTGGTGGAGTACCTGAAGATTCCCACCAGTAACGCCGCCTCGGCGGATGTTATCCTGGGCCAGCTTGGCGGCACGGTCGACCAGGCCACCGACGCCGTCGATTCCATGAATACCCCTACCTCGATGGCGTGGGACGGCAGCAATCTTTATGTAGCTGATCCATACAACCGGCGGATAACCGTCTATACAGTTTCCTCCAACAACCTGCCGTACCAGGCGGTGGTGAATTCGGCCAGCCTGAATATTGTGGCCAGCGGCACCATCGACATCGGCGGCACGATTCACGATGGCGACGTGGTGACCGTCACGATCACCGGCCCCGGCCAGAATGCCGTCAATTATACCTATAAGGTGCAGGCAACCGATGCGCTCACCGACGTGATCGCGGGCCTGGTGAACGCTATCAACACCGGCAACGGTACCGGCGTCCCCGACGC
>Ga0335081_10011050_pt1 | contig 14603 bp, 12 predicted proteins | sample Lox_Sample_35_FD_206713 | JGI IMG/M metagenome (GOLD analysis project Ga0335081, IMG submission 206713) | Soil microbial communities from Loxahatchee National Wildlife Refuge, Florida, United States - Lox_Sample_3.5 | ecosystem: Environmental > Terrestrial > Soil > Wetlands | place: USA... | reverse complement strand
CGGCCACGCCGAAAGCCTCCTGGGCCTGACCAAGAAATTCCAGATGGTTCACAAGGACAGCGGCACGGCGTATCAGCGGATTGAGGTGCGAGAGTGACGCATTCTCACGACGAACGCGGAGCGGAACTGCGCGAGCTCTTCTTCGAGACCTCGGCGGAACTGCTGCAGGCGCTGAACGAGGAAGCTCTGAAACTGGAGAAGAATCCCGGCGACGAAGAGATCGTCCGCAGCATCCGCCGCACTGTGCATACGCTCAAGGGAGACTCCGCCGCCTGCGGCCTGCGCGAGCTCAGCGAACTGGCGCACCAGTTCGAAGACGCGCTGTCGCTCGAAGGCGCCGCCTCTCACGCCGCCGTTGCCGAAATTGCGTTCGCGGCCGCCGACGTCTTTACCGAGATGATTGCGGCCTATCACAAGAATTCGAAATTGCCGTCGACCAAGGCCCTGAGCCGGAGGATCCAGGAACTGACCGCCGCTCCCAAGGCCGCCAAGGGTCGCAAGACCACGAAGAAGGCCGCCGCCAAATCCGGATCGAAATCCGCCAAGCCTGCAGTCGAGCTGTGGACGGAGTACGAGCGGCTTGCGATGAACAAGGCGCAAGCCGAAGGGAAGGCGATCTATCACGTCGTCGTCAAAATCGATGCGCACTGCGCCATGCCGATCGCCGGGCGCCAGCTGATTCAAAATGCGCTGGCGAGCACGGGAATGGTCATTGCAGTTCGTCCCGACGCGAAATCGCCCGCCGCCGCGAAGCACATTGAATTCGTTCTCGCCAGCTCGCAGACGGTCGAGCAGATTTCGGCCAAAGGACGCATTCCCACGATCTCCGAAGAAGTAATGATCGATCTGCTGTTGGCTGCGAATCCGGCTCCGCAGCCCACGCAGCCCGCATCCGACACTCACACGACTTCGCTGGATCACGAACCTGCTGACGTCGCTCCGATTCCCGAATCTCCCGCAACTTCCGCGCCCGCCGCAGGAGTTTCCGTCACGCAAGAGAATCTGCTGCGCGTCGATGCTGGACGCATCGACAACGTGCTCAACCTTGTCGGCGAGCTGATCATCGGCAAGTCGATGCTGCAGCAGGCGCTCAACGAATTTTCCAAGCGCTATCCGAAAGAGCTTTTGCGCGGCAAGTTTGCCGACGCCATGGCTTTCCAGGCGCGTGTGCTGAACGACCTGCAGCGCTCGGTGATGAAGATCCGCATGGTGCCGGTGGATCAGCTATTCCGCCGCTTCCCGCGCATGGTGCGCGACGTTTCCCGCCAGTGTGGACGCGAGGTCGAACTCGCCGTGAGCGGACAGGACACCGATCTCGACAAGGGAATTCTCGACGCGATCGCAGAGCCTCTGACGCATCTGGTCCGGAACGCCATCAGTCACGGAATCGAGTCGCCCGAAGAGCGACGCGCCGCAGGCAAGCCTACGCAAGGCACAGTTCGGCTAAATGCTTATCACCACGGCAATCAAGTGATCGTGGAAGTCAGCGACGACGGCCGCGGCATCGACGCACAAAAAATCCGCGCGAAAGCAATTGCTCTCGGCCTGACTACGCCCGAAGAAGCGGCGCGCCTGACTGAAGCCGAGACACTCGACTTCATCTTCCGGCCCGGCTTCAGCACGGCGGAACAGGTCACAGAAGTTTCCGGGCGCGGCGTTGGCATGGACGTCGTCCAGAGTGTGCTGCATCGCCTGAAAGCCTCCGTCAGCCTCGAAACTCGTCCCGGCCAGGGCACCACGTTTCGACTCAAGCTCCCGTTGACGCTCGCCATTATCAAGGCGCTGCTGTTCTGGGTTGAGCAACGGTTGTACGCGATTCCCCTGAACGCGGTTCTCGAGATCGCGCGTACCTTCGAAGCCGAAGTTCATCAGGTCGACAACTACGAAGTTCTGCAGCTCCGCAATCAGGTTCTGCCGCTGTTGCGTCTGGGGCGGCCTGCGGTGCAGGAAGACCGCAAAGCCAAGCTGTTTGTGCTTGTCATTACCGTGGGAGAGAGGAAGTACGGATTGATAGTGGATTCGCTCGAGGGGGAAGAAGAACTGGTAATCAAGGCGTTGGACGACCAGACATTCTCGACCGATCTTGTCTCTGGCGCGTCCATCCTGGGAGACGGGCGGGTTGTGCTGATTCTGAATCTGCCCGCCGTTGTGGATCACGTGGCGCGTTCCCGTCCGCAGGAAACCGGGAAGTCGAACTCCGGCTTGTTGCTGACGCACACCGACCGCATGCGTCTGGCCCTGACTCCGGCCGTAGGAGGCCAGGCATGACGATGAAATCCGTGCGCGTCTTGGTGGTCGATGATTCGGCGCTGATGCGCAAGCTGATTCCGCAGATGCTGGCCGCCGACGAATCAATCGACGTCGTTGGAACGGCGATGGACGGCTCCTTCTGTCTCAAAAAGATCGAAGAGCTGAAGCCCAGCGTCGTGACGCTCGACCTCGAAATGCCGGGCATGAACGGCATCGATACGTTGAAAGAGATCATGCGCCGCCAGCCGGTTCCGGTGATCGTCTTCAGCTCGCACAGCACCGAGGGCGCCAGCGTCACCATGAAGGCTCTTGGTCTCGGAGCGTTCGATTTCGTCACCAAGCCCAAAGACGCGACGGCCCACATGGCGGAGACCGCGCGGGAACTGATCGCCAAAGTAAAGGCCGCGGCGGAGTGCAAGCTCAAGCCGCGCATGCTGAGCGGAGTTCCGCCGAAGCCGGAAAAAGTCGCAGCTGCCGCAGGATCGCCCACCAAAGTTGTCGGCATCGGCGTATCTACAGGCGGTCCGCAGGCGCTCGAATATGTTCTGTCGCAACTGCCCGGTGATTTCCCCGGTGCGATTGCTGTCGTCCAGCATATGCCGGACGGATTTACCGATATGTTCGCGCGGCGTCTGGATGAAATCTGCCCGCTGCGGGTGAAAGAAGCGCAGTCGGGCGACCTGCTGCAGCCCGGACGCGTGCTGATCTGTCCCGGCAGCCGCCACATGAAAGTGAAGCGACTGCCTCTGGGAGATATCGCCGTGCTCAGCGACGAGCCGCGCGTCAACGGACATCGGCCCAGCGTCGACGTCCTCTTGCGCAGCCTGGCGGAAGAGTTTCGCAGCAATGCTGTGGGTGTGTTGATGACCGGTATGGGCGACGATGGCGCGGAAGGCCTGGGAGCCATCAAGAAAGAAGGAGGCATGACGGTCGCGCAGAACGAGGAATCCTGCGTGGTCTATGGCATGCCAAAGGCGGCCATCGAGCGCGGATACGCCATCCGCGTGGTCGGATTGGACGTGATGGGCGCGACGTTGCAGGCGATTTGCGGCCGTGGTGGATCGGAAATGGGATCCGTCGGACGGGCCGTGCGCGCCGGAAACTAGAGATCGTGCGGAGGACCCGTGACCAGCGTGATCTGGTTACGGCAAACTCGCCATGATATGGAGTACTAAGGGGAGGTCTGTATGGAGCAGTTTGCACCAGTAAAACGCAGCAAAGACGGGCAGCCGGTTCGCTACTTGATCGTGGATGACTCGGTGTTTGCCCGTAAAAATCTCGCCCGCATGATCGAAACGTTCGGCGGGCAGGTGGCGGCCGAAGCCGGGGACGGCTTGACTGCCATCAGCGAGTTCGACCGCACCAATCCCGACATCGTGCTCATGGATATCACCATGCCGCAGATGGAAGGCATCGAGGCTGCCGAACGGATCGTCCAGCAGCATCCCGAAGCGCGCATCGTGATGGTTTCCTCCGTCGGATACCAGGAAAACATCGTGGCCGCGCTACAACGGGGCGCTCGTCATTTCGTGCAGAAGCCGGTTAAGCCGGAAGTGCTCTATGAAGTCATCAAGTATGTGCTCGGAGAAGATGGCGCAGTCGTGAGCGCGGCGGGAGCGGGAGCGTAAGTCCATGAAGATGGAATTGATTCAGCCTTTCATCAATGCGGCCGATGCCGTGTTGTCGCAAGGCCTGCAGGGCACAACCAAGGTGGGCAACCTCACCATGGAAGAGGAGGCCTATCGCCGCAAAGGTGTGGCGGGCATGATTGCGCTGACAGGCGACATTGAAGGCCGGATCATCCTCGATCTTGAGCCGCAAACCGCGGTCAAGGTCGCTAGCCATTACGCGGGCACCGAGTTGCCGGAGTCCGACGCGCTGATCAAGGAAACCATCTTCGAGCTGGCAAACCAGGTCGTGGGTAACGCAATTTCCGCCCTCAATGACCAGGGCTTCCATTTCCGCGTCCATCCCCCGCACCTGCTCACTACTGACCAGGGCGACAAGACCAGTGAAGACACCGAAGCGCTCATGATCTGCTTCGAGACCTCCCTTGGTAATGTCTTCATGAATGTCGCTCTGCGCTACAACAAGCGGAGAATGGCCGATCACGCGGCGGTCGGAGCGTAGGAACAGCCGTCAGTCGCCGGTTCTCAGTTGCCAGTAATTGGTGTCCCAGTCACCACTGTGACCTCGACCGGAGTGGAGGGACCTCATGTTCTTATTGGTTCTTCCAAATCCAGGAATTGTTGGAGCTTCAACACAAAGATCTGCTGCGCTATTAGTCGCAACACGCGACAATATCTGCTGGGCAAATCCCACCTTCTCTTCTCGACCTCCAGAAAGGAGAACGGAACAGTTGAGCAGCTCCATCCTTCACTTCTGCTAATATCCTCGGCATGTCCGACGCTACGCCGATCGGCCAGACCGTCTCCCACTACCACATCACGCAGAAGCTGGGTGGTGGAGGCATGGGCGTGGTCTATAAAGCCGAGGACACCCAGCTCGGACGTTTTGTTGCCCTCAAGTTTCTTCCCGATGATGTTGCCGGAAATCAGCAGGCTTTTGAGCGCTTCCGTCGGGAAGCCCGCGCCGCATCAGCTCTGAACCATCCCAACATCTGCACGATTCACGAAATCGGCGAAGACCACGGACGTCCCTTCATCGTGATGGAGTATCTGGAAGGGAAGACTCTGCGCGAGATGATCTTCGGGCGCCCGCTCGAGACCGACCGTTTGCTCGATCTTGGCATCGAAGTCGCCGACGCGCTCGATGCCGCGCACAGCAAGGGAATTATTCATCGCGACATCAAGCCGGCGAACATCTTCGTCACCGACCGTGGACACGCCAAGGTTCTCGATTTCGGCCTCGCCAAAATAAGTCTGCAGCCTTCGGAAAGCAGTTCGGCTGCGACCATGACCGAAGAGCACCTGACCAGCGCCGGCAGTACCATGGGCACCGTCGCCTATATGTCGCCCGAGCAGGCTCTCGGCAGGGAGCTAGATGCCCGTACGGATCTTTTTTCATTCGGCACGGTGCTCTACGAATCGGCGACCGGCACGCTGCCGTTCCGCGGAGAAACTTCGGCGGCGCTATTCGACTCGATCCTGAACAAGATGCCGGCGGCTCCGTTGCGATTGAATCCCGGAATTCCGGCAGAGCTGGAGCGCATCATCAACAAGGCTCTCGAGAAGGATAAAGACGTCCGCTACCAGAGCGCCGCCGAGATGCGCGCCGACCTTAAGCGTCTCAAGCGTGACACGACATCGGGCGCCTTATCGGCTGCATCGCCTGCGGCGGTACAGAAGGCGATACCGGCCAGCCGAACCGCACTTCGGATTGCGGCTACCATGTTTGTGCTGTTCCTTGTTGCGTTTGCAATCTGGTTCTTCATGCCGGTCGAGCCGCCCCGGATCTCAGGATCGACGCAACTCACGCACGATGGCAAGGCCAAGTGTTGCACGGTGACCGATGGCTCCAGGATCTACTTCAACGCGTACAACCAGCAAGGTGCCCCGCAGCTCGCGCAAGTGTCGATCAACGGGGGTGAGGCGCTGGAGACGCCGATCCCGATCAACATGCCGCGAATCCTCGACATCTCGCCTGATCGCTCCCAGCTTCTGGTTGCGTCGGAAGAGTTCGCGCAGAGTAGGTCGCTGCTCTGGACCATGCCGTTGCCCGCAGGTTCTCCACGCCGACTGGGAAATATCGAGCAGGAATTGTTTGCTTCGAGTGCGAAATGGTCACCGGATGGTCAGCGACTTGTCTATACGAAGGGCCCCGACCTCTGGGTAGCCAACGCCGATGGAACCGGGCCCGTCCGTCTGGCCACAGTCACCGGACAAGCGGAAATCCCGGTTTTCTCTCCCGATGGCAAGCGGATTCGATTTACCGACGAGAATTCGGCCTCGCACACCTACTCGCTGTGGGAGATTCGTTCCGACGGCTCCGACCTCCATCCCCTGTTGCCGAACTGGCACAACCCTCCGCGGGAATGCTGCGGTGTATGGACACCGGACGGCCGCTATTATCTTTTCCGTAGCACCGGGCACAGCGACAACTTTGGCGACATTTACGCACTGCCGGACAGGGTCGGTTTCTTTCGACGCTCGTCCTCGAAGCCTTCCCAGCTGACGTTTGGTCCGCTCGCGTATTCGTTCGGCGGATGGACTCCGGACGGCAAGAAACTGCTGGTCGATGCTTACGAATCGCGCGGCGAATTAGTTCGTTACGATTCGGCATCGAAGCAGTTCATTCCCTATCTTGGGGGCCTGGCCGCATTCGACGTCTCGTTCTCCCACGATGGCAACCGCATTGCATACGTCAGTCTGGCGGATAACACGTTGTGGGTGAGTCGCACCGACGGAAGTGACAAGATCCAGCTTACGTTTCCTCCGCAGCATGTCGCTTTGCCCCGCTGGTCTCCGGACGGCAAACAGATCGCATTCATCGGTTCACAGTTTGGAAAACCGTGGAAAGTTTTTGTGATCTCGACGCAGGGAGGAACGCCAGAAGAACTGCTGCCCGCCGAAAACACGGCCGAGGGCGATCCGGGGTGGTCTGCCGATGGAACGCGGATAGTATTTTCGAACGGTCTGCCCACCACGGGAGAAAAATCCGACATCCGGATCATCGATCTGAAAACGCGTCAGGTGACCGTGGTGCCCGGATCGGAGCGCACGTTCAGTCCCCGCTGGTCCCCCGACAACCGCTACCTGGCGGCCCTGGATCTTGAAAGCGTGTCCAAGAAACTCCTGCTGTACGATTTCCAAACGGGCAAGTGGTCGGAGTGGGTCACCGAACCGCAGGGACTCGGATATCCGTCGTGGACTGCGGATGGACACTCGATCCAATACGAGAGTCAAGCCAGTTTGATTTGCAAGCGCCTAAAGATCGGCGACACTCATCCCGAAGAATTGTTCAGAACCGATGTGCTCAATCGCTATATCACCGCCGATTTCGGCCCATGGAGCGACATTACCCCCGACGGTTCGCGCATGTTCCTGCGCGACGTAAGCACCGAGGACATTTACGCGCTGGACATGGATTTGCCGTAAGAAGTGTTAATGCCACTCATCATCATTCCGTTTTGAGGAACTTCAGGCAGACGGGTTCATCGACCTCGAGCTTCTGGCCCGTTGGCGTCAGGCGTCCGGTTTTTTGGTCAATCTTGAAAACGACGATGTCGTTCGACTTTTCGTTCTCCGCGAAGAGGTAGTTGCCGGTCGGATCGATTTCAAAGCTGCGAGGGATTTTGCCTTCGGTCGAGACATCGTCGATCTTGGTCAGCGTGCCTTTCACGGGATCGATGGCGAAGATCGCGATGCTGTCATGTCCGCGGTTCGACGCGTAGAGAAACTTTCCGGAAGTTGAGATGTGGATCTCCGCGTCGTCGTTCTCGCCTTTGAAATCGGCGGGCAGAGTCGACAGAGTCTGGAGGCGGGTCAGCGTGCCGGATTTCAGATTGACGGAAAGGGCGGTGACCGTTTGTCCCATTTCCGCCACAACGTAGGCAAATTTTCCTGAGGGAGCGAGAACGAAATGGCGTGGCCCTGCTCCGGGATCCATCTTCACAAATGGCGGATCGTTCGGAGTGAGCGTGCCCTTTGCGGCGTCGTACTTGTAGACGAGCGTTTCGTCGAGTCCGAGATCGTCGACGAACGCGAAGCGGTTGTCGGGCGAGAGATCGATCGAGTGCGCGTGCGGACCTTCCTGGCGTTGAGGGTTCGCGCCGTGGCCGGTGTGCTGGACGAATGCGGTCGCGTCGCCGAGCTTGCCGTCGGCGAGGATCGGGAAGACGGCGACGCTGCCTCCAGTGTAGTTCGCGACCAGCACGTGCTTTCCAGCTTTGTCGACGATGATGTAGCAGGGATCGGCTCCGCGCGATGCGACCTCATTCAGGAATGTCAGTTTGCCCGTCGCCTGATCGATTGAGAACGCGCTGACTCCGCCGCTGTTCGGGCCTTGGTACTTCTGAAGTTCATTCACCGCGAAGAGGAAGCGTCCGTTGGGAGAAATCGCGACAAACGAGGGATTGACCGTTTCGGCGGCGAGGCCAAGAGATGTTGCTTTCCCCGTGGCGGCGTCGAAGCGGTAGGCATAGATGCCCTTGCTGGTGCTGCCTGGACTGCCCTCGTTGGTGTAGGTGCCGACGTAGAAAAGATAACTGCCCTTCGCAGGAGGAGCGGCATTGGCTGCCAGAGTTGTGGTCAGGATCGCAAAAGCGACGAGAACAGAACGGAGTAGATGACGCGAGATTTTCATTCGGGTACGGAAACGCATTTCAGAGTATTTGCGCAAGAGCTGAACAAAATTAACCTCGAAGGACACGAAATAGCACGAAGGAAGGTCGAAAAGATTTCACCGCCGAGCACGCCGAGTTCGCCGGGAAAAGAGATTCTGATAGGTCTTCTCTCGGCGCAGTCCGCGTACTCGGCGGTAATTACTTTACTGAGCTGGTTTGAATTTGCACTCACTTCGTCAGGACCACCGGCACGGTGTAGTTGTAGGGCCAGATCTCAACGCTGACGGACTTGCGCTGATTGAAGGCGTCGAGCGTCATCGGGAATGCTACGAGGATGGTCCGCGTGACGCTTCCGCCCGCCGGAATTTCGGTTTCAGGCGCCAGGGCGGGCTGGGCTCCATTTTTGAGCTCGGGGAATGCCTGAAAGTAGCGATCGAAATCCACGGCGGAGCGAGCGTCGGCCTTCGTGTCCCCACTCGCAGTTTTTACGACACCGTGCAGGCCTTGAATGTACATGGCTTTGTCGCTGGTGTTGTGCAGGGTGAAGGTGAGGGCGACCATAGTGGTCGTTTGTCCGGGGACCTCGACGGCGACGACGTTGTCGAGCGACCCCGCGCCTTGCGGCTTGGGTCGCTTCAGGACCGAAGCGATGATCACCACGACCAGGACAATGCCGAGCGCGATCAAAACAATTTTCGTTGGCGGCAGATTCTTTTTCGCGGTGCCGTATTCTTCGCCGATGTTAATGGTCGGGCCTTTGGGCGCGGCGGGAGGCGTTGTTGCCGCCGGCGCCGCCGGTGGAGGAGTGGTCGGGGAAACTGGGGGTTGGTCAGGCATAAATCGTCCTTTGTCGGATTCTACGCCTGCAGTGAATGGCGGCGCGATTCGGCTCGGCCAAGATCATTCTTTCGCCCGCTCGGCAATGGCCGGAGATAGAATCTCCGCCACAACTTTCAGATCGCGATCGCCGCTCGTCCAGACTTGTTCCCGTACGGGCCGCGGCAGGATGACGCAGCCTTCGGAAGCGCATCCGAGATGTTCTTTCGAATCACCGTGGATAAGGAAACCGCCGCGGCCGAACGTTTCGGTTCCGGCCACCGGGTTGAGGCGCAGGACGTACGGGCCATGATCTTCCGTGTTGAACGGAGGGCCGGTGATGGTCCAATCGCCCTGTGGGATCGGGCCGACATCGCGGACATCCTGGAGATCGGGATTGTTTTTGCCATCTTTGGAGCCAGAGTATCCAGTTGCGACGTGGGTTCCGTCTTGCTCGAGGTCGCCAGTTTTCTGGGAGTAGGTCCAAGCTTGGCCCTGGAGGTCATTCTTCAGAGTTTCGAAATCGTTTTTTGAGTCCATATGAATGAAAATATTTTTCAGATCACTTTCTGTAAAATCTTGGATTCATTGGAGTTGCGGGCGCGAGATTGCATTTCGATCCGCAAAATATTGATTCCGGACGGGTTACACGCAAAATCTTCCGGAATAAGGACTTAGCGAGTCCCGAGTCTTCAGTCCCGAGTCGTGAGGTCGGACTCGAAATTCGGCCAGCACCTTCAGAATTTTCTGTGGGGTAAATTCGCACCTTACGATTGTGAGCTTTTGGCTGTTATGGTCAAGGTTGTACGTCACAATCGTTGAAATAAAACTGTGGAAAAGTTTTCGCCGCGTGCTCGAGATAGATCACTTCGCCTTAGAACCGACGGAAACCCCCACTTCTCCCAACATCAGGGAGAAGTGGGGCACCCAAACCTTAAACCCTTCGCGCCAATGTCTTCGCCAAAGATTCTCCTACTGCCTAAGATCACCAGCCGTGTTTCATGGCTTTCGCGAAGTTTTCCACAGGGAGGGTGTTGAGGACGTCTTCTTTCGTCAGCCACGCGCGGCGGGCTTGGAGGACGCCGAAACGGATCTTATCCATGTGCGACGTGTGGTGAGAGTCGGTGTTGATGACGGTCTTCACCCCATGCTGTTTGGCCTGGCGGAGATTCGCGTCGTTCAGGTCGAGGCGGTCGGGATACGCGTTCAATTCCATCGCGACTTTGTGTTTGGCCGCTGCCGTTAGTACAGCGTGCATGTCGAAGGGGTAGGAATCGCGGCGAAGCTGGATGCGTCCTGTGGGATGGCCGATGATCGAGGTATTGGGATTCTCGATCGCTTTGATGAGCCGCTCGGTCATTTTGGCGGATTCCTGATTGAAGACCGAATGGACGCTGGCGATAACGAGATCCATCTGGGCGAGGACATCGTCGGAAAGGTCGAGATCGCCTTCGGGAAGAATGTCGACTTCAATCCCAGCGAAGATCTCGATGCCGTCGATTTTTTTGTTGGCTTCGTGAATGCGCGCGATGTGCTCGACAGCGCGCTTGTCGTCGAGTCCGTTGGCGAAGGCAAGATTCTTCGAGTGATCGGTGATGGCCATGTATTTATAGCCGCGCTCTTTGGCGGCTTCGGCCATCTCTTGGATTGTGCTGCGGCCATCGGTTTCGATAGTGTGCATGTGAACGTCGCCCTGCAGGTCGCTCTGCGTGATCAGCTTGGGCAGGGCATGATTCTGGGCGAGATCAATCTCGCCGAGATTCTCCCGCATCTCGGGCGGGATGTAGTCGAGCTTCAGCTTGGAGTAGATTTCTTCTTCCGTTTTTCCCGCGACCGGCTTTTCGCCTTCGAGCGTGGCGAGCGCGTATTCGTTCAGTGTGTATCCCATCTTGAGAGCACGCTGGCGGAGCGCAACGTTGTGGGCCTTCGACCCCGTGAAATATTGCATGGCCGCTCCGAAGGATTCGGGGGGCAGAAGACGCACGTCGACCTGCATGCCGTTGCGCACATGGAAGCTGATTTTGTTGTCACCGCTCGCGATCACGTCCATAAGCGGCGGATATTTGGCGACGTAGGCGATGGCTTCCTGGCGTCCGGCCTCGGTGGTGCAGGCCTTGCCGGTGACCAGAATGTCGAGATCGCCTACTGTTTCGCGGCCGCGACGAAGTGATCCGGCGGGCGTGATTTTGTCGATGCCGGGAAATTTCTCGACGTAGGCAGTGATTTTTTCGCACTCGAGTTCGGCGGCGTCGATGAGGAATCGGCCGCCGATGCGGCGGTAGTCCTGAATCGCTTTCAGCAGCTTTGCTTCGTGCTTTTCGCCCATTCGCGGCAGTTCGCGGATCTTTCCTTCCACGCAGAGTTTCTCGACGCCATCGACATCGGAAATTTTGTAGGCGCTCCAGATCAGCGCAATCGTCTTCGGGCCGAGCCCCTGAATCTTCAGAAGCTGAAGCATCGACGGGTGATATTTCTGCAGCAGCTCCGCTTGCACTCCTAGCTTGCCAGTATTGAAGAGTTCCTGCAGGTTCTGCAGCATGCCTTTTCCGATGCCCGAGATCGCGAGAACCTGCTTCGGCTCGCTGATGATGTCTTTGATCTGGTGCGAGTGATTCTCAATCGCCTGCGCGGCGTTGCGGTATGAACGGATGCGGAAGGAATCCTGGCCGTCGATCTCGAGCAGGTCGGCCGTTTCGTAGAGGATGTTGGCGATAGCCCTGTTGTCCATGGACAAGGGTAGGGTAAACAAAGTTGGGCGGGAGAGCCAGCGCGGGACCCCCAGCGGCTAAAGCCGCTCATCAGTTGAGCATTAAAATCGCAGCGCTGAAGCGCTGCGCCACCCAACGCGCGATCACATGATACGCACCGGTATTACGCGATTGCAGACGACAACGCGATCCAGCAAGGGGCCAACTGTTTGGGAAGGAAAAAACGTGGCGATGTCAAAATTTACGAACGGGAACGAAGAAGAAACACAACCAGCAGCAGCTCCGGGGGAACGGAACGAGAGAGCAACTTGGGTGAACAGGCCTGCTGCGCTGATTGCGTCTTGTCAGGGTTACTGTTCAGTCTTACTGCGTTTTTGTGACGTTCGCTGCCTGCGGACCTTTTTGGCCTTCGGTGATTTCGAACTCCACGTGGTCACCTTCCTGCAGGCTCTTGTAGCCCTCCGAGCTGATAGCGCTGTAGTGCACGAACACGTCCGGCCCATCATTCCGACCGATGAACCCGTACCCCTTGGCATTGTTGAACCACTTTACGGTTCCTGTCAGACGTTCCACTGAACCCCCTTCTTTCTGCCTTACCGCACGTCCTCTCTCTTGGTGGGGTTCAAGGACGTGCCAGCAGTTACTAAATGAGATGCATTTTGTCGCCGTAGGGGTAGGCTGTCAACTGCAGACCGGAGCAGGCGGGAAGCCGCAATCTAAAGGACTTCGGATTCGCCGACTAGCGCGTCGTTTGGGAAATTGCTTTCGGGGCTTTTGTGCGAGTCGTGTGATCGAGCCACAACACCGATGAGATGGTCTTCGCGTCTCTGATCGTGCCATTGAGTATCATCTGTACCACAGTGGAGAGCGGCGTCAGGCGCTTCTGAATGACCTCGTCTTCTTCGGGCTCGGCTTCTCCGAGACGGAGTCCAGTCGCGAGATAGACAGCCATGGTTTCAGCTACAAATCCTGGGCTAGCATAAAACTTGAGGATGCGGCGCCAGTGAGCGGCGCGGTATCCGGTCTCTTCGATCAGTTCGCGCTTGGCGGCCGCGAGCTCGTTTTCTCCGGGATCGATGCGTCCGGCAGGGAGTTCCCAGAGATAGTCGCCGGCGGCATGGCGATATTGGCGCTCGAGCAAAACGCGAGGCGCGGCGCGGGAGTCGTCGACCGCAAGGACGACGATTGAGCCGGAGTGGTGAACGAGGTCGCGGCGAACTTTGATGCCTCCGGGCTCGAGGACGTGGTCAGTCGAGACGGAGAACACGGGGCCGCGATAGACCGTGCGGGAGGAGACGAGGCGGGCTTTGGACTGTTGTGGGGAGCGAGGCTTGCGCGGAGATGGGGATTTCGGCATGGAAACAATATAAAGCACGGGCGCGAGGCTCTCGGGTTTCGGCTCTGGGCTTTCGGGCGAGTGCTGAGGACGCTGCGGATCACGGAGCTTTAAGAACTGCTTCTGGTATGCTGCCCGGCATGGCGGGGAAGGCTCGCATCGCGATTGTTGGAGCGGGGAATTTGGGATCGGCGCTGGCTGTGGCGTTGCGGCGGGCCGGGTACGCAATCGATATGATTGTGGGGCATTCACGGCGATCTCAGGCCCGTGCTCGGGTGCTCGGGAAGCGGGTTGGGGCGCGGATTGCGGCGAGTCTGGCGGGATCTCGGGCGGATGTGGTTTGGATTTGCGTTCCGGATGCTTCGATTGGGCAGGCTGCGGACACGCTTGCGGCGCAGATCGAGTGGAAGGAAAAAGTCGCGCTGCATTCGAGTGGCGCGCTCACGAGCGATGCGCTTTCGGCGCTGCGGGCGCGAGGAGCGGCCGTAGCATCGGTGCACCCGCTGATGACGTTTGTCCGCGGATCGCGGCCATCGCTGGCGGGAGTGCCGTTTGCGGTTGAGGGAGATGCGGCGGCGGTGCGCGTAGCGCGGCGGATCGTACGAGGGTTGGGGGGTGAGGCGTATGCGATCCGGAAGAGCGAGAAAGCAGCTTACCATGCGTGGGGGACGTTTGCTTCGCCGTTGCTGACCGGGCTGTTGTCCACGACGGAGCAGGTGGCGGCCGCAGCGAGGGTCCGGGGCAAAGAGGCGCGCGGACGGATGGCGCCGATCCTGCGTCAGACGATTGAGAACTATGTGGCGTTTGGAGCGCCGCGGGGATTCAGCGGACCGATCATTCGCGGCGACGTGGAGACGGTGAAGAAACATCTCCGCGTGCTGCGGGAGGAGCCGGTCGCGCGAGATGTTTATCTTGCGTTAGCGCGGGCCGCGCTCGAATTCCTCCCAGCAAAAAGCAAGACGGCGCTCAGGCGGGCGCTGCGGTCTTCCGGGCAATAGCGCGCCACATCAAAATCAGCAGGGCCAGCACAGCGAACGGAAGCGAGGCGGCGGTGCGGATGGGAAGCGACAGCACTGCTGTCGAACGGAGGACGCTTGTGCTGAGGATTGGGAGGAGGCAGAGGAGGGCGAAAGCCGCCATCCAGGGCCAGAAGAGGACGAGGGCGCCAATGAATCCGGTGATCCGCGGGATTGCGCCAGCTTCCTGCAGCAGCTTTCGATGACGAAATAGGAGAAGGATTCCCGGGAGG
>Ga0335081_10011049_pt1 | contig 14603 bp, 17 predicted proteins | sample Lox_Sample_35_FD_206713 | JGI IMG/M metagenome (GOLD analysis project Ga0335081, IMG submission 206713) | Soil microbial communities from Loxahatchee National Wildlife Refuge, Florida, United States - Lox_Sample_3.5 | ecosystem: Environmental > Terrestrial > Soil > Wetlands | place: USA... | reverse complement strand
GCGGACTGGAGACGCTGCCGGACAGGATGATGCCGTCGCCGATGCCCTGCACCGTGATGTCGGCATCGGGCAGGACCTGATGGATGGCTTGGCGGATGCCGTCGAGGTCGCGCGTGACCGCGATATCGAAGCCGGCGATTTGCTTGCCGTCGGCATCGAAGAAATAGAGGTTGGTCTGCCCCACCGTGCTGCCGATGATGAAAACGCGGCGCGACGACCGCACCACGGCGTTGGCGACCTTGGGATCGGCGACCAGCACGTCCTTGACGTCGCGCGGCAGGTCGACCACGACCGATTTGCCGATGCCAAGCGTCATCGGCTGCGATTGATAGTCGCTGGCCGCGACGTGAACCGTCGCGGTGCCGGGCGTGTTGAATAAGACATTGCCGGCGAGCGCCCGTGGCACCACAATGGCGGCGACGAGGAGCGCCGCGACAGCCGCCGCCGCTCGGATCGATCCCGCTCGCATCATTGCAATTCCCTCCCCGCCCTCAACGGCCGGTCCCCGCCGTGCTCACGCCGAAACGCACGGTATTGATGGATTGCGGATGGTTGTCGGCCTCGTCGTCATCCTGAGGAGCCGATAGACCTGAATCGCGGATGCTGCGCAGCGTCAGCGAAATCGTGCCGAGCTGATGCGACAGTTCGAGTGTCTCGGCCTGCGACTGCGTCAGCTCGAGCGTCGCAGTGTGGCCGAGCGCAACCTTGGCGTCGCCCTTGGTTTCGACGCTCTGATCCACCGCGAGCACCCGCACGTTGTGGAAGATCGTGTCGCTGACGAATTTCTCTACGCCGGTCGACTTCTCGGCGGCTCTGTCGCGCCGCGTCAACACGACGTCGACACGATCGTCCGGCAGGATGAAACCGCCGGCGCTGGTGACCGCCGAAATGTCCACGGCGACCGCGCGCATGCCTTTAGGCAGGATCGCGGCCATGAAGCCCGAGCCCTTCGCCATCACGACATTGGGCGCGCGAATGGGATCGCCCGCCACCATCGCGACGCGAACGATGGCGCCGACGAAGTCCTTGGTCGCGTCCGGGCGGTCGGACTTCTTGATGAAGCTCGCATTGGCCGCAGCCTTCGGCCAAGTCTGCCAGCCGATATCCTGACCTTGGATCACCTGACCTCTGCTCAAATCCGTTTTGGCCACCAGCACCTCGACGGTTTCGAGCGGCGGCGCGGCTGCCACCGGCGCTGGCGGCGGCGGCTCCCTGCGGCCGGCGGCCAAATACGCAGCGATGCCGCCGGCGGCGAGGGCAACACCGAGTACGACGAGACGCGCGGCTTTCATTACGCTCCACTTTCCACGGGACGGCGCGGCCAAAAACGGCCATCCGCGCTCAATTTCAGCAGCTAAACGTCAAGGCATGGTTAATGAGGCGTATCCAAATCGCGTTAATGTTGCGTTGACGCGCGCGTCAGGGGGCGCGCAGGCCGCACCATCGCCGCCGGATCTCGCCGAGCTTAAAGGCCGAGGGCCGTCATCCATTCGGTCTGCGGATAGACCAAAAGCGCAGCCGCAGCGAGCGCCACGCCATAGGGCACGCCGGCGCCCTGGCTGTGCAGCCGCTCCGCCCATTCCCGCCCCGCGAGCAGCCGCGGCAACGGCACCGTGCGAAACTGCACGATCAATATAGTGAGCGCCCCGCCGAGCAGCGACGCATAAACCAGATAACTGAAGAGATTCCCGAAGCCAAGCCACAGCGCCGTGGCCGCGGCGAGCTTGGCGTCGCCGCCGCCGATCCAGCCGCAGCCAAAGCAGACGAAGGCGACAGTGAGCACCGCGGCCGCGGCCCCGACATGCGAGAGCACCTCGGCGCCGCTCATCCCGCTTAGCAGCGCCAGCGCGGCGAAGCCAGCGATGAGGATGAGCGAGACGCGATTGGCGATCGTCATCGTCAATAGATCGCTCGACGCGGCAAAGGCCATCATTGCCGGAAATAAGGTCAGCCTGACCACTTCAATCAGCATGACACCATTGCCGCTCGATGTCGTCCGCGCGCCGGAGTGCAGCCCACGAGCCCGATTTGTCTTCACCCGCCGCGGCGGGCGCTGAAAATCGAAAAGGCCCCGGTATGCATCCGGAGCCCTCTCGCAGTGTTGCAGGTCGACGCTTACTTGAGGGCGCCGGAAACGCTGCTGAACGTCGTGTTCAGCTTGGTGCCGAGGCCCTGGACGACGGCGATGATCGCGACCGAGATACCGGCCGCGATGAGACCGTATTCAATGGCCGTGGCGCCCGACTCGTCCTTCACGAAACGAGAGAAAAGGGTCTTCATGAGTTGGCTCCTTAAGGGTCCACACGTGGCTGTCTGAGCTGACCCAACGGCTGTTTGCTCGCCGTTTAGATCGTGCCCGACCGTATCCAGGATAAATTTCGAGGGGGTTAAATCGTTCGCCGAAACCACCGGCTAATCGTGGTTTGCGCGTCGTAGTTAACATCGTCTGCACGGGTGGCAAGAAGACCGCGGCCAGGTCTTTACCGTCGCTATACCAAGGCGGCAGCTCCCCAGGCGCACGGCGTCCGCAAGCGCACGGTAACGGCCGAACAACGAGGCGCCGCGACCCGGCCCGCATCAGATACGGTTCTGCAGGCCGTCTTGCGCAACGCTACACCGCCCGCCATTCACGGCGTCTTAAGCGCCCGCTCGATATCAATGGGTCTGCTGCACACGGGAGTGAGCCGCGCAGGCTGCAACGATGACTCAAGACATGTTCCAGGAGTTTCTGTCGTTCCTCGTCAGCTTCGGCCAGACGTTTCTGAAGGGCGTTCCGATCTCGCTCCTGCTCGCGGTGGTATTCACCGTTCTGACCTGGTTCTGGGCCTGCAACCCCGGCCGGCCGTGGTGGCACAAGCGCGATCTCATCACCGACCTGTGCTACTGGTTCTTCATCCCGGTCATCACCCGCTATCTCCGCATCGGCATGCTCGTGCTCGGCGCCGCAGTGCTGTTCCGGATCACCACGGCGGACGGCTTGATCGCCTTCTACGATAACGGTCACGGTCCGCTGGCGACACTGCCGTTGGCGGCGCAGATGGTCATATTCCTGATCGGCGAAGACATAATCCTGTATTGGACGCATCGCCTGTTCCACGGCCAACGCATGTGGCGCTATCACGCGGTGCATCATTCTTCCGAAGAGCTGGAATGGATCTCGGCGGCGCGCTTCCATCCGGTCAATCTGTTTCTCGGCAGCGTCGCAGCCGACGTGATCATGCTGCTGCTCGGCATATCGCCGAACGTGTTCGTCGTGCTCGGGCCGCTGACCATCGCGCATTCGGCCTTCGTGCATGCCAATCTCGATTGGACGCTCGGGCCGTTCAAATACGTGATCGCCGGCCCGGTGTTTCACCGCTGGCACCACACCTCGGCCGACCGCGGCGGCGAGAAGAACTTCGCCGCGACGTTTCCGATTCTCGACGTAATCTTCGGCACGTTTTACATGCCGGCCGGCCAATTGCCCGACAATTACGGGATCGGAGAGCGGGAATATCCGGCGAGCTTCGGCGCCCAGCTGGTGCACCCCTTCACCCAATAAGCGCGGCGCGACTCGCGCCAGTGTCGGCCTTTCGCGGGCATCGTTAACGAATCCTCATCGCCACGCCGATTTGCACTTCGTTCACGAATTTGCAGTCAAGTGTATAGGCCGATGGACGGTCGGTTCCGCGTAGCGTTTCGGAGCGTATCGATGATGGCGTTTTGCCGGCGCGCCAGATCGGCCCAGACCGCGCTGGCTTGGCTCTTCGCGACTGTCTTTCTTGCCGCGATGGCCACCGCGGCTGCCGCCGAACAGCCGATCACAGTGCACCTCGACCAGGCCAAGATCCTCAAGCTTCCCGACCGCGCCGCCACCGTGGTGATCGGCGATCCTCTGATTGCCGACCTCTCGATCCAGCCTGGCGGCCTCGCCGTCGTCACCGGCAAGGCATACGGCGCCACCAATGTCGTTGTCCTGGACAAAACCGGCGCCGTGCTCCTCGAAAAGAACCTTGAGGTCAAGGGTCCCGACAACGAGCCGCTGGTCGTGGTCTACCGCGGCCTGACGCGGCAGACCTATAGCTGCACGCCCGACTGTTCGCCGCGGGTCACGCTCGGCGATACCAGCGCGGACGACTTTGACAAGGACACCAAAGCTCCAACCGACTACTTCGGCAAGACGCTCACTCAAAGCGTCACCCGCTCCAACCAAGCGGTAGCCGCAGGCTCCGGGCACTAGTCCGAGGGCCGGCATTTTCCGAACCGTGCTCTGGGGCCCGCGGCAGGGTTAGCGGTGGCTTAAAGCCTGCACCGCCATTCTCAGCGATTGCCGCAATAAATCGCCAACGCGCCGCTGCTATCGCTCAACGGTGAGGCTTCGCATTGTTGCGACCTTCTTTGCGTGAGGCCGCCATGACCAGTCGAGCCGTGTTCAGTCGAGTTATGCCAAATCGAGCGGTAGCCATTCGAGCTGTGTTCGGTCGGACGCCAGGCGTTCGAACCGGGCTGACGCGGCTCGGCAAAATCCTCGCGCCGCCGCTGCTGCGCCGTTTTCTAAGGCAAAGCGAGGCCGGGACCACCATCGAGTTCGCTCTGCTTGCGGCGCCGTTTGTCGCCGGCATGCTGGCGATCATGCAAACGGCGATCATCTTCTTTGCCGGCCAGACGCTCGAGACGGCGGCGGCTTCCTCCGCGCGATTGATCTTTACCGGTCAGGCGCAGATCGCCGGCTGGACCGCGGCGCAATTCAAGTCGCAGGTCTGCAACCAGATGCACGGCATCTTCGACTGCAGCAACGGCGTCTATGTCGACGTCGAGACCTATCCGTCATTTTCGGCAGTCAACACGGGAATGCCGGTAACGAACGGCGCGCTCAACACTTCGGCGCTCGGCTACAATCCGGGCGGGCCGGGCGACATCGTCATGTTGCGGCTCTATTACCAGTATCCGGTGTTCATGAATTTGCTTGGCTTCAATCTGAGCAATTTGAACGGCGGCTACGATCTTTTCGCCGCCACCGCAATTTTCAAAAACGAACCTTACGCAGCATCATCTTGAGGGGGCGCGCCATGAAGCTGTTTGCCGCTATTGCGGATTGCCGGTCGCGCTTGGCCGCCGACTGCCGCGGTATTTCGGCGGTCGAATTCGCCATGCTGATGCCGGTGATGTTGACGCTCCTGCTCGGCAGCGTCGAAGCGTCGCAAGGCATCGCCGCGGATCGCAAAGTCGAGCTGACCGCGCACACGCTGGCCGATCTCGCCAGTCAATATACTGCGATCAACAATGCCGAGATGAGCAACATTCTCAACGCCGGTTCGGCGGTCATCGCGCCCTATCCGGTCGCGCCGCTGAAGGAAGTCGTATCGGAGATCGCGATCGACTCGAACGGCAATGCCACGGTGGTGTGGAGCGATACGCTCAACGGCACCGCGCTCACCGTCGGCCAGAGCCTCAGCGTGCCGTCGTCGCTGGCAACGCCGAATAGCTATCTGATCCTGGCCCAGGTCCAGTACGGCTATAATCCGACCTACGGCTACGTGTTGACCGGTACTGTGAATTTGAGCGATCAAAGCTACGTGCGACCGCGGGAATCGAATTCGATCGCACGCACGGCATCGTGATCAGGAGCCAGCAATCGGTAATCAGATCGGAATTATTGCTGCTCTGATTACTGATTACTGACTCCTGGTATCGGCAGCGCCGTCGTCGATTTGATCTTTTCCATCGCGAAGCGCGAGGTCACGTTCTTCAGCGGCACCGTGGCTATCAGGCGCTTATAGAAGGCGTCATAGCCGGCGATATCGGGCACCACCACGCGCAGCATGTAGTCGACGTCACCGGCCATACGGTAGAACTCCATGACTTCCGGCATGGCGGTGACCGTCTTGGCGAAGCGATCGAGCCATTCCTGCGAGTGATCGCCGGTTTCGACCGAGACGAAGACGCTAATGCCAAGCCCGATGCGGTCTTGATCGACCAGTGCCACCCGCTTGACGATGACGCCGTCGGCTTCGAGCCGCTGAATGCGCTTCCAGCATGGCGTCGACGACAGTCCGACGCGCTGACCGATGTCGGCGACCGAAAGGGCGGCATTATCCTGCAGAACAGCAAGGATTTTTCTATCCGTTGCGTCCATCAAATTTAATATTCCAATATCCCAGCCACATCGCTCTTTATAGAGAAAATTATGCTAAATCAAGCGGGCGCGCGGCGTTGCAAACTGCATCCGTCCGGCGCGCCGCAACCGCCCTCTCAATTCCAAGGAAGGATTAGAGGAATTACCAGCGCGGCGGGCAGACGCGCACGAGAGACGGGCGGTAGGGCGCAAACTGCTCCACCAGGTAGCAATTGCCGTAGAGCGAATAGCCCATGATCGGGAAGTAGCCGTAGCTGTAAGGCAAAACGTCGGGGCGCTGCCAGCTTGTGCGCCATTTCCTGACATGATGATGCGCCTGGGCCGTGCCCGAGGCGGCGATGACGACGCCGATCGCGAGAGCCGCCGCCACGCATTTCGAGACGATATGCTGCATAGGTCTGTCCTTTCCCGACACCCGCGCTGCTAGCGCTGAGACTGTAATGCTTCGTCGCTGCGCGCCGCGCAATGCGGTTGCGGGGCGTCTTTCGCCAGGAGTGCCTCGACTTCGGCGCGCGTCGGCGCGCCCGAGGAGCCGCCGAGCCGGCCGCATTTGAGGCCGGCGACCGCGGCGCCAAAGCGCATGGCGGCGACCTCGCTCTGGCCCTCGGCCAGCGCCAGCACGAACCCGCCGTGCAAAGCGTCGCCGGCGCCGAGCGTATCCACGGCATCGATCTGGAACACCGGCACCCGGCGCAGCGCGTCGCCATCGCGGTAGATGATGTCGTCGGGGCCATTGCTCACCGCGAGAAAGGCGTCGGTGTTGCGCGCGATGCGCTGCAAGCCGTCGCCGAGATCGGCCAGCCCGGTCGTGGCGCGCAGGCATTCGGACGAGAAAATGACGTGGGTCGCCACGGCGAACAGCGGATCGTCCTCGACTGTCGGCCGGTCGCCGTCGAGTACTACGGGCAGGCCGCGGGCACGCGCAGCAACGCAGATCGGCCGCACGAAATCCGGATAGCGGTTGTCGGCCAGGACCGCGTCGGCTGCGGCGACGACGGCTGACGGATTGTGCGGCGCCGTCGCCGCGATGCGTTCGTCGCGATAGGTCACAATGGTGCGGTCGCCCCGTGCGTTCATGAAAATCGCCGACAGCGCGGTCGAAAGTCCGTCGACGCGCTGACAGAAGCTGCAGTCGACCTGTTCACGGGTCAGGGCCTTGAGCACGCGATCGCCGTTGTCGTCTTCGCCGGCGGGACCGCCCATCGGCCCGGCAAGCGCGGCGGAGCCGCCGAGCCGGGCAATCGCCAGCGCCGCGTTGGCCGCGCAGCCGCCATTGACGACGAAAAATCCCTTGGCCTGCACCTTGCCGTCAGGCTGGGGAAATTCATCGACGCGGAACACCTCGTCGAGCACGATAATGCCGGCGCACAGGATGCGCGGCGCGCCGCGGCGGGTGGAAGTCTCAGTTGAGAACATTGCAGCCGTCCTCGACAAAACTGCGGATGATGTGATGGGCGATGGCGACCGGCGGCGGCGTGGTTAGACCGGCCGGGTGCTGCCGCTTGAGCATGGCCACCAGTTCGTCGCGGTCGAACCAGCGCGCGTCCTCCAATTCGTCGCGATCGACCACAATGGAGTCGGACAACGCCTCGGCATGGCAGCCGATCATGATCGAGGACGGGAATGGCCACGGTTGTGAGGCGAAATATTTGATCCGGCCGCAAGCGATGCCGACTTCCTCCAGCACTTCGCGGCGCACGGCTTCCTCGATCGATTCGCCGGGCTCGGCGAAGCCGGCCAGACACGACCACATGGTCGGCGCGAAGCGGGGCGAACGGCCGAGCACGCAGCGTTCACCGGCGATCGCCAGCATGATGACGACGGGATCGGTGCGCGGGAAATGCTCGGCGCCGCAGGCCGGACAATCGCGCCGCCAGCCGGCCTGAACGACGTCGGTTCTGGCGCCGCAATTCGGACAATGAGAATGCCGCGCATGCCAGGCGAGCAGCGCTTTGGCTTCGGCGAGCGGCGGCAAATGCTCGGGCTCAACGAGGCCCTGCACCGCAATCGAGCGCAGATCGGTGATTTTCAGATCATCGCGCGCCTTGAGGAGCTCGATCGCCTGCGCATCGAGCCGGAAGCCGAAACGCGGCGCCTCGTCCATCAGGCCGAGGAATACGATTTCATGCACCCGGCCGAGGGCGCGCGCCTCGGCCGGCGCAAATAACGGATCGCAGGCCGGGGATGAAGCTTTCAGCACGATCAGTTCGCCTCCGATGACGTAGGCACCGGCCCGGACATCGGCGCTTAATCTTTTCAGCGCCGCGTCATCGCCGCGCAAGGAGGCAACGCGATCGATGCGGCTCGCGATGTAGCCGAGCCGCGGCGGGGGACCGAGATCGGAGCGCGGGGACACGATCAACGGCGGACGCTCGTCGTCACTCGGCCGCTTCGCGCAGCGGCCGCGGATGGAACGTGTCATAGAGTTCGGGCCGCTGCCATTGCGGTCCGAGCACGCCCTGCTTGGCGCCGCAGTTGAGCGACGCGCCGATATCATCGCGTGTCGCGCGCAGATAGCGCACGCGCTCGAGGCTGACATCGACCAAACTCAAGCCCGCGGCCGTGCTCTCGAACAAAATTTCCTCCGGCCCCGCCACCATGGCGAGCCCGCGCTGCGCGTGATCGAACAGATTCTGCGTCGTCACCACGATCGCCAGATTCTCGATGGCGCGCGCGAAGATCAGGGTCCGCCAGGTCTGCCACAGCCGGCGCTTGTCAATGCCGGCCGGCATGAAAATCAATTCGGCCCCGCGCAACGCAAGCGCCCGCGTCACTTCGGGCATATAGACTTCGCTGCACATCGCGAGCCCGACTTTGCCGTGCACGGTATCGAACACCGGATAGTCGCCGCCCGCGACGTATTTGAAGTCCCAGGCCGTACCGCCGGTATAGATCCACGGCCCATTCGGATGCGTGCGGCGGTAGCGCGCCGGCGCGCGGCCGTCGGGAAAGACCATCGCCGTGAGATTGTAGGCCGTCGCGGCCTTGGCATCGATCGGCTCAAGCGTGCCGAACACGACATGCACGCGGTGCTTGACCGCGGCTTCCGCAAGCGCCGCGGTCGGATCGTAATTCGCCGGCATGCGCCACGGCCCTGGATAACTTTCGGGGAAGCAGACGAAGTCGGCACCTTCGCCGGCGGCGCGCTCGACCGTTCGCACCGCATCGGCGACGTTCCTTTCGTCCTCGGGCGGCTGGTGCGTGATCGGCTGCACAACGGCAATGCGGAAGGTCATGGTCACGCTCCTCTAGCCGCGTCCGGACGCATGGTGTGCGCGCTTGACTACGCTGGATTGAAGCCGCACCGGGGTGGCTGGTCAAGGCGCGCCACCGGTTCCATCGCACGGCAAGCGGCGAATATCCCGCGGACCCGTGGCAAAAATGCAAATGGCCGGCAGCGAGCCGGCCATCGCATGGGATAGAAGTCGATCGCGCTCAGTAGAAAGCGTCGTAGATGACGTCAACGATCGCGCCGCTGCGCACATCGACCAGCAGCAGATCAGGTCCGTAGCGCACCCATTGATCGCCGGGCGGCGGCGGCGGCAGGCCGAGGTCGGCCCAGTCCATGAAATAATAGTCCGGAGCCAGGAACAACGGCGGCAGGATCGCGCCGACGCCCCAGCGGCGATAGGACCAGCCCGGCGGGTAGACGAATTCGTGCCGCGCATGGAAGCGGTTGAACTCATGGCCGTGATAGCTGAATTGCGCACCGGGCGGACCGCCCGGATGCACGAAGGCGGCCGGCGGGCCGGGTGGGTGCGGCGGACCACCCATTTGTCCGGGCGGATGCGGAGGACCTCCCATCTGGCCGTGTTGCGGACCGATCTGCTTGAACTGCGGGTGCGGCTGACCGGGCGGTGGCCCCATTGGATGCGGGGGCGGATGCGGCGGACCGCCGGGATGGGCGCCGGGCGGCCCCTTATGCTGTTCGTCGTGATGCTCCTGCGCCGCGGCTAAAGCCGGCAATACGAGGGCAAAGATCGCGGCAATCGCGAAACTACGGCGCATGGCGTTCCTTTCGCTCGATTCGGGAAAGTCGCCAACACTAGCAGGTTGCCGCGGCTAAGTCGCGCGCCGCGGTGCGGTCCCGTCAATGCCGGGTGAGCCAGGAGCGCGCGGCGCGCTGCGCAGCGGCGATATCGGCGGACGACATCTCCTGGGCAAGGTCGCGCCGATGACGCACCGCTTCGCGCGAACCGCGCATGGCTGCGATGTTGAACCATTTATGCGCGGTAACCATATCGGCCGGCACGGTTTCGCCGGTGGAATACATCAGCCCCAGCCGGTAAAACTCCTCGGCGCCGGCGCCGAAGCTCACGGCTTGGTCTTGGCTTTGAGTGGCTCCTATCGACATCGGAACGCTCCCTTCGTCTATTCTCGCCTGCGGCGATGTTGACGGCAGGTTGCGGCAACCGACGCGGGCGCGAAATTCGGGAATTCTCCATAAGGGGATTTCCGTAAGGGTGCACGCTACACTGCCGCAAGACGACGAGGAGGAAACCGGGAAGTGCCACGCATGCCACGCGTCGCCATCATCGGCGGCGGCATCGGCGGACTGACCGCAGCGCTGGCGCTCGAACAACGCGGCGCCGAAGTGATCGTTTGCGAGCAATCGCCGGTGCATAGCGAGATCGGCGCCGGCATCAATCTCACCCCCAATGCCGTGAAAGCGTTCCGCGCGCTCGGCGCCGACCGGGCGGTCGAAGACATCAGCTGGGCGTCGGAGTTTCAGATCATCCGGTCCTGGAAAAGCGGCCGCACCATTTCGCGGATCCGCCGCGGCGATTTCCGCGAGAAATTCGGCGCGCCGTTGCTCACCATGCACCGCGCCGACCTGCTCGACGTGCTGCGCGGCGCATTGCGAGCGACCGAAATCCGCCTCGGCAAGCGCTGCGTCGGCGTCGACCCCTGCGACGGCGTTAAGCGGCCGGCCGCAGCGCAGTTTGCCGACGGCAGCGCAATCGAGGCTGATCTCGTGGTCGGCGCCGACGGCATCCATTCCGCGGTGCGGCGGAGCCTGTTCGGCGCCGACGCGCCGCGCTTCACCGGATGCATCTGCTGGCGCGGCATGGCGCCGGTCGAGGCCGTGCCGTCCGACATCAACACCGCCGACGGCACCATGTGGATGGGACCGCACGGCCATGTCGTGCATTACCGCGTGCGCCGCGGCGAGCTCCTCAATATCGTCGCCCACATCGACAGCGATGCCTGGACCGAAGAATCCTGGACACATGAATGTGACGTGTCGGAAGTAACGGCGGCCTATGCCCGCTGGCATCGCGATCTCACCCGGCTCTATCCGTGCAGCACGCGCTGGTACAAATGGGCGCTGTACGACCGCGACCCGCTGCAGCGCTGGAGCAAGGGCCGCGCCACGCTGCTCGGCGACTCCGCGCATGCCATGCTGCCTTATCTGGCGCAGGGCGCCGGCATGGCGATCGAGGACGGCTGCGTGCTGGCGGCGATCGTGGCGCGGCACGCCGACAATCTTGGCGACGCGCTCATTGCCTATGAGCAGACGCGGGCGCCGCGTGCGACCATGGCCGTGCTCGGCTCACGCGCCCGCGCCAAGGAGAACCACCTGGCCTCGCCCTGGGCGCGATTGAAGCGCGACGTGAAATTCAAGTTGCGGGAACGCTTCGCCGCCGGCCGCAGCGACAACACCGCGTTCCAGGTCGGCTGGCTGTATGGTTACGACGTCGCGAAGGAAGTGGCTTAGAAACGCGAAGCCGCGCGAAATGGAGGCATCTTGCGCCTCGCCTTTTGTGTCGCGCGGCAAGAGCGTCCACGCATCATCGTAGGCGGGCACAAATAGCAGCGCCCTGCGCCGGTTATCGATTGATTTCGGGCTCGACGAGGCTCGCGAGATTACGCAACGAATCCTGCCAGCCGAGATAGCACGCCTCAACAGGAATGGCGTCGGGTATGCCTTCCTGGACGATGTTCGCCTCGGTGCCGACCGAGACCGGCCTGAAGGTTACCGTCACCCGCATTTCGCCCGGCAGATTGGGATCATCGAATTTATCCGTGTAGCGCACGCGCTCACCGGGCAAGAGCTCCAAATATTCTCCATCGAAAGAATGGCTCTGGCCGGTGGTGAAATTGCGGAACGACATCCTGAAAGTGCCGCCAAGCTTGGCATCGAGGTGGTGCACGCTGCAGGTAAAGCCGTTCGGCGGCAGCCATTTCGCAAGCGCGTCAGCTTCGATGAACGCGCGATAGACCTTCTCGGGCTTGGCCGTCAAAACGCGGTGCAAACGAACGGTACCGGGCATGCATTTTCTCCTTACGTCGCCGCGGCCAATCAGCGTGTCAGGCGTTGGCCGCCTGCTCCATCGCCAGCGCCGCTTTGAGGCTGTCGAGGTCGCGATAGATCGACGCCACCGCCATGACCTTGCCGCCGCGCTTGTAGCGCACGACGCAGTCGCGGCCCATGACGTCGCCATCGATCGCAATCTCGTCCCAGCCTTCGGCATGGCCGACATAATTGATCGGCACGTCATAATGCTGGCTCCAGAAGAACGGGGCGAAGGCCAGCGGGGAGCGCTCACCGAGCATAGCGAGCGCCGCGGTCTGGCCCTGGCGTTCGGCGACCACCCAATGCTCGACGCGGATAGTTGCGCCGCTGATGCGGTCGGGCCAGCGCGCGATATCGCCGGCCGCGTAAATATCGGGCACGCTGGTCTCCATGTATTCGTTGACGGCGACGCCCTTATTCACGGCAAGCCCGGCCGCTTCGGCGAGCGCAAGCCGCGGACGAACGCCGACGCCGATGACGACGAGATCGGCCGCCACCAGCGTGCCGCCGCTCTTGAGCGTCACGTCTTTATCGCCGATGGCGGTGACGCCGTTCTCCAGATGAAAATGGACGCCGTGCTCCTCGTGCAGAGCGCGGACGAAATCGCCGATCTCGCGCCCGAACACCCGCTCCAGTGGGCGCTGTTCCGGCGCGACGATATGGATGTCGAGATCGCGCGCCCGCAGCGACGCCGCCACTTCCAGACCGATGAAGCTCGCGCCGATCACCACCGCCCTTTTGGCGGACTGCGCCGCCGCAATGATGGCGCGGCTGTCGGAGAACGAGCGCAAGGTATGAACGTGGCGCTTGCCGGCGCCGGGCAAGTCGAGCCGCACTGGCTCGGCGCCGGTCGCGAGCAAAAGCTTGTCGAAAGCGAGCGTCTCGCCGCCGGCGAGCGTCAGCTGCTTGCTCCTGGCGTCGAGCGCGGTCACCTCGGTGTTGAGGCGGAGATCGATCTTGTTGTCGCCGTACCAGTCGTCGCCGCGCAGCGGCACCCAGTCGTCCGGCGCGCTGCCGGCGAGATAATCCTTCGACAGATTGGGGCGATCGACCGGCGCCGCATCGTCACTACTGAGCATGGTGATCGAACCGGCAAAACCGCGCCGCCGCAGCATTTCGGCGCAAGCGAAACCGGCAGCGCCGCCGCCGACGATGCCGATGCGTTGCGGCGGCGGCGACGATTTGGCGGGCGCCGGCTGCTCCTTCCTGCCGTGGACGAAAATCCGCCCGTCGCGCTCCTCGACCTGCCAGCAGGCAAGCGGCGACAGCGCCGGCGCCGACAGCGCCTCGCCGGTCGCGAGGCTGAAATGGGCATGATGCCAGGGGCAGCGCACGGTGTCGCCGACCATCAGCCCTTCGGCGAGCGGCCCGTGATAATGCGTGCAGTGCGCCGACACTGCGAAGATGCGAGTGCCGCGGCGTGCCAGCAGAACCTCCTCGTCGCCGACATGGCCGGCGAGCATGGCGCCGTCGACGAGATCGGCCGCCGCGATGCCGGCGGCGAGATCGGGTCCGGAGGGCTTGTTGCCGTTGTCTGCCATGCTTGTCCTCCGGTGCCGGCGATCAAGACGTCTCGTCTGTGCCAATAATACCGCAAGCGGCGCCGAGTTGCCTTCGCGACGGCACGGCAGGCAATGCACTACCCCTCGCCCGGCGAACCTGACAAACTGCGGCCTAACGCGTGAGCTTTAGGGAGATTTCGCCATGGCAGCCCGCATCCGCCACATCGCGCTTTGCGTCAAAGACATCAAGGCCACCGCCGACTTCTACGAGAAGGCGTTCGGGCTCAAGCGCACGCCGATCCGCGAGGGCGCGACCGCCTGGAACTGCTATATGAGCGACGGCGAGGTCAATCTCGCGCTATTGCAGTACAAGAGCGAGGTCGGGGCCGGCGTGCCCAAGGATTTTGTCGGCATCCACCATTTCGGCTTCCAGTGCGACGACCTGCCGGCGCAGCAAGAGAAGGTCGAAGCGGCCGGGGCTGAGTTCTTCTACGATCTCGGCGAGCCCGAGGACGAGGGCTTCGAGCGCAAGTTCAAGGACCCGAACGGCATCATCTTCGATCTCAACTGGAAAGGCTGGCAACTCACCCGCGGCAAGATCAAGAACGCCGTCGGCGGCCTGCGACCGGCGAAGAGCGCGCCGGCGCGAAAGAAGATCGCCGCGGCGCGCAAGAAGGTCGACAAGCGC
>Ga0335081_10011048_pt1 | contig 14604 bp, 17 predicted proteins | sample Lox_Sample_35_FD_206713 | JGI IMG/M metagenome (GOLD analysis project Ga0335081, IMG submission 206713) | Soil microbial communities from Loxahatchee National Wildlife Refuge, Florida, United States - Lox_Sample_3.5 | ecosystem: Environmental > Terrestrial > Soil > Wetlands | place: USA... | reverse complement strand
CCGCATTGCCGTTTGACGGCCTGGCAGGGAGCGCTGGCGGGGGCGCGCCGAGCGACTCCGCCGCCTCGATCAGGCTCGCCACGATCTTTGGCATCGCTTTCTGCACCACGGCTGCCCATCGGCTTTGCGTGTCACTCCGGCGGCTGCGGCTGCGCTCAGGCTGGCGCCTCGCTTCGGCAATGGCTTCTCCCCAAAAACAAATGCGGAAGCGACTGATTGCGCTCCCGCATGTTTTTCTTCACTCTTAAATTCAGAATAGCATTTCCAACCCGCCCATAGTGCCACGTTGCAGAAAACTTTATTCGCTTCCGATACAGCGATTTGCGGAGTTTTCGCTGTCAGCACCCTCTTGACAAGCCGGCGCGCCCTGGCTGGAAGAGGCTGAGGGGAACGGCTGCAGCAATCCCACTTCCAGAAAAATCTCGCTCAGCCGATCCAGCGTCCGCGGGAACTGCCGGGCCACTGTGCGCCGGCTGCATCCCATCAGCACGGCAGTCTCATCCCAGGTGTAGTCCTGCAGCACAATGCGCGCCACCAGCGAGCGTGAGAACTCATTGAGTTTTTCCAGGCAGCGCTCCACGTCATGCACCAGGATGACGACATCTTCAAAACTGTGCATGTGGTAGGAGGTTACGCGCGCACGGAAGAACTCGCGCCCCAGCAGCGACGGCAGCCGGCCGATATCCAGCGACATGTGAAAGTAGCGCCGCAGCAGGGCGGTGGTGCGGGCGCGATAGGCCGTGATCGTCACCCCCTCAGCCTGCGGTTTGCCGTCCCCTTGAGCGCGAGTCCCACTTGCCGATGAGGAGACGATCATGCGCGCTTCTCCTCGGCTGGATTCTTCCGCGTGGTGCGGGACAACTCCGCCATGACCTTGGCGCAAGGGCCGCAATAGGGTGTGCCGCTGCCCTGTCGCCGCAACCGCAGGGCCCCGCAGGCCTCGCAGTACTTCAGTTCGACCCGAATCAGTTGCAGATGTTCGTTCACCATGGCCTCCAGTCCGCAGCGTCACCGCAACGAAAAAAGCCCTGCACCGCACGCGTCCCGTCGATGGGTCTCGCCTGCAGTGCAGGGCTCGCTTGTGTTGCGACGACCTGCTGGTTCTATTTAGTTTTCAAACGCACGCCAGCCTGTCCCCTCAGGAGAGCAGCGGGCGATCCTTGCGGCGGCAAAAGTATCCTTCCTCGTATCCCGACTTCAGCACCTGGCCGTTCTGCACGACGATCGAAAGCCGCCCGCTGAACTGGATCGCGCGCAGCAGCCTCTCCATGGCGGCCGAGAGCATTTCGGACTCGCACACCTTGCGGCGAAACTCCAGGAACTCGCGGTTGGCTGCAGATTACTCCGGAAATGGCGCCCCACCTGAATCGCACATTGGATCGGCTCTTCTCTTCTTTTAGAAATACACATTAGCATGCTTATATCTTCTTGGAACACACCTTTGTCAACGATTTTATTCTCTTACCGTTATTTGACTTGCAAGGTTTATATCCTTGCGTTATATTTGACAAGCCATGAAATTCAAGGCTTTGCAGGAGAACCTGCGCAAGGCGCTCTGGGCCCGCATCGATGCCGGCGAACTCACCGGCCTGAGGCTCGCTGAACAGACCGGGTTTCAGCAGGCGCACATCTCCAACTTTCTCAATCGCAAGCGTTCCCTCAGCCTCACCGGCATGGACAAGGTTCTGAGCGTGCAGCACCTGTCGGTGCTCGATCTGCTCGATCCCGACGAGATCAACAAGCGGGCCAGCATCCTGCCGCCTGCCGAAGACGATTTCGAGAACGTACTGCTGGTGGAGGGAGCCATCGCCGCCGGCGAGCCGCTCATCACCAACGAGAACGTGAAAGAGATCCTCAAGTTCAAGAAGTCGTTCCTGCGGCGGCTTCGCCCCGATCCCGCCTCACCACGCGACGACTGGCGCCGCTTCGTTCTGGTCAAGGTAGACGCGCGCGACGGCATGAGTATGTATCCTCGCTTACTGCCGGGCGCCACCGTGCTCATCGACCGTCATTACAATTCCCTCAAGTCCTATCACCGCAGCGAGCAAAATATGTACGCGGCGCGCAAGGGAGATGCCTGCACTGTCAAGTATGTCGAACAGGTGGGTAACAGCCTGGTACTGCGGCCGCAGAACCCTGCCTACCCGGTGGACCTGATTGAGGTCGAGGAAGACAAGACCTTCGCCGACTATATCGTCGGCCGCGTCTGCCACGTCGCCATCGAAACCTGAATGTGAGATCCCTCACCTGAACCGGCGTGAGCGTGATCCTCGGAACCCAAGCTGGAAAAACATGGCCGAAGCATGGTATGAGGGGTAGGAGTCCTTCGACTCGCAACCGCCATCAGGCTGCCGTCGCTCAAGAATGACTGCAGTGAGTTGTTTTGGGAACCCAATCCTCGGAGGAAATTATGGAACCAGTCGCCGGTATTGCTGTCGGCTCACGCCGCAATGAAGACATCGCCCTCGATCTGATGAAATTTGTCGCCCTGACCACCAGCTATGGCAAAACCGAAACTCAAGGAGCCGGGTTCCAAGGCTCAACCCCCAGCAAAACCGACGATCATGCCGCGCACCTGCTGGAACTCTATGCGCGCTGCCTCGCCGCCGTGCAGGGAGGAAAATAGAGGCAAAAAAGCCGCGGTCTCCCGCGGCTCTCGTCGACTCTGCCAGCTGGAAAGGCCAGCCTGATTCGGCACCAGGCTAACGCCGCCGACCGCTCTTCTTTTTCCGGGCTGCCTTCTTCTTGCTGGCGCCCTTGCGTGCGGCTTTCTTGCCGCCCGCCCGGCGTGCGGCTTTTTTCTTGGCTGGTTTCTTGGCTGGCTTCTTGGTTGCCTTCTTGCGCGCGGCTTTCTTGTGCGCGGCTTTCTTGCGCGCCGGCGCTTTCTTTGGAGGAGCTGGCGGCGGCGCCTCGCCTCCCATGGGTGCGACCGTCTCTCCACCCAAGCCGCCCCCTATCGGGGTTTCCTCGGCTTCTTCTTCTTCCTCTTCCTCGTAGTCTTCCTCTACATCGCCGAAGCCGCTGTCGCCGTACTCATCGATGTCGTCATCATTGCGTGCGTAGAGAGTCTCAGGGTCGAACGTCATATCTCCTCCTGGCGTGAGCCGGATTTCGGGGTAATGAGTACATCTTTCGAGAACCGGCGGATTATAGCAACAGCCAAGCGCCTGTCAACTATACCCGCACACGGAGAAGAACTGGCGAGATGAGACTGCGGTCAGTGGGCCTGGCTGATGATCAAAGTGTCGCCCGGGTGAATCGTGGCGGAAACCAGCCTGTTGTTGCGCTGCAATTGTCCCACTGTAGTTTTGTACTCCGCCGCAATGCTGGCCAAAGTTTCGCCCGGCTTCACCTTGTGCACCTGGCGGCTGGAATGACTTAAATTACTGCTGGACTTTAACTTAGCTGGGGTTGTGCTGGCATGCGCGGAGCCCTTCTTGGCCTCCGCTGGCTCCGCTTCGGCCACGACACGGTGGATAAGGAGGGTTCTTCCCGGCAGCAGCTGATTGCCGCGCAGATGGTTCCACTGGCGGAGCTTCTCGGCCGGCACACCAAAATCGTCTGCAACCGTGAGCACAGTGTCACCTTTGCGCACGTGGTAACGCAGCATCTTTTTCGAAAAGGCGACGCTGTTCGAAGCCCCACCCCTGCCCGGAGCAATCGGAACGATCAACATGCTATCGGGCTGCAGCGCGCCGCTCGCGCGCAGGTCGTTGGTAGTAGCTATCGCGCCGGGGGGCGTGTGGTATTTGTGTCCGATGCTCGCTAGCGTATCTCCGGCGGCCACCTTGTGGTACCGCCACCACACTCGTTGGTCCGCGGGGATCGCTGCGACCCTGGTCAAGTACTTATCCTTCGTTCCCTTCGGTATCTTCAGCTCGAAACTGCCATCCTTGGGCGTAATCATGCGCAGCAGGCTGGGATTCAGATCCTGAAGCGTGGCCACCGAAGAGTCGGTGCACTGGGCCACCAGGCGCAGGTCCACGGCATAATTGATCTTCACCGTGTCGGCCTCGAGCGGCGCTTCCGCCGCTACATGATCCAACCCATATTGCACCGGGTTTTTCGCCATGATGGTCACGGCAAGAATGATAGGCACGTAGTTGCGGGTTTCCTTGGGCAGCACGCCCCGGTTGTAGAGTTCCCAGAAGTCCGCATACCCGGTGCGGGCGACGGCGTTCTGCACCGTTCCCGGCCCGGAGTTGTAAGCGGCCATTGCCAAATACCAATCGTTGAATTCCCGGTAAAGGTCCTTTAGGTGACGGGCCGCGGCTCGCGTGGCCTTCTCTGGATCCTGGCGTTCATCCACCCACCAGTTCCGCTCCAGCCCGTAGCCGGTGGCGCGGCTGGCCATGAACTGCCACATGCCCCGCGCTCCCGCTCGCGAAACCGCCAAGGGATGGAAACCAGATTCCGCCTGCGCCAGATAAATCAACTCCTGCGGGACCCCCTCATCCCTGAGCACGCGCTGGATCATCTCCCGATAGCGTCCAGAGCGGGTTAGTGCCGCTTCCAGCGTGCCGCGGCCACGTCCAGAGAAGAAGTAGATATAGTTCTCCACGGCGGGTTTCAGGTCCAGCGGCAACTCTGAGGGAATGCGCTTGACCGCTTCTTGCTGTTCGCGAGTAACCGCCGGCTGCTCGGGGAAGGTGATGCTGTTGGCTTCGTCGATGGGTGCCGGTTCTGATTTCTGTTCGGGGAAAGCGTCTCCCGCAATCAGCGCTGACATTTCCAGGGTATAAACACTCTCGATAACCTTGTCGAATTCGGCCTGCAGGCGCTCGTCCGAGCGTATGTCCAGCGGCCCCTCCAATAAGAGGTCGACAGCTTTGTCGAAATCAGCCTGCGCTGCGTCCAGATGTCCGGCGGCATAATCAGCCTGGCCGCTGCGGAGTGCCTGCTCTACTTTCGCCATCAGTGAATCCACCGCCTCCGCGTTGCCGATGGCTGTCCTTGAAGCCTCTTCGATCTTGGGGGCGGTGGGCTTGGAAGCTTGAGACGGCGCCGGCGCCATGGCCTGCGCAGGTGGGCTCGCTGTAGTTTTCTTCTTTTCAGCGGTCTCGCAGGAAATCGTGGCTAGTGCCAGATAAGCCACCAGCGGCGCCAGTAGATGCAGTTTATGAACTCTCATACAGCCCTGTGGTCCTTGGAAACTGCGGGAGCCGACTGGATGCGTAAATCGTACTACCGACGAAAACCGCTGGTCAATCCGCCAAAAGGGTCTGGTACTTACGGTTCCCGCTTCGCGAGAAAGCCATAAGACATTGACAGATCATAATTTATTCCGCTTGCGCCAGCTTCCTATTAGCCCGTCAGGGCGGGAGTTCCAGCGGCCAGGCACAAGGTCAGGCTACCAACTCAGCTTCAGCGCAAATTGAAACTGCCGCGGATCGTAAGCCGCCGTCGGCTGACCAGCCTCGGTATATAGCGGGTTAACAGCCAACACGTTTAAACTTGTTTATTAGATTAAACACGTCCACCGCCACGTCCAGGGCCAGCCTTTCGGCAGTCGTCACCGATGGCGCCGCCGCGGCGATTGACAGCAATCCCAACCGCACAGGAACAGCCCCAAGGAAACGCTTCATGCCGCCTCCTGGTTCTTTCAGACTTATCTGGGACTGGAATGCGGCGGGAGTTGTATAACAGGATGTGCTCAGGCGCAAGTCCATTAGGGGACGCCCCCTCACCCAGGGGTAAAGGCTACGCCGGCGGCCACTCGAGGCCGGCCGATTCCCCTTGCGGCGTCTTCAGCGCCCACGCCATTCGCGGCGTGTTGTGCGCCAACCCATAACCGCCCTGTGCATCCAGCAAGATAATGCCGCCATGCCCCGCCAGCCGGGTCTCGAGCCGCTCAATGGCCAGCCCAGCGGCGTCTCGGGGCGCGATTCTTTCCAGCACGCGGTCGGCGGCCCACTTGGCCAGCACCAGCTTCATGATTGGCTCACCCCAGCCAGTGGTCGAAACGGCTGCGCTCTCGTTATCGGCGTAGCATCCGCAGCCAATCAGGGAGGAATCGCCGACGCGTCCCGGAGTTTTATTCAGAGTGCCTCCGGTCGAGGTAGCGGCCGCAAGGTTGCCGCGGTTGTCCAAGGCCACGGCGCCAACCGTGTCGTGCTCTGCGAAGAACTCAGGCGGCCTTCCCTTGGCCATTTGCTCCTGCGTTTCGCGCAAGCGTTCCACTTCGCGTTCAATCACCAGTTCCTCATTCGAGCATAGCTGCACGCCATGTTGCTCGGCAAAACGCTCCGCTCCCTCAGCGACGAGATAGACGTGCGGACTCTGGTCGAGCACCAGCCTTGCCGCCCGGATCGGATTGCGAACCCGCTCCACGCATCCCACTCCACCTGCACGCAGAGTCGCTCCATCCATCATCAGGGCATCAAGCTGCACCCGGCCGTCGCTGGTGAGAAACGAGCCGCGGCCGGCATCGAAGATTTCGTCGTCCTCCATTGTCACAATGGCAGCTTCGACCGCATCCACGGAGGAACCTCCGCGTTCGAGCACTTTCCAGCCGGAGGCGATGGCGTGGTGCACGCCGTTAAGGTGCGCCTCCGCCATGTCGTCCGGGATGGCCCATGCCCCGCCGTGCACCAGCAGGACCGGTGGATGTGCTTCTGCCACGCTATTCCTCTGTGAGAACCCCGCAGGATTGTAACCTGCTGGGCGTGACCCCCGTCACTGCGCGGATGCCCGCCCGCGTTCCCTACTATGCTGTTGCCATTCTTATACGCGGCCGACCATTCGGCCAACGATCATCTCTCATCGCCGCAACCTAAGGAGAACACCATGGTGACCATGACCAGCAAAGCAGCCGACCTCGCCGGACCAGGCATCGGCAGCTATGAAGACTTGGAACAGATTCTGCCCAACAACTATCGCTCCCTGCTCAATCCCAAAGAAACCCAGCAAGCCATCTTCGCGGCCAAGAACTACATCGAGGAGAACCTCTGTAAGCAACTGAACCTGATGATGGTCACCGTTCCGTTGATTGTCGATGTTGAAAGCGGCGTCAACGATCTGCTGGACCGCGACGGGTCGCGCACCCCCATCCAGTTCCACATCTCCAACGACTACGGAAAGCACCCCGTCGACGCCCAGGTAGTGCAAGCCGCTACCAAGTGGAAGCGGGTTGCGCTGAAGCAGTTCGGCATGCAGCCCGGCGAAGGACTCTGCACCGACATGCGGGCCGTCCGCAAGGACTACTTCCTCGACCACGACCATAGCTGCTACGTGGACCAGTGGGATTGGGAGCGGGCAGTCACAGCCGAGCAGCGCAACCTCGACTTCTTGAAGGAGATCGTGCGCAAGATCTGGAAAGTGCTGAAGGGCGCGGAGACGCAGGTGCTCACCCTCTTCCCGCAGCTCAATGATGCTCGCTACCCACGGCTCCCGGATGATCTGACCTTCCTGCACGCGGAGGAGGTCCTCGACATGTATCCCGACCTGCCTCGCAAGCAGCGCGAAACCGCGGTCCTGCAGAAATATCCGGCTATCTTCATCGTCGGAATCGGCTGGACACTGAAGGACGGCTATCCGCACGAGATGCGCGCGGCCGACTACGACGACTGGGTCACGCCCACTCGTTCCGCAGACGGCCGCACCATGCATGGGTTGAACGGCGACATCCTGGTCTGGAACCCGGTCACGCGCCGGCGTCACGAGCTGACGTCGATGGGTATCCGGGTAAATGCTCAGACGTTGCGACAGCAGCTCGAACTGACCGGCCAGCTCGACTTCCTCAAGTATCCCTACCACCAGGCGATCTTGGGGAACGAAATTCCGCTCAGCATCGGCGGCGGCATCGGGCAATCCCGCACCCTGATGTTGCTCTTGCGCAAAGCGCACCTCGGCGAGGTCACTGTATCCGTTTGGCCGAAAGTCCTGAAGGAGATGTGCGCGCGGAAGAACATCCACGTGCTCGAATAGATCGAAAGTCCATCACTGAGGCACGGAGGCCCCTCCGTGCCTTCTGTTCTTTGTGGCGAGCTATTGTGTTTATGCGACCGCCGAAGGCTCATGGCTAACGGCGTCTTTCGCCAGCAAGGCCTCCGGCTTGGTGCGCTGGTAGGTGTACCAGATACGATGGATCACGGTGATGCTGCCCAGCACGGCGATCACCCACAGCACCGGCGCCATGCGATTAAACACCGCTCCCAGGATTACCAACACCAGTCGCTCGGGCCGCTCCATGAATCCCACTTTGCAGGTCCCGATCAGAGACTCCGCGCGGGCCCGCGTGTAGCTGATCATCACCGAGCTGATCATCACTACCGCTGCCAGCACCACGTAGAAGAACCGGTTGGCCCGGGCATAGTAGACGAGCAATCCGAAATAGAGAGCGGCATCGCTGTAGCGATCCACCACTGAATCGAAGAATGCGCCGAAAACGGTAACCTGGTTGGTAGCGCGCGCAATGCGTCCGTCGACCATATCCAGGAAACCGGCCAGAAAGATGACCGCTCCGGCATAGCGAAAGAGGCGCGCCGTGTTATCCCCGCTGGCCTTACCAAACAAATAAGCCGCAAGAACACTGATGCCAAGGCCGATAGCCGTATATGCGTTGGGCGAAATGCGTGTCAGAGCCAGTCCGCGCACAATGCGATACAGCAGGGCTCCGCAGGCTCGGCCGAAAGCACCCGTCCAACTCATACCGCCTCGTCGTGAACGGTGGTCAGCTTCAGGATCTCCAGCTCGCGTTTTCCCGTCGGCGTTACCACAGTCGCCGTATCCCCCACCTTCTTACCTATCAACCCTTTTCCGATCGGCGAACTGGTGGAGATCAGCCCTTTGGAAACGTCTGATTCCTCGCTGGTCACTAGCTTGTACTCGATCTTTTCGTCCTTGGCCCCGTCGTAGACCACTACCGTGGCGCCGAAGGCCACCCGGTCCTTGGGAATATTGGCCAGATTTACCATGGAGAGTTCCGCCATGCGCTTCTTCAATTGCCCCAATCGCGCGCGGACAAACTCCTGCCGCTGCTTGGCCATGTGGTATTCGGCGTTCTCGCTGAGATCGCCTAGCGCGACCGCCTTCTTCAGCTCCTTCGGCAGCTCGTGGTTCAGCTCATGCTCCAGTTGCTGGATCTCTTCTTCCAGGCGCTTCCTGATATGTTCTGTCATGCCGCTTTGGAACCCGTCTCTCTTGCCGGAGGATGAGGCCAGAATCGCATCGCCTCTTGCCGCCCGACGAACACGAGGAGCTTGGTCGCCCCTCCCACAGGTTTGCAATTATAAGTCTTTCCCGGTTCCGAACGGCGGCTCAGCTCCGGTCTATTTGCCCGTCCGATGGCTATGGCTCCTCGCTTCACGGCGGTAGCCAAGCGAACTCTCAGCACTATTGCTGCAGTGGTAGTGCAATCATAGGGGTAAATCTTTCTCTTTCAACTATTTAAGAAGGTCATAACAGTTGACCATGACTGCTCGGGTGGATTACAATAGCTAGAGCTTCCCCTTGACGCCCCACGTCGGGTACCCCTCATGAATGTTGAACCCGGTTTTCGAATTGGTGACAAAGTGGTCTACCCCAATCATGGCGTTGGGGTAATAGAGCAAATCAGCAGCCGTACCTTCGGTGCAACTGTTGAAAAGTTCTACCTGCTCAATATCAAAGCCAGCAGCCTCAAGGTCATGGTGCCGTTTCAGAACGCCGGCAATGTTGGTCTGCGCCGAGTCATCCGCAACGGGGAGGTCCAGAAAATCCTCGATTACCTGACCAACGGCAAGTGCGACAGCCACAATGACTGGAAGTTCCGGTTCAAAGAGAATTCAGAGAAAATGCGAACCGGTTCTCTGCTGGAAGTCGCCTGCGTGCTCAAGAGCCTGCTGATGCTCAGCCAGAGCAAGCCGCTTTCGTTCCGCGAGAAGAAGATGCTGGAACGGGCGCGTTATCTGCTCGTGAGTGAGGTAGCCCTGGCCAAGAACCTCGATGAAACCGAAGTCGAGCAGATGCTCACCAAGGCCCTCTCCAAGTCCAAACTGAAATTCCCCGAGATCACCGCCGAAGCCTAAACGGCGTTCCAGGTTTTAAGCCCGAGAACAAAGCCTTCGTTGGTCCGGAAGCCTTTGTAGTTTCGTGGCTTTTAGAACGTGGAACTCCCTCACTCCCCCAGCCACGCACCGTACGGTCGAAGGGAATCCACGTGATCAAAGATGATCTTCAGGGCGGCGGTGATGGGCACCGCCAGAACCAGTCCCGCCGCGCCCCAGATCCAGCCCCAGAACAACAGCGAGATCGTCACGACCAGCGGATTCAGTTGTAACCGCTTGCCAATCAGTTTGGGATAGAAAACGTTGATGGCGAAGACGTGCAGCCCAAAAACCGTGATGATGATCACCAGGACCCCGCCGCCATGCAGTTGTCCAGCTCCGGCAGCCAGTGGCGGAAGAATGGCCAGGATGGGTCCAAGGTAGGGGAGCAGGCTGATGAACCCGCTGATGAAGCCCACGAAATAGAAGTACGGCAAGTGCAGAGTCGCGAAGATCACCGTACTGACCGCGCCCAGGAAGACCCCCATGAGCAGGTTGCCCACCAGAAAGCTGCGGATCATGGCTGAGATTCGCCCCAACGTGACGTAGGCCGTGTTGCGGTGTTCGAGCCGGAACAGCATCACCGTTGCCGCCCGGGCATGCTCCTGCCAGGTCAGCATGAAGTACACCAAAAAGGGGACGAAGGAGACGGTGAGGACCACCTCCCAAACCGCCCCCGCTCCCTGGGTCACGGCTGACGTCCAGTCGGTCTCCCGCTCCAGAGTTATGGTGCTCTCGGGTTTCGATGAAGGCGGTCTGGGTGCGCCGCGCAACCTCTCTGCCTGTTGACGTAGTTGGCCCATTTCGTCACGTATTTTGTCTGCGTACTTGGGCAGGTCATGCACGAACGCGACGCCACGGTTATAAAAGAAGTAAGTTATTCCGTAAATGACGGCGGCCAGCAGAAGCAGAGCGACTATGGCTCCCAGGCCGCGCGGCACGCGGATCCGCTGCAAGCCATCGACGATCGGGGTCAGCATGAACGCCAGCAGGATCGAAACCAGTACCACGATCAGCACCGGCTTGGCCTCATAACAGATGGCCAGTACCACCGCGATCGCCAAGATCACCAGGCAAGAAGTCTCGATACGGTCCACCCGTCGCCGATAGGGACGCAGCGGTGCCATCCCCGATTCCGTGCCGATGGACTCGGTCAACTCTGCGGGCTCGTCGATCCGGTCAGGCATTTTCGTCAGCTTCCATGTTACTCAAACCATGTTACTCAACCCATGTTACTCAAACTATGATGCGCTCCGACCTATAATCGCAGAGTGTCCTCTCAGGTAAACCCTCCGCCCGACAGTGCCGGCTCGGTTACCGGACGGGTTCTAGCTCTCGACGTCGGCTCCAGGACCATCGGACTGGCGGTTTCCGATCCTCTGGGGATCACCGCCCAAGGTCTGGACACTATCCGCCGCAAGAACAAACGGGCAGATTTTGCTGCCCTGGAAGATGTTCTGCGTCGGCACAGCGTACAGGAGATCGTGGTCGGCTACCCTCTGCGGATGAGCGGGCTCGCAGGTACGCAGTCGGAGCGCATGACGGCTTTCGCCGAGGAGCTGCGGCAGCGTTTCGCCCTTACCGTCCACCTCTGGGATGAGCGCCTCACTTCCGCCCAGGCCAACCGGCTGCTGCGCGAAACCAACATGAGCATCCGCCGCCGTGCCCAAGTGGTAGACCGTCTCGCCGCAGTGCTTATCCTACAGAGCTTCCTGGATCACCGCTCGGCCAACAGGGCTTGACCTGCCGTGAATAGGAGCATGGCACCTCCGGCACACGGCTGGTGCCTTTTCATCATCTAAACTAGCATCTTGCGCACGATCCTCACATTGCTGCTGGCCGCAATTGTCGCCACTGGCGCCTGGCTGGCGTACGCCCTTCTGCTCCCCGTCGGGCCCAAAGGACAGGAAAAATTCGTTCTCCTCCGCCCTGGCTCATCCACGCGTCACATCGCCCGGGAGCTACGAAACGAGGGGATAATTCGCAGCCCGGCGGCATTTCTGCTGTGGCATGAGTGGCGTGGCCAGCCCGCTCTGAAGGCCGGGGAATACAAGTTTGACCACCCCACCTCCGCCCGTAATGTGTATGACCGCATCGTCGCGGGCGACATCTACGTTCACACCGTCGTTATTCCGGAGGGCTACAACACGTTCGATATCGCGAATGCCATCCAGTCCGCCGGACTAGGCACAAGCGACGATTTTCTGGCCGTGGCCCGATCCGACGTGTCGCTGATCTCTGACCTCGATCCCCAGGCTCCGTCTCTTGAAGGATATCTGTTTCCGGATACCTACGAGTTCACGCGCACCCAGAGCCTGCACGACATGGCGGCAGCCATGGTCAGACGTTTCCGGCAGGAGAGCCATCAGCTCGGCTTGAACACCGACCTGCATGGCGTCGTCACGATGGCCTCCATCGTTGAAAAGGAAACGGCTGTACCGTCCGAGCGGCCGCTGGTCGCCGGCGTCTTCTTCAACCGGTTGCGCCGCAAGATCGTCCTGGCCACCGATCCCAGCGTTATCTACGCGGCGCTGCTGGCAGGACGCTACAACGGAGTGATCCATCAGTCCGACCTCCAGTCGGACTCTCCTTACAACACCTATAAACACGCCGGCTTGCCGCCCGGTCCCATCTGTAACCCGGGACGCGACTCCCTGCAGGCGGCCATGAAGCCCGCCCAGTCTGATTTTTTTTATTTCGTTAGCGACAACAACGGACACCACCGCTTCGCCCGCACCATGCAAGAGCACTCGCGCAATGTCGCCGCCTATCGCCGTGCGGTAGCCGAATCGCACTGACTTCGCCGCCTCACCCACTCCTCCACGCCGCGCTATATACTCATAGATTGCATTGAGGCAAGAGATTCATGCTCTGCTGGCGGTGCTTACGGCTTGTCCTTGCAGTCGCGGTGCTGACAACGCTTTCCGGGTGTCTGTTCCACTCCCACCCGGTGGAATCGCGTATCAGCACGGCTCCGCTCGAACAGGCCACGGAAGCCGGGCTTATCGACCGCATCAACTCCCAGGCGGCCAGAGTCCAGACCCTGAACGCGACCATAGAGATCTCCACCGCGGTTGGCGGCTGGACCAAGGGCAAGATCACCCAGTACCAGACGATCAGTGGCTACATTATGGTGCGCAAACCGCAGATGCTGCGCATGATCGGACTGCTCCCGGTTGTGCGCAGCCGGGCCTTCGACATGGTGTCGAACGGACAGACCTTCGAACTTTCCATCCCCCCGAAGAACCGCTTCATCGTCGGGCGTAATGATGTAATTACCCACAATGCCAACCAACCTCTCGAAAGCCTGCGTCCGCAGCACATCCTGGACGCACTGCTGGTGCGCCAGATCGACTCCGCCAACGAGATCGCGGTGCTGGAGAACAGCTACGAGACTGTCGCTGACCCCAAGAAAAAGAAGGAAGTGCAGCAGCCGGACTACGTGATCATCGTCCTTCGGCGGGGCGACGCTGGGTGGTTCCTCTCGCGCAAAATCATCTTCAGCCGCGTCGACCTCGAGCCCCATGAGCAGATCGTATACGACCGGCATGGCTACATCGCCAGCGACGTGCATTACCGCGACTTCAGCGACCATGAAGGCATCGATTTCCCCAGCCAGATCAACATCTGGCGCCCGCAAGAGGAGTATGCGATCAACCTGACAGTCCAGAAAGTCACCTTCAACCAGCCTCTGGCGGACGAGCAGTTCGCCTTGCAACAGCCGGTTGGGGCACAGGTAGTTCATCTCGACGCCCCCAACTCCAGCCGCAACGCCGGCGGCGACGGCGAACCGGCCAGGCAGTAACCTGCGGCTTACGACTGGCGACCGCGGCTCCTTTACAATGTTTCCAGAATGAACAAGATGATTCTCGCCAACCTGGTGCACCGCCCTATCCGCACCTGCATCAGCATCATCGCGGTAGCCGTGGAAGTGACGCTGATCCTGCTGATCGTCGGGCTCTCGATCGGAATCCTCAACGATGCCAAGGACCGGCAAGCGGGCATTGGCGCTGACATCATGGTGCAGCCGCCGGGCTCATCCTTTTTCAGTGGCATCTCGGGCGCTCCGGTATCGGCCAAAGTGGCGGACGTTCTGCGAAAAGTCCCGCACGTGGTGGCCGTAGCCCCGGTGATCACACAGCTGAGCACGGCGGGAACGCTTGAAGTCATTTACGGCATCGACATCAACAGCTTCCAGGCTATCGGCGGGCCCTTCCGCTACCTCGCCGGAGAACCATTCCAGGGACCGGACGATATTCTGGTGGACGATTTCTTCGCTCACCAGAAAAACGTGCATGTTGGTGACAAGATCGAAGTGCTCAATCACCAGTTCCGCGTCTGCGGCATCGTCGAGCACGGCAAGGGTGCGCGCAAGTTTCTCCAGCTCTCAAGCTTGCAGGACCTCATCGGCGCCCAAGGCAAGGCATCGATTTTCTACGTCAAGCTCGATGATCCCAAATTCGGCGACGCCGTCGCCACCGACATCCGGCAGGTTCCTGGCATGCAGAGCTACGTCGTGCGCTCGCTGCGGGAATACCTCTCACTGATGACCATGGGCAACATCCCCGGATTATCGACA
>Ga0335081_10011047_pt1 | contig 14605 bp, 11 predicted proteins | sample Lox_Sample_35_FD_206713 | JGI IMG/M metagenome (GOLD analysis project Ga0335081, IMG submission 206713) | Soil microbial communities from Loxahatchee National Wildlife Refuge, Florida, United States - Lox_Sample_3.5 | ecosystem: Environmental > Terrestrial > Soil > Wetlands | place: USA... | reverse complement strand
GCTTGGGGATTGGCGGCAAAGTTGGTGCCGAAGTAATGGATCTCCCAGGCGTCGGGCAGGCCGCCGGTGGTGCTGATTCCGGTCAGGTTGGCGATAGACGCCTTGAGCAGGCCGACCGCGTAGAACGCGTTGTGGACACCGAGGCTGCCGTCATTGTTGACGAACTGCCAGTTGTAAGCAGCCTGCAGGAATTGCGCCGGCCAGTTGGTCTGGGTCGAGGGCGACTTGACCAAACCGTCCGCGACATAGTTGGAGGGATTCGCCTGATAGCCCGAGGGGGGGAGGAGCATGGACAATTGGTTGAGCAAGATCTGGACCTGGGTCTGGATGCCTTGGCTGTAGCCGTAACCAACATAATCAGGAACCGGGAAGTCAAAGTTGGTGATGGCACCATGGCATTGGGTGCAGACAGCGGTCACGTCAACCTTGGCGCCCAGACTGTTGGTGTAACTCATCATGGTGGAATGGCCGCCAGCCAGGGTGAATGCCGGATTGGCATTGGTCACACCGTTGACAACAACAGTGGCCGCCACCGGCTGCATGTGGCAACCAACGCAGGTGTTGGACACCACGTTGGCGTGCGGCGCGCTGGGAATCACCTGGCCGTAAGTGACGGCATTAATGCCTTCGAGCATGTCGCCTTGCGGGCTGTCATGCGGGCCAAAAGCGGACCCGCCATTCCACGTCGGTTGGGAAAGCGCATAATTCACAATGCTGTTGGTGACGGAACCGTTGCGGCTGTTGTGGCAGTTCATGCAGAAACCGCCGAGACCGGCATTGGTGACCACAAAGCCGGTATTCCCGTTAAACGCAACGGTCGTGCCGGTGCGCAGTTGAGCCGGGTTGGAGGCGTCGTGGGGATCGTGGCAGGTCTGACAGTTAATCGCTTCGTAAACCACATTGGTGGCGTAAGCATTGGTGGAACCCAGGTTGGCAACGTAATTAATAAAGCCCGGAGCCGTATGGCAACGAACACAAGCCATGCGGCTGGCCGAACCGGAAGGAATCCGGGTCGTGACGGCGTGCAACGAATTGTACCACTCCGCGGCCTGGTATTCGCTGGGCAAGCTGTCATGGCATTGCGTGCAATCACCCGCGTTGTAGCTGACGGCGATGAAATTGGTGTTTCCTACTATGCCATCCTGAACCGGATGCAGAAAACCGGGGCCGTGACAATTCTCACATTGGATGTTGGCCAGGTTCTGCAATGCCGCCGGCATGGCGGCCCAGTTGCCGTTGGTCAACACGCTCGGGAAAGTCCAGCCGTACACCTTCGCGATGTCGTCAAAGCCGCCGTTGACGGCGAACGAGTTGGTATCGTAGCCAAGAACATGGCACTGAATGCAACTCAGGCTGTAGTGGCTGCTGACCAGGCCGTCGATGGCACGGGTGAAGAACGAGGCATGGGGCGTGTTCGTGTATGTGGGATAAATGACGGGCGCATTCAGAACGCCGCCACTGTGGCAGGCCTCGCAAGTTTGCAGGCCATAATAAGTGGACGCCGTGATGGTGATGGCAATGTTCGTCGTGGCCGGGGCGATGTTCACCCCATTGTTCACACCCGTTGTTATAATCGTGGCCAGGACGATGTATGTGCCGGCGACATCCGGACGGAAAAAGGTCCGCCCCGCGAGTTGGGATACTAAAGCGCCAGCCTGGGTATTGTTGGGTATCGAACGGTCGGCCGGGTTGTAAAGCGGCACATTGGCGCCCAGCGGACTGTTGGTCAGCACCGCCGCCGAACCCAGAGGTTTGTTGGTACTGGGAAGCGACCAGAAAACGCCAACGATGTTCGAAGGGACAATGGCGGCGTTCACCAGGGCGTCAAGATAGACCGGCTCACCCAGGGCGACGTTACGAATCCCGGCGGAGAACTGGGCATTGGTCAACTCATACATGGAGATTTCATTCGGGGTCAGGGGACGCAGTTGGACCTGCCCATTTAATGCGACTGTCGCCGCGTTGACGGTGGCCACAGTTCCAGCAAACATAAATATCGCCGCCGTCCAGCCGGCAAAACGTTTCCATCGCGGATTTCGCTTTTTCATAAGTTTAATATCTGTCCGGGTTACAATTAAATTGGTTGCGCAAATCAATTGAAAAATTCGTCGATTTCATTCAGGTTGCCATCTTGCACCAAGTCAAGCCCGGCACCAGTTCCACCGGCGCAACCGGCGGGCTGGCGGGTGGAAGATTCAGTTTCGTCATCAACGCCGCCGTGCGCCGCACGATGATTTCGTTGCAACCGGAAAGCTCCTTTTCCCGCAGTTTGGAATTTTCGCGGACGATGGCCTCCAGGTCATCAATGTTGTAGAGATAAACGTTTTCCAGTTCCTCCACGTCCGGGGCAATGTCCCGCGGCACGGCGATGTCCACCAGGACCAATGGCCGGTTCGAGCGGGTCGTTAAAATGCGGGCGATTTCGTGCTTGTGGAGGACTGTTGTCGGGCTGCCTGTGGAACTGACCACGATGTCCGCCTCCGCCACCGCCGCCATGCGTTCCTCGAACGACAAGGCGTGCCCGCCGAGTTCTGCGGCCAGCGCCTGAGCACGCTCGAAGGAGCGGTTGGCCACCAGCACCGCGCGGGCGCCGTGCTTGGCCAGATGCCGGACACACGCCTCGCCCATTTTGCCCGCCCCCAGAATCATCACCGTCTTGTCCGACAAATCACCGGCAAAAATCTTCTCGGCCAGTTCCACCGCCACGCTGCCTACGGAAGTGGCGCCGCGGCCAATGCCTGTGCGGGTGCGGACTTCCTTGGCCACCTGCAGCGCAGTTTGAAACCACCGGTTCAGCACACGACCGGTCAAACCGAATTGTTGTGCCACCTGATAGGCATTCTTCACCTGGCCGGTGATTTCCGTTTCACCAATCACCATTGAATCCAGGCCGCTGGCGACCGAGAACAGATGCTTCACCGCCGCGACGCCTTCCTTGACGCGTCACATCCAGGCCGGGACATAGCTGCTGAAAAATGCGGAACACCTTGCCCTGGACCCACGTGGAAGTCGCGCCATACACCTCGACGCGATTGCAGGTGGAAAGCAGCACAACTTCATCCAGACCCGCGCCAAGTTTCAGCCGGCATCCGTGGCAGGGCAAAAGCGAGGGCCGCACGGCCAGTTGCTCGCGCAACGCCACCGGCGCGGTCTTGTAACTCAAACCTGCAACAAAAAGTTTCACGTCTCCACCCTCCTTGCGAATGCAAACTCGCGGCGGATCAACCCGAGCGGAAGGAACCAGCGGAGGCACATCCGAGGCCTCCCGCCGATGCCGCCGGGCCGCTCAGCGCCCCATCGAAGCTCGCATTTTCGATTCACGAGATAACTTTAGGATGCAGGACAAAAGTTGCTGCCCATCCCTTGGCAACCGTTATACATTTATTGTTATTAGGATAACATGTTTTGTTTAGGCATGTAAATAAGCAGCTTCGACTTTATCATTTGGCAGATTTGACCCCTGGAAAAAGTGTTTGTCCACTGCGGCGGGATGGCTCACGCTGTTGGCGCATCCGTGTGAATGACGAATTAATTCAACCTGTGTCGCCCGGCCGCCGGCCCAGGCTTAAATGGGTCCTGTTGGAAGCTGTGCTGGTGGCGGTCATCGGCGCCATTTTTGGGTTGGCCGCCAATCAGGTTTCACCGCGTGGTCTGGCACTGACGCGGAATTATTTCCCGGCGGGGACCGGCAGGCTCTTGCCGCGGCTGTCGCCAGCACCCGCCCCGCCCAACGTTGCCGGCACCAACTCCATGCCGATTGACTCCGCACAATTACTCGCTGCGGAGTTGAAGGAAAAGGGGCTGCAATTGATTGATCGCCTCCAGGCAGTGCAACTTCTTCATGATCCACGTTTCAAACAGAACCTGGTGGTGTTCATTGATGCCCGGGACGAACAACGCTACCGGGAGGGGCACATCCCGGGGGCGTACGAATTTGACCCTTACCGGCCCGAAAAATATTTTGACGCCGTGCTGCCAGTCTGCAAGGCGGCGGAGCAGATCGTGGTTTACTGCAACGGCGGGAATTGCGATGACAGCGAGACCGCCGCCGTTTTGCTGCGGGACATCGGGATTGCGAACCGGAAGCTCCTGGTCTATGGAGGCGGGATTTCCGAATGGACCGCCTACGGCCTGCCGGTCGAGACAGGCGAGCGGAACAGCGGAAAGCTGCGCGACCCGGGCAAATGAATACCGGCCAGCCAAACTGGAAGCGCATTGCTCTGAACTTCAGCGCCGTGCTGGCGCGGTGGTTATTGGGCGCGGCGTTTCTTTACACCGGCTTGAGCAAGGCGCTGCACCCCGTGGATTTTCTGAAGCTGCTGCGGCAGTACGACCTCGTGCAAAGTTCTCTGCCTTTGAATTCGATTGCCGCGGCGTTGCCCTGGTTTGAAACGTTCTGCGGACTGTTGCTGCTGGTCGGTATCGCGGTGCGGGGAACGGCCTTGACGCTGATGGTGATGCTGGTGCCATTCACGGTTCTGGTGTTTCATCGCGCCCTGGCCATTCAATCGGCGCTGGCCATCCCGCTCTGCGCGGTGAAATTCGATTGTGGCTGCGGCGCCGGCACGGTGTTCATCTGCCGCAAGCTGGCGGAAAATGTGCTCCTGATCGTGCTGTCGGGCTGGCTGTTAACCGGGTATGGCCGGCAATTCAGTTTGCGCTTCAGCCTGACAAAATCGCACTCACACCGAAGCGCGCCCGAAGCCGGCCGCGAATGATAACGGAAAGCCTGGCGCTCCGGCGCGGCCGTCTTCATGCTTCGCCGACGCTACGAACCAGGACTGGCGGGAGCGGCGGGGCTCGAACCCGTAACCTCTGCCGTGACAGGGCAGCGCTCTAACCAATTGAGCTACGCCCCCGCACTGGGACTTTTCAGGCTAAAAGATGCATTGAGGAGCGTCAAGCGGGAGTTGTAAAAATTCGGGCAGCAGACGCCAAGGAGGTGGGGGTGGGGAACCCCGCTGAAGAAACGTACTGCCACCCGAATGCTTCAATCTTACTTTTTTGGAACCTTTTGTCAATAAGTTATCACCCGCGTTCACAAGCACATGGCTTTGCATCTCTTGGCTTTACGTCAGCAATATTTATCCTAAGGTCCCCGGATCCAACCCCCTGGCCTTTAAACTGTAGCTTTCCCCAACCGCCCGTTTCGTTGAATCGTTGAAATGGCACCACATTGCATTGTAGCATCGGTCTGTCGGATGGATGAAAGCGCTATGTCGCGAAGCCAATGAACCGCATCAAATTGCTGCCCGAACAGGTCGCCAATCAAATTGCCGCCGGCGAGGTGATTGAGCGGCCCGCGAGTGTCGTGAAAGAACTCGTGGAAAACGCCCTCGACGCCGGCGCAAAAAAGGTTTCCATCGAAATCCAGGCCGGCGGACGCAGCCTCATCCGGGTGACCGACGACGGCACGGGCATGAGCCGCGACGACGCGCTGCTTTGCCTCGAACGCCATGCGACCAGCAAGATTCAACGGGCCGAGGATTTGGCGGCGATTGCCACGATGGGGTTCCGCGGCGAGGCGCTGCCGAGCATTGCCAGCGTCAGCCGCTTCACGCTGACGACGCGCGAACGCGACGGCAATTCGCCCGAAGGCACCCAGGTGATCGTGAACGGCGGGAAAATCGTCGAAGTCAAGGCCGCCGGCAGCGCCCCGGGCACGAACGTCGAAGTGCGGCAGCTTTTTTTCAACCTGCCGGCGCGCCGGAAATTTTTGCGCACCGAGGAAACCGAAGCGGCGCACATCCAGCATTACCTCACGCTCGCCGCGCTGGCGTTTCCCGAAGTGGCGATGACGTTTCAAAAGGACGGACGGGTCGTCTGGCAATTGCCGGCGCATCCCGCAACGCGGGACGGCGCGGCCACGGCGAGGCGGCTGGAGGCCCTGCGCGGGCGCCTCCGCGCCCTGCTCGGTGACGAGAAACTGTTGCCCGTGAACTTTTTCACTACGCTCGATGATTCGTTCAAACCGGAGGAGTCCGATATTTTCGAAAACGCGTCTCCCGACGAACCGGCTGAAGCCTCGTCACTCGTCACTCATCACTCGTCACTGAAAATCTGGGGTTTCGTCGGCGCGCCGGGCGTGTCACGCGCGACGCGCGAGAGCCAACACGTGTTTGTCAACCGGCGCCCGGTGGAAAACCGCGGGCTTAATTACGCCCTGCTCGAAGGCTACCACACGGCGCTCATGAAGGGCCGTTATCCGGTCTGCTGCCTGTTCCTGGAAATTGATCCGGCGGCAGTGGACGTGAACATTCATCCGGCCAAGCGCGAGGTGAAATTCCATCGCGAACCGGAAATCCGCAAATTCGTCGCGCAGGCGGTCCGGGAAACCCTGCTGGCGTTCCATGCCGAACCGGCGAAACCGTCGGCCGATTTTAAAGCGGAGGCGCAGAGCGCACAGAGCCAGAAACGGGGGCAACCGGAAATGGCTCAAACCAGGCCCGCACCTGAAACTTCCCCGTTGCCAAATTTCCCCGAAAAGCTGAAATCCGCTGCCGAGCCAAATAGAATTGCCGGGGCGCAAACGCCTTTGAAAACGGGCTTTCCTCCGCCATCCGCTCCGGCCTCGCCGGTAACCTCCGAGCCGCGTCCCGCATCCTCGACTCCCCCTCCTCCAACCTTGCAGCCGCCAGGGCCCTCGCCTCTCGACGCTCGACCTTCGGCCGGCGCAACGCCGCTGCTTAACGTCCCCCTGCGGCTCGTCGGCGTCATCGGCAAATTATACGTGGTGCTGGAATCCGACCGCGGCCTGGTCCTGCTCGACCAGCACGCCGCGCACGAACGGATTTTGTTCGAGCAAATGTTGAACCGGATTGAGCAGAGCGGTTCCGCTCCGTCGCAGAAGCTGCTGTTGCCGGAGACCATCGAACTTCCGGCGCGCGACGCGCACTTTTTGCGCGAGCAGTTGCCCGTGCTTACGCGGCTCGGCGTGGGGTTGAGCGAATTCGGCGAGCGGACTTTTTTGCTGGACACCCTGCCGCCGTTCGTCAAGGCCGCCGACTCGCGCCGGTTCGTGCTCGATCTCGTGGATGAGTTAAAGGCGGCGGGACGCGAGGTGAATCTGGCGCGGCTGGGCGAGCATACGATTGCCAGGACCGTTTGCCGCCACGCCGTGAAAGCCAACGACCCCCTCGCCGGGAGGGAACTGGAAAAGCTCATCGAAAATTTGCGCCGCTGCGCGATGCCCTACACCTGTCCGCACGGCCGGCCGACTCTGATTGAAATGAACTATCGCGAGCTGGAGAAAAAATTCGGGCGGACGCAGTGAGGCCGGAACGCCGATGCACGTCACACTTTACAAGCCGGGGGCTATTCCGATTCCGCCGCGGCTTTACGGAGGCACGGAACGCGTGATTGGCTGGCTGGGCAAGGCGCTGGTCGAACTGGGGCATCAGGTTACGCTCATTGCCAACGCGCAGAGCCACGTTCCCGGCGCCGAATTGCGCGCGATTTCTGCCGCTGAAAAAAATCCGGGCGCGTGGACGAAATTGATTCCCGATTCGACGGACATCGTGCAATTGTTCAACCAATTCGCGCCGGTGGTGAACAAACCGTTTTTGGTCCGCGTTGGCGGCAACCCGCCACCCGGCACCCGGTTTCATCCCAACACCGTTTTCGTTTCCGCCCGGCACGCGGCGCTTCACGGCTCGCGCCATTTCATTCACAACGGGCTTGACCCGAGCGAATATTCGTTTTCCGAAGAGCGCGCGGACTACGCAATTTTTCTGGCGAAGGCGCGTTGGCCGGTGAAAAATTTCCCCGGCGCGGTGGACGTGGCGTGCCGGGCGGGGATAGAATTACGCGTGTTGGGTTCGCGCAACTGGCCGTTCGGCCTGCACAAATGGCTGCCCCCCATCCGCGGCGTGCGGTATTGCGGGACGATCGGCGGCGCAGAAAAGCGGGAACTGCTGGCCCGCGCGCGCTGCCTGATTTTTCCGGTGCGCTGGGAAGAGCCGGGCGCGAACGCCTTGAATGAAGCGCTGGTCAGCGGGTGTTATGTGGCCGGCACGCCCTACGGCTGCCTGCCCGAGATTGTCACGCCGCCAGCCGGGGTGCTGAGCGCAAAAGCCGACGAGCTGGCCGAAGCCGTCAAAAACCCGCGACGGTTCAGCCCGGCGGTGTGTCGCGACCGTGTCCTGCTTGGCGGCCTGACGCATCTGGACATGGCGCGAAAATATCTCGCGTATTACGAACGGATTTTGACTCGCGGCTCGCTGCTGGAAAAAAATGAATCCGCGCCCGCCACGCCGTCCGGTTTTGTGGCGAGCCGGCTTTTGCCGTGGTCGTAGCGGCTTCCGGCAAAGCGCCGCATCTTTTGATCTGGAAGCAACGTCACCCGGCGGGGTGTTTCCGCGAAGCTGTCATTCGGCTTGTGCCCGAATCGTAAATCGTAAATCGTAAATCAAAAATGAAAGTCAGCGGGTTCACCTTTTTGCGCAACGGCCGGAAGCTCGGCTATCCGTTCGTCCCGTCCATCCGCTCGATCCTGCCGCTGGTGGACGAATTTGTCGTCGCGCTCGGTCCGTGCGACGATGACACGGAAAAAATGCTGCGCGAAATCGGCGACGCCAAAATTCGCATCATTCCCACGGCCTGGAACGAACGTATCCGCAATGACTACAGCGTGAAGGGCTTTGTCTATGGCCAGCAGAAATCCATCGCGCTGTTCAACTGCACCGGCGACTGGGCGTTTTATCTGGAAGCCGACGAGCTGGTGCATGAAAATGACCTGCCGAAAATCCGCGGCGCGATGGAAAAACACCTGGACAACCCGCGGGTGGAGGCTCTCGCGTTTGATTACCTGCATTTTTACGGCAACGCGAACACGTACATCTGGTCGCCGCGCTGGTATCGCTCCGAGGCGCGCATCCTCCGCAACACGATCCCGGCGTGGGGTCCGGAAGGGTTGTTTTTCATGGTGCTGGACACGCACAAGCGCGGGCGCTATCCGCGGGCCGCGCAGACGGGCGCGACGATTTATCACTACGGCTGGGTGCGCAGCGAAGCGCAGATGAATTTGAAGCTGCAGGCGGTGGACAAACACTGGCGCAATCAGCCGCGCCCTCCGGTGGATTATTCCCGGGTTGACCCCGCCACATTGCAGTTGTTCACCGGCACGCATCCCAAAGCAATTCAGAGCTGGCTGCCGCCGGCCGAAGGATTGTTCCGCGCCGACCCGAACCATCGTCTTACGTCCCGCGAGAAAAAGCACCGGCTGATGCTCAAGGTGGAACAGTGGCTCGGTGTCCGGTTCAATAAAAAGCATTACCGGCCTGTTCGGTAACCAGGCCGCGCGGAACAGCATCGGCCCGCAGACCGTCGAATTCATAGCCGAACAATTCGATGTCGCGCCGGAAATGTTCCGCCACCAGGTCGCGCGTCGCCGGCGTGTAACACAGCCGGTAATCGCGATGCACGGAGGTATTGACGCGCGGGAGATCGGCGCGGATCTCCAGGCGCTCGCAGACTTTCGTAAAATCCCGCTCCAGGCGCTCGTAGTAGCCGATGAAATCCACCAGACATTCACCACGGGCGCTGTAAACGTAGGTGTGCTGGTGCATTTTTTGGCGCGTGATTTCCCATGCCAGATAATTTTCAAAACTGCCCAGTTTTTTTACCAGCCGGTGGCGCGGGTGATCCTGGCTCTGCAACAGATGGGCGTGGCGCGACACCAGCCGGTCCCACGGATTGCGGACAAAGGCGAACTTGAACAGGCGCGCATACAATCCCGGCGGCAGGCACTTTTTAACCGCCCGCGCCGTGGCGTGTTCCGGAAATTCCAGCGCGCGGTGCAGGCGACCCAACCGGTTCACACCCCCCAGCCACATCAGGCGGCGGCGCAGGCGGTTGTCTCGCCGCCGGGCGGCGTACGGCTCGAGCGCGAGCTGGATGCTCGTTCCCGCCGCCCGATCAACGTGGATGAACAAAAAAGCCGCTTCGTATGATACGAGCATAAATCAACTCACCTAAAATGCTTCTGATGACGTATTGTGCTGCCCGTCAGCATCCGATTCAAGGAAATTCATGCGCGCCGGAAACCAATTTTTCCGGCCAGCGCCTGCTCGCAGGCGTTGATGACGGCAACGGTTTGAATTGCCCCAATGGCATTGCCCGGCGGTGGTGTGACCGTCCAGTCCGGATGCTGAAACGGGAACGCGTGGCCTGGAGCGGATGATTCCATAACCATCACCACCCGCCGTCCCAAAGCCACCGCCAGGTGCACCGCACCCGTGTCGCCACCCAGAACCAGCGTGGCAAGCTGCATCAACCCGCCTGTGACCAGCAATGGCACGCCGGCGGAAGCGCAGAATTGCCCCGCCAGCGCCGGCTCCAACCGGGGCCGTTCATCCGGGCCGCCGCCGAAAATGATTTGCCAGCCGCGCGACTGCATGATTCCGGCCACCGCGAGATAATTTTCCAGCGGCCAGTTCTTCTGCGGCGAACTGGTGAAAGGTTGGATGAACAGTGTGGGCCGGGCGGAATTCAGGTTGTTCTGTAGAAAAAACGCGCGGGCGAGTTCCTGCGCCTCGGCGGGCAGACTTAACTCGTTTCGCGCGCGCGCGATATTCAGGCCGCCCGCCTGCAGGATAGCGAGATTGCGTTCCGCATGATGCTGGGCGGCCCGGCGTCGGACGCCGAGGGTGTAGGCCCAGGCACGGCCTTTGCGATAAACGCTGCCCCAGCGCTGCGGCGCGCCGGTGAACCAGGAGAGCCACGCGGTTTCGCCGTAACCCTGAAAATCCATGACCAATGAAAATTTCCCGACGCGGAGACGCTGCAACAGGCCGAAGAATTCACCAGCCACCTTTACGGGATTGCCGCTGCGCAACGCGGCGCGGTCAAGGGCGATGACTTCGTCCACCTCGCGGCAGCCGTGCAACAGCGGGGCGTATTCCTTCGAGGTCAGAAAGGTGATTTTGGCGGACGGAAAATTTTCGCGCACGGCATTCACCGCGGGCAGCGTGAGTACCACGTCGCCCATGGACTTGAGCCGGATGATCAAAATGCGAGGGAAAGCTCCCACCGGCCCGCAGGTAGCAGTTGGAGCGGCGTCTCCGGCCGGAGAAACCCGCACCCCGTCGCCCCTGGGAAACGCTTGCATTAACGGCCAGTATGCGTTGTGGTAACGGGGCTGTCGAGCCGCCGATGAAATTTGCACCTTGTAGTTGCCAGTAGCAAATGAACTGGTTTAATCTCGGTTGACGGTCCTTTGGGAAAAGCCAATCGGTGCTTATGAGCGAGTTCCTGCGCCATCTCTTCTGGCAGCCGCGCGGGTGTGTTTCATCGCTGTCGGATCTGCGGGCGGCTCACGGTGTCCTGGCGGGGAGAGATGTGACGGCCAAAGTGTGCGGCGCATCGGCCAACGGCCACACTTTAACCGTGACTGAACTGGCGGACGGCAAAGTGATCGGGGATTTAAGACTGGTGGCCACGAGTGCGGACGTGGTGATCGGAAATGTTCAGGCCCTGTTCGGTTGCGAGGAGCCCCAGAACCATTACTTGCTGGGCCGCCGACGCTTTCGAATCCCGCAACGCCGACGGGGAACGGCGCTGCTTCTCGGCGCGGCCAACAGCGAAAATTACTATGCTTGGCTACTGGAAAGCTTACCACGGTGGAAACTGTTACGGGACGCCGGATACCTGGCTTACGACTATGTCCTGCTGCACAGCAAGGCGTTTTGCTTTCAGGATGAAACACTCGACCGCTTGAACGTGCCGAGGGAAAAACGCCTGCGGTGCAACAAAAATTTTGTGCACCAGTTCGACCGGCTCGTCGTGCCAGCCATGCCCTTTCCGCTCCGGCAGATCACGCCGTGGGTATGCGAGTGGGTGTGCTCGCTGTTTCCGGAACGCAGCGGTGGACCGGAGCGGATTTATCTCAGCCGCCGTCGCGCCAAGCGGCGACGGCTCGTCAATGAAGCGGAACTGGAGGCGCGGCTGGGACGCATGGGCTTCGTCTGCCTCCAGCCGGAACTGCGGTCGGTCGCCGAACAGGCCGCTTTGTTCAGCGCGGCAAAATGGGTAGTGGCTCCGCATGGGGCGGGTCTGGCGAACCTGGTCTTCGCGCCGCCCGGAGCGTTGCTGGTTGAGTTGTTTCATCCCGACAATCAAAATCAAACGTACCGAAATCTGGCCAGAGCCTGTGGACTGCGTTACGCCAGTCTGGTAGGCCGGCGCACGCGCGACCTGGCGCATCACGATGATGGCGATGCTGAATTCACAATTGAAATCGCGGAAATATTGCAACTCCTGAGTGGAAGCGAATAAATGCTTGTGCCCGGTAGAGACGTGATCCTGACAACGCTGCACCGCGCGAACTTCGCCTACTTCGCGCCGTTCGTTTTTTCCCTGAAGCACGCCGGTTATACAGGACAACTGGTGGCTTTCACGAGCGCTGTGGACAGCGAGACGTGCGCGAAATTTCGCGAACTCGGAGTCACGATTGTGCTGTTCCATTTTTCCGGCAAACGCGAACGGCAGCGTCTGGCGCGGCTGTGGCCCTTGTGGCGGGCTTTTTTTTCCTCCCGCGCTTCCCAAGCCGCCAAGGAAAAGCTCGCGCATCGTGTGTTGCATGTCCGTTATCGCCGCTACCTTCTGTACCTGCAATTTTTGCGCGAATACGGTGCCGGTTTTGACCGCATCCTGCTGGCCGATGCGAAAGACGTTTATTTTCAAGCCGAGCCGTTTTCGTGGAATCCAGTTCCGGGGCTGCATTTTTTCCTGGAGGAAAATTCACACCGGATTGGCCGGTCCCGCTTGCACCGGCTTTGGATGGGCTGCCAGTTCGGGGAGGATTATGTTGAACGGCATGCCGGTGAAACGGTGACGTGTTCTGGCACGACCTTTGGTGACACAACCAGCGTCCTTCAATATCTTGAACGCATGATCGCCACTATCATGAAAGCCAGGAACCTGGCGAAAATTTACGGCGGCGACCAGGGCATCCACAATTATCTCCTGCTGGAAAAACGGTTGCCCAATAGCGTCGTTCACCCCAATCGCCGTGCGCCGGTGCTCACTCTGGGCGCGATGCGCTGGGACCAGGTGCAGTTGAACGCGCAAGGCCTCGTGGTTGATGAAACGGGTGCGCCGGTGCCGGTGTTGCACCAATACGACCGGATCCCCGAATTGAAGAAACATTTGCTGGCGCGGCTGCCCCAAATGGCCCGGATGCCTCAGGCAAACATTATGCCCGGTTCATCGCTCAAGAGAGCGTGGCGGGATCGCCGCGCGCAATTCCGGGATGTCCGCCGTCATTTTCTTTTGCGCCGGAAGTTTGCCGCCGGAGAACATCCGTTCGCAACCCTCCGCTCGGTATTGCGTCCGAGAAAAACCATCCTCTTTTTTCCCGAACGCCCGAATTCCAACTCCGTCGCTTACAAATTGTGCGCCCTGCTCGGTTTCGCCATTACAAACAATCCGCGACGCCATTTTGACGTGGCATTCAAGCTCAAGGACGCCACATTTTGTGACGAGGCGGAACTGCAGGGCCTTTCGACAACCGCAAAAAAGATAGTCAACGTCCACAGCCTCGACATCAGCAAACGCGCGGTCGCGAGGGCGTTCGAGGAAGTTTTCGGTTACGCCATCGAGGTCAATCCTACTCAATACGGCGGTGAGCTGGTCGAAAAATCCAACGACAACGCCAAGCACGACGGTCGGGTACGACAAGGCCCGCTCGCCCCGGACGAGGTTCGGCCCGAATGCGTGTATCAAAAGGCGATCGACAACATCCCGGACAAAAACGGCTTCGTGTTGGATTATCGCGTGGCGGTTCACGGCGACCAGGTTCCGCTTGTGTATCTCAAGTATCGCCCGGTCGAAACCCGGTTTTCCAACACCAACACCTTTGTAAAACTCGAAACGCCGGAAGCGGTGTTTTCATCGGCGGAATTGGGCCGCGTTCTTCTGATGGCCGGGAAAATGGGCATTGACTATGGAGAATTTGACGTGTTGCGAGACAAAGACCACCGGATCTATGTGGTGGACGTCAACAATACTCCCCTTGGCCCTCCGAACGGACTGCCCGAACGCGAAAGCCGAACTGCCCTGGAACGTCTGGCGAAATCGTTCGACCAATTCCTGGAGGAATGGATTCATGAACGGGGACCGGCTTAATGATCCGGTACGGCATCGGAATTGGGTTGAATGAGGACGATGTTTTCCGGCGGATTCAGGCCGGGCCTTTCATGCAGGCATCGAGCGCATTCAACAGCGCGAGACGGTAGGCGGCGCGGGAGTAGCGTTCGGCATAGGCGTGGGCAGCGGTGACAAAGCGGCGGACGGCTTCCGGCGAAAGTTGAACCGCGCGCCGAATACAGTCGCGCAAGGCCGGAACGCTGCCGGAGGGAAACCGCAGCCCCAAACCATGTTCGCGCACGAGGCGGCCCAGCAATTGTTCTTCCGACGCGATGACCGGTTTGCCTGCGGCCATGGCGCGCGACAGCACGCCGCTGGTGCCAAAATGATTCACATACGGCAACAGCACCACATCACTCGCGGCAAACAGATCCTTTTCTTCCGCCACCGTGACGTAGCGATTGACCAGGCGTGCCCGATTTTGCCGAACCAACCGGTCCAGTCCACGCGCGGTTTCACC